>Ga0070739_10000560_pt1 | contig 69747 bp, 80 predicted proteins | sample Coa_R1_7_FD_66445 | JGI IMG/M metagenome (GOLD analysis project Ga0070739, IMG submission 66445) | Surface soil microbial communities from Centralia Pennsylvania, which are recovering from an underground coalmine fire - Coalmine... | ecosystem: Environmental > Terrestrial > Soil > Unclassified ...
TCGTCTTGCGCAAGCGCCGCGCCGTCATCAGAAGCAACGGGACCTCTTCGGGCGAGAAGTGGAGGCTGCAACCGACTTTCTCGTCGCGCATTTTGCCCTGCTTGGTCTGCTTTCGGAGGCGGGCCAGGAGTGGGCCTTTCGCGACCTTGTGCGAGAGCATCTCTTTTCGACACTCCTCACCCATGAGGAGACCCTGCTCGCCTTATGGGCAGGACGGCACTGTTCGTTCAAGCTCCTCTTTAGCACGGCACCCCCCCAGGGCAACTGCCTGACCTTCCTTGCGCACGTGCAGGTGAGCCCTCTGAAGATACGGGGGATTGCACCGTACTGGTGGTATATCGAACTGGTACGGGGGAAAGTCTGTGTTTCAGAGGCGCAAGTAGGAGAAGCGCGAGCCCACATCATTTATGAACGGCTAGAAGGGGAAAAAAGGCGATGAAGGAAGAAGACCTGATGAAGGTCGTCTACGAGGTGGTGGAGTCGGCTTGCGCGGCCTCCACCACCTGGGAGAGGCGAATCTTCATTGACATGATTCATACTCACGTCATGATGGCGACACGCATCGCCTTCTCGCTCTCCCTCACAGCCGTTCCTTCCCAGGAGGAACGCCGTACCCTTGAGGACTGGGCCGCGACGCATGGAGCGCGTCTCTCGGCACAGGTGGCCGATATGGCTCGTCTCCTCCTGCGACGGGAACTCCTTGGAGAGAGAGGGGATGTGGGAGGAGGAGGAGGAGGAGGAGGAGGAGAGCAACAGCAACGACGACCTCCTCCTGACAACCTATACGAGTTGTTGGGACAGTAAGAGTCGCCTGGCCACCAGTGGGAGTCCACACTGCTGGACCAGGCGACCTAGTTCTACCATGATCGGCTCAATCTGCCTCGGAGGGGGCACCTGGGCAACACGGCCCTGTGCCTGTTCTAAATACTGCTGGAGCGTCGAGAGGAAACGTTCCGCATCCTGTTCCTCGTAGGCCCGCTTCATGAGGTTCATGAGCCCGGTATGGGCAGCAAAGGACCGTCCTGCAAAGGTTGCCCCATGGCTGAGCGTGAGAATCAGCATATTGAGCGTGTAGGACTGTTCCACCAGAGCACGCGCCTGCTCACCAGAGAAGGAGGGAGCAGGCGCGTTTTTCTGGTCTTCTTCTTCATGCGGTGAAGAAGAAATAAGAGGAGGGGAGGCGTGTTTTTTCATCGATGATTCTTCCTAGAGAAGTGGTGACAAGGGTGGGTAATAGCCAGATCCCGCGTCGATGTCACGTGGTGCGCCCTGGAGCTGGCCGTTCGTTTCTCGTTTGATCCGTTGTTTCAAGGCCTGCGTCTGTTGCTTGCGGGCAGATTGCACATCCTTGGGCGCTTTTGGTTCCGGTGGCGGGGACTTGGGTAAGCGTTTATCTGCCTGCGCCCTGGTTTTCAGTTTCTGCTGCTGGACCTGCTGTGGCGACGGCGGTTTGGGTGCGGATGACGGTTGTCCATTCGGCGTTGATGTCGTTGGCGAGGAGGAGGAGGAAGGACGAGATGGGTTCCCTTTGCCTCCCGTTGTCGGAGTCGACTTGCCGCTCCCTTTTCCCTTCACCGCCGCACCTGCCGTCTGCTTGGCTTTTGCGCGGGTCTGGGGTGAGGACGTATCAATATGTATTTTCATAGACGCTATTCCTAATTGGCCAGGCGGATATGGGAGAGCAGGAAGGTGATGATGGAGACGGCGGTGGCAATCCACCCGGCGGTAATGGACCAGCGTACCCAGGCCCGATCCTTGGAGGAGAGGGCCGTCTCCTGTTGGAGTTTCAACTGCTCCTCCATCTGCTTTCTGGTGGTTTCCAGTTGCTCACGCATACGGATGAACGCCTCATCCTGCATCTTGCGTAGTTCACGCAGATCAACCTCGATTTGTCTGGCCTGATCGACCAGGACGGCATGCCGTGTCTCGTAGGCGTCTCGCTGGACAAAGGTTAAGGTTAACTTCTCCATATCGGACCGCGTGATACGGTCCTGCCCTAAGCGATCCACCTTATCTTCGAGGGCCTGGATCTTACTAATCAAGGGAGTAATCGCCGTTTGGATGATGGCGGTAATGTCTACCGCGGTAAAATCGTTTCTGCCTGTCATAAACATCTGGTCCTCATTCGTCGGGGAGAGGTGGAGGTAGGTGTATCTCCCCCCCCTTTCTCTGGGCTAGAAGGATGGTCCACCGTGTGGGGAGGTGCGCCACCCTCGTAGTGAGAGGAGAATCTGGCGATGAGTGACCGTCTCCCACTCGTGGAGACAGCCCTGTTCCTCACAGAGCGCATGGGTCACGCCTCCACTGCTGGCCAACCCTTCCGGCAGATGTCCATCGTCGGATCGCGAGATGCTTCTGCCCCCCTCTTCTTCTTGTGGTGGTGTCCCTCTCATCACGATGCCACTCATCCGGTGACACGCTGGACACATGATCCTCTGCTGCTGTTGGTGGTGGTGGTGGTGGTGACTCATACTGCTGCTGCTCCTGCTTGTCGTCGTCGTAGGCTGCTTGGAGGATGGCGCGTTCGTCGGGATGCTGCACGAGATGCGAGGCCTCACGCTTGATGAGGGCCTGTTCCTCTTCTCTGAGGAGTAACCCGACGATGAGGCGAGTGAGCATACCCACCGAGAAGAGACCTCCACCACCGCTTCCGGGAATGTCTCCAGGGAGGCAGGAGGAGAGGAGGCGCTCTGTGAGCACAAGTGCCAGGTCATAGTGGGTCGCACGTCGGGGTGCTAGCTCCTCCACCAGCGAGGCATGGGCGTGGAGGAGTTGGCAGAGATACCTGACGAGAAGACTCACGGAGTAGTAAGCCAGAGGTAAGAGATGGATATGGCGGCGGTGTTCTGCTGCTGCTGCTGCTGCTGCTATCACTTCGCTCTCCTTCTCCCGCATCACATGGTGTTAGGAGGAGGAGGGGATACGGGAGAGACGATGGGCACGCTTGTCCCCGTCCCAAGTGACTGCACTAACTGTCCGTAGGAAGCGGTAGGCCCTGGTGTCCCTCCTCGTGTTGGTGGCGGTGGCGGCGGGAGAGGAGAGACCGTAGAAGGAGAGAGGACTCCCCCCGTAAAGCCAGGGACCACGGTTTCCAGTTCTTTCTCAACTGCCCCCACGAGTACCGTATCACCTGGGAAGAGCTCACGCAGATTCTCGATAATCGAACCTGCCACCGAGACGGCAAGGGTCCCCGTCGGCACCAGGGCGATGAGGGTGTAGGGACTATTCGTGCCGAAGAGAATCGAGAGCACGAGCACCATCAGGAAACAGATGAGGTACTTCACGAGGTCCTGCCCAACGAAGTCGGAGAGCTGCTTGGTGGTAAACACCGAACGCTTGCAGGCCGAGGCAACCCCTGTGATGAGGTCGAGGAAGATGAGGAGCAGGGGAATCTGCACGATGGTACGCACGGCATCTCCCCCCATCTGTGCAGAGAGATACGTGAGTAAGGACTGAATCGCTGGGGTAAGAGTGGAAGTGGTGGTGGTGGGATGCATAAGCAGCAACTCCTCCTCGTGTCTACCAACATGGCGCACTGGTGGGGGCAGACGCGCCAAGTTGGTGGGTATGGAAGACGGATTAGTAGGCGCTAGCGCGAACGAGCTTCATGCCGAAACGGTACTGTTCTCCACTGGTCATGCCAGTTCCGGTTACCCCGGTGATAGCCTGCCCAATAAGTCCTGAGACTGACTGAGAGCCAGAGGCCAGCGTGCCTGATCCGGTGGGCGTGCCTGACGCGGTGGTGTAGGTCGCGGTAGTCGAGGTACCATCGGCTTTGGTGTAGGTAATCGTGAAGGTTGCGCCCCCTGTAGCATTGGTGGCGTTGACCTTGTAGATGGAGATCTGCCCGACGCCGCCACCCGTCGCGGTAGTCGAGACGCTCGTCCCAACCGCATTCGTCGAGAAGGTCGTGGCGCCCGATGACGTGATATCCCACAGATCATCGACGATCGCGTAGGGAAAGTAGTTCGCCGTGGCAATGGCGGTGGGGATATTGGCACTGGTGCGGTAGCCCAGTGAGACGGCCAGCGCCTGATATGCATTAAAGGCCGAGGCGAACCAGGCATTGACCTGGGTGGTGTTCGTCACCAGGAACGCGTTGAGCCCGCCAGTCGCGGTATCGAGGGCGTCCAAGACGGGATAGAACTGAGCATAGAAGGCGGCGATAGTCCGGATGCCACTCACATAGGAGGTGACATTGGTGGCCGAGGTATTCATCGGTTTCAACAGAACCAGTTCTGAGGTGTAATCCGACAACCCCAGAATGCGACCTGCCGTCGCGCTCCCACCTGTACCTGATACCCCATTCACAATCGTCGAGTAGAGGGGGGTATTACTATTCGTGTTGGTGATGAAGGCGGTGTTAAAGTCACCAATCGCTTGCGCGATGCTATCAGTGATCTGTTGTACCTGGGTGGAGTTGAGTGCCATAGGGGGGATACTCCTTATGATGAGAGGGGGGGGGAAGGAAAGAGAGGGAGCAGAGCGAGCGAGAGGGAGGGTTAGAAGGGGCCTGTTTCCAGGATAGTAGCAAAGGATGTATTGACCGTGAGTGTGCCATCGGCCCCGATATAGGCGTTATCGATGAGTTGATTGCTACGAACGCTATCATCACAGATGAAGAGCGTCGTCGGGCTCGTCGTCGTGGCAGCATTCGCCCCCTGGGGCAGATCCGTATCTGCCGCGGGCACGGTTTGCACCAGGGGAATGACACTGGTGCCATTCCAGGAGGAACCAAAGCCAACCTTCGAGACCCAGGTCCCCAGGGGAACGAGGGACGTGCCATCCGGATTGGACAGGAGCGACATCGTATAGGAGGTACCCCCACCTGAAAAGGAAGGGATATCCCCTGCACCGGAGAGACCTTGATAGGCTGGGGGCATGCCATCGATGAGCACTTCCAGGCCAGAGAGGCCTGGTTGAATGACCACCCAATGCACGCTATGGGGCGGTACCGCCGTCGTGGTGAGATAGCCCTTGCCATCGGCAATACTAGAAAACTGGAGGTAGCCACTGGGTAAATAGGAGAGCGTCACCCCTACGCTCACATCATTTTGCGAGACCATTGCCAGCAGAGTGACTGGACTGGTAGGTAGGACCGGCATATAGAAGAAGAGATGCCAGTAGTAGCCTGTGGCGGCAGGGATAGCACTCTGCGTCGAGGTGGACCCATTCGTGCTTGTCTGCGCAATGCCTACTCCTCCCAGATTCATGGCCGTTGCAGTATAGCAGAGCGACCCCGATTTGCCTAACCGTGATATGTTGGGAGCGAACCCATCAAAGACGAAGGACCGTGTGGAGGAGGTTCCCCCGATCTGACGACAATAGATGCGCATCTGGGGGACGACCTGCCCGTAGGGGACGCTATAGACGGAGACGATGCCCAGTTGGGTCGTCGCTGTGACGTAGCCCTGCGAGAGATGGAAACTGGTATCGACCACGGTCCCCACCAGGGTGCGTGGTCCCTTCTTGGAGAGCGCTTGCAAGTGCCCCATGAGGGAGGCGGCCCGCCTGGTCGTCTTGGGGTACTTTTGCGCTGGTGTCTTGGAGATGCCTCCTCGTGGAGGAGGACGCGATGAAGAAGAAGAGGATGAGGCCATGCTGCTCGCTCGCTTATCGTTGATCGGTCAGTCGTTGAGGGAGAGGATCGTCTCTCCATAGTCTACTGTGTGGAGGAGAGATCAGGCTACTTCTTTCCCGAGATCGCCGTCGCGCAGCCTCTCTCGGGAGAAAGAAAGAAAGAAAGAAAGAAAGAAAGAGAACACACATAGATGAAACTCTACGTCTTCCCACAACGAGACATCCTGGCCCTGCGGATAGAGGATGGATCTCTCAGACTCATTCTCCACAACGACGAGACAGCGGTGACGGTCGAAGATGCCAAGGTGACGACCCTCTCCGATGGGTATATCCTGGCTAGCTTTATCACGAAGAAGGAACTTACCCAACTCGGGAGAGAAGAAGAAGAAGAAGAGAAGAAGGAGGGACAACGCGAATGAGAGAAGGACTCCTTACCTTTCAGCAGGAGAGCGAGCAGTGGTACCTCCGTGAGGAGGGGGTCCATCCCACCTATTGGCTGCCTCTCGCAGACCGGACCGAGATCACCCTCTTCGTCGAGGATCAGTGGATCGATGGCGTCGTGCGCTACGCCCCCGATCAGGGACGCTACTACTTCCTTGACGAGCGGGAAACGATTGCCGTTGCCCTCGCACGGGACCTGATGGCCCGGTGCCGCTCCTGTGGAGAAGAACGCCGCTCTTAGAGCGCTTCAAGCGGTGAAGAAAAGAAAGAAGAAAGAAAAGAAGAAAGGAAACACGCGCGTAATGTATCTCTTGCCGCCGCCACCACCACTCCTGCTCCTATCACCACCCATACCGCAGCAGCAGCAGCTCCCCCCATCAGCAGGAGCACCAACAGGAGGAGAGGAAATCCTGATTGTCGAGGATGACGAGATCATTGCAGAGATGCTCATCACCGTCCTTGAGGAGGGGAGAGCATCCTATTACGGCGGAGAAGAAGGAGGCGAAGGAAGAGGACTCACGGGTGTGATCACCCCTTCGGTCCAGGGGGCACGTACCTTCCTTACGGCAAGGAAGCAGACGAGGGGAGGAATCCTCCCAAGGATGATCCTGCTCGACTTTCTTCTGCTCGGAAGTGAGACAGGAGGCGATCTCCTTCTCTGGATGCAGGATGATCCTCTTTTTGCCGCAATCCCTGTGATTCTGCTGCCAGCCTCTCGCCCGTACGAGCGGGCAGGCATTGCCCAGGCGGTCTCCCTTGCCACGCAGGTGGTCTACAAACCCTTTGAGGTCGCAGACTTCCTTGCCGCCTGCACAGAGGCCTGCCCCTCACTGTTCGTTCACGCTCCTGTCTCTTAAAAGAGAAAAAAGACGTGCCCCATCCTTTTTAGTTTTTTGGATGAGCCACGTCTACATAAGTAGGAATACCGTGTATGTAGATTGTCCCCTTACTGCTCCCTTGTACGTCGTATGGAGTAGGACGACTCTTTCTCATCCCTATCCCCGCCGCGCCCTCCCCTCCTTGATGGTGTGGTCTGTAGTGGGGCACGCGACACACGGTTCATCGTTCGCCGTGCTGGTCGCGTGCCCCGTCGGTCGGTCGGTCGGTCGGTCGGTCGGTCGGTCGGTCCTCCCCTTCCTTCCCTTCCTTAGAACACACCCACAACCTGTTGCCCTGCTCGTCGGTGATAGGTCACCACCAGTTCGAGGGCACCCCAAAGACCAAAGGCGGGTGCTTGTGCCTGGACATACCATCCCTCCTCTGAGAGGAGCAGGGCATCCTGATGAAAGGCGGCAGGTGGTGATCCTGCCCCCATCCCGAGATCCCACCAGGAATAGGGGTACCGCTTCACCTGTTGTTCGAGTGGTGGCAGCGTAGTGGTGGGAGGAAGGGGAGCCTCTCGTGCTTGCGGGCTTGCCCGCTCTCGTTTGAGGGACAAACAGAATGACTGGAATGGGGACATGAGCATCATCTGCTTCTTTTCTTCTTTCATCGCGCAGGCTAGCCTGCTGGCGGACTCGTGGGTGGAGAGACAATATCGCCAAGGGCATCGCTGGTCACTTCGGCAAGTGACACGCTCGTTTGCCACGTTCTCCCCGTAAGATCAAGGGAATGATCGATCTCCGTCACATAAAAGAGTTTATTTGACCACATGGGGCCAACGGTGCCCATCTGCCGATTAACGGAGACGATATCTCCAAGGGAGGCAGCAGTAAAGATACCGAGGGACACCTGCATCTGATAGGACGTATTACGTGCTGCTCGCATCCTTTTCGGCATTTCCCACCACCAGTTCCACACCAGATTGGTATTCTGGGTGGTGGTCACATCCGGGATCACATGGCTCTCATCAAGGACCCAATCAGATGCCGGAAGCACCGAGACATCCACCGAGGCCCCCGACGAGGTCACCTGGAAGGCATCAATAGGGTCCCAGGAGGTCCACACTGTATTATGCCCCTGCAGTGTCCCGATGAGCTTCACCAGGGCTGCACGACCCGTATAGACGGGCGTGATGTCGTAGGTGATCGGATAGACCGAGAGATCCTGGGGCCAGTTCTTGAGGATCCAGGGGAAGATCGCGGGATGATCGGGCGCTACCCTATTTGCATCATAGATGGGGACATCAGAGAAGGTGCAGAGGATAGGAGGACCCACTAACCCATTTTGGGTGGAGACGACTGAGGAGGAGGGCAACCCCTCAAAGGGTGCGAGAAACTGGGGCGGGTTCTGTTGATGCCCCCAGGGATGGGTAAACACCACGGGAAAGGGTTGGGATGCGAGGGAGGGGAGGTTGTCCGTCATTGCGGAAAGGTCGGACCCCACATCATAGCCCAGGTCCTGCACCACATTGATGAGGGCAGGCGCTGCGGTCGGTCCAAGGAGGGTGGGTTGCTGCCAGTAGTCCGCACCCCGGTAATTGGTCTGGGGTCCGATACGAATGGAGCCGTCCCGTTCACAATAGAGCTGTGCCCACTCATTGGACACAATATCCGAGATGTTGGACCAGATCGTCCCCTCGTTCACCGAAAGGGACGTATAGATCATGTTGTAGGAGGCCACCGAGTTGCCCGACTGGTAGGGTGCCGTCGGGATATTGGCATTCCAGATGTGCAGGTCATGATACAACCCAATCGTGGAATGGGTCTGAAGCAGTGAGTGGATAATGTCTGCACTCGTGAGATTGCCTACTTGATAGCCATTGCCTGCCGTGGAGGGGTTGAGTCCCTGGGGCACCCCATTCGTGTCAATGCTTGTGTACGAGCAATTATAGTACCCCAACTGGTGCGTTTTGGCCTCTTGTAGGATCAACTGGGGACCCACACACGTGAAGGAGAGGGTATCCTTGTCGAGATCCTGGTGCAGGGTCCCCTGTTGAATATAGCCATCAAAAAGGATGCGTGGGTCGATATAGGGGGCCCCTGGATTAAAGAGACCATGGGGACCAATCGTGCGATCCACCCAGTAGCCAGGTTGCACCTCCCAGGATGTCTCAGCGAGCAGCACAACGGGTTGGTAGGTCCCTGGCGGTAGACTTTCCGGTGGGGAGAGGGTCCACTGTGACGAGACCGTCATAATCTGCATCTGCCACCCCCCGTTAGAAAGTGAACCAGAAAGGCCAGAGACCTGCAGGACCCCTGAGAGGGCGCTCTCCCGATCCTGATAGATCATGACCTGCCGTGTGCCTGTGGTGAGGGTGCCTGCCCGATCCGCCACCGTGAGTGAGACCGTATAGATCCCTGGTGCCGCCCAGGTGACAGACATCTGGGACCCATTGTCATAGAAGGTCTGGTCTGAGGTGGGTCCCGTGACCGCCCACTGGTAGGACCCAGGAATGACGGGCAGATCGAAGCGTTGGCACGAGCGCGACCCATCAAAATAGAGGGGTTCATCCACAAAACCGATGCGGTTACTGCCGAGATTGGCCGTGGGGGCATAGGGTTGGACGTGGTTGGCGGCGGTGTCGTAGTTAGGTGGAGGGAGCCAGTTGCCAGCTGAATCTTGGCCGAGCTCGAGCCAATTGGTCGTAATTGAGATGGGATTGAGAAAAGCTAAAAAAACCTGGAAGCTCTGCCCACTTGCATTAATATATTGGAGATCCCCATTAGTAAGCATATAGGGTGATGCCATTAGTATACGTCGTCCTTGTGTTCTTTGGGATGATGGAACGTGGATTGTTTCCGGTAGTGAGAGCCTGCCGTGATCTGCTCTCGGCACGCATGGCAAATGACAAAGAGGGGATTGTCAGTAGGATGCCCGCCACAGCTGCAACACCGAAAGATCATCATGGGAGAGTCCTGCTGCTCTTGTATGTCGCTCTGCTTGCGTGACGTGAGAGGAGGCACGTTCTTCTCATTCACAGGCAGGGATACGGGAGGAGGAGGGAAGAGATGAGGAGATCGTTTGCGGACACACGCTTCTAGTGTCCCGTCGGATGGCAGGTGTTTGCCCAGGTAGACCTTCTGACGCACGCCCCCCTCATCGGTATAGCGCACATACCAGTAGCGTTGTCTCGTCCCAACCCGAATAAGAGAGAGAGAGAGACGAACCGTATGGAGGAGGCGGACCTGATGATGGCCGTCCTGCGGCACGGGTGGTGATGGTTGGATCATACGTATTCCCCTTTTTTGCGATGAAGGAAAAAAGTAGTTGTCAGAACATGGCGCATCTCCCTCATGTCATGCGCCATGTTTGTCAGGAGGTGGTGAAGCAGGAGGAAAGCCATGAGTATCAGCAAGACCAGGAGGAGAAGGATGATAATAGGTCATATGCTCTTTTTGAAACGTACCTATAAGACTAAATTGATAGTCTCGCCATGATTCCAGCTTTTCCTCAATCCTCATTTTCCATCGTAAGGTAAGGAGAAGAACTACTACCACTGTGAAGACTGCTCCCCCTACGACGATCCAGTCCAACACCAGCACTTTCCCTGATACCCATGAGGTGATAAGGATACCGAGCATAACGACGAAAATTGATGGGAGAGAGATTGGTTGTTCCCATGCGACAAACTTCCGTAGGTGTTCCCCTACTTGTATCATAAGCTTCTTTCTTCCTTCATCGCCTTTATTTGAGGCAGGAATCAGGCACGATCCCATGTCCGAATAAGTTCTCGAAGCAATGCCCATCAACGGTGAGGATAGTGACTCCCTTCATAGATGTGAACTGTGAGAGGGTTGTCGTAACTTGGTTCTCAACTAGTGCCACATCTCCACTTGTCGGTTCATTAGCAACATCTCGACAAAGGTGGAGAGTCACCCATCCAGGAACACGCGTATTCCCCTTCATATTCTGAATGAGGTTAAAATCGCGACCACCATAGGCATAGTTGATGTTATTCCCTTGCACTCCCGGTGGGCTATTGGTGGATGAAGAAGGATAATCACACGTAGGTGGTCCTGAGAACATGCTATTCCAATCCGACCAGAGCCCCTGCCCTCGCTCCTCAAGTGTAGGCCCAGCAATAATCTGTGAGAGCGCAAAACTCTCAACAGATGCACTAGGAGAGTAGCGTGTGACGCTCACAAGTGTGGGACCATCCCCAACATTATCCATCACTATTCCTTTCAGGAAAAACACCTTCACAGGGATAGGGAGTCGTGGTGCTGTTGTTGTTACCTGTGCATGAGTCAAAGAGAGTGGCAGTCCTGTTCGTGCCAGAAGTAGCCCCATGAGGAGACAGACACAGGTAAGAACAACTAAGAAGAGTCGAGTGAGATGGTGTTTCATAATCATTTCTTCCTTCATCGCTTCATGTGTGGTCTACACTCAACATGGTGCATTCCCTGATGAGAGTGTGCCAAGTTCTCCTGTGGTTAGCAGAGGGGTTGCCAGTCAATCCCACTCGTAACTCCTTGCAGAAATGCCCCAGGGAAGGCCGCACGCTGCTGTATGGCATCCTCAAGATAGGCGAAGGAGACATAGGGTGTAGGGGTAGGGAGACCTACAAAGAACGTCACGATATAGTGAAACGCATTCTCCTCCAACACCTCAGTGGGAACATAGACCCGTTCTACGATACAGGTCGGGTGCTTATGATTATCCCCTGCCCAGACTTTATTACAGGGGGACTGGGCAAAGGCAACATGGATATTCATACGAGAGGGGGGGTCCTTTCTTGTTCTTCCCAGGGTGGCTCTTCCACCTCGATCACGGTGCCATCCTCATCTACCACCTCATACTCAAGGATACTCCTGAGAGTCGCGTGCCATCCTGCACGATTGGCCTCTTGCGGGGTAGCGAACTGCTGCTCATCATCGAGAACGCCTCCGTCAAAGCAGCCTTGAGGATCACTTCCCAGGCAATCGCTGCACCATATCCGATAGTGGTAGCGCATCCTTTCTTCTTTCATCGCTTTTTGGTCAGGATTGTATCACGACCTGGGTGGCGTCAGCCACTTGCATCTTACCAATCGAGTGGAAGGTGAGCGTCACCCCCACGAACTGCGCCACGTCGCGGTAGGAGTGCGTTGGTGGATCCATGCGGGCCAACTGTTGGAGCAGGGTGCCTGACCCCGCTTGATCGAGATACTGCACCAGCACAATATACTGAAACTCGGGGGGCGTCTTGCCCGACTGCTTATAGAGATGCAGCAGGTAATACCAGTAGTCCGGCCGCAGACGCGTATACTGCCAGAGCATGGTCGCAAACCCCCGCACGGTTGCCACCCCCGAGCCATCTAACCCGAGGAGAGGAGCAGGAGTCCAGGCCACCTGGGTCGGTGCCCGAATACGGGTATCCACCTTAAAGCCGTACAACCCACCATAGAGCCCTGCCCCAGGCACATCAAGGGTGAACGTAGAGGACGGCCACCCCTGGCCAACGGTATGGTAGCCCTGAATGGGTTGGTAGGTGCCAATGCCATAGCCCTGGACATTGGCCTGCGGAAGTGTACTCATCGCTGTGCATCCTCCTCGCTCGTGTGACGATAAAAAAACATTTACTATATGAAAATATAATTACAAATATTCTACAAGCTCCCTACAATGTTCGTTCAATGTTTGTGATGGTTGTGGTTGACAACGAGAGAATAGTATTGGTATACTAGAAATGAAGGAGAGGAAGCAGTAAGAACGATGGGGAAGGAAGAGAGGCGCGGAGAAGCTATTTATTCCGATCCCTGCCTTCCTCGTCGGGGTGGTCCAGTATTCGTCCTTCCGGGCTTTCTTCCTCCTTCTACGTCTTTCCAGACGAGGCGAGTCTGCCCTCCCCTCTCTCTTGCACACAGGATGACGCATGCACAGTGAGGCAGGGAGGCTCCTGCCTGCCACTTGCCCCTCAACGGTGGCAGGCAGGAGCCTCTCCCACGCATGCACACATGTATCGTCTGTGTGTGAGAGAGAAGAGACTCGCCTCGTCTTTTTTTGTCTGCCTGCCTGCCTCTCTCACCCAGTCTCTCTCCTGACTAGTGGACCTGATCCACGAAGCGTTTGGCGGCGGTCTCCATGATATCCATGAGGTCGGAAAGCAGTTCATCCTTCTCGTTGTCGGACATCGACCCCCCACTGCCGACATGCAGGTGGAGTGTGCCAATCATGTGTTGGATAGCGACATGATGGCCTGCTTTCCCGCCATTCGAGGAGGAGGAGCCTCCCGCACCACCACCTGTGGTATCCGCCCCGATGCCCTGTTGCTGGACGGACTTGAGGACGCTGCCTAAGCGAGAAAGGGGGACAACCGCCTCGGGCCCGGACTCACCAAGGGAGGTACGGATGTGGGAAAGGGCAATGCCTCCGAGCGAGAGATGATGCAGAAGTGGAGACCCGGGGACACGACCACCACCGCCATGAGACTCACTGGTTGTCGCCTGATTCATCATAGCGACACTGCCTCCATAGAAGGCGCTGATATCGGTGGCGCCGTACGCCGCCCAGATGGGCCAGGGGTTGGATGCCGCGAGCATATCGCCATGGTCGATCTGGACATGGGAATGGGGACCCGTCGACCAGACACCCAGACCCGACTGGGGTGTCCCTCCACCCGATAACCCAAGAAAGCCGTTACGGGGCACCAGTTGCCCTTTCGTCACGCCCAGCGCTGAGAGGTGCAGGTAGCGTTCGAGCATCCCTCCGGGGATCTGCACATCCACTTCACCGCCCCAGGGCTGCCATCCCGCATAGGTGACACGCCCCCCGATGAACTCTTTCGTGGGGGTGCCCTGTGGCACAGCGAAATCCACGCCCTGATGGGGACCATGCCCGGTATTTTGCCCAAATTCGGTGGTGATGCGTGGCGTGTCAAAGCCTGGATGGGTGGTGCTCGCGAATGAGGCAATGCCTGCGCCACCTCCGCCTTTGGGGGCACCGCCGAAGATACTGGTGAAGAAGGTGGAGAGGAAGTTACTCCCGCCCCCGTTTTGGGAGGAGGAGCCACTCCCGAGACCGAAGACATTCTTGATGGCATCAGTAAAGATGTTGGGGAGTGTCTTCTGCACGAAATTGTTAAAGGGCGTGACGACTGCCTGTGTCCAGAGGGTGGGCAGGGTCTTGGTAAGGAAGGTATTCCACATCCCTGGTAGCGTTGTCCCAAAGAAGGTGGTCACCGGGGCAATCACCGTCGATTGGAACCATTGTTTCACCGTATTGAAGGTATCCTGCGCCCAGGTGGTGATCCCTGAGAGGGTTTGCTGCCACCACTTGGGGAGTGTGGTCCCGAAGAAGGTGGTCGCCGGTCCAAGCAGATTCTGCTGGAACCACTTGGGCAGTGTCGTACCCAGGAAGAAGCCTGCCGGTCCAATGACATCTTTCTGCCACCACTCGGGCAGGGTCTTCGTAAAGAAGGGACCAACGGTGGTATTCCACCACCCGGGCAAGGTCTTCGTGAAGAAGGTGGAGACATTCTCAGTAATCGACTTCTCGACGGCGGGAGAGAGGAAGCCTCCTGCCGAGAGAGGTGCCTTTGAGGCCGCCTGTGCCGCCGCCTTTTGCTGTTGAGGCGTCCCCTTCTGGGGGACAAACTCTTGCCACCAGGAGGGCAAGGTCTTCGTGAAGAAGGATCCCACATCTTTGGCCTGACCAGGAAACTGATCAATAGCCTCATGCAGATGGAGGCCAGCACTAAAGGGGGCAACGGCATCGCCGACAAGCGATTGCCAGGAGAGCGGATTCTTCGTGGCATCCTGCGAATAGGACCCCCACCCCAGCGCACCCAGACCGAGTCCCGCTCCTGCGATGAGGCCAAGAGGACCACCCAGGGCCGCACCCGAGACTACCCCTGCAGCACCTCCACCCCCCATGCCGCCAAGCCATCCACCCAGGAGTCCCCCGATGCCTTGACTAAAGCCAAGGACATTGGCGGCTGTGCCAATGCCGACCGTGGCAGGGCCAGCGACGGTGAGCACGGTGGCCAGATTCTTCATGGTTGCATTCAGATCGGACATCGTCTGCCCGATCTGTTTCCAGGTACCATTGGCATCCTGGAACGCCTTCACAAAGTTCTGCCAGGTGCCACCCTGCCCTGCGAAATTGAGGAAGGCATCGGAGACACTCGCCATCGAGGTCTGATCGGCAAAGGCCCCCTGCTTGATCATGTTTTGCGCTTGCGCAAGCAGTTTCTTATCGGAAGGATTCTGGCTCTGCTCTAAGCGGGCCAGGCCTCCCTTCTTCTGAATGCCCTCAAGCATCTGAATGAGGGCATTTTGCTGATCGAGGGGCAGTCTCATGGCCTGCACATTCTGGATCATCTGTGCCTGCGGCAATCCTGAGAGGCGGGTGAGGATATCGCTGGGAGAAACGTTCTGGCCGTTGACCGGTCCCTGCCCGCGCAGGAACTGATTTTGGGTGGCGATGAGTGAGGAAAGATTGGCAGCCATGAGGGGGAGATACTTGTCCTGGATGGCGAACATCTTCTGCTGATACGCATTCATCACCACGTCCAACCCGTAGCGTTTCTTTTGCAGGTCGAGGAGAACCCCCTGCTGATCCAGCAGTTTTTGGGTCCAGTCCTTCTCGAACTGTCGCTGCTCATTCGTGAGCGTGAGCTGCTCGTGGTAGAAGGCCTCCTGCTCGTTCAGATATTTCATCTGCTCTTGATAAGCAGCATCCGAGAGCAGCGGGGATCGGCCAAGCGTGAGCATGGACCGTTGATGTTCAATCCCCGCATAAAACTCAGCATTTTGCAGACCGAAGGTGGGACTTGATTTGAAGGTGGTGCCCGTCTCTGCGCTGAGGGGATTGTAGCCCGCCTGCATCTGGTTACGCATAAAGTCGAAGTAACTATTCCGACTGACATCGGCCCCGATAGGACCGTATTCGGCGGTCTGTTGCTGTTGCTGGAACTGGAAGCTCGCAACATCATGACTGTACTGGAGGGAGGACATATCCAGGTTGGCCTTCTCCATCGAGATATCAGCCTGCCCGATCTGCATCTGCAACTGAGGAAGCGAGAGTCCCTGCCCATTCACGTTTTGTTGCAGGCGCATCTCGGCAAGTTGTTGCTGCTCAGAAGTTTGTTGCGACTGAAACTCCATCAACTGCGGGTTCGCGGTAAGATGCTGTTCGCCGAAGAGTTGGGACAGGACATACTGCTGTTGTAGATCGGGCGTCGACCCCATCTGGGCCAGCGAGCCAACGGCACTACTCACCTCACCGAAGTTGGAGGGGGTCATCCCTCCGGCAAGGGCCGCCTGGAAGAGGCTCACGGCACTCTTCATCGTGTCCCCCTGCCCGAGCGCATTTCCTTGTAGAAGTGGAAGCACTTGACTGATCCCCTGGAGAGTCGGGGTCACATTCTCCGGGCCAAGCGTGGTGCCATACATGCTGGTGAGCGCACCGGCAAGCTGGCTACTCACTGCCCCACTTTGCTGCGCCATCCCGAGCGTGCCACTGATGGAGGATGAGGCCTCAATCAACTGGGAGGGATCCACGCCCGACACGGCGGCAAGTGAAAGCAGTGTCTGCGTCGTACGGGTGAGCCCTTGCTGCGTCCCGGTGGCGGCGGCAATACTTTTCATCTGCTGGGCCAACTGCACCTTGGAGTACATCGGCAGGTTCTGCTGCTGGAAGGTATCAATGGGTCCGCCATTGTCTATGTTGAAGAAGCCCGAGGTGCCGTCCTGGCCACTGCCCGCAAGGCCAAGCGTTGCCCGGCGATAGCTACTGCCCTGGTCGACGGCCTGCTGGGTGATCTGGTTGAAGAGCTTGCCTACGAACTGCATTTCGTAGCCAATACGGGCAAGGGTCCGCCCGAAGTTGGAGGCCGTATTATTAAAGGGACTTCTCCCACCACCACCACCCCCACCGCCGGTGCGGTTCTTCCCGCCATCCTCCTGCTGACCATTCTCTTCATCGCCACTGCTGCCGCCACCACCACCACCGGTCCCGACGATGGGCATACTGGGCGTACTGGGAGGAGGAGGAGTGCTCCCACCACCACCGACATTCCAGGGGGAATAGCGCCAGCGTGAAGGCATCGGTCCACCACCCCCACCCCCCCCACTACCTACTGGCGATGCGTGGGAGGCAGAGATAGGCGCAGGAGTAGCACCTGTTGTGCCACTGCCTGATGGGAGACTGGGACTACTGGTCGAGGTGATAGTCACGACCGGATTACTGCCAGAGACTGCCACGTTTTGAGCGGTGATCTCGACTTTCGGGGGAGGGGTTCCTCCTGGTTGCTGACTGCCTCCTGCTGAGAGGAGGGCAGCCATAGCGGCAGGATGCTGCTCAGGATAGGGATCAGGGGTATGGGGTAGAGGAGGAGGAGCGGAACGCCTGGCGACGGGATCCTTGCCCGCGAGGAAGGCATCCAATGCCGCCTCACGATGGTCATCCAGAGGAGGCAGACTCTCAAGCAAGGGTTTGAGCTGCTCCCCATGTTCTTGCCAGAGGCCATGCAGATAGGGCAAGAGGGAGGAGTGCCACTCCTGCTGGGGGGATCCGTGCAACCCCTGGAAGGTGCGCAGTTTGTGCTGGGCAACGATGGCCTCCATCACCTTGCCTGCATCCTCTGGATGTGCTCCTAGCTCATCCATATGTGACTGAAAGTCTGCCTGGTGAGCGCCTTCTCGTCGTGTGACCCACTGATGATAGGCGGCAGAGCCCGCCATCGGACTGGCCTGGTAGCGTGCAACCTCGGCGGCCTGTTTGGAGAGGTCGCGTGCATGCATGGTGAAGTAGTCGGCCATGAGGGGACCTTGCTTCATCACATGCTGGAACGTACGCAGACTGGTCAGTTCGAAGGGAGGCATCGCCCCTACCAGCGAATGGTCCCCGCTTTTCCCCAGTGCGGGATGGTGGAGGGTCCCACTTTCGGAGGAGGCGGTTCCCATAGGTTCCACCGGAGAGGGGAGAGCATCCAGTGGAGGAGGAGTCCCGCTGCGTGCGGGCGAACTTCCTCCCATCCCACCATGCTGCGCAAAGGGAGAGGACGCAGGAAGAGGGAACGCAGAAGGCATACTCATGTGTGGAGGAGGAGGAGGAGGAGGAGGAGCAGAGGTCATACCAGGAGGCACGACACTCCCTCCTGCTCCTGCACCCAGGGGAGGCAGGTCCCCGATGATATCGTTGACATCACCACCTGGGATATGGTCGCGGTAGGCATGCAGGTGTGGGAGCAGGTCGTGCTTGCCCGCCAAGGGCCACGCAGGGGGAGTGAGTCCGGCATTGTGGAGATAGTCACGAAAGAGAGCATGGTCACGAATAGCGTTGTAGGCGGTCGGCCCACCTGGATTCTTTTGGAAGTGCTGCCAGGAAGAATACGCCTCCATACGAAGACGGTTCGCAATGGGTTGGGAAAAGAGATCTGGTCCCAGCCCCCCCTGTTGCTTATGAATGGCACTCATCTTCCCGATGAGGTCCATGAGCAGAGGGCCTGCCTGCTGTTTAGCATAGTCCAACTCCTCGCCTGCAAGGGGAAGTGGTCCTGATGGGGGGGGGGAATGGGTAGGAGAGGAGGGGATATGGGCAGGAGAGGAGGGAAGGGGAACCGAGTGCGGGGGAGGAAGCGATGAAGAAAGTGAGGAGGGAGCAGCCACCGCCGCCGTAGGAGAGGGAGATGGTCCAAAGGACGCTAACTGCTGATCGGCCTCTTGGAGGATCTGCCCGAAGAGGGCGGGAACCTGATGGCCTCCATACGACTCAAAGGCGTTCTTCTCCTCCTGCTCGCTCGATATGTTTGGATAGGGGTGATCAGTGGCCAGTAAGATATTTTGGCCACCACGCGAGACACGGGAGACGCCTGTGAAGAGGTTCTTCAGATAGGAGACGATGTTCTTGTCGTCAAGCCACTTGCCTACTCGTGTGACATCCATATGTGGATACAAGAACTGTTTGCTTCTGGCCCCTGCCACCCGCATACCCCAGAACTGTCGGTCAGCCGCCTGGACTTCTGGTCCACTCATACGGTCAGAGGGTGCCCCTTGCCGATAGATCTTCTGGAATTCCTCAAAGGCTCTGCTGTCGCTGAGTCCAAACTGCTGCGCGAGGACCGCCTGTGCCTGTTTGGCAAAGGCCTTTTGCTGCTGCCGCATCATAAAGATCATCGGGATCTGGGAGGGGAGGGTGCGCCCAGGCTCGCGAAAATCGATGCCCTCAAAGGGATGTCTGCCTGCCGCAATATTGGCCCCCATTTCATCGGGGGTCACGCCACTGTGGGCAAGCATTGAGCGGAAGGCGGTCTGATAGAGACTCCCCTGACTGTGCCTCATGAGGAAGGCAGGGTCACTGCCGCGATCAGGCGACAAAGGGAACTGCATCGGCGACTTGCCTGGTTCGTTCCGCATCTGTGGCATGCTCAAAATAGCATTGTTGAGGGCGACGGCGGCCCGATCACTGCGCATATTGCCGTGCAGTTGCATGGGGGAGAGCGGGTGTCCCCCTCCCACGATATGGCTATAGACCCCGACGGGATTCTCTAGCCCACCGAGGCCAGGGAAGAGGGCCTGTCCACGATCAAAGCCGACGAGCAGGCGGGGATCACCTCCCTGCTGGCGCGAGTACTCCATCATCCCCTTCAAGAGACGTGCCTGGTTATGGAAGGCATCTTGTCCTTCATCGACGGCAAAGAGTCCGAGGTGCGAGAGGAAATCTGGGAGCGCCTCGGGAGAAATATGCCCTCCAAGAACACCCTGAATCCCGACCCCGGCAAAGTTCATAATATCATCAAAGTCAGGCATGCCCTCTTGATGCTGCCGCTGCTCATATAAGTGCAGAAGTGCCTCGTGTGAGACAATACCTTGTTTGACATGCTCTGCCCCACGGGCCTGTGCTGCCCGATAGTTTTCAATGGTGCCGCGTTTGATGACACCCAATGCCTCTAGCGCCTTATCTCGTCCGCGCCCACCACGCAGCACCTCGTTGAGCAGTTTGGCTTGACTGCCACCCACTTGTCCCTTTCTCGCGGTGAGATAGGGTCCCACTGCCTTATGGAAGAAGTCGCCCTGTGAGTGAACGTCTCCTAGCATCTTTAGTTCATGGGGCGTCATCCACGAGATATCCTCTTTGGAGACATTGGAGAGGACGCCATTGCTCTGTTTGAAATGGCCAAGGCCCATAGCCTGCATGAGGGGCGAGAACTGAGCGGCCTGCTTGCCGGGTTCATCGGGGAACTGATGGCCAAAAAGGGTACGGTAGGCCATGCCATGAAAGGTGGAGGCATGGGGCATCGTATAGCGACTATCACGCGCAAGGCCAGGAATCTGATGGAGCAGCGAGCCAATCCACCCGAAACGTTTGTTGAGTTCCTGTGCGCCACTCCTGGTGGCACTCATTGCGGCGATCTCCTCGGGCAGAATCTCGCCCCGGGCAATCATGTCGGCGATCTTGGTCCCCACCGTGAGCGTTTTGCCTGCGCCAGGGCCACCTTCGATCAGCATATGCTCTGACTGTGTGTCAAGGATGTGGCGTTGCTCATCGGTAGGTGGATAGACCGTCACTCCTCCCCCAACCTGCATCTCGTGCTGGGTGCGCAGCAGCGTCCCAAGTGAGGCGAGATCGGAAAGTGGGGCAGCATTCGAAAAGGGGGAGGGTCCTCCAGAAGGAGGGGTCGGAGTTGGCATTGGAGGTGAGACGGGTGGCAGAGGTGGCAGAGGTGGTCCCCCGCCAGTGCCTCCTCCTCCCGACGGTCCTCCTCCAAAGATATCGTCGAGCCTATCCTGCCACGTGTGAGGGGGTGGGGGCGTTGGACCACCCCCACTACTACCGAGAACTTGGTGCGGTGCGCTGATCAGACGCGCCATCTGCAGAGCGCCACTCCCAGGGGAGGCATCCACAATCTTGCCAGGAAGAGGGCCACTCACCTCCCTGGGCAAGGGACCAGAGTGCCGGAGGGAGGCGAGGAACTGTATCTGCTCTTGCACCTGTACGGGCAGAGGAGCACTTCCGGCAAAAGAGGGAGCCACTCCCCCCTCTCCTTGCGAAGAGGGGGAGATAACTCCCTGCTGGATTTGCTGTGCTGCTGCTGCTACTGCTAGAGCTTGGGTTTGGGTAGCAGTGGCGGCGGCTTGTGCTCGTGCGGATGGTGCGGCGAGCAGGCCATGTGGGGCCAACCGGAGTTGATCGGCCCGCACGGGGAAGCGCATCTCTTTTCCTTCATCGCCCTGAGTGACGAATTGGAGAAGTGGTTGCATGTGCATCTGTGCGAGCTTATTCGTCTTGGTCTTGCGATCATAGAACTGGTTGTAGTACTCGACCTCGTCCTGAGTGAGCATCCTGGACCCGAACATGGCACCCAGGAACTTGGACATCCCAAAGGGTGTCTTCTCGTCGAAGGACTCCAACCGACCCGTCATGCCTGCCTTGATTCCAGGAGTTCGGAGTTGGGCATCAGCTAGTCCCCCGAAGCCTTCCTCGCCCCCCATAAACTGATAGGATCGTCCTGGTAGGAGCGGCGTCCTGGTCATCTGTGCCACGAGATCGTTGCGATTCCTGCCTTCAGGCGAGAAACTCTCAACGAGTGCTTCTAGCGAAAGGGACGGATTGGCATTCTGCTTCGTGGGTTTGAACAAGAGGTTGCGTTCCAGGTGCCGCAGGGCCGTGAACTGCTTATGGGAGGGGTCATGCCCAAGCGCGGTGAGAATGTCATCGACATGGGACCTCCGAAGCGATCCATGCTCCTCCAGGTGAGAGGCCGCCCGTTCAAGAGACTGGTGAACCGAGAGCACCTGCCCCACGCTACGCGCATGTCCGATAGCGGGGGCAAAGAACCGTTTGATCGGGTCGACGGAGGAGCGGTCCTTATAGTCCCCCTGCACATCCTCGCCCGTGGTGGCACGCAGAACCACACGGAGAGCATGTGCATACCGTGTCAGATTTTGCGGTGAAGAGAAAGACTGACGCATGGACCGGACCTGATCGTACTGCTGCCAGAGCTGCTTTCCGTACGGGGTCTTGAGAAATTGCGGTCCCATCCGCTTGATCTGATCTCTCAAACGAGCCTCATACTGGGGCAGCGACATGGCAGCGCCCAGAGACTGGAACCCACCACTCTGTGGATGCCGCATGACCGCCTGTGGGTCAATGATGCCGCCGGTCTCATTGGTCCCCATCCCTTTGCTCATGAGGGCAAGGTAGGAGGTGAGTCGGCCAATGGCGGGCGCATTCCTGACCTGGTGGAGAGGAATGCGCATGCGTGCCGCCTCTTGCGGGGAAAGCGTTCGCATGATCGCGCCCGGGAGGTACTCTAGCGTATTGAGACGCTTGCGCACCTCGGGGTGCATGATCGTCTCGCCGTAGGCATTGCGTTCCCCGACATCCAAGAGCTTCTTTGATCCGGGTCCCTCTTGTAAGAGACGACGAAGGATGAGTCCCTGGAAGGGATCCACATGCCCGACATGCGTAAGCTCTGCCTGTGAGAGACGAACGGGGGGAAGCACATCCTCGTGAGTGCCATACTGCTCACGCACACGAGAGGCCGTTCTCCGGAGGTAATTCCGAAATCCCTCATGATGGCTGGGATCATCCGAGTAGACATCACCGGCATTGGTGACGGTCTGGACAAATGAGGGCGAGAGGGGCATCTTGAAGGCGAGCTTGCCCAGTTCGCTCTCTTCCATTGGTCCCATATACTGCTTACCCATCTGAGCCATGACCTGCGTGAGTTGGTCTTGCACCATTGGGTCATGTTGGGTGTATTTGAGCAAGCCCGCGAGTCCACCGCGCACAGGAACCTCATCGGCGTAGACGATCCTGCCCCCATCTTCGCCAGTTGCAGCACGACCTGCTTTATCGGGATCCCCTGGCATACTCATGAGAGCCAGAGGCGAGAGTTCCTGATAGCGAGAAGCCATGACGCTGTCGAGTTGATCCAGGCGGGGTGATGCGGCACCCTGCCCTCCTCCAGAGAGGAGTTTGAGGGTGCCATAGGCGAGGTCCGCCGTCTTGCCAAAGAACTCCTCTGTCCTTGGGAGTGGTCCTCCCAGCAGTTCATCGGCATGTGGCGTATCTACGCGGCCAAACTGCTGCCCGAAGAACGTGATGAGGGAGGGCGTGTCCTCCGGAAGGGCTCCGAAATCCTGAGAGGATGGCCCCCCGATAAGCAATTGGCGCATAAATGCGTCGACCAGTTGCAACTGCGTCCGGTCTACCCCGTTCTTATTGCGCCCGAGCATGGTATTAAGAGAGGCAAAGGTGTTCATCTGGTCCATGGCCGTGGCATTGTCATCCTCCTGATGGCCACCATAGACCGCCTCATGACCCACCTCGTCCAGGCTCATGATGCCAGAACCTGCCCCCGCCTCTGGTTGGTAATACCTATTAAGTGCGAACACTTCTGAGGCATACTGCTCCATAAGAGCAGCGTCCTGCACGGGTCCTACCCCACCCTGGTGGGCATAGGTCATCTGTGTGGGGGAGACCGCCGCACGCGCCATCCACCGTGGCATCTGTTGTAAGGGCACGCTTTGCTGATGATGGGTCAGCTCACTCATCACCTGCAACAGCACATCGAACCCAGGGGCAACAGCCTCTCCCTGGAACTGCGAGGGAGTCATGTCATGGGGGGTCGCACCCGGGAGCATGTCCATTGAGGCGTACAAGCGATTCTGCTGCCGCGCACGGGAGGTCATGACCCGCAAGTTGTCGGCATAGCCTGCCGCATCCCACATCCCTGCCTGTCCCACATCGAGGTACGCCCGTTCGGCATCCCTACCCCTGATCGCGTTGATTTTGAGCGCTTGCATGCTCAAAGCATGCTCTGGGGCAGGGACCGCCGTCGAGACATACCTGGTCATGAACTGACCTGCCAGGGAAGGGCCCATCTCCTGATGAAGCATCTGTTTCAGGGTACCCAGGAAGGCCTTCTGCACATTCTCCGTCTGGAAGACAAAGGGGTTGCGTCCAGGTCGGTTCTGTCCTTCGAGATGGGCGAAAGGATGACGGCCTTCCTCCATGGCCTGCCCAATATCCCCAAGCGTAACACCCGTGTTCTTGAGCCAATCCTTGACCATCCTGCGATGGACGTGCTGATAGGTGGGACCCAGGTACATCTTGGGTGGCAGGTCCGTCTGCCCGAGGGGACGCATCGAGACCTGCATCGGACTCTGGGGTTGATCCTGCATCACCGAGAGGGTATTGATCGCATTGGAGAGAGCAACCCCATAGGCCCCAGCACGATAGTTGCCCGTGAAGACATGCTTTTCTGCACCCAGGGGTGCGAAGGCCTCCATGACCTGTTGGTCAATGGGGTAGTTCCTGCGAACCGCCATCTGACCCATATCTCCTGAGAAGGCCATCCGCACATGAGGGTTGTTGCCCGCCAGTTCTTTGAGCGCGACGATGTGGTTGGGGTCGGCATCCTGGAATTCATCGGAGACGAGCCGCTTGACTCCCGACTGGACCTGCATGCTGGGAACCTTGCGGGCAATGCGGAGTGCGGCGGCGAGCATATGCCCCTCGTCAGAGAGGTCATAGTGCGCACTCTTCTGTTCAGGAACCGCAAAGCCTGGTCGGGCGCTCATGGCCTGTTGGGTCACGTACAAGGCCAGATCTGGGTCGACTTGCCCCATCGTGGGGATTTTACGACCCGATTGCTCAAACTGCTCGAAGAGGGCACGACCACGGGTCATCCTATCCTGGAAAGACCCACTCATGCGTTTCTGCTTGCTATCGATAACATAGTGGGTCGTCTCGGCCAGATCATACGTCCTCTGCTCGATGCCCTGTTGCGCGAGCGCTTTTGCGATGAAGGTAGAGAGACCCTTCTGGGCCTGCTCGACATCATCGTCGATGAACGATTGCCTGCCTACGGGTTTCTGATAGAGCGGGGCCGACCCTGCCTGAAAGTCTGAGAGGCCCTCTTGTGCAAGCAGCTGCCGCCCCTTCTCAGTCTTGGCGGCCATCTGTAAGACCTGCATGGGAGAGAGCTGCTCGCCATTCTCGCGTGTGATGAGAGGAGCATGCAGGTTCCTGCGTGTGAGGTAATCGAGCGTTTTCGTTTGCCCTTGACGCACGTCCCGCGTCCACCCTGGGATAATCTCGGAGATGTCTCGTCGTCCCGCACCTGCATCGGCATTGAAGCCCTCGACGAAATTCTGATTGGCGGAGTGTGTCTTCGACGTGAAGACATACTCCTTCGGATCGGCTCCTCCGACCAGGATGTCATACAACACCTTGGCACGAGTCGCCGTCGACTTGCCCGAACCTGGGCCAGCAAGGGCCACTGAGACGGGTGCATCGCTCGTCACGTAGTCCAACTGTTGTTTGGACAGGGAGGGGACGTACGCCCGAATCTCTTCTACACTCACCGCACGTCCCGCTTTCCGAGAGGCGGCTGCCGCCATCTTCTGGTAGAAGGCTTCGATTTCTGGTTTGGCGGCCTCCTCTTGTGCGAGGTGCTGTGCGCGAGTCTGCATGCCACTGATCGTGGGGACAGCGTTCCACGTCTGAGGTGTCTGCCCTCCACTGATGAGGAGGGAGGCTTGCTTTCTGAGTTGCTTTGCATCGGAGGGACGCATCCGTGCCTCTTCAGCAAGTTGGGCAATCTGGGCCGCTTTGTACTGAGAGATCGTGCCACGTGCAATCCCCTGATAGAACTGCTGTTCTTGTGCTGCGGCAATTGCCGGGTCAACACTGCTTTGCGTGGCGATGAAGGCCTGTGCCTTATCATAGGCCCGTAACGCCTTCTCGTAGGCCTCCTCGGAGGGCCAGGAAGACGGAGGAGCCATCTGTACACCTTCGGCACGATCCTGGTTGGACTCACCAGGACGATGGAAGGGACGCAGACGTAGTATGCGATTGGGAGTGATGGGATCATCAGGAGGAGGAGTGGGTGTCGTTGGCATAAGAGGGGTGCCTCTCTCATGAGTGGAGGGGATGCGGGAGGAAAGCGATGAAGGGAACAGTGTTGCTTCATGAAGAAGCGGGGAAATAGAAGGAGGGGTGGGATGCTGCTGCTGCTGTTGATAATACTGCTTGTCAAGATGACGAACGTGTGTCAGAATACTGGTCATATACTTCTCCTTGTCGGTCTTGTGTGTCTGGTATCGGCTCACAATCACGAGCTCGTGATTGGTCGAGCATGTACTCGGCAAGGAGAAGGATCGCTTGGTGCGTGTTCGTTTTTTTAGCGGACGGGATGCTGCGACCGGGGGAGTCCTCTACGAGGAGACGAGGAAGAGGGGGAGGAGAGGAGGGCGCTCTCTTAGCGGAGACGAGGAAGGAGGAGGAAGGTGGGAAGATGCCTCAGAGGAGAGGTGCAAATGGGAAGGGACGTACGGGAAGGTGCGGATGGGAAGAAGGGAGGGAGGGACTCCCCCGCCGGGCGGGTCGCGCATATCCATCGTAGAGGAGAGAGGGCAAGTGGCGCGACTCTCTCGCCCCCTTCATGCAACATGGCGCACTCCCTTACGCGAGTGCGCCATGTTCGTATTAGGCGTCGTGGGATGATGAGGGATCGGCACCTCGCTCGACTGCTTGCTCATCAAACAATCGTGTGGTGACTCCTTTCTTCTCTTATGGGAGTGGGAATGGCGGCAGGCCATGATCGGTACAAAACTGTGTGAGGAGTTCCCCGAGGAGGGTGCTCACCTCCTCGTACAAGAGGAGATCCCCCTGCATGACCTCATCAGTTGGCGTCTGTCTTCCGGAATGGGCGCGTCGAGCGAGGTAGTTCTGTGTGCGACGACTGACCCCTGCTAACCGTGCTTGTAACCCCTGGATGTAGGAGATGACCTCCTCGGGACGCATCTCCTCGATCCGTTTGTGCTGTGTCACCTCACGCAGAGGAGAGAGAGTGGCAGAGGGAGAACCTCCTCCTCCTTTCCTATAGGGGACATCTTTGGGCATTCCCTAGCGGATATGCCAGTGAGACAGCTGTAACTGATCCACGGGAATACCTGCCTGTTTAGCCTGCTCGAAACAGGTAGGGAGTGTTGCGCCACAAAACCGTTGGTACTCACTGCTTCCTTCTTGAGAGACGGTAAGTATGTAGGGGCCACCAGGAGGAGATACATATGCCCCATAAGAAAGTTTATAGATGTATCTCCCATTTACCTCATAGGTATGCAATCGCTGGAAGTGACTATTCCTTAGCCTCTGATCTAACTTTATCCACTCACGTGGTTGCATCTCTTTGCTCTCCTCTCTTTCTTCCTCGTTAGGCAATCTCAATCTCATCAAGACGCACAAAGAAATGATCCCCATCTGGCGAGGCAACTTCATAGTCAAACGACAGGGAGGAGGACCCCACCCTCACAATGGTGAGTGGGACTTTCGGTCCTCGTGCAGGATGATCAAACTCATCAGTATAAGGATCTACAAAGTAGACGATATCGCCCACACGGAGTTCTTGGTCCATGAAAGGATCATCGTATTCATTAGGACCATAGCAGCAATACACTCCTGCGTACCATCTCATCATGTTCCTTCCTTCTTTTCTCCGCTCACTCGTCTTTCTTCCGTTCTTGCTCGCTCTTGAGTTTGCTCTCATCCGACAAGTACGCCTTGTGGAGCACTTCTAGCTCTTCCGTTGTCATGCGCCCTGTTTGAAACATATACATGACAACAGCGGCGGGTAACTGGTGCATGATGAGGGATGCACGTAGCCCACTGGCTCGCCATCCCTCGATCCACATGTCCATGTCCTTTTGTTCCATGTTCTTTCTCCTGCTCCTCATCCTTCTTTTCCTCCGCTCACGTTCCTGTCTGAACGCCTCTTGCTCATCATCCGTTTCAAACACAATACGTTTCTGAACTGTCCCCCCACCCTTCCAAATCTCACGAATAAGAGCCACCTTGCGATACTGCGCACCATAATAGGTGCCACCACGTCTTGCCTCAAGTTCATGCGTATGTATTCGGTCGCCTGTCCCCTTCCCGATATAGAACACATCCTGAGTAAGCGAGTTGATCAACTCGTAGACATAGTACGTTTTCTTCTTACTACTCAAAGTGGCACCTCAAACACCATTTCAAACTGTTTCGATAAGAGATCATGCGCCGCTTCACGGTCCCCGAGCGCATTGCGTTGTACAAGGAGCGCTGCCTTTTTGTACGCAGCAAATTGTTCTTGTGAGAGATTGGCTGATCCCCCTCCCGACTCCCCATCCCCAAAGCGGCGCAGCGTTGCTGATGCGGCATCAGGACCAACGCACTTGAACGCATACCGTGTCTTAATAGTCGGTTGTGCCACTAGTTCAACGAACTTCTGCCGAATCCACGCTTGTCGATCCATCCCATACTCAAGTGCTTTCAAGGTAAGTGCATTTGCTACCTCTTCAGGAACATCTCGGATAAGAATATCAGGCATCTTTCCTCTCCTTTGCAGATATCTCAGATATCTACAGTATAGATCCTCATGAGTCAAAAGTCAAGGGGGAAGAGGACGAATGTCCGTGAGAAGAACAGCAACATGGCGCACTCGCTTGGGCGAGTGCGCCATGTTGTGTTGGGTGGGAATGGAGTGGGTGAGTCACCCGAGCGGCTTGGCTCTGATGCTGCTGCCTGGTCGCCTACGTAGGGCTCGTCTTCGTCGTGAGCACGCGAGGTCTCGTGTGGTTTGTTCCCACCACCGACGAAGACGAGAGACGGTGCAGCTGCTCGACAATGTGGGCCACGCCCTCCGTCTTCTCGACGGTCGGCAGATGGGAAAGATCCCACCTGGAAAGGGCCGTACGGAAGTCGGGATAGGGCAGACTCGACATGAGCAGGAGCGGGATGTGCAGGGGCACAAACACGCTCATAAGACGCGAGGTGAACTGCTCCTGCTCGTCTCTCTGGCAGGGAAAGTCGAGCAGAATGCAGACTGGACGCGTGCGTAGGAACACCCGTACCCAATCGAAGTAGTCCGAGTGGATAGCCTGCTCCATGCTAGAGAAGGTATACGGGTCATAGCCCTCAAGGGTGAGGTACTCAGAGAGGACATTACGGAGGAGTCCCTCTGGTTCAATCACCATGACCTCGTGCCTTATCCCCTCTTCGATGAGTGGACGGCAGTCATGGTAATGAGACGGAGTGGTGATACATGGTGGTGGTTCCAGAATGGTGGCGAGATGGTTATGCATGGATTGCTTCTTTCTTCCTCTCGGGTGACTCATGGCGCGTAGAACGGTTCTGTGCGCCATCGTCTAGCATGCATGACACACTCCCCGCTTGTCAAGGGCAAGCGTGTGTCCTGCCCTATTGGGCTACCTCATCTGTGCTGGATACGGCGGCAGGAGTCTCCTCCTCCAGGCTATGGACAGGTGCTGGTGGTGGTGATGATGTGGGTTCCTCCTGTGCTTCTCCACGTGAGAGGAGTGCCCCCTGCTCTGCTCCATGCGAGAGAAAGACGATGAAGCGTTCCAGTTCGGCGACCAGGGGACCATACACGTGGTCCTCTTGGGGTTCCAGTTTCTGATAGGTGGTAATACGATGGCCCTCTCCATCGGTGGCATGTGTGGCAGAGATCCATCCTTGCCGATCCTCGGCAGTCATCTCCTCGTCCCTCTTGGTGAGAGTGGCTACCTTATGGGGTGCAGGGATAAGTGCCTGTGCATGGTCCCGCCATATCGTGAGATGAGTGATAAGGGTCTCATAGTCCATTGTCTCCGAGAGAAGGGGAGCAAGATCGAGACCGAGCGGAGCACTTCCTAGTTGCGAGACCAGGGACGTTGTGTCGAACTGCTCTAGCGGGGAACGATCTACTGGTGAAAGCAGGTAGAGACGCAGGGGTGTTGGGATAGTGGTGATAGGAGTAGTCATAGGTTAGGGAGTTCCTTTCCGTTTCTGGCGGCGTATGGGTGTTGGCGAGGCAACTGATTGCCCCTCCTCTTGAACAATAATAAAGGGATCATCTCGGGGACGCGGATCAAACCGCTCGCCTAACTCCGCGAGGAGACGGTGGGGATTGATCTTGGGAAGATGCTTGCGGTCAAACTTTACAATGGAGATCGTGGCCCAGTGGGCCTCCTGCTTCCCTGAGACGACACGGATCACGCGTTCGTCCCAGACGCGGTTGTCGTTCCAGACGACCCAGGCATGGTCGGTCCACACCTTGTGGCGTCTGCGACCTGATCCCTCCCAGTCGTAGCGCCCCTGGCCAAAGAGATCACAGGTTGGCTTCACCGGATTGTGAATGTCCGAGCGTTGTGACTCGAAGGACAGAACATACAAGATGAGGTATGCGTCCGTCTCGGAGACGTTCCAGCGAACGGCGTCACGTTGGGCAGCAATACGAGCGACTTCCGTGAGTTCCTGCTCACGATACTCGGCACGGACGGTATGGGTTCCCCGCGTTGTTCTGGCATTGATCGAGGGGAGCATCTGCATCGAGAAGGTGAAGACTGAGTACGAATCATGCACCTCTTTGCTTGGTTGGCGCGGTAACCCGGAGAGCCAGTAGTCGGTGAGCTGTTGGTGGTGCTGTTGTGGCAAGACGACGGCCATATTCCTCTCTCTCTCTCGTCTAGCGATGAAGGAAAAGAGATGCGTTCCCTCCTCCTTCTCCTCCTACCTCTTCTCTCCCCCTTCTTCTTTCCTTCACCGCCGTAAACGCTCTAGGATGCGATTATGCGCGTTTCTCTCCTGTACGTCCAATGATAGCAGGAGGTTGCAACGAACCGTGCCTTGCCTCATGTGGTGTGAAAGCGGGGCATCCTAAAAGGGATGGAGGTCCTCCCCGGAGAGGCCATCCGTTCGCTCGATCTGAACGGACCACGGGAAGGGTGGTTCCCCTGCCGCGATGTCATAGGTTCTGGCCTCTGTGGGTAGACTGCACGTACAGACCCAGTCCTTACAGAGACAGCCCGCACAGTAGATGTCCTCATAGAGCTGCTCCTGTGAGGGCACTTCCCCGTCCTTAAGGAACAAGAGGGTCCCCGAGGTCGCGTACAAGACAGCAGGGTCCTGGAAGAAGGGTCGGGAGAGATCATAGGGCACGATCTCCCCCTGTGCATCGTAGGCCAAGACTGCCGTGATGCAGGTATAATGATCAGTCTTGTCCCACTCTTCATGGGACTGTACCTCGATGGTGGCTACACGATCAGGGGCATAGCACTGCTCTGCCCACTGCTTCATAGTGCGCCAGTGCTCACGTGTCTCGTAGTCGCGGATCACCTGTTCCATGGTCGCAATATCTTTGGGGGTGATCTCCTGTGTTGTTGTTGTTACTGGCATCGTCTGTATCCTTTCTTGTCTTGTGCGTCTGTGTGCTCACGTGGCTATTCTACGGCAACGAGCGGGCGATAGTCACTTTCTTGGAGTTCCCAGAGGGTGAGTCCCTCTGGATTCTCATGGACCAGTCCGTGTGGGAACACTGGACGTGGAAGTGTCTGCTCTCCTCGTGAGGAGGCATCCTCCACTGTGATCTCCCAACGGGTCTTCTTGACCAGAAGATGCTCCGGTGTCTCCTCTCGTGGTCGTGATGGCACGTTCCAGGATGTCCCGCCACACCCTTGTGTGGGACGCCAGCCGACCGCACGTAGGGATGCCCCACCTTCCTCTGGGAGGGTATAGGTCAGGAGTCTACGGTAGCCGATGGCACGCGCTGCTTTCCAACAGGCTCCATAGAGCAGAGAACAGGCGTTCCGTGTGCCATCCGTACAGAGTCGCCGGACCTCCAGGCTATAGCCATCGGTGAGCATGCGCGAAAGAGGCAGGCCCACGATAGCCACCCCATGGACCATCCCTGTCTCTCGATCAGCCACTGCCAGGCAGAACCGAGCCATGAGTACCTCGGTGTGCGTCCGGTGATACAACCGGACATACTGGTTGGCCTGCTCGAGCGTGCAGGGGACGATGAAGAGACTCATGAGGAGACTCCTTCTGCTTGCTCTTCTTCTTGTGCTACTTGCTCCCCCCAAAGGGAGCGTTGCTGTGGTTGGGTGAGGTAGACAGGCACCCCTCGTGGATAGGAGGGGGTTGTGCGGAAGTGAGCAAGCCACTGCCGTGTCACCTCGACATGACGGATGCGTTCCTGTCCACGACAGGCAGGAGTCATCTCCTCACACACGTCGAATGCCCCCTCTTGGCAACTCTCGTAGACCTGTGGTCGCACGTAGGTTGGGTCACGCCACTCAGCATAGCCCCATCGCCCGAAGGCAGGATAGGTACAGGGTCCCATACTATCGGTCGAGAGGGAGATGTGGTACTGGTCACAGAGCCATAAGAGTTCGGAGAGCGCCTTCGCATAGATGACTCCCCAGAGGTGAACCGCCTGTATCCCCTCGTGCCCAAGAAAGGGGATCACGAGATGCATCGTCTCGCGGAAGACAGGCAGCATCACCTTCGGAAACTTCCCAGTGACGCACCACCCACCTAGGCCGAAGAGATCGCCCTGGTGCAGCAAGGGAACGATCTCTTGTGTACAGCGCAGGTACTGCCGTGGTGAGACTCCCTGTGCTGAAAGGACACAGGGGATGCCACCACGATGACAAGCGAGAAAGCGGGCGGCCTTCACCGTTTCCTGTACTGCTTGCTCTGCCTCGTGTTCTGACCAGCGCTGCTTCCGGCGGAAGCCATCCGTGCCCCACTTCTCATCGATGAGTAAGTCGTAGGAGGCACGGTAGGCAATCCGGTCAGCATAGGCATATTTCTCTGCGTGGCATTCCTGCCGGCGGAGTGCCTCCTCCGTCGTCAGACGACTCCTCGGCCCATCAGAGAAGGCTCCACTATCCTGGAGGACGCGGGTCGCGTGTGGGACCCGTACGCCATTGGTCTGCTGCTTGCCCTCCTCGTGGCCATAGATGGGTGAGATGCAGGTGTAGGGGCCTGTCTCGGGTGGATGATAGTTCCAGGAGACATCCCCAAGCCCACACCAGAAGCGAATCGCCTCAACTTGGAGGGCACTCATGGAGAGACTCCTTCTAGTTCTTCTTCGAAGAAGGCGGTGAAGGAAAGGGGCTCCTCCTCTTCTTCATCGCTCTTCTCGTCGTCCACCTGTTCGATGACCGTGTGAGCTTGCACATAGCGGGTATGGTCATGGGACCAGACCACATACTCAAGAGACTGCGGTTGATGATAGGATCGCTGGATCGCACGGGCCCGTGCGCCCTGCTCTTCCTCAATGCCGCCATTCACCGTAAAGTAGGACCAGATGCCCCAGACCAGGATGCGCTCTATGGGACCCGACCACACCTGTCCCTCCCATGTGAAGGAGATAGTGTCCCCCACGTGGTACTTGGGTTGGGGTGGCATTTCCTCCTCGACAAGATGGTCAATCACTTTGCGAGCAGCATCCGTCATGGGGATGGCTGGCATAGGCAGCATCACCCACTGTTGTTCTACGGGATCCCACTGGAAGGATGGCAACAGATGGATCGTGCGTGGTGGTTGTTGGTTGCCCACGTGTATGGTTCCTCCTCTCTGATAAGGAGAGGAGCGCGTGCGTGTTCGTTTCTTGCTGCTGGACATCGTGTTGTCTACCTTACGTAAGGGACGCGATAGCACGCTCCATGAGGAGTTTCATCACTGGAGCAGTTACGGCATTACCAAGTTGCTTGACCTTCTCTTTGCGGGTCCCCGTGATGGTATAGTCATGGGGGAAGGCCATGGCCGCACGAATCTCCGTCCAGTCCAGCATCCGAAATCCACAGTCCTCTACCGAGAGCGCACGACGGGCATCATTTCCTTCATCGCCTTCTTCCGGCGGGAGAGCCTGCACGAGGGCATGACGCTCCACGGTGGTCACGGTAGGAGATGCCTCACTCACGGGTGTCATATCCCCATTGTTGTAGTAGGTCATGAGCCAGGATGGGTTCGGTGGCATGACGAGCCCATGATGACCACCGCCTGCACACACGGTCGAGAGGGGTTCTGAGACTGGCCGAGCGGTCGAGGTGCCGTGCAGTTCGGTGATGAACGGCGAGCACACCAGCGCCACATCGTCACGTCCTGTTTGTGTGAGGAGTGCTCGCTCATGGGCAGGGAAGATCCAACTGGAAGCCTCCCCACTATGTGAGAGACTCATAACCAGGGGAGAGACGAGTCCAAGTCCATTATCGCTGGTTTGCGTCGGATGTGGTTCGCGTAGGACACAGCGTACCCGATCCGTCGTCTTATTCACCTGGACCGTGAACGGATGGTCACGTTTGAACTTGGCAAGACCATAGGCAATACGCGCCATGGTCTTGGGCTGCAGGGGTTTGGGCCGATCCCCAATACGCTCTATTGGGCGGGACCAGTCGATGGCCGTTGCCGCAGGATAGTAATAGGGCATGACCTCTTGAGCGCAGGTGGGGCAGCAGTAGACATACTGCGTACGGAACTTGCCGTACTTGCGTGTCGGGTTCTTCCAGCATTGCACGGCATCACAGTTCTGGGCGCAGGTGGGACAGAAGGCCCGTGGGCGAATGGAGAGGTCAGGCTTCCGATTCCCCTTCTTCCAGGCCACGATATACATGCGATCCCTGCTCTGAGGTGTGGGATGGGCGAACATCGAATTGAAGTAGACGCACTCTATATGGTACCCAAGATTGTCCCAGGCGAGCAGCCATGCTGGCCACATGGACCACATGCGAGCTTCTACCACATTCTCCAGGATGACCAGTTCGTAGCGGTGGTACTCCGTCCAGCGCAGGGGATCGAACATCGTACAGCGCGACCTCTCCTCTGATGGGTCATACCCCTTCTCGCCGAATCCTTCTAGCGGGAGCTGGTCGAGATTCTTGCGCCGTCTCCCCTTCGAAATCGTATGGTTGGTGCATTCTGGAGAGCCGATGAGGATCGTCGTCCGTGGAAAGCGACGTGGATCGGTACGACTAATATCGGTCAGCACATGAGTGGTGTTGGGGAAGTTCGTGTTATGGGTCTCTATAGCCACGTCCCAGTGATTGATGGCGAGACGGATGTCTGCACCTGCCCATGAGGCTCCGGTACTACTCCCGCCAGCTCCACAGAAGAGGTCCGTACAAGTGATATCAAGAGTCATGCGTGTCGCCCTCCACGCCCGTGCCATATCGCCTTCTTCTGAGTCGCCTCTCCTTGTGATCCACCACTGGCGCGGGACGCCAGTTCTTTGAGCAGGTGCTGCGTCTCTGGGTGATCGTTGGCGGCGCGAGCGCACTCTCGCCAGCCAGAGACATCTTCCTGCCAGATGCGCAGACAGACCGGATCATCCTGCACCCAGGCAGGGGGAGTGTCCTTGTTGTCCTCATCGGCAGGAGGGCGGTCATCCCAGTAGTGGGCGCCCTCTTCGCGGGTGACCGTTCCGTCCGCGCTCACCCAGGCGATCAGTTCCCAGGATTCTATCTCACGCTCGGCCTTCTTGAGGGAGACCGCCAGCCGTTGCTGCTGATAGACCCGGAAACGAGGTTCGGCCTCATCGCGCAGCGTCACCACCACGATGACCATCGGGGGTCGCCATCCATTCTGCAGTTGGTATTTGTGCTGCTGTATGTGTGCATTGCGTACAGCACGCTCATAGGTCAAAATCGGTTGTGTTGCCATGTGTGTGTGACGCGCCTTTCTTGGTTGGTTGGTTGGTGTGTGTGTGACGTTATTGGGGTGTCTGCTGCCAGAGTGATGGGGCAGACGCCGGGTAGTTCATCAACAGGACTTCCCGTCCTACTTGTATCTCGTGATTCATCCGACTGGTCTCCTTCACGCGAGACCAGACGATCCGTCGCCATTTGGTCGTAGGGTACCAGTCGTCCAATTCTTGTGTCTCGTAGTAGGAGAGGGCCACCTGAGCTGGTATCGCATTGAGGAGTTCTGCTAACCGGAGGTGATCCTCTCGCGTCCAGGCAGGCGTCCCATCGCCCGTATAGTAGCCCTCACATCCTACATAGGGCGGGTCAATGTAGGCCAACACCCGTGGATGGGTCGCATATTTGGCGATGAAGGAAAAAGCATCCGTACAGTGGATCTGTACTTCTCGTAGACGCTCGACGACCATATCCAAAAGGTCGACGGCATTCTGGTAGGAGGTGGCATCTGAGGGCACCCCCTGTCTGATCTTGCCTCCTGACAACCGATGCTTCCACCCCTTCTTGGGGTCGGAGTGCCCTGCGAAGGTGGTGCGCTGGACATAGTACCAGCGCACCACCTCCTCAAGGGTGTCCATCGCTTCCCCACTTACGAGACTATCCCGATACTCCCGGAAGAGCGCCTCTGAATAGGGCAAGGTAGAAAGACCCCAGATGAGCTCGGAGGCCCGATCCCGTAGTGCCATCCAGAAACTGACCAGCCGCCTATTCTTATCATTCACCGCTTCCAGGTGACTATACGAAGGCTTACAGAACAAAATGGCTAATGAACCAGCAAATGGCTCGCAGTAGACATCATAGGTATCGGGAGGAGGGAAGGCCTCCACAATCACGGGGGCCAGTTTCATCTTGGACCCCGTCCAGGACAGCGGTGAATGGAGCAGTGGGGATGATGCGTCTTTTGTATTCATCAGTGGGACTCCTCCCGCCTCTGCTCTCTTGGAAGCAGACGGCCATCCTCCCCGTAGTACTGCTGCAAGAAGGGGGACTGTGCGACCGCCTCGCGCCAGTGAGACATCCACTCCGCTTTGCAGATCGCACGGTCCATTCCGTCGAACCCGGACCCGCCCAGCATATCGAAGTGCTGATACATCCGGGTCAGCACAGAGGGTAGGGGGATCTTCTGCCCGCAGATCCCGAGTACCTCGACATAGTGACTCATAGGGGTAAGGGAAAGTGTCTGGGTGTAGACCAGCACGTAATAGCCTGGAAAGAGCCTCATGGCGGCGCGTGCCATGAGGCAGTTTGACCCGGAACAGGTCAGCCCGACCTCCTCCTCATCGGCGAGACTATCCAGGTAGTTCTCCACATCGGCAGGGGTGAAGGTCATCTGTTTGGGAGTGGTGATGGTGGTGGTCTCTTGTGGCATAGTGTGTGGTGTCCTTTCTTGTGTGTATGTGTGACTAGAGTTCGTAGAGTGCTCCACTTGCAAGCACGTAGGCAACGGGTGTACCCAGGAGCGCGGGATCGTAGTCATGTCTGCGCAGGAGAGACATCCTCATCGCATACGCATGATTGCTATAGACGAGGTAGTATCCGTTCCGCTTGAGAATGGCGAAGATCGGACGACGCGTGATCTGCCCAGGGTCTGCGGTTTGGGGTGCTCGTCTCTGCCGCATATGTGCCACGCTAATCGCCTCTGGATAGGTGGGGAAGGGGCCACACCCGACTGCCGAGCGCTTCTTTGCTCGTGTGGGTATCCTGGTGGTGGTGGTGGTCCTCATGCTACACGTCCCTCCTGTTGTTGGTGCTCTTGTTGCCCTGGTCCTTTTTCCCCTTCATCGCCTTGTGGGTCTGGTGTGAAACGGGCGTAATCAGACGGTTTGCGCAGCCAGCGCTGTACTACGTGTCCATGGGTCCCATGATACAAGTATTCGATGCAGAACGATTTGCCCGCCGAGCGTCTGATGATCTTGGCCGGGACCGTCATCCGTTTGCCTGCACGATAGACCTCAAAGGTCCCTGTGATGGCACGCTGCTCTAGTTGGGGTAGCTCTTCTCGACACACGTCCGCTGGTTCCTCAAGAGGATCGAGGAGGATCCTCCGTTCCTCCTCGGGAAGAGTGGCAAGATGGGTCTCCACTCTATCCATGAGGGAGCAGAAGCGGCATGACCACCTGTTTCCGTCACGGGTCCATCCGTCCAGGCAGAGGCGGCGCAGTGCCTCCTCCTGTGTGATAGGGGGCTTGCCGCTGCCATGGTGATAGGTGACCTGCTCGTGACACTGCATGCAGATGCAGGTATAGGAGCGGATAAGAACTGTCATTGTGTGTATCCTTTCTTTCTTGGTGGTGGTGGTGGTGATCGTCTTGTCGGTTCAAACGCCCCAATTGTCTCATAGAGACGGGTTCGTCTCCATTTGAAGATGGTGCGTCGACCTGTGCTCGTGTGCCAAGTTCGTTGTTCATAGACGGATGAGCGGTTCTCTACTCATCCTCTCCTGTTTCTATCTACGAGGGTCGTCCTACGTGTTCGTTCTTTCCTGTCTTAGAGTTCTCGATAGATGCTCCACCCAAGAGCACCCTGCCTGTTCGTGTAGGGATACTGCACATACCCGCGTGGTTTGCGCTCTCCCTGTGCCTCCTCCTCATTCTCGGCGAGATGGCTCCAACAGAGATAGGGGCAAGTCATATCTTGCTCGAAAAAGAGCATCTGCTCTTCGGGATAGACATCATAGAGAAACACCTCAACGGCTGCTAGTAACCCGCAACCAGGGATACAACAACGGGGATGCATGACTATTCTCCTTTCTTTCCTCATTTCTCCCCTTCCTCTTCGGGAAGGATATCGACAAAACGGGTAAGGCGTGCGACAAAACGGAGGGGGATGACCCCCGTGGGACCATTGCGATGCTTGGCGATCATGACGTGGAGCGTGTAGCTTTCCTCATCTTGTTTCCTCGGATCGGGTTGATGCAGGAAGATCACAACATCGCTATCCGCCTCAATACTGCCACTCTCACGTAAATCAGAGAGTTGTGGCACTTTATCAGCCCGTTGCTCCACTGCTCGTGAGAGTTGGGCGAGGGCTAGCACAGGCACATCCAGTTCACGGGCCAGTTCTTTGAGTCCGCGACTAATGGCGGACACCTCCTGCACACGATTCTCAGGTCCCTTCCCTCCCAGAAGCGCGGCACGCATGAGTTGCATGTAGTCCACGATGATCATATCCATGCCATGCTCACTCTTGAGGCGGCGTGCTCGTGTCCGCATCTCGACCAGAGAGAGTGCAGGAGTATCATCGATCCACAGGTGGCCCTCTGAGATATGCCCAACCGCGTCATAGAGGCGTTCCCACTCGTCCTCCTCAATCCATCCCGTGCGCAGTCTCGTCTGGTCAATGCCTGTCTCCTGAGAGAGGAGACGACGGGCAAGCTGCCTCTGCCCCATTTCCAGGGAAAAGAAGAGGACATGATAGCCCTGCGTTCGTGCATCTCCCATGACTTGCGCGGCGATACCCAGCGCAAGGCTCGTCTTGCCGGTCCCCGGACGGGCTGCTAGCGTGATGAGATCAGAGGGTTGGAGCCCCCCGAGGAGTTGGTCAAGTACCCGAAATCCCGTTGGGACCCCGCTCACGACACCTCGCAGATGCTGGGTGTGGATCTGCTGCAAGGTGGTCATATACTGGGCCATCACCTCTGAGATGGGAATGAGGCTCCCCGTTCGTCGGGACTGACTGACCTGGTAGATGAGTTCTTCGGCACGCTCGGCCATCCGTTCCTCTCCCGCGTAAGCAAGCGCCACGATGAGACTGCCTGCATGGATCAAACGGCGCTGGCAAGCGGTTCGCTCGACAATACGGGCATAGTACTCAATATTGCCTGATGTCGGGACGCCGCTCACTAACCCTGCGAGATAGGCAGGGCCACCCACGTCGTGAAGCACGCCTTTGTGTGAGAGCGCATCTGTGAGGGTGAGGATGTCAACGGCCTCACGATGGGTGTAGAGGTCAAGCATCGTCTCGTAGATACGCTGGTGGGCGTCCCGATAGAAGTCGGAAGGACAGAGCAGTTCGGCGACGGTCGCCATGGCCTCCCCATCAATGAGGATGGACCCGAGTACCCCTTGTTCTGCTTCACTGTTGTGTGGGAATGGGCGTTCCATCTCGTGTATACCTCCTTGCTGGACCCGTAAAGTCTTCCATCGTGAAGACACGCAGGCCTCCAACCGTCCGACATGCAGGAGTATCCGATCCTGAGTCCCCTTTTTTGCGCTCGCTCAAGAGATGCCAGTTCTTCTTCACCGCCTCTGGTCGCAAAGGGCGATCCTTCTTCACCTGTGTATAGAGAAACTGTATGTCCTCAAAGGTCGCACCATGGTCCGCCATCCAGTTGAAGGCCTGAATATCAAAGGCATCCTCTCCATAGGGGCCATAGGTCTTGACCCAGGCACGATGAAGTGCCGATGCTGCTGCACTCTTGAAGCGAGGTTCTTCTCCTGCCGATTGGCGGATCGGTCCTTTTGTAAAAGAAGAGGGGGGACTCTCTTTCACAGAAGAAGCAACGGTGGATCGCTGTGTTGCCTCCCCTTTTCTTTCTTCAATATGTTCTTGCTTATATGGTATTACTTCTGTTTCACACAGTGAACATTCTCGTTCACCAGGTGAACAAACTCCCGTCATTTCGTTCACACAGTGAACATCATTGTTCACTGTGTGAACATTCTCAGAAGGTTGTTCATCCAGTGAACATTTGGTAGTAGGATGCTCTTTCCCATTTTCCTGCCAGATATCGACGATGGTGATATGCCAAACTTCCTTCCCCCCTGCCGTGCGTCGTTTCTTCTCAGCGTGAATGAGACCTAACGTATGAAGGAGGGGAATACTTTCTGAGAGGAGTCCGGTCGAGATCCCTGTTTCTTCAGCAAGCACCCGCAGCGTCCGGTAACAGGTTCCGCTATCCCCACAGAGATCCTTGAGGCACACATAGAGCCATTTCTGGCAAGGCGAGAGTTTCTTCTTGTAGTTGGTACGAATGATGCGTGGGATAACGGCGTAGAAGCCAAAGTCAGGCTTTGGTTGTGGTGGTTGATTCTTCCTCATAAGGTAATAGGCTCCCTTGCCACCCCTTGCCAAGTATGCTCACTTTGTGGCATACTTAGGAAAGAGGCGGCATACTACTCTAGCGCTGTTCTGTGCGATTGGACGCCGCGGCAGGACAGCGTGGCTGCTGTATCAGAGATAAAGCGTTGGTCAGGCAATCGCCTCCCAACGCTTATTTCTTGTCTGACTGGTCTCTTTGTTGCTCCTCCTCTGTTGTTGCGGCTATCCGTTGGAGATACTCCTGCAAATCCGCAGGACGAATCCTCCATTGTCCTCCAACCTTGACTCCCTTGATCTCTTTGTCGCGTAACATATCGCGCACCTTGTAGTGCGAGATCTGAAGGACCGAGGCCACCTGTTCTGGTGTGAGTAACTGTTCCATCATAATGACCATTGTGCTCCCTCCCCTTCTGTGATACTCTGAGTGTAGCACAACTTCCTACAAAAGTCAACGTTTTACTACGAGTGTCTCTATGTTGCCAGAGATCACCAAATACGTGCTGCTCGTCGTTTATTCCTCTGAGAGGAGTGCTGTAGGCAGGAGGAGGAAGTCCTAGCCCGTGTCCGCTGATCGCTCGGTTCCTCTCTGGCACATTTGTTCGTGAGTGGTGGTGATGTCTTGTCATCTCATGTGGTATCCTTTGTATATCTATGTGTGTGTGTCCCTGTTCCTTTTTCTCGACAGATGAAGGACAATGTAGCACATTGTCGTTGTATAACCAGGTAGATCTACTGAGGAACTCATCTGCATGTTCCTCTCGTAGCACCACAGAGGCCACCTGCTCACCCTGATCAGTAGAGGAGCGAGCATGGGTACTGTGTGCGCTCTCCTTGACAATACGTTGGTGTGCTGGTACACTAACCATGTAGCTCTTGCCGTGAAGCAACCAGGCAGCAAGAGTCTATCCCAGGGCAAGATGCGCTGGGGAAAGGGTACGTAGGCCTGTTGTTGTCTCTCTGTCTTTCTTAAGAGAGAGAGAGAGAGACGCTGTCAGGTTAGCGTATCATGGGTCGTCCATTTCCACAGACGGCCGACGATGACTGGTGCAAGCCCCAAGTCGGGTGTGGTGACCTGCTTGGTTGGCTGGTGGTGAGTCCCCAACAACGCTTCTGTTGTTGGGTCTCGTGTGGCGAGATGAGTGTCTCTCCTTGTCGTCCAAACGCAGGGGAGGCACTCAGCACACGATGAACAAAATACTTCTCCTTCTCTCCTTTCATGATGACCCATTTGCTTTGCGTCCCGCATCCTACAAGAGGGCAGGAGTGAGCTGATCTTTGCCTCGGCAAAGAGCGATGAGTGAGTCAGGCGTTTCTCCCTCATTGTCACACACAACTCTGCCTCATCTCCCACCATGGCGACATTCCTCGAAGTCGGCCCTCCTCCTGCCCTCCATATCCTCCTCCTCATCACGTTGGTGTCTCTCATCGTGTGTCTTTCCCGTCGTCTCCTCGGGTGGGAGACCGACGTGTTATCGTGACGCGGGTATCCCGCGTCCAACCTGGTGGGACAAGATCAGACGATCTCGCTCAGATGAGACTTGCCCATCCGAGGACGATGACGATGGGTTCCGCTGCGTACTGCCGGGCTTGCCCCCCTGCTGCTTGTCCTGTGCAGGGGGAATCGTGCTATTGGTACGAATAAACTCTTCGAGGGCCGAGTATGGCACTCGATACGAGCGTTTCCCCACCCGCACAGCACGCAATCTTCTCTCACGAATATGATCCTCAACCGTGTCAGGGTCGATACGGAGGATCTCCGCGATCTCTTTGATCGTAAAGAAACGCTCTGGTTCCGTAGAAGGGTCAGTGTTCTGCTGATCCATAGGCAGTATGTCCTTCCTGAAGAAGGGTATCTCTTTCCTTCTTACCCCTTTCCACCGTTAAGTATACCGTACATTCTTGCGATAGGCAAGCAACCATAGGTCGTTCTCCGAAAGATCCACCCATCTGGATGGACAGACAGACGGACAGAGGTGCGCGGCAGCCTGACCCATGAAAGTCGCACCACTGCCCCTTTTCTTGCTTTACTTGGATGAAATGATCCAATCTCACGCGAAGGAAGCACAGAATGCCAACCAGAAGACCTAGACAGCGTGCCCGCGACGATGATGATGATGACGACAACACAAGGCAATCGTCTCGCCGTCCCTCCTCATACCAACATGGTGCATTGGATGAAGGAGACGCACCATCTTCTCCCACAGAAGGAGGAGGCAAACGGGCTGAACGCCGCATGCTTGCCGCCCTGATAGAGAGTAGAGTCGGGACCCCACTTGGGCGAGAACCCCGTAGCGATGACGAGAAACGGGAGATGTATCTGCAACTGGTGCGCCTCAAGGCGGCACGCAAGACGCATAAGGAATGTGCTGATGCCATGGGCGTCTCCATCTCGACCATTGCCAATTATGTCGCCGATCCCCTCTACAAAGAGATGCAGGCCGAACTGATCACGGAGGCCAAAGATCGGGGGCATGTGCTTATCGGGGAACTAATTGACTACTCTCTGGAAAAGATGGTGTCCTTAACCTCCGCACAGAGTGAGTTTGTGCGCTTTAAGGCCCTGGAGTATATTCTCAATGCGGCCGGGTTCAATCTGCCACGTGAGGAGAGGGGGAGAGACAATCAGGATGGACTTACCAAGTTCATGGAGATTTTGTCTTCACGGTCGACACGAGAGAAGCCACAGACGGTCGTGAATGTCGAGGTCCATACGGGGGCAGAAAGCGATGAAGGGAAAAATGGGATCTCCGTCGTCGAGAGCAACCTCTCTTTCTCTTCATCGCAAGCAGAGGGGCAGGATCCTGGGACGAGAGGCGTTCCCCCTGAACTGGCCCAGTATTACCAGCAGGTCCTGCCAGGTGGGAAGCTGCCCTTCCAGACCAGGGCAGGAGAGGAGCACGAACAGGGAACCTGAATTACTTGTTTGTGTGTAGTTTTTTGTAGAGTACCTGCCACCAGAAGGACCAATCGAATGGGCGTACCACCTTATCGAGTGGTTCAAACCAGACAAGAAACTCGCGCTCTAAAAGCTTCTTATCTGCGTCTGAGTCTTTCGGGAAAAGGAATCCATGTTTGTACACCATCTGGAGACCAAAGACGAGCATCAAAACAAGGCGTAATATCCAGGGCAACAATATGACAATAAGCACGGTTGCAAAGAGAGCGAGCGCTAGACTCATCATCTTCTTCTTTTCCTTTCTTCGGTGAGTGAGTTGTGTTCCTCATAGATCTATACGTACAAGCGGACAGAAACTCCAACAAGATATGCGAGAATCTCCCCACCTTGATACCATGAGGGTCCTCTGCTAGTATAGAGTATGTATATCCATAGTTATTTACTACCCTGATGCACTCTTGCGATCAGTAGACAAAGCGGGGATGGAACCTCTCTCGTGGGTTCCATCCCCGCTTTGTCTTATGTGTCTCTAGATGGGAACACAGATGGCGATCACTTGCCCATGATCCACGCCAAAGGGGGTGATGACCGCATCAATGATCCGATGCGGGTTCCCCGGCCACAACCCCACAGGAACCTGTGGGGTCATCTGGCGTGCCTGATCTCTCCACTCGTAGACCGCCTCTATGCTCCGAAAGGTCTTCCCCCCTTGCGCTCCATGGTAGGGCTTCCAGGGGATACCATAGAAGGCGACCACGATATGGAGGACCTGGAGAGCAGGAGGGCAGACCCTCCCAGGACTCTCAGAAGCGTCGGTCATCCCCACCCCCACCTCTCCCCTGTGATACTTCGCCATTTCCAATAGCGTTCGTACCACTGCCATGCTTCCGGTTCGGGGTAGATGCTCTGGTCCTCGTTTTGGACTGGACTCCACCCAGGATCAACCATGAGCAGACAGATCTCCTCGAGGGTTTTCCCATCGGCGGCGAGGAGACCGGTGTCCCCACCGCTATCAATATCGGTGCCGCTATACTCCTCGGCAAGTGTGTCGAGGAGTTCGAGGTCTAGTTTTCCACGATCATAGAGCGCGATGATCGTATGCTGGAATGTACTGTAGGCTGCATTATTTCCCATCAGACTCCTCCTCCCGCCCCAGACCCTCCTCCTCCGGACGTGGAGGCATAGGCTCTTCTTCTTTCATCACTACGCCAAGTAGGGTATAGACCGACATCGTGAGCATAGTAATGTATGTCTCCTGGAGACGAGCACGAGTGAGGAGGTACTTCGTCGCTGCTGCCACCTGGAAGAACTCTTCTACTGATACCGTCTGCTTGCCATCAGGGTCATACTTGGGCCCATGCACTTGCCGAGAGAGGATGGCATCTATCTCCTTGGTGATGCTCTCCTCGGCCTCTTTCGGTCTCATTTGCGTGTAATCATTTGGTTTATGAGGCATTGTGGTGCTCCTCCTCTTTTCTCGCTTCGGCTAGTAGCTGCTCGGCCTCCTCCAGGGGAATATAGTGCCAGCGTGGCTTGGTCGCTCGTCTGAGCGCTCGTTGTTCCCCCTTTTGCCAGGTGTAGGTAAGGAGAGCATAGCACTCCAATAGGGAACGTATCTTCCCACGCTCAGGGTAATGTTCCAGGAAGATGGTCCTGGTAGGGTCGAGGTCGAACACGCGGCAGACACACGTGGCCAGATGCTCACTCCGGTTCGTCACGGATGTCCCTGTATTTTCTGAGAGTTCGGTGAACACCACGACGATACGTTCGTCTTCTTCCCCTTCGCCGCCAAACCAGCGAATCAAGAGGTCACAGAAGGCGGGTTGGGTGGAATACCCCAGGTAATCATAGTGGGAGTCGTGGTGCTCTTTGGTGATGGTGGTTGGTGGTTGTGGTGGTGGTGTGGTCATGGGTGTGCTTCCTCCCTTCCTTCCTGGTGGATGACGGACTCAAGCTTGTGTCCATCAATAAGGGCATCCAGGGCAGGCGATGTGCGCCCATCATTGAGCATCCCCGCGACGAAGAGGGCATCGGTCCAACAGAACAGGGGGCCGACCTGTTGGGTATCGTCATCGGTGAGGGTGACACGGTAGCGCAATCGCCCCTCCGCGGCGGTGCCTGCATCGACAATATGGTAGGGATGCTGGATGTTCTGGTCCATCGTGGTGTTCCTTTCTTCCTTCATCGCTCTCTGGTGGGAGCAGACCTGGGCAACGCCTGACAGTAGTGGTCCACCATTTCAGGGTTCGCTTGCCGCAAGAGGGCAATTCCGTGCCGCCCTGCCTGGGTGGATACCCAGGCAAGCGGTGGGAAGTCAAGCAGGCCTGTGCAAAAGGCCTGGAAATTGAGACCCTGACAGGCGTTCTGGTCACGGTACCACCGGAGTTCTAGACTCATATATTCCCCGGTCCCGAAGGGATGACTCTCATCCTGGACGAGGAAAGAAGAGGTCCACTCTTCAACGGGGAGTGACCCCTGTGTCCCACTCTGCTGTGCTTCTATAAGCGTATGCAGATCGGGCAGGACCCCCTGGAAGAGGGGGACCAGGACACGGGCATAGAGGGTGGCCCCATCGGGGGCAAACAAGGTCGTGAGGGTAGCAGAAGGGATACTGCTCTCACGAGAGAGCGTGGTCCCCTTCATCGGCAGAATCGTACGGACCATGTGTGTGTGACTCCTTTGTTGACTGGTGTGTGTGTTTGGCGAGATGACTGTCTTGTATCCTAGCGATTTGAAGAGGGCCTGTCCACTCGTGGTGAAGAGTGTGTGGTGATGACCGACCATCTTCTTATTTTCTGCTCGAACAGGCTACGCTTGGCGTGTTCGTTCCTTTCCTTCTTGTGAGTGGTGTATCACCTCATTTCTATGACGACTGGCTGAACCTTTGGAACATCCGGTCGCGTTCATGATATCGGAGATCGTTGGTGTTCGCCCCTGTTCCAGTTCAGCATGGATAAACTGCTGAACGATGGAACCGTTCACGCCTGATGAACCTGTTCCACGGATGAGTTCAAGGTGGGGTTCACGATGAACCTCGCGGTGTTCATCCTGTTCATCGTGAACCCCGTGCGGAGATGGCAGAAGTGCCTGCACCTGTTCCATGAACCTGGGCATCACCTGCTGTTCCAGGTTCATGCTTAGTTGCTGTTGAACCAGTTCAGGCAGGATCATACGCAGTTCATCGAGCGCCAGCGAGAGTGTTCGCATCTCCGTTACCGTTGTCTGTACGAACCGTCCCTGCTGGGCGACGACCTCACCGAGCATTGTATGGAACTCCTGCGAAACGTGTGGGAGTTGTCTCTGTAGTTCACGCAGTTCACCGCTCATTGCGGGTAGAAGCGTACTCGTCTGATGGTGGAGCATGGCCAGTTCCCTCTGGGCAACCATCAGTTCATCAATACGCGTCGTGAACACCTGCTGAACCTGTTGGATAGACTGCTGTTCATCCATGTGAACCTGTACGCGTGCCACGTCTCGCTGCTGCTCAATGGCACGATCAATCGCGATCAGTGCCACCAGCAGGATAGCGAGTGCCGAACGGGCATACACGAATCCGATATGAGAAATCCCCAGGGTGTTCATTGCTGCTTCGATGGAACTGTGCTGCTGATCGTGTTCCGTGAACACTGACCCGATCACGACACTCATGAGACAGAGGAACAGGATGAATACCCCGTACACCCCGAACATGGTCTTGTTCGATTTCCAGTAGCCTGGCATCCTCTTAATGAGGACCAGCACCTGATATTCCACTCCAAGCCCTTGTGCCAGAACCCAGAGCCAATAGAGGATAGGAACGTACTGCAGGACCTGCCCTCCACCCAGGACATCAGCGAAGGCGACCAACGAGGTGAAGGCAATCACGTACCCGAGCAGGTGGTTGGTGATGAGATCAAACTCATGGGACCACCTCGAGAGGCGCTGCGAGAATGGTTCGCCACCCGGTCGTTGTTGCTGCTTCATGGCGATGGTCATGAGAAGTTCTCCTCCTCCTCCTCTCCAAGGAGGAAGGGGGTCTTGGGTAGCATCTCTTCCCTGGCTCGTTGTCGACTCTGTTCAATGACCTCTTGTGTGTAGCCAGGGATACCAAAGTAGAACTGCTCATCGAGCGGTATAGTCCCAAGGGGGACCCAGGGCATCTCAACGGTGCCCTCAACAATCACAGGAAATTCTTCCTGCGGTGAAGGAAGTGATTTTCTCACGAGGAGTTCCTTTCTTTCTTATCTGTCGTCGTCGTCGTCTGTCGTCGGCCCTGTCTGTTGGTGTCTGTCTGCCCAGCGGATGGGCATACTCCGCCCAGATCCTTCCACTTTCACCGACGACGACGACGACGACGACACCGAACGCTCAGACCATGCGGCATCATCCTCTTCAAGAGAGATGTATCCGCGTTTGATGAGTTCGCCGAGGAGTTCCCCTGCTTTGTCTTTTTTGACTCCAATACGCTCGCCCAACTTCCGATAACTGATTCCTGGCTCGTACGCATCAAGAGCCTGTTGGAGTTCTACCGAGAGACGAGGGCGCGGTGATGCTTGCCTCGTTTCTCCCTTCACCTCTATTAGAGGTGGTACGGGATGATGGGACCCTGTGGCATACTCCTGGAACACGAATGCTGTAGTGGTTATATCCTCTTCGTCGTCCCACAAGGTACCCTGACTCTCGCGGGGAAGGTGCCTCGTCTGTCCTTCTATACTTTGCTTGATCGGAAAACGTGCCTGCTGCTGCGGCATCACGGGGGATGTCCTCTGCTCTGTGATGGTTGGGCGATTACGGTAGTGCTCGGTCACCCGTTCCACCTTGGGGGTATGGGACGTATGTGGACTCTGCCGGTTATAGAACCGCACTTTCCTCTGCTGTCCACTCCCATCAATGACCACAGCCTGCCCTATACCAAACTGTGTGATAGTGGCACCTGTTGCAATCTCTGCTTTGATGAGTTCCTCATAGCGTTTGATGTCGATGTCCTGCGTCTGCTTCATCAGGACTTTGATCGAGCCAATCATTCCTTTGAGTAGTTCACTGATACGTTGGGCCATGGTGATGAGGGTGAATCCTCGTGATCGACAGGTCTGAGCCAGATCAACGAGTAGCCGCCTGACCTCTTTAGCGGTGCGTCCCGAGAAGGCCGACATGCTCTCATCTTGGGGCGCATAACGCTGGGCCTCGTCAATCGCAATGATGGCAGGGACGGGCGCATCTTGTGCGTCGTTCCAGGCGAGTATGCCACGTATGACACCGAGCATACAGCGTGCTGCCAAGTCGAGATCCCCATAGGAGAGTAGAAGGAAGACCACCTGTAAGCCTTCCTCCATGATGCGTTCCCCAAAGAGGCGCGCCGAATCTTCATCGGCTATCTGCTCGTAGGGCAGGGCACCACCCTGGGTATAGCGCTGTCCCATTGTCCCACCAGCAAGGACTCCCTTGGGCAGAACGGTCGGGAGAGCATAGTAGTCCCCCTTGATGTCTGCCACAAACATGGGCAGGTCGTTCTTGCCGAGTTGCTCTAAGAGACGTGCCCCAAAGGTCGATTTCCCTGATCCCTTAATCCCAAAGGCCGTAATATCCTCGCCCAGGATCTCGTCAACGTCGGGTTGCCAGGTGGACGCGAGCACCAGTGTTCGCGCTGGGACCTCTTGGGTCGCCTCTCGTCGTGCCTGTACCAGTGTGTGTGAGGCATGCTGCTCAACCATGGGGGGCAGCGAGGAGACAACGGGCGACCGTGCCGCTCCCGTATTGGTGGGCAGGAGCATCGTGGAGGGTGTGGGCGGTGGTGATCCCTCCGGTACGCTTTCTTCTTCACCGCTCATCGGGATATTGGGAAGGCGGCGGGCAACCGAGAGACGCGCCTGCTCGTGAGGAGACTCGATGGCACGGTTGCGCCGATAGCCCTGGGGCGCGACCAGGAAGTCCACCGCCGAGTGCTGCCCTGCGAACGCCCGCTTGACATGCACACGGGCTGCTCCCAGGACGGTCTGGATGAGCACGATGCAGATCACCGATCCCGCAAGGGCGTAGATGATCGTATCCTCACCCCAGTTGAAGGTGGTCGTGAAGAAGACTACCAACCCCACGAGGATGATCCCATAGGTAGGGTTCGTAAACTGGCGAAACCGTTCCATGTCGTTCTATCCTTCCTGCTCCTACTTGGGAGCCTGTTGCCCACTAAAGTAGGCCCCGTAATCTTTCCAGTCCTCCCATGCACCCCACCCGCGAATGAATCCATCATAGAGCAGCAGGGTGCTCCCTGCCGACAACATCACGATCCATGCCAGTACGAAGAACCACTCCCGTGTATAGAGGCGGGCATAGGTCCCGTCCGAGACCACCTCGGTGGCGAGTGCCAGGAGGAAGATGATATTGCCAAACGTGAGCGCATTCTTCACCTCGGCCCGGGCCGAGGTGCTCTTGATATTGAAGTGCTGGATATGCCGTAACCTCATATAGGTCGAACTAATGGCCTGACTATTCTTGTGCAGGAGCGCCTGCACGACGAAGGAGATGAGGATGGACATGCCAAAGATGTAGGGTTGGGCATGGAGCACATCGCTCACACTAGTGAAGCGATAGCCTGCCCCCTCAGCCATCGCGAACAGGCCAAAGGCTGAGGTAGCGACCTGCACGATATTGCAGACAATGCCACCGATGAGCTCAAAGACGGCGACAGCCATCTTGGCGAGCGGCGGATGCTCTGCCGCTGCTTCGTAGGCGGTATCATCGAGCGTCTCGTCGATGTGCTCATACAAGTTGCGCGTCTCTTTAGGAGGAGCAGAGCGCGGTGTATGCATACTACTACTCCCAGTTCCTGATGCTGCCATCGTTCAATGATCCTTTCTTGTCTTCTCGTCTAGCATGCAGGAGTGCTTGCCTGATGAATGGACCATGCCCACAAGGCCCTCGCTCGATGTCTGTCTATATACTTGCTCGCTCTCCCGCATACGTGAAACTCTCTACAGGAGAGTGTACCTGATCTCAGTACAGATGTCAAGGATATTTGCGGGGTTTCCGTGAATTGCTCGGGCAACCCCTTGTATCTTGGGAAGATTTTGGTTACAATTAGGAAAAGCGGGAATTGCGAAAAAATGAGGAGGTTACACGTGCCCCGTTTGCAACCACAGCCAGGCTATATTACCTCAAAGGAAGCGCAAAAAATGCTCAATATAAGTGATTCCACCCTCTCGGACTATGTGAAGCGAGGGTGGTTGAAACGATATGGTCCCCCTGGACGCACCTACAAGTTTTATAAGTTGAGTGAGGTCGAGGCGCTCGTTGCGTCTCGATTACATTTTGATGAGTACCAGGAGAGTCTTCCCACCTCCTTTGAGGTAGCACAGATGGAAGATATCCCCGCCATTGTGGATATGGATAATCGGACCTTTGTCGACGAGAAGGAGAACCCTGACTATCACGGGATGGATACCTCCATCTATTCGAGATGGCTGCGAGCCAATCCCGAAACGTTCTACGTGTTACGGGATGCGACGAGGCGTCTTGTCGGGTATGCTTGTCTGCTACCCCTTGCGCGAGAACGGATGGATCAGTTTGTACGGGGTGAGATTGGGATGGAGGATATCACATCCTCGGATGTCCAACCCTATGTCCCAGGGCGCATCTTACACCTCTATGTCATTGCCCTGGCTATCGAGCCAAGCTTCCGACAGGCGGTGAAGCATGAGTACGGTGCCCGTCTCGTACGGGGCATCTTTACCTGTTTGCTTGAGATGGCACATCGAGGCATAGAGATCGAGACGATCACGGCGCGAACCTTTAAGCCCGATGGCATTCGTCTCATGCGTAAGATGGGTATGTCCTGGCTCCGCTCTCCCGTCGCACATAAACTTTTATTCCGGGTGACTCTTCCAGAGTCTGGTTCCCCAGTGTTTATTCGCTATAGTGAGGTGCTTACGGAGTGGAAACGCAAGCATTCCTCAGTAGAAGTAGAAGAAAGGACCACATGATGTTTTACCGAGTTGGGAATACTGATGCGATCTCTCTCGATGATCAGAGCGTCATTTCACGTATCAAGGTCTTTGATAGGAACTGGGTCACGCTCTATCTGCGTGATGGCGAGTCTATTGATATGAATTTGGGTCATCCTCACTATGCCGCCTATGTGCAGTTTGTTGCAGACTGTCCTGTACTCGTCGACGAACTGCAGATGCAGTCCCTTGCCGAACTTCGCCGACAACACACTCATCCTCTCATGGATGAGATGCCTCCGACGTTGTTTGCCCTCTTTCAGTCTCTCCCACATGGGGAAGGAATGGAATTGCACTTGCTCCAGAGCGGAGCAGGGGAACTCTGGAAGGATGGCATGTGTGTTCTGTCCTGGGAAGATTTCTCGGAGGGACTGACATTACTTGCTAAACAGCATGCTCGCTTACATAGTTCCTCATGAATTAAGAGGAGGGGGACATTCCTTGTACGAAATGTCCCCCTCCTCTTATTCCTCCTCCTTGCTTTTTCTCCTGTGGTGGCGTATACTACCACAGGTGCAAATTGTACTAAAGAGCGCACACTGAGCGATGAGGAGGAGAAGAGGTATGCAGCAAGAAGCAGAGATAGGAGCAACAGGAGAGGAGCTCCTGCGTGAACCCACTGAGTTTGGGCGATACGTCCTCTCCCATCTCGAACGGCGGGGGCAATCTATGCGGGGGCTTGCACGTGCAAGCGGGGTCAGCTTTGATCGGTTAAAAGCCCTCTTATATGGCCGGTATGTCCCGGCAGGGCAGGCACCTCATGCCCTGGGCAGCACCTTTCTGTTATCAGGGTTGTACAAGATGGCCGACTACCTGGGGGTGTCGGCCTGTGAATTGATGACGGCCTTTTATGGGCGTGACCGCGAGACGGAGGCACGTCTCTCGTGTCTCTTCGATGGATTTTTGCGGTTGGACGACCAGCGGCAGGATGTTCTGCTCTCGGTTGTGGAGTCGCTCCTACCAGGGGGTGCCGCGCCTCTTTCGCAGGAGGCCTGTGATCGTCTCTCCTCCCTTTCCCTGGGCAGGTCACAGGTGATCCACTCCTCCACTACGACGACGAGCACAGAGGAGCGATGAAGAGAAAGACGACGATGGCGGCAATGCTGCCTCCCTCCCTCCCTCCCTCCCTCCCTCCCTCCATACAACATGGCGCACTCTCAGAGGGGAGTGCGCCATGTTTGCGCGGGTGTGCCTGTCTCTCTCTCGACGTGGAGCGAGCGTGAGGAGAGGAAGTTTCTCCTAGTCGGGAGAGAGTTGCCAGTTGCCTGCGACCTGGATCAGGGGGCGCAGGGGATTCTCAAGAGAGACGAGGTACAGGACGACCGCGCTATAGAGCAGCGGTCCTCCTCCCACATGACCGATGCCGGTCTGCACTCGTGATTCCGTGGTCATATGGATGAAGTTGAGTGCAGCGGTCTTGAGGTCGTCGTGGAAGGAGATGTGCAGTCGGACGTGTTGGGCCAGGGGCCAACCCACGAGCAGATACTGCTGCGGGGAGACGACGGGTTCTGATGGTGGCATGGGTACGTTGGTTCCTTTCTTGCTGTTGGTGTGGTGGTGGTGGATGAGTCAAATGACCCCATGCCTAAAGGCAGGGGCTTGTAGCTAGGCGCATCCTGCTACAGTAGGCTGTTTGACGGCAGCCCTAGAGATATTGATAGCAGCATTATAGTCAGCATTACAGCGATAGCCACACTGCTTGCATTCAAAGTCTGATTGACTCTTACGGTTTGCTTTCTCGCAATGACCACACATGGAGCATGTTCTCGATGTGTTACGAGGGTCTACTATATGCAAGGAGACACCCACAAGAGCGGCCTTATAGGAAAGGAATTGACGTAGTTGCCCAAAGGTCCAGGAAGTATGGCGATTGCGCTGAGACTTTCTAACCGTGCTATCGGTTCTTTGCCGAATGTGCCTTAAATCTTCAATCGCTATACGGTAGGTGTTTTTCTTGGCCTTTTGAACAATGTGTTTGGAGATGACATGATTGGTGTTTCGCTTGAAACGGGCTTCTCTACCAGAGAGCTTCTTGAGGTGTCGCTTTGCACTCCTGGTTCCACGCTTCTGCAAGCGTTGCCGAAGGGCTTGATGCCTCTTACGATTGTTCTCAACTGCTTGCCCGCTAAAGGTTTCGCCCGTGCTATCAGTGGCAAGATTGACGATGCCAAGATCGACACCGAGCGTTTCTTGTGCTATATCTACAGGAGGTTCAGGGACATCAAGGGTCACAGCCAGATAGAATACTCCATTGCGAAGAATAAGATCAGCTTGCCCCTTGATCGCATCCATCCTCGACTTCTGGTAGTCACCAATGAGGAATGGAACAAGCACCCGACCAGAAAGCGCCAAGAGAGATACATGCGTCAAGCCCTTAAAGGACATCACACGCTCATCATAGACTACAGCACCTTCAGGTCTAAAGGTAGGTTGGATGCTCTTGTCGCGTTTGTAGGCTTCAGTTACTTTACTAATACAGCGAATAGCCAATTGTGCAGGCAACTTGTAGGTAGCACGAAGATCAGCATACGTACGCTTCTGAAGTGCAAACTTGTTCGATATGTGTTCGCTATACGCGAGAGTAGCAGCATAGTTTGCTGCTTCATTAAAGGCGTGCATGGTTTCAAGCAAAGCTTGGTGCTGTTCTTCAGTTGTAGCCAGTTTCAAGAGCATCGTTTGTTTCATGTTCCTAGTATATTCCTATTGATGAAAGTTGTCAATAGGCGAAGGCAAGGGCTAAAGCCCATAGGTGACGAGAAGAGAAGAGCCTCCCTCTTTCTTCCCCTTATCATAGCACACCCACACGTGTCTCTGTGACACCTGCGCGATCTCATGCGTACTATAGACAGAAGACGAGACAGGCAGAGACCGTAGAGGGGAGTACTGCACCGTGCAGTACGATGCGGTACGTCCCTGTCTCTCACAACGGAAGGACAGTCTATGTATATCCTCGGGATCGCGAATCAGAAGGGTGGGACGGGCAAGACCTCCACCACCGTCTACCTGGGGTACGCTCTTGCACGGCGGGCAGGATGCCGTGTCCTCTTGGTGGATATGGATCCACAGGCATCCCTCACCGGGTGTTTTACCACACGTGCGACAGAGCGTTCAGAAGAAGAAGGAGAGGGGACGGTCTATACGGGCCTGATGAGTCAGTTGCCCATCCGCCCGTATCACAGCAGCCCGACGCTCTCGCTATTGCCTGCCACCATTGACCTGGCGGCGGCAGAGGTGAGGCTTCCTAGTAAACGCAACAATGAGCGTGCGCTCGCGCGTCTGCTCGACCTCTATCGGCAGGACTATGCGTATTGCCTGGTCGATTGCCCACCATCACTGGGCATTCTCACGGTCAATGCGCTCACTGCGGCGCACTCGCTCCTCGTTCCTACCTCGACGGAGAGTATGTCTGAGCGGACCATGCCGCTCATTCTGGACCTCATCCGCGAGATACAAGAGAGTGGACTCAATCCTGGGTTATCTGTGTGGCGGATCCTCCCGACGTTATTTGATCGGCGTCTCTCTCACCACAAAGAGATTCTTGAGGTATTACGTACCAAACATGGGTCTCTGGTCTATGATGAACCGGTGGCCGCCACCACCAAATATAAGGATGCAAGTGGCATGCGGGTGGATATCGTCGAGCTTGATCCACGTCTGGGTGACTATTGGGATCGCATGGCATCAGTGCTCCTGGCGGAAACGAGGAGGTGAAGAGAATATGCCAGCCAGGAAACGAGCAAACCTCTATTTACAATCAGTGAATGAGTTGCAACAGCAGGAGGAACACACAGCACCGCACGAGCAGGAGCAGGCAGGAGGAGCACCCATTGTCTCTCCCGCCCCAGACCCTCCTCCTCCTCCACTCCCCAAATCAACAGGGGGCACCCAGGTGAAGATCACGTTCTATCTCTCAGAGGAGCAGGTGGCCAAAATAGATGGGTATATCCAGGAATTCCACCGACAAACTGGAGTACGACCTAATAGGAATGACATCATTCGGCGGTTAGTGGATCGTGCTCGCCCCGAGGATATCCTTCCGGTCAAGCCTTCTCCCGCCTAGACGAGGACATTCCTGTGCAGCACGGTACCGCACCGTGCTGCACCCCTTGCAAATGGGGAACATCTCTGCTATACTCTGTGTGTGGATACTGCTATCCGAGAGCTCATGAACACGTAGAGGGATCATCACCGTGCCATCCCAATCAGAGCGTGATGATCCCGCTCCATTCATTGTCCGCCCGTTGGGGATGGAAACCTGAAAATGTTCCATGGGTTGTCTGCCCCTGCAGTAGTCTCGACCACTCGCCCGTTAGGGATTGAAACATGTAGTAGAGATCGTCAAAGTAGATGGCCCAACCACCGACTAAACCAACCCGTTCTCCCGTTGGGGATGGAAACCCTGCAGTGTTGGTGTAGACCACTTGGAAGTTAATTGATGAAACCAACCCACCCGCCCGTCAGGGATTGAAACCGTCTCTGGTATCTGTTCTCCTCCATGTTGATCGTACACGAGGAGCGGTGAAGGATCTGTGGTCCCTTCACCGCTCCTCGTGTTTGTGTGTGTGCGTGCGCGTGACGCACTGCACCGTACGGCACGACACGGTGCAGTGCTGTGCAGGACCGTAGCGTACATTGCTATTTCAGGGTATATCAGGTATACTGGTCGGTGTGTGAGTGTCCGTCCCGTGTGTGTGACGAGGAGGGTCGAGTGAAGGAGCGCAGGATATGGGAGGGGGTGGCGCGAGCGAGACGCCGACGAACGTAGCAGGAGCAGAACTCCTCCCTCCCGCACTCCCTTCTCTCTCCCTCTCTCGTGTAGAGCATACACAGACATGGTGGCCTCTCACCGCTCGACTGTTCTCTAGTCAGGAAAGGATCCTTTTCCTATGCCTCGTTCTCTCCGAGAGAAACGGACTCCCCTCTATGCAGGAGGTGTCCTCCTTCTTACACTGGTCAGTCTCTTCTCTCTCTATCAGGTGCTGCCCACACTTCATCGGAGCATATCTGCCCATGCAGCAGCAGCGCCACTCATGGTCTCAGCCAATGGCATGACCTATACCTGTGTGCCACAGCCAACGATTACGCCTCCTCCCACGCCGAAGGGGGCGCATGCCATTCCTGAGAACTACCCCAAACTCTGCTCTAATGGGCAGGTACCACAGCCGAATGCGAACCATACGCCACGACGTGGTTATGTGCCAGGAACGCCTGCCTATAACCAGGCCGTTCATGCCACCTCTTCGGCAACAAAGCCGATGACGACATGCCCTCAGAATGGCACCGCATACTACTGCTATGTGTCTCTAACTGAGTCCGTCAGTGATGTCGGAGTGGACTCCTCTATGGGGCAACCCAACCCCTACCTCAAATCAACCGATTACCATAGCCTGACAGAGATCGTCGCTGAGGACAACAGCGCTGATATTGTTGGCATGGGAAATAACGTGGACAATAATCTCAACGGCGATCTGCATACCCACCTTTTCATCGAGTCGTTTATTAATGGGGTCCAGCAGGGGTGGAACGGTGGGAATGGATATGTGCAGTACTCCTCGACGCTCACCCCTGGCATGCAAGTCACCGCCTCATCTGTGAATACCTACTTTTATGAGATTGAGTACAGTGCTGGGAACTGGTGGGTGTACTACAATACCGGATGGGTTGGCTACTATCCAGGGAGTAGCTGGACCAGCCCTACCTTCACTTCAACCTCTCTTGGGTCATGGTATGGAGAAGTTGCCGCCAGTACCGCTAGTCCATGCTCGGACATGGGCAACGGCAACTTTGGTAGTAACGGTTCCGCGACCAGACCACTCCTCGTTGCGGGAACCGTGAGCGGCACCCATACCTTTGCCAATACCCCAAGCGATACCAATTCAAGTTGGTATGATAACAGTACCGCCTCGACGGGTGGAACGACCGAACAGTTCTACTACGGTGGCCCAGGCTCTGGTGGCGTCATAAAGGGCTGCTAAGAATCTCTCCCTCTGTTTCTCCACACAGCAAAAACACTCCTGCTCTTTCCCAAGAAGAGCAGGAGTGTTTTTCTTGCTTGTGATGCTTTTGTCAGAATGTATATGAGAATGAGGTCATATGCCCCCCTCCTGCTGGCTGATCTACGCTGAACTGATACGTGCCGTTTGCACACCCGCTCCCATCGAGCGAGAAGGAAAGCGTGCCAGTGGTCGGCATCGGCAAGACCCATACGCCTCCTGATGTGCGCTGGACGACTTGCCCTGTGCTCCCATCAGTCACCACCAGTGCTGCACAGTCAGGAGTCACGCCGAGCGCGAATGGAGGAGTAAAACCAGCAAAGTTGACACACTTCACTGAGACAGTTGTCTGGACATTCCCTGGCGTCGGGAAACAGGCAGGTGGTGGGTGTGTTGAAACAACTGTTGTGTGTGTTGGTGGATTATTCTTGGGATGATGATGAGGGGTATGATGCACTACCCCATGTGCAAAGACGCTTGTTCCTCCTACAATGCCTAAACAGGCCAGCAGGACAATGGACAACGGGAGAAGACGGCGGAATCTGTTCATAGGGATATCCTTCTAGTGTGTCTGTGACAATAATCATTGACGCCACACAGTCTAGCAAGGCCCCATGGAGAAACGGTTGCGAATCGGTTGCGAGATGGTGATGAGTGGGGGTGGTGCGGGAGCGGTTCGCTCCCCCCCCCTCCCCCACCATCCCACACAAAGAGAAGGCCCAGGTCCTAACGGGAAAGGACCTGGGCCTTCTCTTCTTTGGGTCATAGCTTGTTTGCTTATGCGTTCTCGATCTGCTCACGTCCCTCTTCCACAACGACAGCCAAGGGGCATCACCTCACTTTCTTTCCTGGTTGGGTCCTCCTGGTCTCGCCTAGTCATATTCATAATGAGTGTTCTCTTGTAGTGTAGCCTGCCCTCCCATAAAAAGCAATCGCCCAATGGTCCCCAAGAGCTTTGCTGTACTGCACGGGAGAGGACGGTGCGGTACGGTACGGTATGTGGGATGTGTGAGAGGTGTGGGAACTCCACACACAAAAAAGGCGAGTGAGCGGAAATGAGATCACACGTCTCATTTCCGCTCACTCGCCTTGTTGCATTATCTGATCTCTATGGTTTGGATATACGCTTCCCATCGCTCCTTGGCCTCGAAGGAGACCCATCGACAAGACTGGCAATCCTCCTGATGAGGCTCAATCCACTCATAGGAGGTCATCTGCGCTCCTGGGTAATCTCGGTTCACACAGTACTGGAAACGTGTGGGATCAAGGGGCAGGTCCATTCGATACACTCGTCTCTTCCCATTGTCGATATCGACGAGCCAGTAGGGGCCACTGTAGATGCCCCATACGCCTGATCCACCTTCTTTTGATCCGAATACGGATGAAATCATTCCCATGATGGTGTGTCCTTTCTTTCTGCTCTGGTGCGGTCTGCGGAAAAGAGGAGGGTGTGGTCTCTCTTTTCCCTTCACCGCCTTGTGAGACTACCGTTCTTGTAACGAAAAGCGTTCTCGGAGTGCTTTGAATTCCTCACACTCCTCTTGTGTCCACATCCTCTGCATGTTCAAGAGGTCCTGGTAGCGTTGCCAGGGCGTTTGCTCTTGAGCATGCTGCTGCTCTCTCTTCCTCTCCCCTGCTCGTTCACTTCTGTGCCATCGCTCAATCTCTCTCATTCTGTTCTTCTTCCTTTCCTCTGCACGTAGCAGGTATGAAACTCTTATCGTATAGAAACTTTAGAAACCTGGTGTGTCTTCTCTCTTCAGAGTATACCCCAGAGGACTGTTCGGTGTCAAGTCCCTAGTGTTCTAATTACCGAACAGTCCAGCTTCTATGAGGAGGATTAGCGGATGGCCTCACCCAGGTCGCTGACCTTCACGAGTGGATGGGCCTGACAGAAGTCGATAGCCACCTTGTTCAGTGCTGCTGGATACAGGTTGGGTGAGAGGATCACGTGCAGCCGATGCTTGACGGCATGGGTACGCATGGTGGTCTGCCATGAGCCACTATCCGTATTGGAGGTCTCAATCACGATCACATCCTGGCAGTAGGATGCCACGAAGTTCGAGCGATGCAGGGAAGTGAAGTTGAGCGAGCCCTTCTGGTCGAAGGCCTCCGGATCGATGAAGGTGATGATCATCATCTTGCCTGCCGCGAGTGGTTCCTTGTACAGGTCTACGATGTCCTGTGTGAGGGCAGTGCCTAGAACAAGAATCACTCCTTTGTACTCAGGAACCTGGGTGATCCAGTGGGCCATCATACGATCAGCACCGTGACGGACGAAGCGGTACTTTCCAGCCTCGCGATCCCGTTCCGTCACGTCCCTGTGTTGGCTGCCCAGGACCAGGACACGTGAGGGTGCCAATTTGCGGATACAGGCTTTCGCGTTCGTATAGCCGGAGTCTCCCTTATTTTCGAGACCAGGGCGTTCACCCAGGATGAGACCAACTCCTGTGTAGTCCAGAAGATCGGGGTTACCCACAAACCACAGGGTGGGTGCGCTCTGTCCTGCATGCTTCTTCACGGGGGCAGGATACTTTTTGGAGGATGGCTCCATCTTATAGACCTTGAAGGTCTGTTCCTGTGGTGCAGGTGTGGGTGCCGTGGCTTTCGCTGCCTTGGTCGTCTTGGAAGCTGTCGCTGTCGTGGCCGCTTTCTTCTCCTCTGTTGGTGCAGGTGGTGGAGCAACTGGTGCTGTTGCTGGCTCCTCACCTGTGCTGGTGTCAACGCTGAAGCCTTCGGTGTAGATGGCTTTGCACTCAGCCACCTTCTTAGCAATCTCTTGTGCAAGTTCCTGCTCTGTGGTGGACGGCACAGGTGCTGCTGCTCCTGCTCCGAAGATGTCCTCTTCGCTGAGTGTGGCGACGGTTGTGGCGACTGCATTGATGGTGGTGTTCTGTGTGGTTGTCATGGTGTGTAAACCTTTCTTATGTGTGTGTACGAAGAAGTAATAAAAATGGTGCCCGAAAGCTCGGGACACCCTTTTGGTACGCTCTCGCGTGTTCGTTTTTTTTGAATGGACAGGATAGTCCAACGTGGGCCATCCTTTGACACCTTCCTGAGTGAGGCCGTTCCCAGATGCACAACATGGCGCACCAGGATGAGTGAGTGCGCCATGTTTGTGGGATGAGAGAGAGGCAGTCGAGCGGAAGAAATGGATGATGATCCTTCTTTCCGCTCATTCGTTTGCTACTACGCGGGATGATAGCGGGTCCAGTAGCGCTCGATGGCACGATGGATGTACCCAGGGAAGGGAAGTGGACACTCGGAGTCCAGGTGCTTGCCGACGCAATAGGCGATAGCAGCTGCCTGGCAGCATCCCCACTTCGTGCGGTCGATGATGACCTGCTCTCCCCGTCCATTCGTCACCCCTGCTGGCACGTAGTAATAGAAGGCCAGGTACTCGTCCCGAGGGGTATAGACCTGGCCTCCCTGTCGGTCGAAGAGGTCACGGAACAGGGAGAACCCAGAGGCATAGGCAAGCAGAGAGGGCTGCTCTCGGAAGTAGAGGTGCCACAGTGCCAGGTAGGCCAGATGACGCCGCTCATTCGTACAGGGGACAAGGTGTCCTCCTAGAGAGAGACGGGCAGGTGGTGTCCCTTTGGGATGTGGATAGAGGTTCCCTTCCTCGTCTCGTTTCATTCCCTGATAGACCTGCTCGATGGTGTGTCCACATGCCAGTCGTGCATAGAGGGCGGAGAAGCGACGATCCCCGCGTGAATGGCATTCCAGGAGAGTGGTGGTTGGCATGGTGGTGAGATTCCTTTCTTGTATGGTGCCCAACATGGCGCACTCGCTTCGGGGAACGCACCAAGTTGGGTTGGTCTATAGATTAGTACAGGAAGATGATCAGTTCATCACGCCACTCGTGCAGCATATCCGCGATGATCTGTCGGTGACAAAATGTGCCCTTTCGCCCTGGGCAGTAACACAAGAGCGTAGAGTCCTCCTCCAACTGTATTCCGCGAACCCATGCGTTCCACTGTGGTTTGCGCTCTGGTGACATCATGAGGGACCAGTATGCACGTGTGTACTGCTCCTCGTCGAGTGGAGTGTAACGCATCCAACGTGCGTCACGTCCCTGGGCCTCGTGGTTCTTATATCCCCCCACAAGGTCCCAGGTGGGTGCGAGAAATGACAGGTACGTATATCCCTGCATCGGTTTCACGGTGGTGCAATAGACCTGTCCGTGATGATGCTGTTGGTCGTTGATGGATGCCAAATAGATAGCCATGTGGGGTACGCTCCTTTTTCACTGATACTGCTACGCATAATGACCACATCGGTCTCCACCCATGAGGCCCGTGTGCGTGTTCGTTTTTTTGACTGGTGGAGAGAAAGCGAAGGTGGAAGAGAGGAAGCACGGTTTGGTGCGAGGATGGGAGAGGTGTCGCATCGGTGTGAGGAGTGTGCGTGTGTGCTGTGCTCGTGAAGGGGACCATCCCGCCATATCCCTCACGCGCCAAAGCCAAACACCCTCCCTCTCTCCTGTCCTTCCTTCCTTCCTTCCCTCTGTCCGTCCATTCCCCCTCTCGTCACACAGCACACACACGAAAGCCCGTCCGTCCGTCGGGGCGCTGTGGGTGCTCTGCGTGTTGTGCGTCCCATGCATGCATGAGAGGGCCACTGTCACCCCTCCCCCTCCACCCTCCCAGCTCTACCCCGCCATACCCACCACCCCTCCCCTCCCCCTACGGATGTGGACGAGTCCGTGCGTCCGTGCGGTATGTGTGATGTGCGTAGGGTGTGTGTGCGATGTGTCCGGTAGGTGCGTCATGTGTGCGTGCTGTGTGTGGGATGTGTGTGGAACACAGAGACCATACCAAAAAAGGGATGCGGTCCAGTACTGTATGTTCCTGCACAGTACTGGACCGCATCCCTTTGCTTCGCCTAGCGCTCTCGTCCTCGCCATCCGGAGATGAGATTCATCAGTTCTCGCTCTTTGATGAGGAAGTTGCGAGCCTCATCAGGTTCCTCTCTTTGTACCTGAGCCTTCTTTTGCGGTACGGGCACGGGTACTGGTGGTGGTTGTTCCCCTTCCCCACGCCTACGAATGATGAACGGGGGCAGAGGATCAGGCGTGTGTACAGGAGAGGTGGCTGCACGGTCCTGCACATCCCGGTCGTGCAAACTGTCCTGAACCAACTGCCGCAGGGCCTGATACTGATCCTGATCGGGCAGCACACGGGCCCGTTCCTGCTCGCTCGTGCGGAAGACGCCATAGAGCCAGAAGACCATACGTTGGACGCATTCCTCAAGGAAACGATCCTGCCCCACACAATAGAAGAGGATGTAGACGTATCCTTGTGTCCAACCCTTCGCTTTCATCCAGGGCAATGGTTGGCCTCGAATGAGATCATAGGAAAGGATGGTCACACTATTGGGCAATACCTGCTCTTTCATCCGTTGGTGAATTGCCTCGCTGTGGTGATGATCCTCCTTGTCCTGTGGGACGAACCCTTCGACCATACCGAAGAAGAAATCCTCACGAACGAGATAGGTGATAGGGCAGAGTGTGCGAATACGAGTTGTGCGGCCTTTGAGTGGTAACATTGCAGTGGTCATGATGGTGTGATCCTTTCTTGCATGGTGTGTATGTGGTGAATGAATGAAGATGAGGTGGCGATGAAGGATGAACTGTCACTCCATCCTTCATCGCCTCTGCTCTGAGCATACCTACACGGTGATGACTACCAGTTCCCTGCCCAGTAGTCGTAGTAATCCTCCTGGGAGAGGGCGTTGCAACAGATGCACTCACAGTCTCGCGCATGCCCTGTCCAACACCCGTCCTGCTCCTCGTCTCTGTCCACGAGGAGCAGGACGGTATCCTGGCACTCAATGGCATACTCCGTGTTGTAGGTATGGCAATGGTCCAGGTACTCACCCAACTGCTGGAGCAGGTTATATGGTGTGAGGAACTGTGGTTTACGCAGCAGGTTCGTCATATCCGATGCCAACTCTTGCTGGGTGAGGTGGTACTTCTGAGCAAAGGTGAGTGGTGCTAAGGTGATTTTCTTTGGCATGGTGGTGTGAACATCCTTTCGTGTGTGTGCGTGTGTGTGGCAAATAGGTGCTCTCTGAGGCGAGTGAGCGGAAGTGAGGGACGGATGAGCCATGGCTTCCGCTCACTCGCTTCGTGGTGCAGTGGCACGTTCGTTAGCAGGGAGAGGACGATTGTTCCTGTGTTTGTTGTTGTTGGTCATCTGTGGTGGGGTGTTCTGCTCGCCAACAAGCCATACAACAACACTGATCAGCATGGGCAGATCGCCCATCAGGAAGAACAACCAGGAGAATCGCAAAGAAATCGTCAAACATGGGAAACCAACCTTTCTTGCATGCATGCATGAGAGATACACGAGGAGTGGGCACAAACAGCACCCACACCTTCACCCCCACAGAGCGCGGTGCGTGTTCGTTTTTTTCTAGCGGTGGGACACAGACACAAAGGAAACCCTTGCATCCCCCAATGAGGGAGACACAAGGGCGTGTGAGGGAACTAGAGATACTTGAGCAGCGCATAGGCACGCTCACTCTTGGAAAAGGCGGCAAGCGCGATCACGCCCTTGCAGTCATCAGCGGCGAGGTCCCACTGCTCTGCCACTACCCGCCAATCGGCGGCGGGGATAGGCTTGGATGCATCCAGGATGTAGATGAGGTCGAAGACACGACGTGTGCCCTCGTAGGACTCATACCCCTGTCCCATGCTATGGAACTCGGGCACGTAGGCCTCTGTCACCACATCCTGGTAGACCTGCCCGACGGTGAGCTCACGTGCAGGATAGTACCTGCACGTTTTCTCATTGTAGAGGACGCATCGTCCCCTCTCGTCGGGATCAACGACCACGACGAAGTCCTCCTCTCCGTAGGGCAGGAAGTTGAGGGTCTCTCCTGCATAGTCGCAGGGGAGTCCGTGCGCTTCCCGTGTGTACGTGGTGAGGCCTGTGGTTGTGCGGTGGAGATACATGATGGTCAACCCTTTCTTGGTATGATGAAGATACGGCAGCCAGGGCACAGTCCCCTGTCTTCACCCACACGGCCCGCCCTCGCGTGTTCGTTCTTTTCCCACAGGGCAGCATCCTGTCCGGTGGATTCCCCCGCCCCAGTCCGAACGGTGGTTCCCCACACCCGCTCGACCCCATACCCCCAACACGCGAGCGTTTCCCCACCCCTACTCTCCTCCCACATGACCATGCCCTAAAAGCCCTCCTTTCCTTCTCTCTGTGCTTGCTGTCCCTGTCTCTCCGTTTGGCTAAAGTAGAGTGATTTGGGTGAGTATGCTATGCTTGCACGCAGGTTCGTTCTCTGGGACGGGTTCTTTCCCGTGTGACCTTTCTTGCCCTTCTTGGGGGGCGAACCACGCCGACCGACGTTCGTCCGACCGTCCTTATCTCGCGCCACGTCGCCTACCGACTTGCTCGTCGCTCATTCATTCGTCCACCCAGGCAAGGAAAGGCAAGAAGGAGCATCTATGGGGAAAGTCACGCCTTTGTCAGGAGCATCGTCAGCATCTCCTTTAAGCGCACCACGTCCCACACGCTTGGCAGAGGAACGAGAGGAGATGCGCCATCGTTTCCTGCGTGAGCAAATCTTGTCCTTCATCGCCCAGTTCCGTGATCGGGTGGGTGTGGAACCTCTCTGGCAGATCGAGGTGGAACTCCTCTGTCCGCAGGACGATGATGGAGAAGAAGAGAGCCGACTATCTCTCCCCAATGCCTCCATATCCTGGGTACGTGATAGTTGGCGTGCCACCCTACGTATACGCTGTGATCTACCCCATCAGCAGCGACGACAGGAGACCCTCCACGAACTGGTGGAACTCTCCTTCCATGGCACAGGGGAACTATGGTATTTCATGCGTGACTCTCTCTTGCAGAGGGAGGAGCAGTATGCCGCCTCAAGTGGTCTTCCCTCTACTGGCGGTAGAGATCTCTGGACCTACCTGGACGAGGAGTATCGTGTTCGCCGCAATCAGGAAGTCGAGAAGGTGGTGCGTCTCTTTCTCGCACAGGAGGAAGAAAGATGACGAGTGGGCAGCGCTCTGTGCTCCCGGCGCAGGAGCAGCAGCATAGGAGTTGGCCCTCCTGGACGGACTGGCCTCCCACTCCTTCTAGTGCTCCTCCTCCTTCTGCCAGTACACCGCCTTCTCTTCTGCGTTCTCCCTTTCCCCTGCTGCCCACAACGAGCATGACGACGATGACGACGACAGAGGACTCTTCTCTGCTGTTCACCAGGGCCTATCATCCGGATGATTTCCATGGATTTGAGACGGAGACTGATCCGAAGCAGCCTACCACTCCTCCTCCCGCCTCTGCTCCCGCCTCTGCTCCTCTTCTCTCTCCACGTCTGCGAAGGAGACAGGCTCGTCATCACTTCTTACGGCAGGCGATCCGCACGCTCCTCATGACGGGGGCGTCTCTCCTCGTCGGGGTCGTGCTCACCACCATCTTTGTGGTGGTGCATGTCCTCCCTCTTCTGCCTCCGTTCTCGGCCTCCTCCCCCCTTGGGGCCTGGGTTCCCCTCATGCCGAAACCGACGGCGACTGTCCCGACGACCCTTCTTACGCTTACCCCTGCCCCTACTCCTTCTCCCATGTCTCTCCCGCCGGTAGTGGTCAGTCAGACGAAGGGGGATATACAACAGCAGCCCTCCCTGGGAGGAGGGGAAGATGCCTGCATTATCGGATCCTCGCATGTGGAGGATACCACCGGCAAAGGAGAACTGGATATCCAGATGGTGCAGCATGCGCTAGTGGACTCCCACCTCCAGATGTTTCTGCGGGTGGAATCCGTCGCCCAGACCAGCGTGGCCATCACGAACGAGGGACAATTTGGGCATGTGGAACAGGCGATCTATGGCTCACAAGATCTGGGTACGCCCCCACCGGGCGGGATCCTCTCGCCTACGGCGCACGAGTTCTGTTCTCTGTATCTCATCGCTGATACGACCCATGACTGGGTCGCCATCGGCGGCAAAGCAGGTGTTGCCCCCTTCACACCAGAAGAGTATCAGGCGGCACGTGTGCTCTACCATCAGGTAGAAGCGGCAACCTCCGGACGGCATACCCCAGCGGTCCTCGCCGTCCTGGCCTATTTTCACAGTCTGCTGCTCGCATCATCAGCTTCTTCTTCACCCTCTTCTTCTTCATCACCGTAAGAAAGGCGGATCCCGCTTCTATGGTCACTACACCTTCTTCTTCTTCACTTCATCTCTCTGGCCTGGGTATGTGGTATGGCGCTCATACCTTTGACGAGACAAGTTGGCAAGCAGCCTGTGCCCAGGCTCGTACATGGGGTATGTCGATTGTCCATCCCAAACTTGCCGATGGCCCCAACCTCTGGTATGACGGCCCTGGTCTTGCCATGCTCAAACAGGTCGCCGATGCCCACTCGTTGCGGGTCGTGCCCTATCATTTCTGTTATGGCAATACGGTTGGCTCCTCTGCCCTCAAAGAAGCGGACATTTGTGCGCTGCTTGGCAACATTTTCGGCGGCGTCTCACCCGACATGGAAGACAAGTGGTTCAACCAGGCCGGGTGGGCCACTGACTTTGGCACACGGGTCCGGGCTAACTTTACGGGGGGCATTTTCCCGACGATCTACGCCAACGTTGCCAGCAAACCAGAACCCTATATCCAGATTGCACGGTGGGCCGATGGCTTCCTGCCCCAGTGCTACTTCTCGGTCTGGTCTTCTCCTACACGCAAAGGCCAGCAGATGACGGCGCAGGAAGCGGTCGCCTATCTCGCGCCCCAGTGGGCTGCACTCTCCGGGCAAGTGATGGTGGCACTAGGTAAACCCCTCCCCTCACTCTACCCGATCATCTCGTTGGGCAACTCGCTACCGGCAGGCGAGGTGGTGAATTGGCTCTCGCGCATGGGTGGGTATCACTATTGTGGCTTCTGGTATGATGTGCCCTATGGTCCCTACGCGTCAGCGGTGAGCACGCATATGGCCAGTGTCTCCTCTTGGCCCGCTGCCGTCACTATCGCCACCCCTCCTCCTCCTCCTCCTCCTCCGCCCCCACCCGTCAAGCCTGCTCCTCCTCCTCCTGCTGTGCCAACCCTTGTCACACCTTCTCCAACCTCGACACCAGCAGCACAACTTGGCGCACTGGCAGGGACAGACGCACCAAGTAGCACACCCACGTCCACACCGTCCTCGTCTCCCACACCAATATCCCCCCCACCACCACCTCCCCCCTTTCATCTGCCAACGGAGGCCCCATCCCTCTCATATCCACATCTGGACGCGGGGATGGCACGGTTCCTCTGGTCGATGCACCTCCCGGAGATGGTCTGGAACCCTGACTCAGCTATCCAAAAAATGTGGACGGCGCTGCTGGTCTATCGGCCTGAGATCTGTCTTGGGTCTCCAATCGAGCAAGAGACCAGCGGGGAGATGGATGGAGAGCGTGCCACCTGGGTCACGTTTGCAAGTGGCAGGCGTCTGGTCTACTTCCCGCGTACAGGGGAAACAGTGCTCTTCTAGTTCCTTGTTGTGTAGAAAGGTGTCTTCTTGTTATGGCCTGCTCTTTTTCACAAGGGGCCCGCGAATGGGCTCACGACTCCTGCCTGCAGGGCACATATGCCCGTTCAGTGGTTACCTGGTCTCAAAAGGTCTGTGGCATCGCGGGATGGCCACCCCAGCATGCCGCCTTGTTTGATCTGTGGTACGCGCACCCCGCCCCCTTGAAGCACCAACCACCCACGCATGAGAGCATGTCTCCTGATGTTCTGCTCGTCCTTTCCGCGCTGCATATGGCGCTTCTGCATCCGGAGGTGTCCATCCTCGTGCTTTCGCCCAGTGTCAGGCAGCGTCGTGTATTGGAGAACCTCTTTCTCTTGTACAGGGAACGAGTGGGGGTTGGCCCATGGATCCGACAGAATCGCATCGAACCGGATGGCCTCATCCTCATGATGAGCAATGCCTCCCGCCTCTCGGTGCGAACCCTTTCCTGCCAGGAGGAGCTCTTGCGGGTCAGGGGAAGCGCCTATGATGTCATCCTCATCGAGGAGCAGTCCTCCTACCTCACCTACAACCTCATCACGACTTCGCTCTTACCGCGCCTGATTGGCCGCGCTCACCCCCAGACAGGCAGTCCCACGCTGGAGTGGTGCTGGGTCTTCTCCTCCTCCTCGTAGTTCTCCCCTCTCTTTCTCGCTCTCCTCCTCATCGCCTATGCCTTCTTCTTCATCACTTATTCCCCCTACACGCAAAACCGGGAGCCAACCCTCCCAACAGTTCGCCCTCACCTCCCTTGATAAGGAGATTTTGACGCACTGTGAGTATGATATTGGTCTCTGGATGACCGGCTACTTTGATGGTGTGGTCTTTCCCTATCAGCAATATTTCTATCATGCCCCCCAACGCGACAAAATGCTGGTGGCTGCCATCCGTACCGGCAAGTCGGAACTGGCCTCCTTTGGCTTTTTGCACTATATGCAGTTCCATCCCGGGTCCCAACTCCTCAACACGTCTATTTCAAGCGAGCAGGCCAAGATTGTCTACAATAATTGCCTCCGGTACTGCTCCGCTCCTCGCTTCTCGCACTGGGTGGATCGTGTCCAGTCGAGTCCCTACCCTCTCATTCGACTGGTCAATGGGGCGACCGCCCACTTCCGCTCGATAGGCTATGACGCAGAACTGATCCGCGGCTTCGAATTCGACCTCATCAACGTCGATGAAGCAGCCTATGTCACGCGGGAGGCGGCGATCACGACGCTCAAAGGCCGTTTACTCGGCGTCAATCCCCAGACTGGACGCCCTCGCGCCGGTCTTTTCTGGCAAATTAGCTCGCCAAAGGGCAAGGGATGGTTGTTCGAGAGGTGGAAGAAGGGTGATCCCAAGTATTCCATTGCCCAACCACAGCATTACCTCTCGTTGCGAGCCACCATCTGGGATAATCCGCTCCTCTCAGAGGAACAAATCAAGCAGGTGATGGAAGATTACACCGATGCCATGATCCGGCAGGAACTCTACGGCGAATTTGTCGAGGATATGGATGCGATCTTCCCCTATCACCTCTTCATGGCTGGCTGTGAACCGATGGACCCCTCGGTGAAGGCCTTATACCGCGAGATTGAGGCCTATAACGACCGCATGGTGGCCTCTGGCGAGCGTCGTGCAGGCTCTATCAGGGGTGAAGCAGGCCTCACAGAGGACATTACGCACTATGAGTGCGAACCACGCCCGGGACACCGCTATGTGTCCTCGTGGGACCTCGGCAAAAAGACCACACGCAAGGGGCGTAACGCCATGGTGGGCATGGTCTATGACATTACGCACGAACCCTGGACTCAGGTGGCCTTTTTGTATAGAGAAGGCATGGGTTATGTCGAGGTGAAAGCCAAAATTGAGGAGTGGCATGCGAAATACTCCTATAGCGGGGCAAGTTGCAAGACCGTGATAGACTCTACCGGAAAGGGGGATGTCCTCGAAGAGTTCATCGAACGCGAACAAACGGTCGATGATCTGGAAGGCATCGTCTATTCGG
>Ga0070739_10000579_pt1 | contig 67908 bp, 58 predicted proteins | sample Coa_R1_7_FD_66445 | JGI IMG/M metagenome (GOLD analysis project Ga0070739, IMG submission 66445) | Surface soil microbial communities from Centralia Pennsylvania, which are recovering from an underground coalmine fire - Coalmine... | ecosystem: Environmental > Terrestrial > Soil > Unclassified ...
TCGCTCGCGTGAGGTACCAGTAGGCCGTCGGGCCGAGCGTGCTGGCCGGGACGATCATGCCGCGCTACCCACCCGGTTCGCCGCCGCAAGCGGAAGCTCCTCCCCCTCATCGGGCCACCCCGCCACGTGGACGACGCCCCCATCCGCGAATACGAGCCGGCTCGGCAGGCCGAGCTCCCGCAGCCACCGCACCGCCCGTGCCCCCCGCACGATCGCCGCCGTGCTCGCGATGTTCGCGTCCAGGCACGTTCGCGCGGCGACGCTGGCGGTGCGAACCTCGCCTGCGGCCGGGCGACCCGTGCGCGGATCGATCACGTGATGAGCGTCCTCGCGGCGTCGCACGGTGATGCTCGAAGTGGCGAGCCCGCCGTCCGACAGCGAGATCGACTGGCCGGGCGCCTCCCGGGGGGAACGGTGATCGTCGGCGACGCGCACCGACCAGCCGGGATCGGGCGCCGGCCCGGCGATCGACAGATCGCCGCTGAGGCTGACCAGCACCCCGCAACCGGCCGCAGCCTGGGCGGCCCGCGCGGCCTGGTCGGCGGCAAGCGCCTTGGCGGTCGCGCCGAGGTCGAGCCGCACGCCGCGCGGGACGGTGAGCGTCCCCGCCGCGCGGTCGACCCCGACCACCTCGCGGCCGGGGGCCCGGCGGATCACGAGTCCCGACCGGTCGCTCACGCCCGCCTCGCCGCCGATCTGGAGCGCGACGAGCGCCTCGCCGACTGTCGGATCGACGTCGCCGCCGGTGACCTCGGCCGCGTGCAGGGCGGCTTCGACGTAGTCGAGCAGCAGCTCGCTGGCGGCGATCGGCTGCCCGCCGGCGGCGTTGGCCGCGCTCAGCTCGGAGTCCTCACGGTAGGTGGAGCAGGCGGCATCGACCTTGGCGATCACCCGCTCGACGGCGATCACCGCATCGCCCAGCCCGGCCGGCTCGCTGACGGCCACGACCGTCCGGCCGCCCCACGCCGGGAACTCGGCGCTGGCAGGAGAGCGACTCACGAGCCGACCCGAGTCAGGACCCGCCCGACACGGCGGCTGGGCTGCTCTGCGCCGGCGCCGGTGCGGGCGCGGACTGCGCCGGAGCGGGACTCGCCGGGGCGGGTGCCGCCGGCGTGGGCGCGGCTGGCGCCGGCGCCGCCGGGGTCACCGCAGCACCACCTCCACCTTCGCCGCCATCCCCGCCACCGCCGCCGCCCCCGCCGAGCCCGAGCGCGGACGCGCCCGCGGCGGGGGGCATCGCCGCGGTCGAGCCGGAGGCGCTCTGGCTCGCGCCGGAGGACCGCGTCGCCGCATGGGCGCTGCTCAGCGCGTGGCCGGGCGCGAGCGCATACGCGAGCGCGGCGAAGGCGGCGCTCAGGCCGGCCGCGCCCGCGATCAGCCAGCGGCGCGCGCTGCCGATCCGCTCGAACGCGGCGTCACGCCGGCGCGCCGCCAGGGCACGGGCGCCCCGGTCTCGATGCCCGCTCCCAGGCTCGGCGGGTGGGTTGGGGCCAGGGGTGGTCATGAATCGGATCCTCGGCGCACCTCATCAGATGTCGCTAAGAGCAATATGAGAATTACCCGTGTTCGCGCGCTAACCGCCGTCTGCCACACTTACGGAGCGGGCCGCCACGCCTCCCGGCGACCTCGCGCATCCGCGCAGAACCCCTTGCAGAATCGGTTTATGTGACCAACCTTGGGGTATTGTCCTGCGTTGGACCAAATATGGGGGCGGTGCATGTCCGGGGCGGATGAACTGGAATGTGACCTTGGGAAGCAGAAAACGGGGTGTGTGTTGGCTCAGTCTGCTTATGTGAGCGCACTTTTATCTGGTGTACCGGCGTGCGCGCCAGCACGACCCGGAGCCCTGGACGGGTGATCCGCAGATGACAAACGCTGTTGGCTGGAAGCGGCGCGCTTCCGAGGACGACGCGACCACGCATGTGCTGCTGGTCGAGCCCGACCCTGCCCAGGTCCCGCTGATCTCGGAGCTCCTGCGGGCCGCCTGGCGCGAGCCGATGACCTTCACGCGCGCCGAGCGCGTCGAGGACGCCAGTCAGCAGCTGCTCGCGGGAACGGTCACCGTCGTGCTGCTGCGGAGCATGACCGACGAGGATGCGCTCGACCACGTGCGGCTGACGGCACCGGGCGTCCCCGTGATCCTGCTGACCGACGTCTACTCGCCCGAGGCGGCGATGCGAGCCCTGAAGGCCGGCGCCCAGGACTACGTCGCGCGGGCGGACCTGACCCCGGCGGTCCTGCAACGGACGCTGACCCACGCGATCGCGCGCAAGCGCTCGGAGGCGCAGCTCGCCCACCGCGCCCTCCAGGACCCGCTGACCGGGCTGCCCAACCGCACGCTGTTCATGGACCGCCTCGGGATGGCGCTCGACCGGGCCCGGCGCACCGGTTCGGTCACGGGCGTCCTGTTCCTCGACGTCGATGACTTCAAGGCGATCAACGACTCGCTCGGCCATGCCGCCGGCGACCGGGTGCTGACGGCGCTGGCTGGCCGCCTGCGCTCGGTGCTGCGCCCGATGGACACCGTGGCGCGGTTCGGCGGCGATGAGTTCACGTTCCTGTTCGAGGGCCTCTCGAGTCCGCGCGAGGCGGTCGCGATCGCCGAGCGGGTGCGGCACGCCGCGGTCGGCCCGATCAGCGTCGGCGAGCGCCACGAGCAGCTCACGGTCAGCATCGGCGTCGCCACGACGAGCGAGCCCGAGACGGCGCCCGACGAGCTGCTCGCCCGCGCCGACGCCGCGATGTACCAAGCCAAGGGCCACGGCGGCGGCGCGGCGACGGTCGCCGGCGTCCAGCCAGATGCGGCGGCGGGGCACCAGAACGGCTCCCTCCATCCGGTGGTCGCCGACGAGCTGCGGGCCGCGCTCGAGCGCGCCGAGCTGCGCGTCGTCTACCAGCCGGTCTTCCAGTTCGACGACGAGCGGCGGGTGTCCGGCTTCGAGGCGCTCGTCCGCTGGCAGCACCCCGAGCGCGGCCTGATTCCCCCGTGCGACTTCATCCCGCTCGCCGCGGAGATCGGGCTGCTCCCGCCGATCGGGGAGTTCGTGCTCGGTGAGGCGCTGGGGTTGCTCGCCCGGCTGCTGCCCTCGCGCAACCACCTGACGGCGTCGATCAACGTCTCCCACGGCCAGCTCGGCGAGTCCCACATCCGCGCCGCGGTCGCCGCTGTCGACGCAGCCGGCGTTCACCCGGGCTCGGTGTGCCTGGAGATCCCCGAGCGCACCGTCTCGGAGGACCCCGACACGGCGATCCACGCAGCCGAGGTGCTGCGCACGGCCGGCCTTCGCGTGGCGATCGACGACTACGGCACGAGCTCGGTGCCGCTCTCGAGCCTGCGGCGCCTCAAGGCCCACCAGCTGAAGATCCACGAGAGCATCGTCGGGGCGCTCGACGACGCCGCGACCGACGGCGCCGTCGTCGGCGCGGTCGTCGACCTCGGGCACGCGCTCGGGATGAAGGTCGTGGCCGAGGGGGTCGAGACCGATGAGCAGCTGCTCGGGCTGCGCACGCTCGGCTGTGACGGAGCCCAGGGCTACCTGCTGTGCCGGCCGATGCGAGCCGACCAGCTCGAGGAGCTGATCGTCAGCGCGGCGTGAGCCGCTGCCCGGGAGACGCGAGCCCGCAAGCCGCGTCTCCCGCAGATCAGCCGCCCGCGACGTCGCGGCGGATGAACACGAGGAAGGCGCCGGCCAGGCACGGCAGCCCGTACAGCGCGCACACCCACGCGGCGCGGATGATCGGCGCCCAGTCGATCGGCGTGCGCAGCAGGCCCTGCCAGGCGCTGAACTGCGTCGAGAGCAGGTAGGGCTGGCTGCCCGACATCCCGGGCAGGATCCCGATCAGCTGGATCAGCAGCGAGACCATCAGCGTGCCGACGACGGCCGCGGCGCTGTTGCGCGTCAGCGCCGAGAGCAGCAGGCCGATGCAGACGATCGCGGCGATCGGGATCAGGTAGACGAGCAGGCTGACGTAGACGAGCTCGAGCGACTTCGGCGCCGAGACGATCGTCCCCGACAGGCTCTGGAGCGAGTTGAAGCCCGACTCGATGCAGCCGGCGATCACCGCGACGCTGCCGTCGAGCAGGATCGCGACGAATGCGTACGTGGCGGCGACGAGCGCCTTCCCCGCGAACAGCTCGTGGCGCTCGAGCGAGCGGGTCAGCACGGTCTTGAGGGTCCCGTTGTGGTCCTCGGAGGCGAAGATGTCGCCGGCAACGAGCGCGGTGATCAGCGGGAACATCCAGATCGCCCCGAACAGGAGGATCACCAGCGGCATCGCCAGGCCGCTGCGGTCGAGGTAGCCCGAGAACGCGAAGTCGCCGCCATGGTGGCGGTCGTGATGGAAGTGGATCGCGACCGCGAACAGGATCGGCACGAGGATCGAGGCGCCGAGCCCGAGGTAGGTGCGCTTCTGGTAGCGGAGCTTGGTCAGCTCCCAGCGGTAGACGGTGCCGACGCCGGGCCGCGACGGTGCCGCGGCGCGCGGGCGGCGCAACGCGATCGCGCTCACGTCGCCAGCTCCAGCGGCTCAGGATCCTCGGGCACGCTCGGCGCGCCGTCGCCCTCGGTGAGCGAGAAGAACAGGTCCTCGAGCGTGACCGTCTGCGGGGCCAGCTCGCGGATCAGCACCCCGGCCTCGACGAGCGCCCGCGACAGCTCCGCCGCGGCGGCCTCGTCGGCGGTGAACGCCAGCCGCCCATGCTCGCGCCTCACGTCCTCGATTCCCGGTTGTGCTGCGCATACCTGCTCGGCGCGACCGTCGTTCGTCGTGGCCAGGCGGTACAGCGTTCCGGCGCCGCGGGCGAGCGCGGCGATCGTGCCCTCGTAGACGATCCGGCCGCTGCGCACGATCGCCACCCGGTTGCAGACCTCCTCGACCTCGGTGAGCAGGTGGCTCGACAGGACGACGGTCATCCCCTCGTCGGCGAGACGGCGGATCAGCAGGCGCATGTCGCGCATGCCCGCGGGATCGAGGCCTGTCGCGGGCTCGTCGAGGAGCAGCAGGCGCGGGTCGCGCAGCAGCGCGGCGGCGATCCCGAGCCGCTGGCGCATGCCGTGGGAGTAGGCGCCGACCCGGTCGCGCTGGCGGCCTTGCAGATCGACCATCTGAAGCGCTCGGTCGATCCGGCTGGTCGCGTCGGCGCCGTCGTAGGCGGCGAGCAGCTCGAGGTTGCGCCGCGCGCTCATGTAGGGATAGAAGGTGGGCGCCTCGACGAACCCGGCGACTCCCTCGAGTGCCCGCACCGACTCCTGGGGGTCGCGCCCGAACAGCCGCACCGACCCCTCGGTCGGCCGGATCAGGCCGAGCATCATCCGCAGCGACGTGGTCTTCCCGGCGCCGTTCGGACCGAGGTATCCGTAGACGTCACCGGTGTTGACGGTTATGTCAACACCGGCAACCGCGGTGAGGTCGCCGTAGCGCTTGACCAGGCCGCGCACCTCGACGGGCGGCGGCAGCGCATTTGTCATAGGGCTCGGGCGACAGCCGCCGCCGTGGCCGGCGGCACGGACCCGAACACGAGGTAGCTGATCCCGCTTCGCGTGAACTGGATGATGGTGCCGAGCGCGGTCGGGAGCTCCTGGGCGGTGACCCCGTTCACGCTCAGCGTGGGGAGCATCAGGCCGGGTCCGTCGCCGCTGGCGGGCGCGGTCGGGAGCGCGGCGGTCCTCTTGGCGCCCGCGTGCTCGAGCACGTAGACGCCGCCAAGGCCCTTGCCGTAGGCGAGCAGCGCACCGCCCGCGAACAGGTGTCTCTTGGTGAGCGCGAGGCCGCCGGCGTGCTTCGGCGCGGCCGGACTGAAATACGTGTACGTCCTCGTCGGACGGGTCGCGCTCGCCTTGGTGGAGGAGCTCGTCAGCTGGACGACCTTCGCGCCGGCGGGTGGCTTGAGCGCGAACACCGATTTCGAGACGCGGCCGTAGGAGATGTTCGTGGCCTTCAGCTCGAGCGCCGGGGTCGAGCTGCCGCGGGCGTAGATGGCGAAGTCGAGCGGGAGGCCGCGCGCCGCGTCCCAGGCGAGCTGGACGTCGCCGATCAGGCCGGCGGCCGGCTTCGGCGAGACGACGACCCGGTAGGCGGGGCGGCCGCCTACGTCGGTCGGGATCGCGCGGGAGATGCCGAGGTGGGAGGCGAGGCGGTTCAGCTCGCGCTGGATCTGCGCCACGGTCGGGATCGCCGCGGGCTTCTCGTGCACCTTGGTCTTGGATTTGGTCCTGTCTGCCGGCAACGTGGCCTCGTACACGGTGTCCTGCGCCGGGTCATAGGCCCAGACGGCGTTCTTGTCGACGACGAGCTGGGCATCGCCAAGTGAGGACTGCAGCTCGAGGCGCAGGTGATCAGCCGTCGCCCAGAGCCGCCCGGTGGCGCCGCTCAGCAGCGGGTCCGTTCCCTGGACTAGGTCGGAGCTGACGAGGTTGTTCGTGAAGGTCACGCGCGCGCTGACGCCGGCGACGCTCGGCGCGGTGATCGCCCGGTGGATCGCGACGGCCAGCGGACGCGGCTTCGGAACCGGTCCGTTGCCCGCCGCGGCGACCGCGATCGCCGTGCCTGCCGCGCAGGCGATCGCGAGGCTCCAGATCAGAACCAGGAGGCGACGGGTCGGGACGGTGCGCAGAAACCGCATCGGCGCTCTCTCAAAGCTTACGCCGCGCGGTTAACGGGGCGATCACGGCTTGTTCGCGGTCTGTCCTTCGGCGAACCGCTCGGCGTGGCGACCGCGCAGCTCGCGCTTGAGCACCTTGCCCGACGGGGTGCGCGGCAGCTCCTCGATGAAGCTCACGTCGCGCGGGACCTTGAAGCGGGCGAGGTTCTGCTTGACGAAGTCGCGCACGTCGTCCTCGGTCAGGTCCTGTCCCGGCCGGCGTACGACGAAGGCGGCGAGGCGCTTGTGGAACTCCTCGTCGTCGACGCCGATCACCGCCGCCTCCTCGACGCCGGGGTGAGTGACGAGCAGCTCCTCCACCTCGCCGGGGAACAGGTTCTCGCCGCCCGAGACGATCATGTCGTCGTCGCGGCCGTCGACGAACAGCCGGCCGGCCGAATCGAAGTGCCCGACGTCGCCGGTGCTCATCAGGCCGTCGATCACCTCCTTGGTGCCGCCGCCGGTGTAGCCGTCGAACTGGAAGCTGTTGCCGACGAAGATGCGGCCGGTGCGGTTGGGGCCCTGGATCGGGCGGCCCTCCTCGTCGTAGAGCCTCACCACGGCGCCGAACGGCACCCGGCCGGCCGTGCCCGGCGCCGCGCGGAGGTCCTCCGGCGTGGCGAACGTCGCGTATGCGACCTCCGTCGAGCCGTAGAAGTTGTAGAGCTTGTCGCCGATCGTCCGCTGGGCCCGGCGCACGAGCTCGGCCTCGAGCTGCGACCCGGACACGAACACGAGCCGCAGCGAGCTCGTGTCGTACTCCGGCCGATCTGGGTCCATCTTCTCGAGCAGCGTGACGATCCGCTGGAGCATCACCGGCACGACGACGAGCGCGGTCGGGCGGTGCTCGGTGACGGCCTCCAGGGCGCGCTCGGCGTTGAAGCGCCGGTGGGTGATCGTCGTGCAGCCGAGCGACACGGAGAGGATCATCTGCGTGTAGCCGACGCCGTGGAACATCGGCGGCGCCACGTACGTCGACTCCTCCGAGCGGTACGGGACCTTCGAGAGCAGCGCTCCGATCGGCGCGATCGAGCGGCTGGCGCTGCGCGGCGCGCCCTTGGGGGTGCCGGTGGTCCCGCTCGTCAAGAGGACGACGCGGGCGTGGCGCGCGGGGGGCGAGGGCTTGCGGCCGGCGCCGGCGTGGATGAGCTGCTCGAGCGTCTCCCTGGTGGCCGGCGCGTCGTCGTCGGTCCAGGCGAGCAGCGTGCCGTGACGCGTCTGCACGGCGCCGACGAGGTTCTCGTACTCCTGGTCGTGGACGAGCAGCGTGACCTCCTCGCGCGCGCACACGTCCTGCAGCTGGGGTCCGCCGAAGTCGGTGTTCAGGTACAGCGTGCGCGCTCCCAGCTTGGCCGCGGCGAAGGTGATGTCGAGGAAGCCGCGGTGGTTGCGGCACAGCACCCCGACGCAGTCGTCGTCGGTCAGGCCGCGGTCGCGCAGGACGCTGGCGAGGGCGTCGGAGCGCTCGTCTAGCTGGGCGAAGGTGAGCGAGCCGAGCTCGTCGATCAGGCCGATCCGATCGCCGTGGCGGAGCGCCGCGATCGGCGCGGCGGCGCCGAGCTGACCGAGCTCGTTGAGGATCCGCAGGCCCTTGAGCGTGTCGACGGGCGAGCTGCCGCCGAGCATGCCGGCACGGAACAGCTCGACGACCGCCCGCGTCTCGATCCCGGCACGGCGGGTCAGGTCGGCGACCGGCCGGAGCGCTTGCGGCATCTGCATGGCCGGGAAGGGTAGGGCCTGCGGCCTGCCGGAGCGGCCTGGCATCATCGGGCGCGTGTCCGCCGTCGCCGAGGCGCGCCTTCCTCCCGGGCCCCGTCTGCCCCGGCTCGTCCAGACGGCCGGGTTCATCCTCGGCGGTGTGCGCTACCTCGAGTGGTGCCGGCGCCGCTACGGCGGCGCGGTGACGATGGGCACGGTGTTCGACAGCCGTTTCGTGATGGTGTTCGACCCGGATCTCGTCAAGCAGCTCTTCCAGGGCCCGCCCGACCGGCTGCACGCGGGCGAGGCCAACGCGATGCTCGGGCCGATCGTCGGGGAGCGCTCGGTGCTGCTGCTCGACGGCCGCGAGCACCTGCGCCACCGGCGGCTGATGCTGCCGCCCTTCCACGGGCAGCGAATGCAGGTCTACGAGGAGGCGATCCGCCGCGTGACAGACGCGGAGATCGACAGCTGGCCGCTCGGCGAGGAGTTCGAGCTGCTGCCGCGGATGCAGTCGCTCACCCTGCACGTGATCATGGAGGCGGTCTTCGGATACACGCCGGGCCCCGCGGAGGAGGAGCTCGCCGCGCGGCTGCGCGAGTTCATCGCCCCGCTCACCCAGGCACAGAACATGCTACGGATCGCGCTGCTGATCGGGCGGCGCAGCGAGCGCGACGACGGCTTCGTGCGCCGGCGGCGAGCCGTGGACTCGCTTCTGTTTGACGAGATAGCGCGGCGGCGAGAGCTCGGCGACGCGCAGCTGCGCGAGCGCGACGACGTGTTCTCGGCGCTGCTGCTGGCAGAGGATGAGGATGGCGAGCGCCTCAGCGACGAGGAGATCCGCGACGAGCTGATGACGCTGCTCCTCGCCGGGCACGAGACGACCGCGACCGGCCTCGCCTGGGCGTTCGACCTGCTCCTCCACCACCCGGACGTGCTGGCCCGCGCGCGAGAGGGCGACGACGCCTACCTAGACGCGGTCGCCAAGGAGGCACTCCGGCTGCGCTCGGTGATCCCGGGCGTGGGGCGGGTCGTGCGCGGAGAGCCGTTCGCGCTCGGGGAGTGGCTGATCCCGCCCGGCTACGAGATCAACCCGTCGATCCGACTGATCCACCGGCGGGGCGACCTGTATACCGAGCCGGAGCGATTCCGGCCCGAGCGATTCCTGGGGGATTCAGCGCCCGATACCTACACGTGGATCCCGTTCGGCGGAGGCACGCGCCGCTGCCTGGGGGCCAGCTTTGCGCTGATGGAGATGCGGGTGGTGCTGGCGCGAGTGCTCGAGCGGGCCGTTTGTCTGCGGGCGGCGTCGCCGGAGCTCGACGAGGTGCAGTTCCGCGCCATCACGCAGGCGCCGCGCAACGGCACCCGGGTCGTGCTGGAGCGCTCGGCGCTGCCTGCCGCCGGCGTGCCGACCGGCGCTCCGGTGGAGGCGCGTTGATCCTCTACAACAACCCGGTCTCGGGCAACTGCTACAAGGTCCGGCTGCTCTGCGCCCAGCTCGGTCTGCCACTCGAGCTGGTGGAGGTGGACGTGCTCGACCGCGCCGACCGTCCGCAGGTCCTCGGCGGCCTCAATCCGGCGCTGCGGGTGCCGGTCCTGATGCTGGACGACGGGCGGCCGCTCGCCGAGTCGAACGCGATCCTCGTGTACCTCGGAGGGGAGCGACTACCTGCCGGAGGACCGTTTCGAGCGGGCGCAGGCGATGCAGTGGCTGTTCTTCGAGCAGTACTCGCACGAGCCGCACATCGCGTTCCCCCGCTTCTGGGCGCTGTTCGGGATCGATGTGAGCGAGGAGGAGCGCTCTGAGAAGCTCCGCTGGGGCGGGTTCGCGCTGCGGGGAATGGACAATCACCTCAAGGAGCGGACCTTCATGGTCGGCGAGCGCTACACGATCGCGGACATCGCGCTCTACGCCTACACCCACGTCGCGCACGAGGGCGGCTTCGACCTGAGCCGGTTCCCGGCGCTCGGCCCGTGGCTCGAGCGCGTCGCCGCGCAGCCGGGCCACATCCCGATCGACGCGTGACGGTGTGACCGCTGTAACCGCGCTGCCGCAACCGCGCGACGCCAGCCGGCGCACGGTCACAGAGCGTGCCCCAGAGCCCAAATCGCCGCCACCCTCGTCGATTCGGGCTCAGCTGCACGTGGGAGGCGCACTTGAGCCCATTTCGCGGTCGCGCCGGTCGATTTGGGCTCTGGCGCACGCTTCCCGGGGCTATGGCTTCGCCCGGAAGCGCTTGGGCAGCGGCAGCGGCGAGAGCCGCTCCGCCGCCTCTGAGGCGAGCAGCTTCGGGTCGGCCTTGGCGATCAGCGCCTCGAGCTCCTCGCGCTCGCGCGGGGTCAGATTGTGCTTGGGGCGGCCCCGGCCGTCGCGGACGAGGACGACCAGGCGCCGGCGCTCCCTGGGGGTCAGGCGCTCGATGTGGTCCTTGGCCAGCATCGCCACCTCGGCCAGCATCAGCAGCCGCATCACGGGAACGTTGCGGAGACCCGGCACCCGCTTGGCAGCAAGCGCGGCGGTGCGCGCGAGGATCGAATTGGCCATCTCCGCCAGTCTAGGGAGCTGCATCGGGCCGCTACCGTTGCCGGCGGTGGACCTCGAAACGGCGATCCGGACGCGGCGAACCCACAAGGCATTCGGGCCCGAGCCGGTCGCCGACGATGTCCTCGACGAGCTGCTGGAGCTGGCTCGCTGGGTCCCCAACCACCATCTGACCAACCCGTGGCGCTTCCGTCTCGTCGGCCTTCGGGCGCGCGCGGCGCTCAAGGAGGCGGCCGGCCCCGAGGCGGCGTCCAAGCTCGACCGCGCCCCGACCCTCGTCGCCGTGACGGCGGCGCGCTCCGAGGACGAGGTGACGGCCGAGGAGGACCTGTGCGCCACCGCCTGCGCCACCTACGCGGTACTGCTCGCCGCCCATGCGCGCGGGCTGGCCGGGTACTGGCGCACGCCGGGGGTGCTGCGGACGCCCGCCGGTCGCGCCGCGCTCGGCATTCCCGACGACGAGCGGTTCGTGGCGCTGATCCACCTCGGACCGGCGCGCGAGGAGCGCCGGACGCCCGAGCGCGAGCCGCTCCGCGACGTCGTGATCCGGCTCGACTGACGGCCGGTTCTCTAGATTCCCGCCGGCAATGCGAGACGCGGTCATCTGCGAGCCGCTGCGCACGCCGGTCGGCGGCTTCGGCGGCGTGTTCCGCACGCTGCCAGCGCAGGCGCTGGCCGCGCGCGTGATCGAGGCGCTCCTCGAGCGAACCCGGCTGCCTCCGGAAGCGGTCGACGACGTGCGGCTCGGGCAGTGCTACCCGAACGGCGAGGCGCCCGCGATCGGCCGCGTGGCGGCGCTCGACGCGGGGCTGCCGGTCGAGGTGCCGGGCGCCCAGGTCGACCGCCGCTGTGGCTCGGCTCTGCAGGCGGTCATCGACGCCTGCCTGCACGTCCAGACCGAGGCCGCGGACGTCGTGATCGCCGGCGGAGTCGAGAGCATGAGCGGTGTCGAGCACTTCTCCACGCAGGTGCGCTGGGGAGCGCGAGCCGGCGGCGTGCTGCTGGAGGACCGTCTGCGCGCCGCGCGGGTCAGCGCGGGCGGCGTGCACCATCCGGTGCCCGGGGGGATGCTCGAGACGGCCGAGAACCTCCGCCGGGACTACGGGATCGCCCGCGCCGAGCAGGACGAGCTGGCTTTGCAATCACACCAGCGCGCGGTCGCCGCCCACGAGCGCGGCGACTTCGCGCAGGAGATCGTCCCGGTCGAGGTGCCGGGCCGCCGGGGAGCGCCGGCGACAGTGGTCGACCGCGACGAGCACCCCCGGCCGGACACCACCCTCGAGAAGCTGGCAGCGCTCAAGCCCGTGATGGCCGGCGAGGACCCCGACGCGACCGTCACGGCCGGCAACTCGAGCGGACAGAACGACGGTGCCGCGGCGTGCATCGTCACCCACCCCGAACGGGCGGCCGAGCTCGGGCTGACGCCGTTCGCCCGCCTCGTCAGCTGGGCCGTGGCGGGCGTCCCGCCGAAGACGATGGGGATCGGGCCGGTTCCCGCCGTCGCCCGGGCCCTCGAACGAGCCGGGCTCGGCTTCGAGGCCCTCGACCTGATCGAGCTCAACGAGGCGTTCGCCGCCCAGGCGCTGGCGGTGATGCGCGAGTGGCAGCTGCCCGACGGGTTCGAACGGGTCAACGTCAACGGCTCGGGGATCTCGCTCGGTCACCCGGTCGGCTGCACGGGTGCCCGCATTCTCGCCACCCTGCTGCACGAGCTGCGCCGCCGCGGCGGCCGCTACGGCCTCGAGACGATGTGCATCGGCGGCGGCCAGGGACTCGCCGCGGTCTTCGAAGCGGTGTGATCGGAGTCGATTGGCGCTCGTCACCGAGCTGTCGCTGCCGCGCATCGACCCCACCGATGCGGCGATGCGGGGCCCCGCGTACCGGAAGGCGATGGCCGGGCTGGAGGCGCACGACGGCTGGCTCGCCGCCCAGCCGTACGGATATGCCGTCCTCGATCGCGAGTCCGGCGAGTTCTTCCTGCGCACGCGCTCGGCTGAGTTCCCCGGCCGCACGATCGCCCAGCTGTTCGGGATCGACTCGGGTCCGCTGCACGAGGAGATCGTCCGCAACATCATCACGCTGTCGGGCGCAGACCACGCGCGGCTGCGCCAGCTCGTCAATCCGGCGCTCGCGCCCCGGCGCGTCGACCGCTACCGGCCGGCGATGCGGGACTTCCTGGAGGAGCTGTTCTCGACGCTTGCCGGCGGTGATCGGCGCTGCGAGTTCGTCGAGGAGTTCGCCAAGCCCTACCCCTCCCGGGTGATCGCGCACGTGATGGGAGCGCCGATCGAGGATGCCGCCCGGCTCCACCACTTCTCCAACTGGATCCAGCGCCAGTTCGACGCGGGCAGCCTGCTCAGCGAGCGCGCGGAGATCGAAGCCGAGGTCGCGGCCTGCTACGAGTACATCGACGGGCTGATCGCCGCTCGACGCGACAATCCCCGCGAGGACCTGATCACCGATCTGATCGCCGCAGAGTCGCAAGGAGACCGTCTCAGCCACGACGAGCTCCGCAACCTCGTCCTCAACATCCTCGTCGGCGGCGTCGACACGAGCCAGAGCCAGCTCGCACACGCGATGCGACTGCTGGCCGGCGCGCCCGAGCAGTGGGAGCAGCTCCGTGACGACCCGGAGGGCCTCGCGCTGCGCGCAGTGGACGAGGCGATCCGCTACGAGCCGATCACGCCGTTCACCGCGCGGATCACCACCGAGGAGCTCGAGCACCGCGGCGTCACGTTCCCGGCCGGGTCGGTCGTGCTCGTCTCGGCCTGGCACGCCAATCGCGACGGCGCGCCCGACGACGAGTTCGACATCACCGCCGACCGCGGCGGGGCGCGCGTCCTCACCTTCGGCGCGGGCATCCACTACTGCGTCGGCGCCAACCTGGCCCGCGCCGAGCTCGAGGAGGCGATCGCGTTCCTTGCCCGGCGCGTGCGGTCGCTGACCCTCGACGGCGAACCGGAGTTCGGCACGCCGGCGGGGATCTACGGGCTCCAGTCGCTGCCGCTCAGGCTCGAGCTGGACTGACGCTCAGCCCGTCCGACCGCCGGTGACCGGTAGAGGTTAACGGCCACTAACGTTCGTGATAGGATGCCTCGCGCGGTATGACGGAACGCAGGCAGGGGATTGCCAGCCGTCCAGCGGGCGGCGCGAGGCTGGGACGGGACGCGCAGGAGCCGGGTCCCGACGCTCCCTGCTGCTGATCGAGCAAGGAGACAGGGATGCTGCACAAGAGAACGCTGCTCAGGCTCCTGACCGGGGCGTGCATGACCGTCGGCGCGTTGTGGCTGCCCGCTGTGGCCGAGGCCGGGTTGCTCCCGTTGCCCGACGACCCCTACATGCCACAGCTTCCGGTGGCGCAAGGGCCATATCCGAACGCGACCCCGGTCGTCTCAAACAACGCCGTCAGCTCGGACTCGCCGAGCGTCTACCTGAGTGCGCCGTTCGTCGAGCAGAACAACCCGTTCACGTTCGGGCAGGTGCCCTCCTGGACGGTCGGCGGTCAGGTCCTCTCCTACGACTCGAGCTCCAAGCCCTGGCAGATCTACCGCTACAACCTCGATGGCTCGGATCCCGTCTGTCTGACCTGCAATCAGCCGAACAACGACGGGAACAACGGCTTCTCCCAGGAGCGCCCGCAGGGCGACTGGATCCTCTTCCAGACCCAGCGGGGCCGCAAGATCACGCTCGGCAAACCCGGCGGAGGCGGGTTCGGGTCGCAGCTGTGGGTGATGCGTCCGGACGGCTCCGATCCCGTGGCGTTGACCGGGCAGGGCGGCACGACCCAGGAGCTGACCGATGACTTCCACGCCTTCTGGTCGCCGGACGGTAGCCACGTCGCGTGGGTCCACGTGTCGCTGAACGCCGGCGTCGATGGCCAGAACGGGCATCTCACCAGCACGGTCCGCGAGGCCGACTTCGTCGACGACGGCGGCACGCCCCGCCTTCAGAACATCGTCAACGTGCTCCCGGCCGGGTCGGGTTGCGAGGTCGAGCACTGGGCGCCCAACGGATCAGGTGTCCTCGCCGCCTGTCCGAAGAACGGCGGCGCCAACCTGCAGGTGTACTTCATCCGGATGTTCGGCGACGGAGCGACGCCGATGGCTCCGCGCGTGCAGCTGATCACCTCGGACGACTACCCGTCGTGGAACGAGAACGCGGCGTTCACCCCCGACATGAAGGCGGTGATCTACACGTCGAGCCGCAACTGCGGGAGCAATTGCCTGATGAACTCGGCCAGCGAGATCGCCGATGCGATCGGGATACCGCAGCTGCCGATCGACGACAAGGTCGTGCTGATCCTGTTCCTGATCGCAGGACAGCAGGGAATCAGCGCCGGCGGCGTCAACGTGCCGCTCAACCAGGTCGGCGGGGCGTTCACCACCGAGATGTACCTGCGCGACCTGTACACGGGCGAGGTGCGGCGGCTGACGTACGACAACGGCGTCAACACGCAGTTCAACTGGGACTTCGCCGGCGAGAACCTGATCTGGACGATGCACACCGGGACCAAGAGCACGAACGAGGTGACGCAGACGAAGGTCGCCCACTTCGTCCTTCCCTGACCATGCGGTGCCGCACTGCGACGGCCGCCGCGGCGCTGGTCCTTTCGGTGCTGGCGCCCGGCCTGCTGGCGGGGAGCGCGGCTGCGAGCCCCGACCCGCTCAGCGGACAGGCGCTGTTCCGCGACGTCGTCCACTACGTGCGACTGGGCCCGCACGACCACCTCACCGGGAGCCGTTCGGACCTGCGAACCCAGGACTGGATGCGCCGCGAGCTGGCCGCGGCGGGCCTCAGGACCGGAGTCGACGGCTACAGCTACTTCGGCTTCAGCGTGCGGCACCTCGCCTTGACCGTGGCGAACCGACGCTACCGGAGCATCGCCGCCCTCTACTACTCCGGGGCGACGGGACCCTCCCCCAGGCTGGCCGAGCTCGCCTACGCAGGTCTCGGCACCTCCGCAGAGGTCTCGCAGGCCGACGTCGGCGGGCGGATCGCGGTGATCCAGGTCCCCTACGTCGCCGATGGTGGTCTCGATCCCACGCTCAGCTCGGCGTTCTCGAACATCGAACAGGCGGGGGCGGTCGGATTGATCGCCGTAACCGACGGCCCTCAGGATTTTCCCGTGAACCAGGACGTCGACTCCCGGGCCGGAGTGCAGGAGCTCCCCACGCTGCTCGTGGGGAAGCGAAGCGGCCAGGCGATCATCGCCGCGGCCAAGGCGCACCGGCACGGCTCGCTGCTGCTCGATGCGGCGGCCGGGCGGCGCTGCACGACCAACAGCTGGGGCGTCCTGCCCGGTCTCGATGCCCATCGTTACGTGATCGTGGGCACTCCGACGGGTGCGTGGACGCCGTCGGCCTCCGAGCGCGGCCCTGGGGTGGCGATCCTGCTCGGGCTGGCGCGGCACTACGCGTCGCTGCCGCTCTCCGATCGCCCCGTGACGCTCGTCTTCGCCGTCCTGAGCGGCCACGAGATCGGCTACCTCGGACTACCGACGCTGATCGCCACCCACCCTGACTGGTTCTCGCACGCCGACGACTACGTGCATCTGGGCGCATCCCTGGCAGCGTTGCAACAGGTCGAGGAGCCGGACGGGGCCGTTGTGAAACTGGCGAGCGGCGATTGGACGCGGACGCTGTACGTGAGCGAGAACCCGCTCCTGCAGCCCGGGGTGCAGGCGGCGTTCACGGGGGCGGGTCCGATGCCATCCTCGCCGCCCGGGGTCTTCGATCCGGGCGAGCAGGGCTATGCGTATCACGACGGGATTCCGATCATCGCCGAGTCCGGAGCCAGCTACTACTTCCACACCGCCGGCGATGAGCCCGCGGGGGTCGGAGCCGTCCTTCTCTCCCAGCAGGCCCGCGCCTTCGAAGCCGCAATCGACTACGTGGCCGGGCTGCCGGCGGGGGCGCTGCGCGCCGCGAACGCGGCCGCCGCGCGGCTTGGCGCGCGCTCGGACCCGAATCCGACGCCGACCGGGGGCGCCACCGAACAGCCGGCCTACGCGCCCGAGCCAGACGCTGCCTGCGTGAGCACCGCCCAGGCCGCCTCGCGGAGCATCGCGCTCAGCCGCGGCTCCGGGAGACCGCCCTCGTAGAAGGCGACCGAGTTGATCGCGGCGATCGCGCACCGGACCGCCGCGTCCGCCTCCTGCTCGTCGAGCTCGGGACGAAGCGCCCGCAGCTGGCGCGACCATGCCGCGATGTAGCCGCGCTGGTAGCGCCGCAGCCGCCGACGATCGTGCTCCGGAAGCCCTCGCTCCTCCCTCACGTATACCGCGATCAGCGCGCGGTCCTCGGCGGCGATCGCCACCCACGAGTCGACAAGCGCGGACAGCGTCGCCGTCGGGTCGGTGTGCTCGGCCAGGGCTTGGTCCAGCTCGTCGCGCATCCGCTCCCAGACGTGCTCGTAGGCGGCCACGAGCAGAGCCGGCTTCCCACTGAAGTGCCGGTAGAGGGCCGGGCCCGAGACGCCGGCCGCCGCGCCGATGTCATCGACCCCCACGGCCTCGTATCCGTGACGTGCGAACAGGTCGATCGCGAGCTCGAGCAGTTGAGCTCGGCGGCCGCCGTTGCCCGTGCGAGAACCGCTGCCGCGTGCGGTCGGCTCGCGCTCGCCGGTCTGCGCTCCCCGCACGGCCACGGCGAGGATTCTAGTTAACCGAGATTCACGTCGCTGCCCCGGCCGTATCGCGCCGCAGGCCCGCGACCGGGGAGCTCGCGCCGGACGACGCAGTCCAGAGCGCGTCATCGGCGAGCGGACGGCGCGCGACCCGGCCCTCGCCGAGCAGCTCGCTCAGCGCGACCTCGGCCGCGGCGCGGTCCGGCGCATCGTTGCCCCGTGCCAGCAACGCCGCGACCTCCTGGGTGGTCAGCCCGAACTCGAAGAACTCGAACAGCTCGCCGAGGTCGTCCGGCGGCTCGCGCCGCTCGAGCGTCGGGTCGAGGTTGGCGATCAGCACGTCGTAGGCCTCGACCGGCTGGAAGCCCCCGGCCTCGAGCCGGCGGCCGTCGGTGGTTTCGAAGACGAGCGACGGCGCGGTATAGCGGACGGCCCCGTCGGTGTTTCCGGCCTTGCCCTGGCATTCCGTCGGTGAGCCCGCGGCCGTGCGAGTGAGGGCCTTGTCGGCACGGTAGGCCTCGATCACCTCGGGCGAGTCGATCTGCGCCACGACCTGCTCGGCGTCGACGCCTGGAACCGTCTCGATGGCCGCGCGCAGGTGCTCGTCGTCATCGAGCAGCAGGCCACTCGTGAAGTTGGCCAGCTGGAGCGCGCGGAAAACCCGCCATTCGCTGCCCGGCCAGCTCAGGCGCGCCGCGATCACCGCCCGGCACGCACGAGTCGACGCGCTCAGCCGCGCCTTCGGCTCGCCGGAGAACGGCATCCCGTAGCGGTCGCGAAAGCGAAGCTGTCCCTGCGCGCTGCGCAGCGGCGTGTAGCCGCTCGCCGCGTAGCGCTCGGTCGTCTCGCTGAGGCCGACGAGGACGAGCCGCCAGCCGAGCTGATCGCCGTAGCGCCACTCGATCACCCGGAGGGCCGGGTTCTCGGAATACGCCCACGGGCACGCCGGGTCGCTGAAGAGCGTTGCCTGGATGTCGAACGACTCGTTGATGCCTCAATTATATGCACCAGCTGCGCGCCTCCCTGGCCGCCATCCGGTACGAGCTCTGACGCTGGACGGACTTCTGCGGCGTCGAAGCCGGCCTGCGCGAGGGCGGCGACAGCCTCCTCGGCGGCCTCGAAGTGCAGGTGCACGCTGCCGCGGATGAACGCCGACAGGAGCAGGCGGAAGGCGCGGATCTGGGCGTTCTGGACGGCGCCGAGGTGGAGATCCGAGATGTAGCGGCCGGCCGGGAAGCCGCCCAGGACGCGAGCGAAGTTCCCCCACATCGCGCGCAGCCCGTCCCCGTCGAGGTATCCCGTCAGCCCCTCGGTGATGATCGCGGTGCCGCGCCTGTGGTCGAGGCGCGCGGCGAGATCCTGGAGCGAGCCGGGACCGTCCGCGGCGAGCGCATCGACGTCCTCGACGCGATGATGCTCCGACAGCGAGCCGAGCTTGCGCAGCGCCTCTCGCTTGCGGTCGGCCATGCCGGGCAGGTCGGCCTCCACGTAGGTGAGCCGGTCGCCATAGCGGGAGCCGAAGCGCCACCCCCGCGGCGAGAGACCGCATGCCACCTCGACGACCTGGGAGACGGCACCGCCATCGATCGCTGCTTCGAGCAGCCGGTCGATCGAACGGTGGCGGGCCAGCAGGTAGCGCTCCAGCGAGTCGCCGCCAAGCGCGCTGTTCAGCGTGTTCACTCCCCTCAGCGACTCGAACAGCAGTCGCCCCTCGAGGGTCGCGAAGCCCTCCGGCGACAGGCCGTTGCGCGCCCACACATAGCCCGTGTAGTGGGCGGTCGGGCTGATCCGGTCGCCGCTCATCCCGCCAGCTCCAACAGGCGTTCGAGCAGCGCGACCTGGGCCGGGTTCACCTTGGCCCGCGCCTCGTCGACGCCGAACCACTCGGCGCGGTCGATCTCGGGGATCTCGAGCCGCCGGCCGGAACGCGGCGGCCACTCGATCGTGCAGGTGTTGCTGTGCGCCGCGGTCGCATCGAGGTCGCCGGAGATCGCCCAGGCGCGGACGCGCTTTCCCGACTTGAGGCGGACCTCCCCGAGGTCCTCGGCGGGGGCGTCAGGCGGCGGCGTGCCGAGCTCCTCGGCGAATTCCCTGCGCGCCGCCGCGAGCGGGTCCTCGCCGCCGACGTACTCGCCCTTGGGAATCGACCAGGCACCGAGGTCGCGCTCTGCCCACAGCGGGCCCCCGGGGTGGACGAGCAGCACCTCGAGACGTCCGCCGTGGCGACGGTGCAGGAGGATCCCGGCGCTGGTCGCGGGCACGCGGGCATCGTAGGCGCTCGCCTGGGCGCGCGACCCGGTCGCTCTTCGAGAGTTCTTCGGGAACTCTAGGGTCGCTCATCACCTGAAATGGTGGGGTACCTGCATGGCCACAGAGACCGTCCTCTCGGCCACCTCCCCCGACACCGAGCGGGAGACGGCCGCCCACTCCCCGACCGAAGAGCTGCTCGCTGATGCGACGGCGGCGCTTGACCATCGGTCGCGCGGGCGTGCCGTTTCCCGCTCCGTGGCTCCCGCCGGCCACTACCTGGCGCTCGACGCCGCCGGCTCCGAGCCGCTGCTGATCCCGCTCGAGGAGCGTGTCCTGCACGTCGGCCGCGCGGTCAGCGCCGGGCTGCGCTTCGAGGACCCGCGCGTCTCGCGGCGTCACGCGATCGTGGTCCGCTACGGCCGGCACGTGCGCGTGCTCGACGATCGCAGCTCGGGCGGGGTGTTCGTCAACGGTGTGCGCGTGATCGCCACCTCGCTCAGCGACGGCGATGTGGTGCGGATCGGTCCGGTGGCGATGACCTACACGGTGGTGCGCTAGGAGGCTGTGCGGAACGCGGGATTCAGTCCCGCTCGCCCGGGGAATGGTGTTCCCCTGATGCTGCTCGAGGGCCGCAAGGCGGTTGTGACCGGAGGCAACACCGGGATCGGCAAGGCGACCTGCGAGCGCCTCGCCCGCGAGGGCGCGGCCGTATGCGTCAACTACTTCTCCGAGAAGGAGGCCGAAGGCGCCGAGGCGCTCGCCGGCGAGCTCAGGCAGGCCGGCGCGCCGAAGGCCATCGCGGTGCAGGCCGACGTCGGCCAGGAGGACCAGGTCGTGAACATGGTCTCGCGCGCGAGCCAGGAGCTGGGCGGCGTCGACCTGCTCGTCAACAACGCGGGGATCGAGAAGCAGATTGCGCTGCTCGAGATGTCGCTCGAGGACTGGAGTCGCGTCCTTCAGACCAACTTGACCGGAGCATTCCTGTGCCTGCGCGAGGCGGGCAAGCTGATGGCCGAAGGCAGCGGGGGCACGATCGTGAACATGTCGAGCGTGCACGAGTTCATCCCGTGGCCCGGCTTTGCCCACTACTGCGCGAGCAAGGGCGGTATGAAGCTGCTGATGGAGACCGCCGCCCGCGAGCTGGCCCCCAAGAAGATCCGCCTCGTCAACATCGCGCCAGGCGCGATCGTCACGCCGATCAACAAGTTCGTGCTCGACGATCCCGAGCAGAAGCACGCGGTCGAATCCGAGATCCCGCTCGGCCGGATGGGAAACCCGGAGGAGATCGCGGCCGCGGTCGCCTGGGCAGCGAGCGAAGAGGCCAGCTACGTGACGGGGACGACGATCGTCGTCGACGGAGGGATGTCGCTGTACCCGAAGTTCGTCTGAGCGCCCGCGGCGCGGAGGACCCCGGCGCGGACGACCGCGGGCGCGGAGGACCGCGCGGGCGCAATTGCCAAGCGCCCGCGCGGGCGGATCACGTCTCGATCGGCGTGTCGGTGACGTCCCGGGCGACGAGCGCCGCGTAGAGCCCGCCGCGCTCGAGGAGCTCGTCGTGTGTGCCGACCTCGGCGATCCGGCCGGCGTCGAGGACGACGATCTGGTCGGCGTCTCGGACCGTCGAGAGGCGATGGGCGATCGTGATCGTCGTGCGCCCCTCGGCGAGGCGCTCTAGCTCGGCCTGGACCGCCGCCTCGGTCTGGGTGTCGAGCGAGCTCGTGGCCTCGTCGAGGACGAGCACCGGCGGGTTGCGGAGCACCGTGCGGGCGATCGCCATGCGCTGCTTCTCGCCGCCGCTGAAGCGGTAGCCGCGCTCGCCGACGACGGTGTCGTAGCCGTCCGGGAGCGAGGCGATCAGGTCGTGGATGCGCGCCGTCCGTGCCGCGTCCTCGACCTCCTCGTCGCTCGCGTCGGGCCTCGCGAAGCGGAGGTTCTCACGCACGCTGGCGTGGAACAGGTACGTCTCCTGCGAGACGACGCCGACGGTCGCGGCGAGCGAGGCGAGGCTGGCCTCGCGGATGTCGATCCCGTCGATCGTCACGCGGCCGACCTGGGGCTCGTAGAGGCGAGCGACGAGGTAGCCGAGCGTCGTCTTGCCGGCACCGGTCTCACCGACGATCGCGGTGCGGGTGCCCGGCGGGATCGTCAGGTTGATGTCCCGCAGCGTCCAGACCGGCTCGCTCCCCGCCGCGCCGTAGCGGAACGACACTTCGTGGAGTGCGACCTCGCCGAGGACGCGCTCGGGATCGAGCTCGACCGGATGCTCGGCCTCGACGATGTCGATCGGCAGGTCGAGGTACTCGAAGATGCGGTCGAACAGCGCCAGCGACGCTTCGACGTCCGCACCGACCCCGAGCAGCGACTGGATCGGGAACAGCAGCCGTGTCTGGAGCGTCGTGAACGCGACCACGGTGCCGACGCTGATCGTGTGCGCGACGAAGCTCTGCCCGGCGAGCCAGTAGACGATCGCCGGCGTCGAGGCGAACACGAAGTTGATCGTCGCCATCATCCAGCGGCCGGCCATCCGCGAGCGGACCTCGAGCCCGGCGATGTCGCGCGACTCGGCGGTGAAGCGCTCGGCGAGGTCATCGCCGCGGCCCATCGTCTTGCCGAGCATGATCCCCGAGACGCTCAGCGACTCGGAGACGAGGGACTGGAGATCGGCGAGCCGCTGCTGCTGCTGGGTGGTGATGCGCCGGCGGATCTTGCCGACGCGGCGGGTCATCGCCACCGACGGCGGGACGAACAGCAGCGAGATCACCGCCAGGCGCACGTCGAGCAGGCACATCGCGACGATCGCCCCGATCACGGTCGTCGCGTTCTGGGCGATCGTCGTCGCGGTCGTCGTGATCACGCTGTCGAGGCCGCCGATGTCGTTGGCGATCCGCGACTGCACCTCCCCCGTGCGCGTGCGCGTGAAGAAGGCCAGCGACATCCGTTGCAGGCGGCGGTACACCCCGGCTCGCAGGTCGTGCATGACCCGCTGACCGACCTGGTTTGACATGTATGTCTGCCAGACGCTGGCGGCGCCCGAGAAGAGCGCGACGCCGATCATCCCGAGCACGACCTCGGTCAGCAGCGTGTGCTCGTGGCGGAAGATGCCCTTGTCGAGCGCGGCGCGAAGCAGGAACGGATTGAGCATGCTGACCGCCGCAGAGATCACGATGATGATCAGGACGCTGGCCAGGCGGTACCGGTAGGGCCTGAACAGGGCGAGGATCCGCCGGGCGTCGCGCCGCCGGCCGGGATCCATCAGCTCGGGCGGCTTCCTGTCCGGCGTGCGCGTCTGGCGCATCGCGCCGGTGCCGGCCGCGCCGTGCATGGCTCCGATCCCGTGGGCTGACATTGCGGTCAATGATGGCGGGTCGGGGCGGCCCGCCCGGACGGGAGTCCGAATCCGCGGCCTCGGGCTACCCTGGCGCCGTCAGCTCCGCGGGCGTCAGCTGCTCGCGCAGCAGCCGGTCGAAGCGCGCGGCGTCCCCCGCCACGTGAGCCCGGGCGAGCCGGAGCCCCTCCGGATAGCAGGACTCGTACGGCGGCCAGTCGCTGTCGTGGAGGTTGTCGACCACGCGCGCCACGTAGGCGTCGTCCTCGAGCATCCAGCGGCGCGCCTCGGCGAACACCCCATCCCGGTCGACGCGACCCTCGTCGATGCGCAGGGCGAAGTCGGCGCGCAGCGGCACCAGCAGCTCGTGGGCGCGGCGGGCGGCCGCCGACCCGGCGATGTCGTAGTCGATTCCGAACGGGCGCAGGCAGGCAGCGCCGACCTCCTCGATCTCCTCTCCGAGAAGCAGCTCCGGTGCGATCATCGCGATCCCCTCGGCGACCAGGGCCTGCGGAGTCGTGTACACCCACACGCAGTACTCGGTGCGGCCGTGACCGCGAACGAGCGCCGCCTCCTTGCGCACGTGCTCGGTGTGATGGCCGGGATAGGCCTCGTGCGCGATCAGCTCGACCATCCGCCAGGCGGGGATCGGCAGCCCGTGGTTGATCTGGATGGTCGTGCGAAGCGCCCCCTGGTAGTCGGCGTTGGCCGCCCACGGCCGGTCCGAGACCATCTCGAGATCGATGCCCTCGCCGTCCGGCAGCTCCCACCGCTCTCGCGTTCGCCGGCCGAGCTCCGCGGCGAGCGCCTCGAAGCCGGCGAGGAGCCGCTCGCCCTCCACGAGCTGACCCCTACTCCAGGCCTGGTAGCGCTCGGCGGCGCTGCCCGGGCCCGGCAGTGCCTCGAGGATCAGCTCGTGGGCCTGCTGAAGTTCGGCCGGATCGACCTCGCCCGGCGTCGGCCCGTAGCAGCGCTCGACGAGCTCGCGGTATCCGATCGGCTCGCCCGCCAGCCAGTTGCAGGCTGCTTCGATCCCGGCGGCTTGAGCGCCGAGCCAGCTTGCGCGGGCGGGCTCGAGCTCCTCGGCCAGCACGGCGGCGCGCAGCTCGGCGGCGCGCTCGGCGACCTCCGGCTCGCTCGGCATCGGCTCTGCCTCGACGGCCTCGGCAAGCTCGGCCGGGCCCGTGTAGGCCTCGACCAGCGAGGGCGCGATGCGGCGGAAGCGCAGGGCCAGCTCGAGGTAGCGTTCGCCCAGGTCCATGGGCGGGGGGAGGTTACGCCGCGGCGCGTGTCAGGCGCGGCGCGGGCCCAGCCGAACCGGCAACGTCTTCAGCTGGTTGATGAACGCCGACTCGGCGTAGAGCGGCTGACCCGCGAGCTCCATCTGCGGGTAGCGGGCGAGCGTCTCCTCGAACATCGCGCGCAGCTCGAGCCGGGCGAGCGCGGTGCCGAGGCAGAAGTGCCGCCCGCCGGCGCCGAACGCCTGGTGCTCGGGATCGCGGGTCACGTCGAAGCGGTCGGGGGCCTCGTAGCGCGACTCGTCGCGGTTGGAGGACACGTACCACATCACCACCTTGTCGCCGCTCTTGATCTGGCGCCCGCCCAGCTCCGCGTCGCAGGTCGCCGTGCGCCGGAAGTGCGCGAAGGCGGGGAACATGCGCAGCGACTCCTCGACCGCGCTCGGGATCAGCGAAGGGTCCGCGAGCAGCTTGGCGAGCTGGTCCGGGTTCTCCAGCAGCGCCCGCATGCCGCTGGCGAACGTCGCCTTGGTGCTGTCGTTGCCGGCCGCGACGAGCAGGAAGAAGCCCATCACGATCTCGTGCTCCTCGAGCTTGGCGCCGTCGATCTCGGCGTGGACGAGGACCGAGGTCAGGTCGTCGGTGGGATGCTCGCGTCGCTCGGCGATCAGCTTCTGGCAGCGGGCGAACAGCTCGGGGATGTCCTTCTCGACGATCGCCGGGATCCCATCGGGGTTCAGGTCGGGGTCGCCGGCGCCGAGCATCCCGTTCATCAGCCGCGCCCAGATCGCGTCGTCCTCGGGCGGGATGCCCATGAAGCTGCCGATCACGCGCGAGACGATCGGCTGCGCGACGTCGACGACCAGGTCGCAGCGGTCGCGGCCGTCGAGCCGATCGAGCACGCCGCTGACGATCTCGCGGATCGCGGGCTCGTGGGCGGCGATCCGCTTCGGCGTGAAGCCGGCCTGAAAGAGCATCTTCAGCCGGTCGTGCTTGGGCGGGTCCATGCCGATGAACATCGCGCGAGAGAGCTCGAGCGGGAAGACGTGCGTGCTGGCGGTGACGCCGCCGAGCTCGGAGGAATAGGTGCGGAAGTCGCGGCTGACCGTGTGGATGTCCTCGGCGCGCGTGACCGACCAGAAGCCCTCCTCCTCCGGGAACTCGCTGATCCCGCTCGACCAGTGCACCGGGCACTCAGCGCGCATGCGCTTGAACAGCTCGTGGGGCGGGCCGTCGAGCCAGTGCTCGCGCTCGATCACGTCAACTTGGTCAAGGTCGCGCTGCGTGGTCGACACGATCTCCTCCTGGTGAGCCTTGGGTGAGCCTGGCGAGCTGCTTGCCCGGACGGCCGCGATCATACCGCCGCGCCAAGCGGGTTTGGCTGGCTGGCCAGCCGAACGTCCCGGGCGGGCGTGGGCGGCCGGCCGGAGCCGGGCGGCCGGCCGGGGCCGGGCGTCCGTCCGGGGCGGGGTGTCCGTCCGGGGCCGCGCCGGGCGGCAGTCAGTCCCCGGCGTTGCTCGCCGGTCAAACCTCGGCGCTGCGCGGCGGCGGTCAGTCCCCGGCGTTGCGCGGTGCGTAGCGGTGGTGGAGCATCAGCGCGTTTCCATCCGGGTCGCTGAAGAAGGCCATGTGGCAGACGCCGGTGTCGAGCGTGTCCCCTTGGAACTCGACGCCGGCCGCTTCGAGCCGCTCCCGCGCCTCGGCGACGTCGTCCACGTGCAGCGCGACCCAGTTGGCGCTCCTCACGTGCTCGAGACCCATCGCCTCGGCGTTCATGACGTTGAGCGTCAGGTTCCCCGTCTCGAACTCGGCGAAGTTGCGCTCCGGCCGGTACACCGAGCGCCGCAACCCGAGCGTCTCGCCGTAGAACGCGACCGCCCGCTCGAGGTCACGGGTTGGGAGCGGGACGAAGTCGACTCCGCTGATCAGCGCTTCTCGGGTCTGCTCCATCGCGGAGAGACTACAGTCGCGCCGGATCCCTACCGAGACGGAGTGCCCGAATGAAGATCAGAGCCGCAGTCCTCGAGCGCTTCGGTGAGCCGCTCAACGTCACCGACCTCGACCTCGCCGAGCCCAAGCCGGGCGAGGTGCTGGTGCGGTTGGAGGCGTGTGGGGTCTGCCACACCGACATGTACACGGCGTCCGGCGCCGATCCGTCCGGCTACGCGCCTACCGTCCTCGGGCATGAGGGCGCGGGGGTCGTCGAGCGGGTCGGTGAGGGCGTTCAGAGCGTCGGGCCCGGCGATCACGTCGTCACGCTGTTCTCCCCGCAGTGCCGCGAGTGCGAGCACTGCCGCAGCGACCGCACGAACCTGTGCCTCGCGATCCGCGAGCAGCAGAACCAGGCCTACCTCCCCGACGGGACCACGCGCCTGCGCCGCGAAGGCGAGCCGGTCCGTCACTTCATGGGCACGAGCACGTTCGCCACCCATACGGTGATGCCCGAGATCGCTCTGGCGAAGGTTTCGCCGGAGGCGCCGGCCGACCGAGCGGCGCTGTTCGCGTGCGGCCTCTCGACCGGTCTCGGCGCGGCGATCAACACAGCAAAAGTGAATACAGGCTCGACGTGCGTGGTGTTCGGCGCCGGGATGGTCGGGCTCGGTGCGGTGGCCGGTTGCCGGCTGCAGGGCGCCGAGCGGATCATCTGCGTCGACAGATCCCGCGAGCGGCTCGAGCTGGCACGCGGTCAGGGCGCGACCGACACCTGGGAGGCCGACGAGCACGTCGTCCAGCGTGTGCTCGACGAGACCCGGGGCTTCGGCGCCGACTACACGTCGAGGCGACCGGGTTCGTCCAGGTGATGCGCCAGGCGGTCGAGTCGGCGCGGATGGGCTGGGGCCTGTGCACGGTCGCGGGGGTGGCCGGCAAGGGCGAGACGCTCGAGATCGTGCCGCGCTACCTGATCACCGGCCGGCGCGTTTGCGGGTCGAGCTTCGGCGGCGTCAAGGGCCGCGACCAGGTGCCCGAGTTCGTGCAGCTCTACCTGGACGGCGTGCTCGACGTCGACCCGTTCATCTCGCACCGGCTCACGCTCGACGAGGTCAACGACGGCTTTGCGCTGATGGAGCGCCAGGACGGGATCCGCAGCGTGATCGAGTTCTGATGCGGTCTGCGTCCCGGGCGGCTTTGAGCACGCCCGGGTCCGGGTCCCGGCTGCCGGCTCGGGGCGGCTGGGTCAGGCGGCCGCGCTGAGCGCGTCGCGGCTGCGCTGCAGCGCGTGGCAGAAGCGGTCGACGACGAGCGGATCGAACTGGCTGCCCGCGCAGCGACGCAGCTCCTCGATCGCCGCACGCTCGCTCATCGCCTTGCGGTAGGCACGGTCGGTGGTCATCGCGTCGAAGGCGTCGCAGACGGCGATGATCCGCGCGCCGAGCGGGATCTCTTCGCAGGTGAGGCGATCGGGGTAGCCGGTGCCGTCGAAGTTCTCATGGCTCGAGCGCACGAGCGAGGCGACGCGGTAGAGAGCCGGAGCGGCGTTGATGATCCGCTCACCGATCAGCGTGTGGCGACGGATGAACTCCCACTCGCTGTCGTCGAGCGGGGCGGGCTTGTCGAGGATTGCGTCGGGGATCGCCATCTTGCCGACGTCGTGCAGCTCGGCCGCCTGGCGGATCTGCTCGACCTCCTCGGGCGGGAGGTCGAAGCTCCGCGCGGTGTCGGCGGCCAGCTCGGCCACGTCGTGCAGGTGCGTGCGCAGGTCGGGGTTGCGCTCGGCGAGCGCGCAGAGCAGCACGTCGCCCGACTGGCGGGACGCCGACGCCCGGCCGCCTCGCTTCTGCGCATACATGCGCTGGTCTGCCAAGCGCAGCGCGGCCTGCGGGTCGTTGGCCTCGACGGGCAGCACGACTGCTCCATACGAGCAGCCGATCACGAATCCTTCCCCTGACTCGGAAAGTGCGCCGGCCGCCTCGCACACCCGGTCGTGGACGCTGTCCGGCGTCGCGGCGAGCAGCGCGCAGAATTCGTCGCCGCCCATCCGATAGGCCGCCGCGTTCGCGCCGAGCTTCGACTCGAGGCGCTTCCCCAGACGCTGGAGGAGCGAGTCACCGGCCGGGTGGCCGAAGCTGTCGTTGTAGTGCTTGAAGCCGTCCAGGTCGAAGAGCACGAGCGCCACCGGGCGCTCCTCACTCGCCATCCTCAGCCAGCGCTCCAGATCGGCGATCAGCGCACGGCGGTTGCGCAGGCCGGTGAGCGCATCGGTGATCGCCTCGTCCTGGCTCAGCCGCAGGAGGCGGAGGTTCTCCCGCCAGGTCATCACGAGCCGCACCATGACGACGAGCAGCGCCAGCGCGGCGAGGATGATCGCCGGCAGGCCAAGGCCACGGAAGTCGGACCAGACGACGATCGTGAGCGCGGTGACCGCGACGCCGATCAGCATCGCTATGCCGCGGACGCGCGTGCCCGAATCGGCGCGGGTGGCCTTTCGCGGCGCTTCCGGCATCCATGCTGCCCAGGCCGCGATCGTCGGCGAGATGTACCAGAAGCCGTTGTACCACTGCCCCTGGGAGTAGGTGTTGGTGGCGACCGACGTTTGGTAGAAGGTGTCCGCGATCCAGAAGGCGACGATTGCGATCCCCAGCAGCAGCCAGGTGCGGCTGATCCGCCACTCGTCGAGCGCCGTCGCGCCGACGACGAGCCCGAGCAGCACCAGGTCTCCGACGGGATACGCGAGGTTCGTCGCGATCGCCAGCCCGCCGCCGCTGGCCGAGTCGAGCACCGGCCTGACGACGATCGCCGCGCTGACCGCCGCCGTGGCGAGAGCGGCAGCCGTGGCGTCGGCCACGAGCATCCGGGACGGGGCCCGGAGGCGACCCCGCACCAGCAGGAGGATTCCGATGAAGGCCAGCGGGACGAAGGCGAGATACCCGGCGTCCGCCAACGACGGGACGGGCGGGCTGCTCATCTTCGAGAGCTTCGCTGTCCAGTAGACGTCCCCCGAGGCCCAGCAGAGCGCGCCGAGGCCGAGCAGCAGCCAGCCGCGCTCACCCTTGATGCCACGGGCGACCAGCATCCCGCCCGCGGCGGCGAACATCACGTCGTCCCAGTAGCCGCAGAAGGGAGTGATGCGGGCGAGGCCGGGCGCGACCGTGTCGGTGAGCTGATAGGCCAGGCCCCACGCGCCGAGCACAGCCAGAGCGAGCAGCACGAGCGGCGGCATGCCGAGCACCGCCCCAGACGAAGGGGACGCTGCCGTGCGCCCCCTGAGCGGACGTCTGCCACCCATACTCCGGTTTTTCGGCGGGGGGGTCGAGGTTCTTTAGGGCGCGAGGCCCTCAGAACACGGGCAACTCGCGGTAGTCGCCCCAAACGCTCTGGAGCGCGGCGACGATCTCGCCTTCGGTGGCGCCGGCGCGCCCGGCGTCGATCAACAGCGGCATCAGGTTCTCGGTCTCGTCGGAGGCCGCGCGCCTGATCCGCCCGAGGCACGCTTCCACCGCCGCGGCGTCGCGGTCGGCCCGCGCCGCTCGTACCCGCTCGATCTGCTTCGTCTCGAGCGCGTGGTCGATGCGGAGGATCTCGGTGTGGCCCTCGTCGCCCTCCGTGTGCGCGTTGACCCCGACGACCACTCGGCGGCCGCTGTCGATCTCGCGCTGCAGGTCGAATGCGGCGTCGGCGATCTCCCGCTGCGGGAAGCCGCGCTTGACCGCCTCGACCATCCCGCCCAGCTCGTCGATCTTGTTGAAGTACTCGTAGCAGTGGTGCTCCATGCGGTCGGTCAGCGCCTCGAGGAAGTAGGAGCCGCCGAGCGGATCGATCGTGTTCGCCACGCCGGTCTCGTAGGCGATGATCTGCTGGGTCCGCAGCGCGATCCGGACCGCCTCCTCGGTCGGCAGCGCGAGCGCCTCGTCGAAGGAGTTGGTGTGCAGCGACTGGGTCCCGCCGAGCACACCGGCCAGCGCCTCGATCGCGGTGCGGACGATGTTGTTGAGCGGCTGCTGGGCGGTCAGCGACACTCCCGCCGTCTGCGTGTGGAAGCGCATCCGCATCGACTCGGGGCGCTTGGCGCCGAACGTGTCGCGCAGCTCGCGCGCCCAGATCCGGCGCGCGGCACGGTACTTGGCGATCTCCTCGAAGAAGTCGATCTGCGCGTTGAAGAAGAACGACAGCCGCGGCGCGAAGTCATCGACGTCGAGCCCGCGCGCGACCGCGTGCTCGACGTACGTGAGACCGTCCTTCAGCGTGAAGGCGAGCTCCTGGGCCGCCGTCGAGCCGGCCTCGCGGATGTGGTAGCCGCTGATCGAGATCGGGTGCCAGCGCGGCATGTGCTCGGAGCACCACTCGATCATGTCGGTGACGAGCCGCATCGCCGGATCGACCGGGAAGCACCACTCCTTCTGCGCGATGTACTCCTTGAGGATGTCGGTCTGGATCGTCCCCCCCAGCCGGTCCGCGGCGACTCCCTGGCGCTCGGCGGCGACCACGAAGAAAGCCAGCATGATCGCGGCGGGGGCGTTGATCGTCATCGACACCGTGACCTCGTCGAGGTGGATCCCTCCGAACAGCGTCTCCATGTCGGCGACCGTGTCGACCGCCACCCCCTCGCGCCCGACCTCGCCGAGCGACAGCGGATGGTCGGAGTCGTGGCCCATCAGCGAGGGCATGTCGAACGCCGTCGAGAGCCCGGTCTGGCCGTGCTCGATCAGGTAGTGAAAGCGCTCGTTGGTCTCCTCCGCGGTTCCGAACCCGGCGAACTGGCGCATCGTCCACAACCGGCCCCGGTACATCGACGGATAGACCCCTCGCGTGAACGGATACTGCCCCGGCAGCCCGATGCTCGCGTCGCGATCTTCCGGAAGGTCGGCCTCGGTGTAGAGCGGCCGGATCTGCTCACCCGACAGCGTCGTGAACGAGGCGTCGCGCTCCGGCGTCAGGCCATAGGCGCGGCGCCATTCGTCGAGCGTGCTCGGAACGTCGCGGAGGCTTGCCACGCTCGTCATCTTACGAGCGCTGCGGGTCGAAAAACCGCCACCTGTGCGCGGTTATTCGACCCGCACGCCCCTCAGACGGTCTCGCCGGGACGCTGGAAGACGATCTCCGGGATCACCGTCGCCGGCGAGAGCCCCAGCACGAACATCACCGCCGCCGCGATGTCCTCGGGCCGGATCATCTCCTCGGCCGGAACGTTGCCCTTGACGAAGTCGGTCATGTCGGTATCGACGAATCCGGGGCACAGCGCCGTCGAGCGGATCCCCTCGCCGTTCAGCTCCTTGTTCATCGACTGCGTGTAGGCGATCACCGCCGCCTTCGTCGCGGAGTAGACGGACAGCCACGGTTGCGGCGACTTGCCGGCGATCGACGCGAGGTTGACGACGAGCGCGCTGCGGTGCTCGGCGCCGGCCGCGCGCAGCATCTCGAGGCACTCGCGGTAGAAGAGGATGATCGCCCGCAGGTTGACGTCGAGCTGGAGGTCGACGAACTTCGTCGCCTGCTCTCCCGCCGCCGCGCCGATCCCGACGCCGGCGTTGTTGACCAGGACGTCGAGGCGCCCGAAGCGGTCGCGATGCAGCTCGACGGCCGACCTGATCGCCTCCTCGTCGTTCATGTTCCCTGCCAGGAACTCGACCTCGTAGCCCTTCTCGCGCAGCCGATGAGCCGTCTGCTCGAGCGTGTCCGGCTTGCGCGCGACGAGCGTCAGCCCGTACCCGTCGGCCCCGAGCGCGTCTGCGATGGCGAGGCCGATGCCCCGGGAGGCTCCGGTGACGATGGCGGCGCGGTCTGGCATGGGCAAGCTCCTCGGTCGACGGGGCGAGGGACGGCAATCTAACGTGCGGCGGCCGCCCGCGCCGGCCGCACCGTTTGGTTGGGTTGCTGACTCTTTCCAGCAGTTTCCCCAACGCACCAATCAAAGGGGCTATAGATCCCAGCGAGGGCATCCGCCGCAAACGGACACGAGCGGAGGTAGAGATGAGGGCCCGTCGCATGACGGAATGGATCGGTGTCTTGCTGGTGGTCGTCGTCGCCGGCCTCGTCGCGGCCCCGGCGAGCGCGATGGCGGGAACGCTGAGCACAGCGTCTGCGAGCGACGTCCTCGACCAGTCGGCCACGCTCACCGGTTCCGCATCCGGGTACTCGTCGAACGACTACTGCTCGTTCATCGTCGTTTCCGACGATCCGAACTTCTACGAGGACACGCTCGTCTCCGGGCCTTACGCCGCGCAGCCCTGCTCCGGGACGTACTCGATCCACGTGGCGGACCCGAGCATCCTGATCCCTGGCGGCCGCTACTACTACGCCGCCGTTCATTGCGTGAACACGCAGACGCAGAACGGTCAGACGGTCTGCGGATCGACGTACGCCTATCCCAACGGTTGGGATCAGTCCGACCAGTGCAGGCCGCTCGTGTCCTCGGCGACGAAGATCTGCCCGACGTTCACGATGGGCCTGCCGAGCGGCACAACCGAGTCCGCCAGCTCTATCGCAGGCACGTCTGCGACCTTCAACGCCCAGGTCCAGATCCAGGACGTTCCCGCCAACACCGTCGGCGTCTTCTTCGAGTACTCCACCGATCCGAACCTGACCGCCGCCACGGACACCCACGACTTCCCGCTGGGCAGCGCGACGAACGGCGTCTACGACGTCAGCCAGAGCGTCACCGGCCTCACTCCGGGGACCACCTACTACTACCGCGTCGTGGTCGGAACCTCCGAGACCGACCAGCCACCGCCGCGCACCGCCAACATCGTCTCCTTCCAGACGGGCGGCTTCGTGCTGACGGACGCCGCCACCAGCGTCACCGGGACCGGCGCGACGCTGAACGGCGAGGTCGACGCCGGCGACACCAGCCTCACCTACACGTGGCTCTACTCGACGAGCAGCGCCACCACGAACGGCGAGCTGAGCAGCGGGACGACGAGCGTGTCCGGGTCGACGGTCCCGGCCGGCAGCGACCAGCTGGTCAACCTGCCGGTGACGGGACTGCAACCCGACACCACCTACTACTTCCAGGTGGTCACCGATCAATCGTCGATCTACGGCCAGGTGATGTCGTTCACGACGCTGCCGACCGGCTGTCCCACCGGAACGAGCCAGCTCGTCAACTCGGTGCTGGGCGCGACGGGCTTCGACGTCAGCGGCTGCTTCAGCAGCGCCGGCGGCGTCTACACCGGTCAGGGCACGGTCGAGATCGGCGGCCTCACCCTGTCCGGACCGCCGACTGGCACGGTGACGATCGACACCGTCAAGGACAGGATCACCTCGAGCTCCGGCTACTCGATCAACGCAGGCGCGATCTCCCTGTACGGCTACAAGCAGGGCGCGATCGACGCGTCGTTCAAGACGACCTCGAGCGGGGGCGGCTACACCTCGGAGCTGTCGGTCGGGGGGGTCAACGAGGACGCTGTGATCGCCGGCCTCGCGCTCGGCGGCAACCTGGTCATCGACGCGAGCTCGCTCGGCGGCTCGACGGTCAAGATCAGCGCGCTCGACCTCCCCTCGCTGCTCGGCGGGATCACCGCCGATGCGACGCTGACGCTGTCGCAGGGCGCGAGCGGATCGCTCGGCGGCTCGATCACCGCCGTCCACGCCCAGGTCGGCGACTCGACGATCGGCCCGATCACGCTGCCCGGGTTCACGCTCGACGCTGACCTCCCGAACGACTCGTGGACGGGCGAGGCCGAGCTCACCCTGCCGCTCGCCGACAAGGCGCTGAAGGTCAAGATCGGCCTGCTCGACGGGCAGTTCAACGAGCTCGGGCTCGACTACGAGGGCGTCGACCTGCCGCTCGGCGAGAGCGGGCTCGCGATCGACGGGATCGGCTTCGACACGATCTTCCGGCCGGTCTCCCTGAAGGGCGAGATCCTGCTCACCTCGGAGGCAAAGATCGCCTCCTTCTCACTGTTCACGATCAAGGCCGAGTTCGAGGAGACCTACTTCCAGGACCACTCGCTGGACGATCTGCCCGGCGAGGAGGGCGTCACGCTCCGCAACGTTCCGGTCACGATCGGCGTCAGCGGCACCCTCAATCTGGTCAGCGTCATCCAGCTCGCCCAGGCCGATTTCACCTACTACGGGACCCCGGGCGGCGGACTGGTCGGTCTCACGGCGAAGCTCGGCTCACCGCTCGAGACGCCCTGTCCCGCGGGTGGCTCGCTCGGTGTCGATCCGTCGCTGGACATCGCCGGTGACGCCAGCTCGCATGGCTTCAACATCGTCGGGTCCGGCTCGGCCACGATCGACCTGTGCGGCGTCTCCTTCAATGCGAGCGCCAATGCGGCGATCTCGAGCACCGGCTTCGCCGTATGCGGCTCGATCCTCGGCAACAGCGACGGGATCGGCGGGCATTGGCCGAGCCACTTCAGCAGCCTCTCTGACCTGACCAGCGACCTGCAGGCCTATCCGGCGGGCGGCTGTGATGTCGGCAACTACGAGGCGTCGATCGCGAGGGCGACCGCGCCGGGAGGCGTTCAGCTTCCCGGCGGTCTCCCCTTCGCCGTGATCCGCGTACCGGGCAAGGGCGGCCCGCCGCAGCTGACCGTGACCGGCCCCGGCGGCTTGCGGATCGTGATGCCCGGTCGGGACCGGCCCGCGGTGGCGGCGCACCGCTACCTCGCTTTCGCCGACCCGGCCAACGACACGACCTACGTCGAGCTGACACGGCCGCAGGCCGGTCGCTACGAGGTGCACACCCAGGCCGGTTCGCCGGCGATCGCTCAGGTCAGCGTTGCGCATGGCCAGCCGGCGCCGCGCGTGACCGGCCGGGTCACCGCCCGCGGACGGCTGCGGCTCCTGACCTGGAGGGCCCGGGCCGTTCCGAGCCAGCGCCTGGTCTTCCACGAGATCGGTGGCGCCGGCGATCGCATCCTCGCGCGCACGACGAAGCTGCGCGGAAGCGTCCTGTTCCGGCCCGCCGCTGGCGTCGCCGGCCGCCGGACGGTGATCGTGTACGTGTACGAGAACGGCCTGCTGCGCTCGGAGCAGCGAATCGCGAGCTTCACCGGGCCGACGATCACCAAGCCACGGCGACCCACGCATGTCGTCGTACGCCGAGGACACGGGACACTGGCGATCAGATGGCGCGGCACCGGCGCGAGCACCGCCCACTATCTGGTTTCGGTGATCACGAGCGACGGACGCCACCAGCTGTTCGTCGCTCGCCGGACCCGTCTGACCGTCCGAGGGATCCCGTCGACCGAGAGTGCCGAGGTCACCGTGACCGGGGTGAACGTCCTCGGCGTCCGCGGCCGGTCGGTGACGGCCAGGGTGAAGCGCGCGTAGCGGAGTGATTCAGACCGGCTCGTCGCGAGCCACGTGGCGGCCGTCGACCGTCACGTACACGCGCTGCACCCGGCGCCGTGACCGCCGGCGGTTGCGCAGCGCCGCCCCGATCAGGCCCAGGACGGCAACACCCGACGACGCCGCGTTGATGATGAGAATCGTCGTCATGGGCATAGGCTGTCCGTTCCGGCGAAGGAATAACCCAGCAAAGCCCAGGAATCTCGTAAGAACCGGGACCGCGCGGGTGTTCCAGGAGGCCCGCGGCGCTGTTCTCAGGAAGCGCGCAGCGAGCGCAGCGCGCCGGCGACGCGGTCGCGCGTCTCCGCGGGCGTTATGAGCTCGTCGAGGAAACCGGCCGCGGCCGCCACCTCCGGCCGCAGATGGGTCTCCGCGTAGCGCTCGGCGAGCTCGTCGCGCTTGGACTCGGGATCCGGGGCGAGCGCCAGCTCGCGCCGGTGCACGATCCCAACGGCCGGCCGGGCGCCCATGATCCCCACCTCTGCGGAGGGCCACGCGAACACGTAGTCGGCCCCGAGATCCTTCGAGTTCATCGTGATGAACGCGCCGCCGAACGCCTTGCGCAGGATCACCGTCACCCGCGGGACGGTCGCTGCCGCGAAGGCGTGCACGAGACCGGCGCCGCGGCGGATCACCCCCTCCGCCTCCTGACGGCTGCCGGGCATGAACCCGGGCGTGTCGACGAGGACGAGCAGCGGGATCCGGAAGGCGTCGCACTGGGCGACGAACCGAGCGCCCTTCTCGGACGCCGCCGCGTCGAGCACGCCCGCGAGGTGTCGCGGTTGGTTGGCGATCACGCCGACCGTGCGGCCCTCGACGCGCGCGAACGCCGTGACCAGGTTCCGCGCCCACTCGGCCGAGACCTCGAGCATCTCCGCACCGTCCACGATCGCGGCGATCACGGAGCGGACGTCGTAGACGCGGCGAGCCTCGGCGGGCACCGCAGCGCCCGGATCGGTCGCGCCGGGCGCGCGAGCCGGCGCCACCGGCGCCGCGCTGTCGCGATGACTCGGCAGGTAGGACAGGAGCTCGCGCGCGAGCGCCGCGGCGTCGAGGTCCGTCTCGGCGACGAACTGACAGACGCCGTTGCGCTCGTGCACGCGATGACCCCCCAGCTCGGCGGCGGTCACCTCCTCGCCGAGCGCCTCACGGACGACCGCGGGCCCGGTCAGGAACATGCTCGCCCCGCGCGTCATCACGATCCAGTCGGTGAGCGCGGGCGAGTACGCGCCACCGCCGGCGGACAGGCCGGAGACGACCGAGATCTGCGGCACGCGGCCTGACAGCGCGACCGTGCGGCGGAAGATCCGCCCATAGCCGGCCAGCGCGGCGGCGCCCTCCTGCATACGGGCGCCGCCGGATCCGACGAAGCCGACGACCGGCGCCCGAGCCCGGTCGGCCAGGTCGAGCACCCTCACGATCGTCTCGGCGTGCCCGGCGCCCAGCGAGCCTCCGAGGTACGCGGGGTCCTGCGCGTAGCAGAACACCGGGCGCCCGTCGACGAGGCCCGAGCCCCCGAGCACGCCATCCCCGGCGCGAGCCCGGTCGCCCATCTGGGGCGAGGTGATCCGCGTGCGGACCAGCTGCAACGTCCCGGCGTCGCAGAGCGCCTCGAGGCGCTCGAGCGGGGACAGCGAATCGGGCGCAGGGGCTCTGAGCGTGGCGGTCACGCTCCGGGAAGCTGTCGCGTCGAGCTGAACTGCGCCAGAGACCGATCGAGGAATCCACCCGCCCGGGGGGTCTACGCGGGAAATCCACCCGCCCGGGGGGTTTGTGCGGGGGCGGCGAGCCGGCAAGCCGCCGCCCCCGCCCTCCTACCATTCGGCGCAATGCGCCTGTCCGTGCTCGACCAGTCGCCGGTGCCCGAGGGACTGACCGGCGCCGACGCGCTCCACAACACGCTCGACCTCGCGCAGCACAGCGAGCGGCTCGGCTATCACCGCTACTGGGTCGCCGAGCACCACGGCGGCCCGATGCTGGCCGGTGCCGCCCCCGAGGTGCTGATCGCCGCGATCGCCGGCGCGACCCGCACGATCCGCGTCGGCAGCGGCGGCGTGATGCTCCCCCACTACAGCCCGTTCAAGGTCGCCGAGCTGTTCACGGTCCTGGCTGCCCTTCACCCCGGCCGGATCGATCTGGGCCTGGGACGGGCGGCCGGCACCGACCCGCTGACCACCTTCGCGCTGCAGCGCGACCGTCGGCAGGCCGCGCCCGACGACTTCCCCCAGCAGCTCTCCGAGCTCCTCGCCTACTTCGACGGCACGCTGCCCGCGGATCACCCGTTCGCGCGACTGGCCGACACCTTGCCCGGCAGGCCGGCCACGCCCGAGCCGTGGCTGCTCGGCTCCTCACCGCAGAGCGCGATCTGGGCGGCGCAGCTCGCGCTCCCGTACGCGTTCGCGGACTTCATCAATCCGGGCGGATCGGAGATCGCGGCGGCCTACCGGGAGCGCTTCGCCGCCGCCCAGCACCCGGGCGCCGCACAGCGGACGGCCGTCGCGGTCTGGGCGATCTGCGCCGAGACCGACGAGGAGGCGCACCATCTGGCCGCCTCGAGCCGGATGACGTTGCGGCTGCTGCGCCAGGGACGGCTGATTCCGGTGCCGCCGCCCGAGAAGGCGATCGCCTGGCTCGAGGAGAACGGCCGGCCGGCCACCGGCGCACTTCCCGGGAGGAGAGGGATCATCGGCTCGCCCGAGGTGGTCCGCGAGGGCCTCGAGCGCGTCGCGGAGGAGTACGGGGCCGAGGAGGTGATCGTCGTCACGATCACCTACGACCACGGGGCCCGCAGGCGCTCCTACGAGCTGATCGCCGAGGCGATGGATCTCACACCCCGTGCGGCCCCTGCGTTTGAAACCGCATGATCTACACGCAACACGACTCGCCGGTCGGCCCGCTGCTGCTCGCCGGCGAGGATCACCAGACGCTGTCGCGCCTCTCCTTCCCGGGCCTTCGCCCTGATCCATCCTGGCGCCGCGACGAGAGCGCCTTCGCGACCGTGCGGCGCCAGCTCGACGAGTACTTCGCCGGCGACCGTCACGAGTTCGAGGTGCCGCTGGCGCTCGACGGCACGGAGTGGGAGCTGCGGGTCTGGCAGGCGCTGCGCGAGATCCCGTACGGCGAGACGCGCTCCTACGGGGAGATCGCCACGCAGGTGTGCACGGCCCGAGCATCGCGGGCGGTCGGGCGCGCCAACGGCCGCAACCCGGTGGCGATCATCGTTCCCTGCCACCGGGTGATCGGCGCCGACGGACGGCTCACCGGTTTCGGCGGCGGGCTCGAGCGCAAGCGCACGCTGCTCGACCTCGAGGCGGGCCGCTTGAGCGTGCTCACTTAACGGGGCTCTGACCCCGCTTTCGCAGAACGAACGTCGAGCGCACGGGCCGCGGCCTGCACAAACTCACGAGCAAAACGCCGCGGGATGTCACCGACCGGCACGAACGCCGGAATCGCCAGCCGGGCGCGCAGCTCCACCTCGAGCCGCGTGCCCGTCCCGTCCTCGCCGTCCGACAGGAGCCACACGACGCTCATGTCCTCGTTGTCGTCAGGGGTCTTCGGCAGCCGCCGAAGCTCGATGCGCGCCGGCGGCTCCCGCGTCTCGGAGACGTGGATTTTGAACTCGCCGCCGATCGGGCCGATCGAGCCGCGCAGCGTCAGCTTCACGCGCTCCGGCTCGAGCCGCTGCGCGAACGGGACGTGGTCCGGATACCAGCTCGGGTAGCCCTCGACGTCGCCAAGCAGCGCAAATGCCGCCTCGCGCGATGCGCAGGTCTCGGCGGCGGCGGTCGCCAGCAGGTCCTTCACCGCGCCGATTATGCTGGGGCACCCGACGAGAGGAGGCACCGCGGATGGCGACCCTGGACGGCGAATCGACGGTCGAGATCGACGCCCCGATCGATCAGGTGTGGGCCCTGGTGCAGGATGTCGAGCGCGCGCCAGACTGGCAGGGCGGCCTCAAGTCGCTGACGGCCGTGCAGCACGACGACGATGGCCACGTGGTTCTCGCCGACGTCGGCGTCGACGGCAAGGTCAAGGAGCTCAAGGCGCGGATGCGCTTCACCTACGACGGGCCGGGACGCCTCTCCTGGGTCCAGGAGAAGGGCGACATGAAGTCGGTCAGCGGCTCGTGGGAGCTGACCGACCTCGGCAACGGCCGCACCCGGGCCCGCTACCACACGGAGGTCGACCTCGGCCGCCTCGGCCTCGTGATCCGCGGGCCGCTCGTCGGCATCCTCCGCGACCAGCTGGCCGGCGCCCGGGCCGGCGAGCTCAAGCGGGAGGTGGAGGCGGGCTAGCCGGAGCTGGGGTCTCGGCCGGGGCGAGCTCCGCTTCGGCGCGGACTCCCTCCATTGCCTCCCGCGCGTCGTAGCGCGCGAGCTCGGGCCACATCAGCGCCACCACCCCCACCCCGGCGATGCACGCAGCCCCGCCGATCACCACCGAGTCGAGCGCGCCCACCAGCCCCGCCACCAGGCCGGACTCGATGTCCCCGAGCCTTGGGCCGCTGGTCACGACCAGGCTGTAGACCGAGCTCATCCGCCCGCGCATCCGGTCGGGCGTCAGCGTCTGGCTGATCGTCGAGCGGCACACCGCGCTGATCCCGTCCGCCCAGCCGGCCAGCGCCAGCAGCGCGATCGCCGGCCCGATCGAGCGCACCAGCCCGGCCCCGAGGACCGCCGCTCCCCAGCCGGCCACGGCGGCGATCACGATCCGCCCGAGCCGATCCGAGCTCGCAACCCAGCCCGAGGTGAGGACCGCCGCCGTCCCGCCGAACGCCACCGCGGCGTAGAGCAGGCCGGTGCCCCCGGCCCCCGCGTGGTAGACGGTCAGCGCCAAAACCGCGAACAGCGCGCGAGGCATCCCGAAGGTCATCGCGTTCATGTCGATCACGAACGAACCCGCGAGAGCACGCGTGCCCTTCACGAACCGCAGCCCCTCGGCGATCGCGCGCCGCACCGGCGGATGCTGCTCGGCCCTGTGCGGGCGCTGGGGGCCGATCGCAAGAGCCGCCGCCAGCATCCCGACGCAGGTCCCGGCGTCGACGCCGTAGGTACCCGCCACGCCGGTGAGCCCGATCAGGATCCCCCCGAGCGCGGGACCGACGATCCCGGTCGCCTGGCTGACGCCGTAGTTGAACGCGAGCCCCGAGCGGAGGTACTCGACGCCGAGCAGCTTCGGGACGATCGCGCCACGGGTCACGTTGTCGAGCGCGGAGGAGCCGGCCAGCACGCCTCCCAGCAGCAGGATCGCGATCACCGGCGGGCGCCCCGCGAGCGTGACCGCGGTCAGCCCGAGACAGACGGCGATGATCGCCACCTGCGCGACGGCCAGCACCGCGCGGCGGTCGGTGCGGTCGATCAGCGCCCCACCGACCAGCGAGACGACGATCATCGGCCCGAGCTCGAATGCACCGAGCAGGCCGACGAGCGTCGGCGACCGGGAGATCACGAAGATCTGGTACGGCAGCGCGACCAGCGCCGCCTGGGTGCCGAGACCCGAGACGGCCTGGCCCAGCTGGAGCTGCCGGAACGGCCGCGACGCACGCAGCGGCGAGACGTCGATCGCGACGCGCCGCAGGAGGCTCAGCATCGTCTCAGTCGAGCATGCGCTGCGTGACCCGAGCGACGATCCCCTGGTAGCGGGAGCCGAGCGCGCGCTGCATCAGGTCGAGCGCCCAGGAGTCGATCCCGACGTGGATCCGCGCCGTGTCGCGCTCGATCCCGCGCAGGATGATGCGCGCGGCCCGCTCCGGCGACAGCCACGCCATCCGCTCGAAGCGCTCGCCGAGCTCCTCGGAGGTGAACTGGTCCGAGCGCGCCGCACGCGCGATGTTCGTCTTGACGCCACCGGGATGCACGCAGCTCACCTTGATCGGGTGCCCCGCGATCAGCACCTCCTCGCGCAGCGCCTCCGTGAACCCCCGCACGGCGAACTTGGCCGCGTTGTAGGCCGACTGGCTGGGGACCGCGATCATTCCGAAGAGGCTCGAGATGTTGACGAGGTGACCCTCGCCGGACTCGATCAGCGCCGGCAGGAACGCCTTCGTCCCATAGACGACGCCCCAGAAGTTGATCCCCATCAGCCATTCGATGTCCGCCAGCGGCATGTCGAGGATGTCCTTGCTGACCGCCACGCCGGCGTTGTTGATCACGAGGTTGACGACGCCGAAGCGCTCCTTGACGGCGTCGGCATGGGCGAACACCGCCTCGCGCGAGGACACGTCGAGGCTGTAGGTCTCGGTCTCGGCGCCACGCTCGCCGGCGAGCCGCGCGGTCTCGCCGAGCGTCTCCTCGTTGATGTCCGAGATCGCGAGCCGGGCGCCACGGCCCGCCAGTTCCAGTGCGAGCGCACGGCCGATCCCGGAGCCGGCGCCGGTGACGACGCAGACCCTGCCACGGAACTCCTTCACGACGGGGCACCTTAGCGGGATACTGTCGGCCACCATGAAGGGGCCTCGGATGGCCGTGGCGGTCGGGCTCGTGGCGGTCCTCGCCTCAGCGGGCCTCGCCCCTCAGGCCACCGCCGGGGCGTCGGCCGCGCGAGTCGAGGTGTCGATCGGGCCGCCCGGCGTCTGGCTACCGATCGGCGGCAGGCCCACGACGCTGACGCTGCTCGCGAAACCACCGGCGGCCGCGAGCCGGCGAGCGCTCAACGCCTACGTGACCCTTCAGAGCCCCGAACGGGCCTGTGCGGCATCGGCGTCCGGCGACCGCGTACGCCCCGTGCACACGATCCCCGCGCTGTTCGCCCCCGCGCGCCGAGACGGCGCCGCCTACCTCGCGGCCCTGGCCGGGATCGTCGTGCGCCAGCGACGCGAGACCCGAGCCTGCGTCTGGATCGCGCGCTCCCCGCGTGCGCGCGGCCTCGCCGTCAGCGAGACGATTCCGCTCCTCAACGGCCTGTTCGCAGCCTCGGTGACCTCGCTTCCGACCGCAGGCGGCGGCTCCCGCCTCTACACCCTCGATGCCACCGCGGCGACGACCGCCTTCAGCTTCGCCACCCTCACGACCCGCTGCGGCCACGTGTACGCCGATCCACAGAGTCGCGTCGCGCCGGGCGAGCTCGCCACCGAGTCGGTGGCCTTCGGCGCCGGCTCATGCGCCGGCGACGGAAGCCGCTTCTCGTTCGCCTCGGCCGCCGGCGCGAGCCTCGGGACCCTCACCTTCACGGTCGCGCAGGCACTCGCCCACCCGATCGCGATCGCGGCCGTGGGCGGCTGCGAGCTCGACCCGCTGGCGGACCTTTCGCTGGCCACCGCCGAGGCGTACGTGACCGCCGACGGCTGCCGCCCGGGCCGCCTGCTGAGCGCGCCCTTCGACCCGGCGCTAGCGCGTCGCGCCGTGCTCGAGGCTCAGATCGACGGCGCTCTCGCCGAGCTCGCCCCGGCCGGCACGGCCGTCGACCTCCTCCTCAACGGGCGCTGAGCCGCGGATCAGGTCGCAGGCGCGCTCGGCGATCATGATCGTCGGTGCGTTCGTGTTGCCGCGCACGGGCGTCGGCATCACCGAGGCGTCGACGACCCGCAGCCCCTCCATGCCGAGCACGCGCAGCTCGCCGTCGACCACCGAGCCCATCGCGCACGTCCCGACCGGGTGGTACAGCGTCGTCGTGTTGCGCGCGATGTAGTCGAGCACGTCGCGATCGCTCTCCCCCGCCGGCGGCGTCACCATCGAGTTCGTCACCTCCCGGAGCGCGGGCTGGCCGGCGATCTCCAGGCACCGCCGCACGCCGGCGATCATCGTCGCGCGGTCCTCTTCGGAGACGAGGTAGTTGTGGAGGATCCGCGGCTTCGAGGTCGGCACGCGCGAGCGCAGCTTCACGAACCCCCGGCTGGTCGGACGGAGCAGGCACGCGGAGATCGCCCACCCGTCGACGAGGATCTCGCCGGCGCCCGCGTCGGGGAACAGGATCGGAATCGCGTGGATCTGGATGTCGGGTGCATCGAGGTCCTCGCGCGTGCGGAAGAAGCCCCCCGACTCGGCAAAGTTGCAGGTCAGCGGCCCGCGCCCCTCGGTCTGGAGCAGCGCGAGGTTCTCGGGGCTCTCGGCGCTGAGCAGCGACGGCTCCGAGGTCGTGCCGGTGATCCAGGTCGCGGGATGGTCGGCGAGGCCGCGGCCGACCGGCAGCTCGTGCACCGCGGGGATCCCGACCAGCGCCAGCTCGTCCGCCGGCCCGATGCCGCTCAGCAGCAAAATCTGCGGCGACTGGTAAGCGCCGGCGCTGAGGATCACCTCGCGCTCGGCGCGGATCTCCCGCAGCTGCTCCTGCTGGTCGACCTCGACCCCGACCGCACGATTGCCCTCGAGCAGGACGCGCGTCGCGTGGGCGCCGGTCTCGAGCACGAGGTTCGGGCGGCCCAGCACCGGGTGCAGGTAGGCGACCGCGGCCGAGCAGCGCATCCCATCGCGCTGCGTCAGCTGGTACCAGCCGACCCCGTCCTGCTCGGGCCCGTTGAAGTCCTCGCTGCGCTCGAGGCCCGCCTGCACGCCCGCCTCGATGAACGCCTCACAGGTCCGGTAGCGCGATCGGTTCTCCGAGACGCGCAGCGGCCCGCCGGCGCCGTGGAGCTCGCTCGGACCCCGCTCGTTGTCCTCGGCGCGCAGGAAGTAGGGGAGCACGTCCTCCCAGCCCCAGCCCGGCAGCCCCATCGCCGCCCAGCCTTCGTAGTCGAGCCGGTTCCCGCGGATGTAGACCATCGCGTTGGTGGAGGACGAGCCGCCGAGCGTGCGGCCGCGGGGCAGGTAGCGCTGGCGGCCGTCGAGCCCCGGCTCGGGGTCGGAGATCATCGACCAGTCGTACTTGCTCTGGGCGATCGCCAGCGCGCCCGCGGGGAGATGGATCTCGTCTGCCGCGTCGGGCGGACCGGCCTCGATCAGGCAGACGCTGACGTCGGGATCCTCGGTCAGCCGCGCGGCCAGCACGCATCCGGCCGATCCGGCGCCGACGATCACGTAGTCGAAACCCGTCACTTGAGGCTCCCTCCCTCGGGGTTGGCGTGCCCCCGATTCTGGCTGGGTGCCGTCGCGCTCGTCAAGCGGCTCGCGCTACCGTGGGCGCCGTGAGGAGGCTCGGCTCCGCATTTGTCCTGCTGGTGGCGCTCTGCGGGATCGCGGCGCCCGCAAGCGCTGCGATCCCGAGCTTCCCGCCGCCGAACGGCCCGGCGTTCATCGGGGCACCGGCCGTCTCGCACCCCGTCTACTACCCAGCGCCTCCGGCCAACCCGTTCATGGCCCCGGACGACGCCAGCAACATCCACGACGACGCGTACATGAGCAACGTCTACGAGGGACCGGGGCCGCTCGGGAACCACATCACCGTCAGCTCCCTCGAGGCGACCGCCGACTGCGCGAGCGTGACGTTCGATTCCCGCGGGCGGATCGTCACCGTCTGCGTCGGCCCGAGCGGGCCGCGGCTGGAGATGCTCGACCCCCGGTCGCTGGCGGTGCTCGCCACCTACACGCTGCCCGGGCGCAACCTGCTCAGCACGAAGACGCTCACGATCTTCCAGGACTTCGGGGGCGGCGGCTACTTCTACCTCGACAACCACGACCGCGCCGTGATCCCGACGACGAGCCGCCACATCTATGTCGTCGGCGAGACGAAGGGCACGGCCGGCTTCCAGCTCGTGCATGACTACGACGTCTCGAACGTCGTTCCCTCCAGCGACGAGATCACCTCGGTGCTGCCGGACTGGCACGGCCGCCTGTGGTTCGTGACCTTCGACGGGATCGTCGGGACGATCGATCCCTCGAGCGGCGCCGTCCACGCGGTCGCCACCCACGAGGAGACCGAGAACAGCTTCGCGGTCGACCGGACCGGCGGCGTCTACATCGTCACGGACAAGGCGATGTACCGCTGGGACGCCGCCCGGAACGGCGCGCCGCACGTCACCTGGCGAGCCGTGTACCCCAACTCGGGCGTCCACAAGCCCGGTCAGGTCGACGCGGGCTCTGGCACGACGCCCACGCTGATGGGCTCACGCTACGTGGCGATCGCCGACAACGCGGACCCGATGGACGTAGTCGTCTACCGCCGCGCGCGGCGCGTGCGGGGCTCGAGGCTGGTCTGCGTCAGGCCCGTGTTCAGCCCGGGGGCGAGCGACACCGAGAACTCGCTGATCGGCACGGCGACCTCGATGGTCGTCGAGAACAACTACGGCTACAGCGGCCCGGCCGCCGTCGAGGCGGGCAAGACGACGACGCCGGGGCTCGAGCGCGTCGACATCAACCGCAGCGGGCACGGCTGTCACGTGGTGTGGCGAAGCTCGCAGATCGCGCCCACCGTCGTCCCGAAGCTGTCGCTGTCGAGCGGGCTCGTCTACACCTACACGAAGCCGGCGGGGCAGAGCGACTCGTGGTACCTGACCGCGCTCAGCTTCACCACGGGCCGCACCGTCTATCAGCAGCTGGCCGGTGACGGGCTCGGCTACAACAACAACTACGCGCCGGTGACGCTCGCGGCGGACGGCACCGCGTACGTCGGCGTGCTGGGCGGGCTGGTCGAGTTCCGGGACGCGACCCCGCCGCCGTTCCGGCACGCTCATCCGCCCCGCAAGAAAAAGCGCCGTCGGCGATGATGCCCGGGTGCTCGCCGCCTACGCCGCCGAGATCGATCCCGACGACCCGCTGAGCGGCCTCGTGATCGGCGAGCGGCCGGAGCCCTCGAGCACCGACGCCGCCTGGACGACGGTGACGGTCAAGGCGGCATCGCTCAACCATCACGACCTCTGGTCGCTGCGCGGCGTCGGGCTCCCCGCCGATCGGCTGCCGATGATCCTCGGCTGCGACGCCGCCGGCCTCGACGAGGAGGGCGCCGAGGTGATCGTCCACTCGGTGATCGCGAGCGACGGCTGGGGCGGCGACGAGACGCTCGACCCGCGCCGCTCGCTGCTCTCCGAGCGCCATCAGGGAACGCTCGCCGAGCGGGTGGCGGTGCCGCGGCGCAACCTCGTCCCCAAGCCGGCGGAGCTGAGCTTCGAGGAGGCCGCGTGCCTGCCGACCGCATGGCTGACCGCCTACCGGATGCTGTTCACGCGCGGGCGCGTGCAGCCGGGCTCGACCGTGCTCGTCCAGGGCGCCACCGGTGGGGTGGCCAGCGCGCTGATCGTGCTCGGAGTCGCGGGCGGGATCCGGGTGTGGGTGACCAGTCGCTCCGAGGAGAAGCGCGAGGAGGCCCTGGAGCTGGGGGCGGACGCCGCCTTCGAGGCGGGAGCGCGGCTGCCCGAACGGGTCGACGCGGTCATGGAGACGACCGGCGCCGCGACCTGGTCTCACTCGATCAAGTCGCTCAAGCCCGGCGGTGTCCTCGTCACCTCGGGCGCGACGACCGGGGACGCCTCCCCCGCCGAGCTCAGCCGCATCTTCTTCCTGCAGCTGTCGGTGATCGGCTCGACGATGGGGACCCGCGAGGAGCTCGAGCGGCTGACCCGCCTGTGCGTCGACAAGGGCGTGCGCCCGGTCGTCGACCGCGTGATGCCACTCGCCGAGGCACGCGACGGCTTCGCCGCGATGCTCGCCGGCGACGTGCACGGCAAGATCGTGTTCACAATCTAGGAGGCGGCGGGCGGCTCAGACCGCTGATCAGAGGCCGAGCCCGCCGAACACCGCGAACGGATTGACGCCCGTCTCGGCGGCGACGGCGGCGAGGCTGCCCTCGACGGTCACACGGCTTCCCGGTGGCGCCTCCTGGGTTATGCGGTCGGCCAGTGCCCTGGCGGCGTCCTCGTCGGCCGCGCCGACGAGCAGGAAACGCCAGCGGCGGACGGGCTCGAGGCCTTCCGCGGCCAGCCGGTCAGACAGCTCGACCGTATCCCGGTGGGAGGCGCACTGCACCCGGACCTCGTACTCGGCCACGCCCAGCTCGCGCGACTCCTCGCGCTCGCGGTCGACCCGCTCCGCATGCTCGGCGGCGAGCGCCTCACCGCCGCTCGGAAGCGGGGCGCCGGGGTCCTCCCACTCCTCGGCCTCCGGATGCCAGCGCCGCAGCTCGGTCTCGCACCGCCATCCCTCGCGGCCGGCCAGCTCGGAGATCGCGCGCTCGGCCGCCTCGGCCTGCTCGCGGGCGTCGGCGTACAGGAACACCTCGCGGTCATCGCGCGAGACGGCGATCCGCCCCGGGGCGAGCGCGTGCTCGAGGTCCCCGTGCTGGAGGCGCTCGGTCAGCGCCGCCGCGTCGGAACGGTCTGTGAACGTCGCTCGCAGCCGCCAGTCGTCGCTCATCGCGTGAGCAGACTACCGAGCGGCACGCGGGCAGCCGCGTCGGTCGCGTCAGTCGCGGATCGTCATGTCGAACTCGAGCTGGTGGACCTCGGGCTCGAGCGGCTCGTCGGTCGCGCGGGGCCGCCCGCGCTTGGCCCAGTGCGCGACCACCTCCCGCGCGCGGCAGGACCGGTAGGTGATCCGCCGGTCGAGCGGCTGGATCGACAGCCCGCCGAGGGCGCCGCCGGAGACGAGCGCATGGAAGCGACGGCCGAGCCGGTCGACCTCGACGATGTCGCCGCTCTCGATTCCCTCGAGTCTCACCGGGGCGTCAGGTTACGACCCCCCAAGGCGATTGGATACTGAGAGACGATGCTGCACCTCCACCGCGCCGAGCGAGCCGACCGCCTCGCAGGCGGCCTCGCCGAGATCCTCGCCGCGCCGCCCGCCGACCCGTTCACGCGGGAGATCGTCTCGGTGCCGACCCGCGGCATCGAGCGCTGGCTGGCCCAGTCGCTCTCGGCCCGCCTCGGCACGAGCCCGGACCGCGCCGACGGCGTCTGCGCGGGCGTCGAGTTCCCATTCCCGGGCCGGCTGATCGGCGGGGCGCTGGCGGCCGCGAGCGGAATCGACCCCGAGGAGGACCCGTGGCGGCCCGAGCGGATGGTTTGGCCGCTGCTGGCCGCGATCGAGGACCACGCCGACGAGCCCTGGCTCGGGCCGCTCACCGCCCATCTTGCCCCGGCGGTCGACCGACGCTTCGCGCGCGTGCGCCAGATCGCCCGCCTGTTCGACGAGTACGGGGTCCGCCGGCCCGAGCTGATCCAGTCCTGGGCCCGCGGCGAGGGAGCCGACTGGCAGCCGGAGCTGTGGCGGTGCCTGCGCGACCGGCTCGGCGTCCCGAGCGGCGCCGAACGGCTCCCGGACGCCTGCGCGAGGCTGCGCGACGAGCCGGATGTCGTCGAGCTTCCCGAGCGCTTCTGCCTGTTCGGGCTGACGCGCCTGCCGGCCGGCTACCTCCAGGCGCTGAGCGCGCTGGCTGAACGGCGCGACGCCCATCTGTTCCTCCTGCACCCCTGCGCGGCGCTGTGGGACCGGATGAAGAGCTCGCTCGGGGGCCGCCCACCCGATCTCCGCCGCCGCTCCGATTGGACCTCGGCGCTGGCTGCGAACCGGTTGCTCACGTCGTGGGGACGGGATGCCCGCGAGCTCCAGCTGGTGCTCGCCGCGGGCGCGCCCGGCGCCGCCGACCACCATCTAGCGTTCGACCGCGGCCGCGGGCCGGCGACGCTGCTCGCGAGGTTGCAGGCGGACATCTGCGCCAATCGGCCCCCGCCCGGCGAGCCGCTGCCCGGGCAGGCCGACCGCCGCCTGGCGCTGGGGGCCTCGGATGACTCGATCGCGGTCCACGCCTGCCACGGCCGGGAGCGCCAGGTCGAGGTCCTCCGCGAGGCGATCCTGCACCTGCTCGCGGCCGACCCGACGCTCGAGCCGCGCGACGTGATCGTGATGTGCCCCGACATCGAGACGTTCGCGCCGCTCATCCAGGCGACGTTCGGCGCCGGCCCGGCCGCCCGCGAAGACGACGAGGACCTCTCTGGCGCCGCGCTCCCCGACACGGCGCGGATCGACCTGCGCGTCCGTCTCGCCGACCGGTCCCTGCGCCAGACCAATCCGGTCCTCGGCGTCGTCGCGCGACTGCTCGACCTGGCCGCCCAGCGGCTCACCGCCTCTCAAGTCCTCGACCTGGCCGACACCGCGGCGGTACGCCGGCGCTTCGGCTTCGACGATGACGACCTCGCCCGCCTCGGCGACTGGGTCAGCGCGAGCGCGATCCACTGGGGCCTCGACGCCGAGCACCGCAGGGCTTACAAGCTCGAAGCGGTCGAAGCCGGAACCTGGCGCGCCGGGATGCGCCGCCTCCTGCTCGGCGTGACGCTGAGCGAGTCCGGCCAGCGCCTCTACGAGCGGGTCCTTCCGGTCGACGACGTGGACTCCGGCTCGATCGATCTGGCCGGGCGGTTCGCGGAGTTCGTCGACCGCCTCGGCCTCGCGCTCGACCGCCTCGCCGCCGCGCACACGGTGGCCGAGTGGACCGTCGCGCTCCGCGACGCGGCCGCCAGCCTCGCCGCCAGCAGCGATTGGGAGGCCTGGCAGACGGCCGAGCTCGAACGGATCCTCGACGACGTCCGGACCGAGGCGGCGGCCGCGGCCGGCTCCGCGGACCTCGCGCTCCCGGAGATCCGCGCGCTCCTCGCGGACCGGCTGGCGGGCCGCCCCACCCGCGCCAACTTCCGGACCGGGCACATGACCGTATGCACGCTCGTCCCGATGCGCTCGGTGCCCCACCGGGTGGTGTGCCTGCTCGGCCTCGACGACGGCGCCTTCCCCCGCCGCACGCCGCGCGACGGCGACAACCGGCTGCTCGACGAGCCCCACGTCGGCGACCGCGACCCGCGCTCCGAGGACCGCCAGCTGCTGCTCGACGCGTTCCTGGCCGCGCGGGACCGCCTGATCATCACCTACAGCGGCCACGATCCCCGCACCAACGCGCCGCTCCCCGCCGCGGTTCCGGTCGGCGAGCTGCTCGATGCCGTCGACGCCACCGCCCGCACCGCCGGCGACGGACAGGGCCGGGCCCGCGACCAGGTCGTCGTGCACCACCCGCTGCAGCCGTTCGACCGGCGCAACTTCATCGCCGGGAGGCTGACCCGGGACGCGCCGTGGAGCTTCGATCCGGTGTCGCTCGAGGGAGCGCTGGCGCTCGAGGCGCCGCGTGCCGATGCCGAGCCGTTCCTGCCAGGACCCCTGCCCCCGCCAGCCGGCGGCCCGCTCGCGCTCGCCGACCTGACCGCGTTCGTGCGCCACCCGGTCCGCGCGTTCCTGCGCCAGCGGCTCGGGATCTCGGTCGGCACGAGCGAGGACGAGATCGGCGATGCGCTGCCCGTCGAGCTCGACAACCTCGAGCGCTGGGGGATCGGCCAGCGCCTGCTCGAGGGGATCCTCGCCGGCGTCGATCCCGCCCGCTGCGTCCAGGCCGAGATCGCGAGGGGCACGCTGCCGCCCGGGAAGCTCGGGATCCCGGTCCTCGAGCAGATCCGCAACGAGGTCGAGCCGGTGCTGCGCCGCGCACGAGCGCTCGGCGGGCGCGACGATCCCCGCTCGCTCGAGACGAACGTCGTGCTGCCCGGCGGGCGCCGGCTGACCGGCACGGTCAGCGGTGTGCGCGACAACGTGCTGCTCGCCGTGAGCTACTCGCGGCTCGGGCCGCGCCACCGCCTCAGCGCCTGGGTCAGCCTGCTCGCGCTGAGCGCCGCCCACCCCGAGGTCCCGTTCGAGGCGGTCACGGTCGGGCGCGGGCGGAGCAAGGACTTCGCTGTCTCGCTGGCTCGCCTGCGACCGCTCGGCGGCAGCGCCTCCGAGCGCCGCGAGCGGGCGCTCCGCGAGCTCGGCACGCTCGCCGACCTCCACACGCGCGGACTCCGCGAGCCACTCCCGCTGCCCTGCCTGACGGCCGCGGCCTACGCGGAGGCACGCCTGCGCGCCGGCGCCGACCCTGCGGCAGCGGCCAAGGCCGCAGAGCGGGAATGGCTCTCCGGATTCAACTGGCCCAGGGAGGACGCCGAAGCCGAGCACGAGCTGGCGTTCGGCGGCACCCTGGCGCTCGCGGAGCTGATGGAGATCGAGCCGTCCCCCGAGGAGCTCACCCCCGGCTGGCCCGAGGACGAGCCTTCGCGGCTCGGCCGCTACGCGCTGCGCGTGTGGGCGCCGCTGCTCGCCCGCGAGGAGGTCGAGGACCTTTGAGCGTCCGCTCGTCCGCACCGTTCGACCTCGGAGGCGAGCTGCCGTCGGGCGTGACGGTGCTCGAGGCGAGCGCCGGAACCGGCAAGACGTTCACGATCGCCGCGCTGACCGCCCGCTACGTGGCCGAGGGCGTGCCGCTCGACTCGCTGCTGCTGGTCACCTTCACGCGGATGGCGACCGGCGAGCTGCGCGAGCGAGTGCGCGAGCGGCTGGTCAGCGCCGAGCACGAGCTGACTCGCGCGCTCGCGGGAGCGCCCCCGCACGAGGGCGACGAGATCGCCGCCCTGCTCGCCGACGGCCCCGCCGAGACGGTGAGGGTGCGGCGGGACCGCCTCGCGGTCGCGGTGTCGGGATTCGAGGCGGCGACGATCGCGACCACGCACAGCTTCTGTCAGGAGGTGCTCGGCGAGCTCGGCACGCTCGGCGACCTCGAGCCCGACGTCGCTTTCGCCGAGGACGTCGAGGACCTGATCGAGGAGGTGATCGACGACCTCTACCTGCGCCGCTTCCACCACGCCGACCGGGCCGAGCTGACCCGCGAGGAGGCCGGGCGCGTGGGGCGGATCGCGATCGCCAACCCCGGCGCCGTGCTGTACCCGAGCGCGGAGGGCGCCGGCCTCGGCGCGATGCGCCGCCGGCTCGCCGAGGCGGTCTGCCGCGAGCTCGACGCTCGCAAGCGCCGACTCGCGGTGATGACCTACGACGACCTCCTCACCCGCCTGCGGGACACGCTGGCTGGCCCGCGCGGCCCCGCGGCGGCCGACCGGCTCCGGGCCCGCTACCGCGTCGTCCTGATCGACGAGTTCCAGGACACCGACCCGATCCAGTGGGACATCGTCCGGCGCGCGTTCGGCGAGGGAGGCGTGACGCTCGTGCTGATCGCCGACCCCAAGCAGGCGATCTACGCGTTCCGCGGCGCCGACGTGTACGCGTACCTCGACGCGGTCAGCTCGGCGGTGCGAGCCGACCTGCACGTCAACCATCGCTCGGACCAGCCGCTGATCGACGGCTTCGACGCTCTCTTCGGACGGGCGCGGCTCGGCCACCCGGGGATCGTCTACCGCCGGGTCCAGGCGGCCGCATGGCACCGCCGCCCGCGTCTTCACGACGCGCCCGATCCGGCCGCGCTCCGCTTCCGGATCGTCGATCGCGCCCACGTGCCGCTGACGCCGAAGGGCTATGCGTCCGCGCCGGGCGCGCGCTCCCATGTCGCACGGGACGTGGCCGCCGAGGTCGTGGCGCTGCTCGCCTCGGCCGCGACGATCGAGCGGCGTACCCGGACGGGGGTGAGCACGGGCAGCGATCCGGTCACGCCGGGCGACATCGCGGTGCTCGTCCAGACGCATCGCAACGCGGCGCTGATCCGCGACGAGCTCGAGGCCGCCTGCGTCCCCGCGGTCATCAACGGCGCGGGCAGCGTGTTCGCCACCGCGGCGGGCGCGGACTGGCTCACACTGCTCGAGGCGCTGGAGCGGCCGGCCTCCCCGGCGCGGGCCCGCAAGGCCGCGCTCACGCCGTTCCTCGGCTGGAGCGCCGAGCGGGTCGCGTGCGCCGAGGAGGAGCAGCTCGAGGAGCTCCACCAGCGTCTCCACGCCTGGGCGCGGATCCTGCGGGTGCGAGGCGTGGCGGCGCTCGCCGAGACGATCATGCTCGCCGAGCACGTGCCCGGTCGCCTGCTCGGGATCGGCGAAGGCGAGCGCCGGCTGACCGACCTCCAGCACGTCGGCCAGCTCCTGCACGGAGCGCTCAGCAGCGAGGGCCTCGGCACCTCCGCGCTGACCGGCTGGCTGCGTGAGCGGATCGCGGCGGCTGGCCGCGAGGGCCAGGGCGACGAGCTGACGCGGCGACTCGAGTCAGACGCCGATGCCGTCCAGGTCCTCACGATCCATCGCAGCAAGGGGCTCGAGTTCCCGATCGTGTTCTGCCCGTTCCTGTGGGAGCCTGGCTACATCCCGTCCGGCCGCCAACCGGTCTTCTTCCACGATCCCGACGCCGGCGACGAGCGCGCGATCGACGTCGGCCTCGAGGGGCAGCAGTACGAAGCCCACTGCCAGCAGCACGTCCGCGAGGAGCGCGGCGAGGACCTCCGCCTGGCATACGTCGCGCTGACCCGCGCGCGCCACCAGGCGGTCGTGTGGTGGGCGGGCTCCTTCGACAGCCGCAACTCCCCGCTCGCCCGGCTCGCGTTCTCGATGGACGAGGAGGGCAACGTGGCCACCGAGGGGACGCGCACCCCGTCCGACGAAGAGGCGTTCGCGCGCTTCGAGCAGGTCCGCGACCAGGCGCCCCACGCCGTCTCGGTGCAGTGGTCGCGCCTCGGGCCGCCGCGGGCGTGGGGCCAGCCGCTCGCCGAGCCCGACGTCCTCGGCGTCGCCCGGTTCGAGCGCCGTCTCGACTCGGCCTGGCGGCGCACCTCCTACAGCGCGATCACGGCCGCCGCCCACGAGGCCTGGGTCGCCAGCGAGCCCGAGGAGCCGGTGCTCCGCGACGAGCCGGCCGGCCCCGTCGCGGCCGCCACCGCCGCGCTCGAGCGCGGTGAGCCCGGCGAGGCCGAGCTCTCGGCGATCTCGCTGCCACTCGCCGAGATGGCGGTCGGTCCCCAGGCCGGGACGAGCGTCCACCGCGCGCTCGAGGCCGCCGACTTCACCTCGAGCGCGCTCGCCGGCGAACTGGCGGCCGCGCTCACCGGCGAGCTCGGCTGCCCCGCCGAGTCGGCGGCCGCCGGCCTGGCCGCCGCACTCGAGACGCCGCTCGGCGGCGAGCTCGAGGGCCTCGCGCTACGCGACGTCCCGCGGGGCGACCGCCTCGACGAGCTCGCCTTCGAGCTGCCGCTTGCCGGCGGCGACCGGCCGACCGGGCGCGTCGCGCTTCCGGCGATCGCGCGGCTGCTCGGCGACTGGCTCGAGCCGGGCGACCCCCTCGCCGGCTACGCCGAGCGCCTCGCGGACCCGGCGCTCGACAGCGGCCTGCGCGGCTATCTGACGGGATCGATCGACCTCGTCCTGCGCGTTGCGGGCGAGCCGGCGCGCTTCGCGCTGATCGACTACAAGACGAACTGGCTGGCCGCCGCCGGCGAGCCGCTCACCGCCTGGCACTACAGGCCGGCCGCGCTGCGGGCCGAGATGGAGCGCTCCCACTACGGCCTCCAGGCCCTGCTCTACACGGTCGCGCTGCACCGCTTCCTGCGCTGGCGCCTTCCGGGCTATGACCCGGCGGTCAACCTCGCGGGCGTGCACTACCTGTTCCTGCGCGGGATGACCGGCCCGGCGACCCCGTCCGCCGAAGGCGGGCGCTGCGGCGTCTTTCACTGGCAGCCGCCGGCCGGACTCGTCACCGCACTCAGCGACGTCCTCGACGCGGCGCAGTGAGCGAGCTCCTCGACCCGTTCGCCCCCGACGTCGTGGCTCGTGCCTCAGGGCTCCTCGGCGACTTCAACGGCGCCGGGCTGCTGGCCGCCGCCGACGTGCACGTGGCCCGCGAGCTCGGCCTGCTCGCCGGCGTCGAGGAGCCGGCGCTGCTCCTCGCCGTCGCGCTCGCCGTGCGCGCGCCGCGCCTCGGGCACGTGTTCGTCGACCTCGCGACCGTGAGCGAGACCGCAGCGGTGGAGGACGAGGAGAGCGCGGCGCTGGCGACGCTCCCCTGGCCCGACCCGGCGCAGTGGATCGCCGCGCTCGAGTCCTGTGGCGCGCTCGTCGCGCTCGGCGAGGAGGAAGGCGAGGAGGTGCGCCCGCTTCGCCTGATCGGCTCGCGCCTTTACCTCGACCGCTACTGGCGCGAGGAGCGCGACGTCGCGGACCGGCTGGCCGCGCTCTGGGGCGGCGGGATGCGCTCGGTCGACAGCACCTGGCTGAGGGCCGCGCTCGCCCGCCTCTTCCCGGCGGCCGAGGACGAGCTCCAGCGTTGCGCCGCGGCGTGTGCCGTCCTGCGCGGCCTGGCGGTCGTCGCGGGGGGCCCGGGGACGGGCAAGACGACGACGGTCGCGCGGGCGGCCGCGCTGATCTGCGAGCTCGCTAGCGCCGAGGGCCGTCCCGAGCCGCTGATCGCGCTCTGCGCCCCGACCGGCAAGGCCGCCGCGCGCCTCGAGGAGGCGGTCCGCGAGGAGGCCGAGCGCCTCGACGTCGCCGGCGGGGTGGCCGACCAGCTGCGCCGCCTGCGGGCCAGCACGATCCACCGGCTGCTCGGCTGGCGTCCCGGCTCGCACAGCCGCTTCCGTCACGACGCCGGCAACCGGCTCCCCCACGACGTCGTGATCGTCGATGAGACCTCGATGGTCTCGCTGTCCTTGATGGGGCGCCTCGTCGAGGCCGTCCGCGGGGACGCGCGGCTGGTCCTCGTCGGCGACCCCGACCAGCTGACCGCGATCGAGGCCGGCGCCGTGCTGCGTGACATCGTCGGCCCCGCCGGCCACGAGCTGCGGCTCAGCAGGGGCATGCGCGCGCTGCTCGAGCGCGTCAGCGGTGCCGCTGCGCTAGCGGGCGCAGCGGCACCGGCCCAGACGTCGTTCGGAGACGGGATCGTCGCGCTGCGGCGAGGACACCGGTTCGGCGCGGCGATCGGCGCGCTCGCCGACGCGATCCGCCTCGGAGACTCGGAAGCGGCGCTGCACGCCGCGGCCGCGGCGCCCGACCAGATCGCCTGGCTCCCGCTCGACGTCGGCGACCCGGAGCTCTCGGCCACCGCCGCCGAGACGGCGCTCTCCCCGCTGCGCGACGCCGCGGTGAGCGCCGGCCGGGCGATGGTCGGCGCGGCGCGGGCGGGCGATGCTCGCGGAGCGCTCGAAGCGCTCGCCGGCTTCCGGCTCCTCTGCGCCCACCGGCGCGGCGTCTACGGCGTCGCAACGTGGTCGGGCCAGGTCGAGCGGTGGCTGTCGGAGGCGATCGATGGCTTCGCTCCCGACGGCGGCGTCTATGCCGGCCGGCCGCTGCTCGTCACCGAGAACGACTACGAGCTGCGGCTCTACAACGGCGACACCGGTGTGATCGTCAGCACGGAGTCGGGCGGGCTCGGCGCCGCGTTCGTGCGGGACGGGTCGCTTGCGACGTTCGCGCCGTCGCGGCTCGACTCGGTCCACACCCTCCACGCGATGACGATCCACAAGAGCCAGGGGTCCCAGTTCGACGTCGCCGCGATCCTGCTCCCCGAGGCCGGATCGCGGATCCTCACCCGCGAGCTCCTCTACACCGCCGTGACCCGGGCCCGGCGGCGGCTGCTGCTGATCGGGAGCGAGGAGACGCTGCGAGCGGCGATCGAGCGGCCGGTCGCGCGGGCCACGGGCCTGCGCGAGCGTCTGTGGGGGGCCTGAGTGTCCAAGGTTGCGCTCGAACGTTGGCCACAGTGGCCTCGCGGGTTCTCGCGCTGACCGGGTAACGGCCGAGCTATCGGTAGTCACCACGGATTTTTGCCCTCGAAGCTCTCAAGCCGCGACTTTTCCGGCCGATGCACGTCCTAAGGTCAGCGCCATGTTCCAATCCGCTCGCCGCCTGCTCCATCTCCCGCCCGCCCCGGCCCCCGGCCGGAGCGCGTTCTCGGCGCCACCGACCGCGGACCTGAGCCGCGCTCGTCACCCCGCGATGCGTGGGCTGAACGTCCCGCCCGTCCACGGCCGGCACTGCATCTGCCACCGCTGCTCGACCGATCGCGCCGCCTGACGCACGCGGCGATCGATCGGTTAAGCTCGAACCTGTAACCGGGCGGATCGCCCACTCGACCACGGGCCCTCGGGCCCACCGGCGCCACGCGCCCCCTCAGGGGCGGCCAGTCCCGGGGTCGGGAGTGTCACGCCACCCAGGCGGGCACGCAATCCATAAGTCCTGGGCCGTTATGTAGTTCAAGGGTGATTCAGCCCGGGGACGCCGGCCAGCGAACCACAAGTCGCTGGCCGGCGCCACAACCTTCTAGGCCAGGTGGTTGGCCGCCAGGAACTGGTGCGCGACCGCCGACGGCGACTGCTTGTCGAGGACGACCGCCGCGTTCAGCGCGATGATCGCCTTCTGGGTGAGCAGCGCGTCGACCGCGTTGAGCGTCTGGGCGAACGCGGGGCCCTCGGCGCTCAGCACGCTCTGCTTGATGATCGGCGCCACGTTCTGGAAGCCGAACACGTGCTTGGGATCGGTGAGGACCACGTACTTTCCGGTGCGCAGCGGCGGGTCGGTGGTGAACACGTCGGAGGTGTCGACCTTGCCCGAGTCGAGCGCGTTGTAGAAGAGGCCGCTAGCGAGCGGGACGAACGTCGGGTTGATCCCGTAGGCCTTCTTGAGGCCGACCAGCGCCTGCGCGCGGGTCGCGAACTCGGGCAGGCCGCCCATCGTCACGCTCTTGCCGAGCGGCTTGAGGTCCGCGATCGAGCTCAGGTGATGCGCGGCGGCGTACTTCTTGGTCGTCCCGATCGCATCGGAGTCGGTGAACGGCGTCGGGTTGAGCATCGTGTAGCCGTGCTTCTGAAGGAAGCTCTTGGCCGCCTGGTAGGCCGCCTGGGCTGAGTGGAACGCCGTCGTGTCGTTGGCGATCGCGGTGTCGAGCGTGCCCGTGTACTCGGGATAGCCGTCGATCTGGCCCGAGGTGAGAGCCTTGTAGATCAGCTCGGAGGAGCCGATGTTGCCCTTCAGCACGACGTGGTAGCCCTTCGCCTGGAGCGCCTCCTGGTAGAGCGACCCGAGGATGTACTCCTCGGTGAAGTTCTTGTCGCCGAGCGTGACGGTCGGCTTGCCCGCTCCCGGCTTGGAGGCGGCCGGGGTCGAGGTCGCGGTCGACGAGGAGCCGCTCGTCGGAGCGGTCTTCGAAGCGCCCGTGTTGGTCTTCGAGCTGCCGCACGCGGCGACGAGAACGGCCAGGCCGGCTGCCATCAGCAGGAGCAGCGGCCCCCGGAGTCGACTTCTCTGCATGGTTCCTCCTGTTTCTTCGTGGGTCAGAGTGCGGGTTCGAAAGCGGGTTCGGTGACGATCGGGGCGATCGCGTCCTCGGGCCGAGCGGCATCGGAGAGCTTCAGCCCGCGCGGGGTGAGCGCGCGCTGCAGGACCGCGAGGAGCACCTCGATGACGAGCGCCAGCGCGGCGATGCAGATCGCGGCCCCGAGCACGCCGGGCAGGTGGTAGCTCGTCTCGTTGTTGATGATGTCCCCGAGGCTGCCGCTGTAGCCGGTCAGCGCGCTGATCGTGGTCGTCGAGACGACGAACAGCGCCGCGGTGCGCACGCCCGCCATGATCAGCGGCACGGCGAGCGGCAGCTCGACGCGGCGCAGGATCTGCCAGCCGGTCATCCCCATGCCCTTGGCGGCATCGACGAGCTCGGGGTCGACCTGATCGACGGCGACGTAGCCATTGGTGATGATCGGCGGGACGGCGAGGACGACCAGCGCGAGCAGCACGTTGCCGAGGCCGATCCCGAGCAGGGCGACCCCGATCGCCAGGACGGCCAGGCTCGGCAGCGAGCGCCAGATGTTTCCGAGGTTGATCGCGACGAACGATCCCTTGTGGATGTGGCCGAGCCAGATGCCGAGCGGGATCGCGATCACGAGCGAGATCGCCATCGCGTAACCGGTGATCTTGAGCGTCTCGAGCGACAGGTGGACGAGCGTCGGCAGCGGCGGCTCGCCGGGGATCTGGCCGTTTCGGCCGATGAACTTGAACGCTTCGAGGAAATTGCCCATGGTCGTGGTCGGTGGATCAGGCGGCTCTGGCTCGCATCCACGGCGTGAGCAGGCGCTGCACGATCACGAGCAGGCCGTCGGCGAACAGCGCGAGCGCCACCGCCAGGACGCCCGCGGCGATCAGCTCGGTCTTGAAGACGTCGTTTGAGATCGCCGTCAGGATCGGGACCCCGAGCCCCTCGTCGCAGACGAGCGCAGCGATCGTGGCGAGCGCGACGACAGTGACCGTGGCGATCCGCAGGCCGGCGATGATCGCGGGGAGAGCGAGCGGAAGCTCGACCCGCACGAGGATCTGGCGGGGGCTCATGCCCATTCCGGCGGCGGCGTCGCGGACCTCGTCGGGGACTTCGCGCAGCCCGGTGAGCGTGTTGCGGAACAGGATCAGCAGCGTGTAGGAGACGAGCGCCACCTCGGCCGTCGCGCGGCTGAGGCCGAGACCGGGGAGCGGCTCGAGCAGCTCGAACATCGCCAGCGAGGGGATCGTGTAGAGGATCGCGGTGACCGCGATCACCGGCCGCTCGACCCAGTGGCGGCGGTGGGCGAGCAGCGCGAGCCCGGTCGAGATCGCGAACCCGATCGCCACCGCGATCACGGTCAGCACGACGTGCTGGCGGAGCGCCGGCCAGAGGATCGGGCTCCAGTTCGACGACACCCAGTTCCAGCAGAACAGGTGGTTGGCGCGCTCGCACGCGAACGAGGCGGAGCCGCCGCCGAAGTTCGGGATCACGGGCCCTCCGGCGGCGAGGGGCGGGAAGTTCATCGCTCGGGCGGTTCCCCGGCTTTGAGAAGCCCGCCGAGCAGCTCCAGCGTCGCCAGCCCGACCACGGCACCGTCGCCGTCCACGACCGTCAGCGGGGCGCCGCCGGCGCTCAGCACGGCCGAGAGCGCGTCGCGGATCGTGGCCGTGACCGGCAGGCGGTTCTCGTCCGGCTGGCGGCCGTTCGGCGCGAGCAGCTCGAGCTCGGCGAGCGTCGAGAGGCCGAGGCGCTTCAGCGCGCGGTCGGCGCCCACGAACTGCGCGACGAACTCGTCGGCGGGGTTCGTGAGGATCTCCTCGGGGCGGTCGTACTGGGCGAGATGGCCGCCTTCGCGCAGGATCGCGATCCGGTCGCCCATCTTGATCGCCTCGTCGATGTCGTGGGTGACGAACACGACGGTCTTTCGGACCTGGGCCTGGAGCCGCAGGAACTCGTCCTGGAGGCGAACGCGGTTGATCGGGTCGATCGCCCCGAACGGCTCGTCCATCAGCATCAGCGGCGGGTCGGCGGCGAGCGCCCGGGCGACGCCGACCCGCTGGCGCTGACCGCCGGACAGCTGGGCCGGGTAGCGCGCTCCGATCTCGCCGGCGTCGAGGCCCGTCAGCTCGAGGAGCTCGCGGGTGCGGCCCTCGATGCGGGAGGAGTGCCAGCCGAGCAGGCGCGGGACCGTCGCGATGTTCTCGCTGACCGTCTGATGGGGGAACAGGCCGATCTGCTGGATCACGTAGCCGATCTGCTTGCGCAGCTCGGTCGGCTCGCGCTTGAGGATGCTCTCGCCGCCGAGGCGGATGTCGCCCCCGGAGAGCGGGATCATCCGGTTGATCAAGCGCATCGCGGTCGTCTTGCCAGAGCCGGACGGGCCGACGAGCACGCACACCTCGCCGGCCGGCACGGTCAGGCTGAGGTCCGGGATCGCCGGCTGGCGCTGGCCGGGGTAGCGCTTCTCGACGTGGATCAGCTCGAGCTCGGCCGCCTGCGGGAAGGCGGATGGCCCCTCGGACTGGGCGGTGTGGGGTCGTGGCAAGGAGGAGTCCCCGGTCTGGGGGGTGGGCTGCCCGGCTGAGTGCACAAGTCTAGGGGGCCGCCGGAGGCGAGTGTGGAGGCTTTAGAGGTTGTCTCAGAACTCCGCGCGTGCGGCTGGCGCGCGCCGGATCAAGTGAGGCGAGGACGCAGGGCCGAAGGAATAGCAGCGCCATTCCAGGTCCGAGGACGACGGATCACGAAGATCCGCCGGCGCCAGACGTGCGTGGGGGGTTCTGAGACAGCCTCTTAGCAGCTGCGGCGCTCGACGCGAGCCAGCGAAGAGGTGGAGTGGCCGAGCAGCGTACCGTCGGCGTCGTAGGCGTGGCCTTCGGCGAACGCGATCCGGCGCCCGGTCTGAAGGGCCCGGCCGCGAACCTCGAGCTCGCGGCCGTCGTAGGGCAGCGGCTTCAGGAAGCTGACCTTCAGCTCAATCGATGCGTACCCGACGCCCGCGGGCTGGGTCGTCTGCACGGCCACGCCCATTGCCGAGTCCAGCAGCATGCAGAGCAGGCCTCCGTGCACGAGGCCGAGCGGGTTGAGGAAGGATGGGTCGGGGATGCAGCGGAAAGTCGCCTCCCCGGGAGCGATGTGCGTGAGACGGCTCGCCGAGGTCATCGAGATCGGCGGCGGCGGAAAGCGGCCGTCGATGATCCCCTGGAGGAACTCCTCGCCCGGGATGTCCTTGATCAGCTCGCTGGTCACGTGGGCGTCGAACCACGTGAGCGTCTTGTGCTGGGGCGGGCCCCATTCGGGGCGGGGCTCCGGCGTGATCGGCGGGTCAGTGGCCATTGGGGGCTCTCTAGCCTATGGCGCGATGCGCATCGTCGTGGTCGGGGGCGGGATCATCGGACTGGCGGTGGCGCGGCTCGCGAGCCTGTCCGACGCGGGCGCCGAGGTCGTCGTGCTGGAGCGGGAGGCTCGCGTCGCGCTCCACCAGACCGGGCGCAACAGCGGCGTCGTCCACGCCGGCCTCTACTACGCGCCGGGCACGCTGAAGGCGCGCCTGTGCCGGCGGGGGATCGGGTTGATGAAGGAGTTCTGCCTCGCGTGCGGAGTTGCCTACGAGGAGTGCGGGAAGCTCGTCGTGGCGGTGGACGAGGGGGAGGTCGAGCCGCTCCGGCGACTGGTCGAGCGCGCGGCGGAGAACGGCGTGCCGGGGCTGCGGTGGCTGTCGGGCGCGGAGGAGATCGCGGCGGTCGAGCCCGCGGCGCGCGGCGTCGCGGCGCTGCATTCGCCGCAGACCGCGATCACCGACTTCGCTGCGGTCGCGCGGGCGCTGGCTGGAGCGGTCAGCGAGCGCGGCGGATCCGTGCGAACCGACGCGCGGGTCGTGCGGGTCGACCCGGCCGGGAGGGTGCAGCTCGCCGACGGCTCCTCGGTGCCGGGGGACCGCGTGATCGTCTGCGCCGGGCTCGCGGCCGACCGGCTCGCGCGCGCCTCGGGCGAACCGGCGGCGCCGCGGATCGTGCCGTTCCGGGGCGGCTACTGGCAGCTGCGCGCCGAGCGGGCTGGGCTGGTGCGCGGCCTGATCTATCCGGTCCCGGACCCGGCGCTGCCGTTCCTCGGCGTGCATCTGACCCGTACGGTGGACGGCCGGGTGCTGATCGGGCCGAACGCGCTCCCGATCGGCGGGCTGGCGTGGGCGGGCGCGTGGCGGATGATGCGCCGGCACTGGCGCGCGGGCCTGGGCGAGCTGGCGCGCTCTGCGTCGCGGCGGCGGTTCGTCGGCGAGGCGGCGCGCTACGTCCCGGCGCTCTCGGCGCGCGACGTGGAGCCGGCGCCGGCCGGTGTGCGCGCCCAGGCGGTCGACCGCGACGGGACGCTCGTCGACGACTTCCGCCTCGCCGTCAGCGGGAAGGTCGTCTGGGTGCGGAACGCCCCGTCGCCCGGCGCGACCTCGTCGCTGGCGATCGCCGAGGAGCTGCTGGCGCGCGCCGGCCTGTAGGTGACCTGTTCAAACGAGCAATCCGCGCACACGACGGCCAGATTGCTCGCCAGAGCAGGTTTTTCGTGCTCGTACGAGCAATTCAGCGCCGGCCGCGCCAAATTGCTCGTTTGAACACGTCATCGTCCGTGCTAGCGGACGACCTCCTCGCGGGTCGCCGTCGATGTCCCAGCCGGGCCAGCCGGCCCAGCCGGCCCAGCCGGCCCAGCCGGCCCAGCCGCAGGCGCTCCCACCGGCCCGGCCGGCTGGGTCGTGATCCGCCGCGTGCGCAGGAAGCCGCGCCGGCGTCCCGTTCCGGCGGCCGCGGGCGCGACGAAGCCAGGCCTCTCGACCACCCGTCGGCGCGCCGGAATCAGCGCGTTGACGAGCAGGATCGCCGCCGCGACTCCCCAGCCGAGCTCGGTCCAGCCGTTCGCCGCGGCAAGCCCGAGGACGTCGCCGCTGATCACCGCGATGATCGCCGCAGCGCCCAGGCAGGCACCGACGAACAGGCTCATCCCCTTCGAGAGGAAGTGCTCGGCGGCGCCGAACAGCAGCAGGCCGCCGGCGATCGCGGTCAGCATGCCGGTCCACCCGTTGACGCCGAAGATGCCGAAGAACGCATGCGTGTTGACGGGAGCGCGTCCGTTCGGGAAGTTCCCGAAGCGGGGGAACACGTGCGACCGGTAAAGGAAATACAGCCCCGCCGCCAGCAGGATCGTCCCGATGACCAGCGCCGGGCCCCGCGACAGGCTCACCCTTCGCTCGACCACGGATGTGGTTCGGGCAGTGGGGACCGGCTCCGCCGCGGTGGCGGGATACGTGGTGGTTGCCGACATGACCTTCTCCTCCTTTGGTTTCCGCCGGTCACGTAGGGCTACCCGACTAACGTGGAGATGATGCGCCCCGTCCCCGCCCCGCCGAACGTCGAGCTGCGCGCCGGCGAGGACGGCCGCGCGGTCGTGCTGGCCTTCCCCTACGACGCGCATCTCGTCGCGGCCGTGCGCACGCTCCCGGGCCGGAGCTTCGACTGGGATGCGCGCGAGTGGTCGGCCCCCGCCGACGATTGGGTCGCGGTCCGCCTGCGCGAGATCCTGCGCCTCTACCCCCACCTGACGACCACCCCCGAGGTCGACGAATGGCTCGCGGCGGCCAGGCTCAGATGGGTCGGTCACATCCGCACCGCGCGTCACGCGGGCCGCGGCTGGTGGGCGCTCGACACGCTTGCGGGCACGCTGCCGGAGGCCCTGCTCGACGTGGCGCAACCGATCGAGCACGAGGGCCGCCTGCTCGTGCCGCTCACGCGCGAGGTCGCCGCCCAGCTCCACGGCTTGGACGCGGCGCGGCTCAGCCTCCCCGCCGCGCGCTGCCTCGAGTACGTCGAGCACGGCGAGCCGCCGCCGCCCGCGCGGCTCACGCTCGCCCGCGGCGTGGCCGGCGAGCGCTTCTCGCTCGAGGTCCTCTGGGACCCCGACATCGCGCCGGCCTTCGAGCAGCTCCCCGGCGCGAGCCGGAACGAGCTGAGGCCCGACCCCTGGATCGCCGACCAGCTCGACGCGTTCATCGCGCGCCACGAGGTGCAGCTCGCCCCCGCCGCGGCCGAGAAGCTGGGCGAGCTGGTCGCCGAGCATCGGGCCGCGCTCAAGGCGATCGCCGCGTCGCGCGCGAGAGAGGCCGAGGCGATCCCCGCGGTGGCCGCGAGGCTCCAGGGAGAGCTTGCTCCCTTCCAGTGGGCCGCGGTCCGCTATGCCCTGAGCGCCCGGCGCTGCTTCCTGGCCGACGAGCAGGGACTCGGCAAGACGGTCGAGGCGCTCGCCGCCCTCGAGGCGGACGGCGCCTACCCCGCCGTCGTCGTCTGTCCCGCCTCGATGAAGCTCGGCTGGGAGCGCGAGGCGGCCAAGTGGCTTCCGCACCGCTCGCGGACGGTCGTCTCGGGTCGCGACGGCATCCCGCCGAAGGCGGAGATCACGATCCTCAACTACGAGATCGTCGCCGCTCACCGCGAGCTTCTCGTCCTGCGGCGGCCACGGGCGCTCGTCGCCGACGAGTCCCACTACGTCAAGAACCCGCACGCCAAGCGCACGCAGGCGGTCCGCCGCCTGGCCGAGGCGGTCGCACCGGACGGCCTCAAGCTCGCCCTGACGGGCACGCCGGTGCTCAACCACGCCGACGAGCTGATCGCGCAGCTGCGCGTGATCGGCCGCCTGAAGGACTTCGGCTCGGGCGCCGGCTTCCGCCGCCAGTTCGAGGGCGAGCTGAGCGAGGAGCGGCTGCACTGGCACCTGCGCCGGCACTGCTTCGTGCGCCGGCTCAAATCCGAGGTCCTGCCGCAGCTCCCCGCCAAGCGCCAGGTGGTCGTCCCCGTCGCCCTCAACAACGAGGCCGAGTACCGGCTCGCCGAAGAGAACGTGATCGATTGGCTGCGCTCCCAACCGCTCGACCTGAGCGTCCTCAACGCCAAGATCGCCGCGACGCTGCGCGCCGAGCGCCTCGCCCAGCTGACCGCGCTGCAGCGTCTCGCCGCGCGCGGCAAGCTCGCCGCGGCGACCAGCTGGATCCACGACTTCCTCGCCTCGGGCGAGCCGCTGGTCGTGTTCGCGCGCCACGTCGAGGTGCAGCACGCGGTGCTCGAGCGCTTCCCCGGCGCGCTCCACCTGCTCGGCGAGGACTCGATCACCGCCCGCGAGCGCAGCATCGCCGCCTTCCAGTCACCCGACGGGCCGTCGCTGATCGTCTGCGCGACCCGCGTCGCGGGCCAGGGGATCACCCTGACGCGCGCCACGAACGTTTGCTTCCTCGAGCTCGAGTGGACGCCCGCGCTCCACGACCAGGCCGAGGACCGCTGCCATCGGATCGGCCAGCGCGACGCCGTCACCGCCTGGTACCTGCTCGCGGCCGAAACGATCGACGAGACGATGGCGCGGTTGATCCAGCGAAAGCGGCAGGTGGTCGGCGCGGTCACCGACGGGCGCGAGCTGCCGGACGCCGGCCTCGTCGAGGGGGTCGTGCGCGAGCTGCGCGACGGCCGCCCCTTCCGCCACCTGCGCGCCGTTGCCGGGGACCGGGAGGCCGACGCGCCGAGGCCCCTCGCCGCGGGCGCCGCCACCAGGAGGACCGGGCCGCGATGACCCCGGGCAGCGAGGCCGTCGAGATCGCCGCCGGCGAGCGCACCGTCCGCATCACCAACCCGGGTCGCGTCTACTTCTCCGCACGGGGCGAGACGAAGCTCGACCTCGCCGAGTACTACCTGAGCGTCGGCGACGGGATCGTGCGGGCGCTGCGCGAGCGACCGTGCATGCTCCACCGCTTCCCGAGCGGCACCGATGGCGAGAAGGTCCACCAGAAGCGGGTCCCGAGTGGCGCGCCCGAGTGGCTCGAGACCGTCCGGGTGCATTTCCCCCGCTTCGACCGCACCGCCGATGAGCTGTGCGTGACCGAGGTGGCCAGCGTGATCTGGGCGGTGCAGATGTCGACCGTCGAGTTCCATCCGTGGAACTCGCGCCGCGACGACGTCGAGCACCCGGACGAGTGGCGGATCGACATCGACCCGATGCCCGCCTGTCCTTTCGAGCGGGTGCGGCGGGTTGCCCACGTCGCGCACGAGGTGCTGGACGAGCTCGGCATCACCGGCTGGCCGAAGACCTCGGGCGGCGACGGAATCCACGTCTACGTCCGGATCCCGCCGCGCCTCGGCTTCGGCGAGCTGCGCCGCGCTGCGCTCGCGTTCGCGCGCGAGGTCGAGCGCCGCTGCCCGGACGACGCGACCACAACCTGGTGGCGCAAGGACCGCGACCCGGCCAAGGTGTTCGTCGACTACAACCAGAACGCGCGCGACCACACGATCGCGAGCGCCTACTCGGTGCGGGGCGTTCCCGAGGCGACCGTCTCGACCCCGATCGGCTGGGAGGAGATCGACGACGTCGAGCCGGCCGAGCTGACGATCGCCACCGTCCCCGGGCGTTTCGCCCGCCTCGGCGACCTTCACGAACGGATCGACGACCAGGCGTTCGCGCTCGACGAGCTGCTCGAGTGGGCCGAGCGCGACGAGCGGACGTAGGCTTCCCACGATGCCGACCGTCGTCACGATCTCCGCCCCGTACGGGACCGGCGGAAGCGTGGTCGGCCCGCAGCTGGCCGAGCGCCTCGGCGTGCCGTTCCTCGACCGCGCGATCCCGGTCGAGGTGTCGCGCCGCCTCGACATCCCGCTCGACGAGGCGCTCAGCCAGGAGGAGCTTCCGCGCGACGCGCTGAGCCGCTGGATGGCGTCCTTCGCACCAGCCGTGCAGCTGTTCGGGGGCGCCCCGCTGGCCCATACGCCTCCCCAGGACGACGAGGCGTTCTGCGCCGCCACCGAGGCGGTCCTGCGCGACGCTGCCGAGGCGGGGGCGGTGATCCTCGGGCGGGCCGGCGCGATCGTGCTACGCGACGTTCCCGGCGCGCTCCACGTGCGTCTCGACGCCCGACGCGAGCGACGGCTCGAGCAGGCGATGCGGATGGGCGGCTTCGATCGCGAACAGGCCGAGCGCGAGCTGCGCGCCTCCGACGTCGCGCGCGAGGCCTACGTTCGGACCTGGTACCGGGCCGACCCGGCCAACCCGTCGCACTACCACCTGGTGATCGACTCGACGCGGATCGACCTGGCCCGCTGCGTCGAGCTGATCGCGACAGCGGCTCGCAAGCCCGAGTGAGGATTGCCGCCCGCGGTTGGGGGTAACACCACCGCGATGACCGAAGCGCTCGACACAGCACGCCGCCTCCTCGAGCAGACGGGCGAGCACCCAGTCCTCAGCCTCTACTTCGACCTCGATCCCGCCGAGTTCGCGACGGCGCCGGCGCGGGCCACGCAGCTGCGCTCGCTCGTCGACGAGGCCAACGCGGAGATCGAGCGCGCCGACACGGCGCTCGGCCACGAGGACCGCAAGGCGCTCGCGCTTGACCTCGAGCGCGTCGAGTCCTTCCTTCGATCGGACGATGCGCCCGTGTCAGGCGCCCGGGCGCTCGCCTT
>Ga0070739_10000582_pt1 | contig 67668 bp, 90 predicted proteins | sample Coa_R1_7_FD_66445 | JGI IMG/M metagenome (GOLD analysis project Ga0070739, IMG submission 66445) | Surface soil microbial communities from Centralia Pennsylvania, which are recovering from an underground coalmine fire - Coalmine... | ecosystem: Environmental > Terrestrial > Soil > Unclassified ...
GCAAGGTCCGAAAGGCGATAAAGGCGATAGAGGCGACATAGGTCCACAAGGTCCGAAAGGCGACACAGGTCCGCAAGGTCCGCAAGGTCCGAAAGGCGATAAAGGCGATAGAGGCGACATAGGTCCACAAGGTCCGAAAGGCGATAAAGGCGATAGAGGCGACATAGGTCCACAAGGTCCGAAAGGCGATAAGGGAGAACCAGGAAGGGACGGCAAAGACGGACTTTCGGGGCCGAGAGGGCCAGCGGGAAACATTGAAGCCGCAGTTCAGGCGGCGATTGATGCCGTTATGAAACTTTTGAAAGAAAAAGGGTTGATAAATGGCTAATTCTCAGAGCACGTTGACGCTACAACAGATGTTGGATAAAATTTTGCCGCTAGGTGATATAAAACCAGTTTTGGCGGATGTTGCTGCGTATCAACTAGAACCATTTGTTACAATTTGTTCTGACGTATACGCAGAAATAGTAGGATTGCCGTTTCCTCATAAATGGAATGAAATAAAACTTCCTCAGTTTTATACAAACAGTTTTCAGCAAGATTATGCTCTTGTTAATTTAGACGGTTCTAGCGTATATAATATTGAATGGCTCGCTCAAGGAATAGCCGTAGAAATTAGTTCTTCCGCTCAACCGAAACCGTGGGGATATGTGGAATGTGGAAGAAGCCAAAGCCAAGCAACTGGAAGTTTATTACAGCCGATGAATTGGTCTTGGCCAACGTTTACTGCTAATTTACTTTATAACTATATGCAGTATTATGGAACTTGGGGTGCGGCGAACACCGGAAATAAAACTTTTGGAAACAACCCAGGTCCAAACTCTGTTTATACGTCGCCGCTTGCTGGAACAACGCAACAAGCCAATCCAATAACTCAAATCCAAGATACAAATGGAAATTTTCAGGTAGTTACTGTATATGGAACATGTGGAAGTACTCAACCTATTTGGCCAGCACCTAACGCTGCGCCAGGAACGCAAACTGTTGATGGAACTACTGTTTGGACAGTTGTTGACCCGAACGGCCTCGGTGTAAGGATTTTGCCAGTTCCATCTCAGACGGGCGTAGTGTTTCAGTTTAATTTAATCGGCCAGAAGCCAGCAATTCAGTTTACAAGTCTCGACCAAACATTCGACCCATTTCCCGACAAATACCAAAGTTATTTGAGGCAGGGAATTATTGCTCAGTGTTATAGATACAGCAGCGACCCTAAGGTTCAGGCTAAGTTTGAAAAAAATTATCAACTTTGGCAAAAGAGTTTATTAGACCTTAGAGAACTTGAAGACCGAGAACTCGAAGAGTATAGATTTGTTCCCGAAAGAACTATATTTGGCGCTGGAACAACTGGTCGAGTAAGTTATGTAGGTCCGGCGTATCCGTTCAATTATCCGTGGAGATAAACAGTGGCAAATCTTCTTAGCGATACTATTAATTATATTCGCCCGTTTTGTCGCTATCAAGAGGCGAATATCGGTACAAATAACATGCCTATTATAGGCATTGCGAATATAGTTCGGAACGTCATATTAGCTGCGCCGATGAGATGGAATTTTAATCGTTCGGAAAATTCATCTTATACTTTATCTACAGGTGTTCAAGATTATACTTTAGCTATATCAGATTTTGGATATTTGGAAAGAGCGTCGGTAAAAGACCCAGATGATGGGAAGTTTTATGAAATACCCGACGTTTTAAATAACGCTTCTTTGGCGCGGTCTAGTTTGCCCACTGGCCGTCCTCAGACAGTTTCTATACATAACATATCCGGCCCAATTTTAAGGTTTTCTGCGGTTCCAAATAAAAATTATTCGTTGTATTTAGTTTATCAGAAAGTTGCATCACAATTTGTAGCAATATCAGACCAATGGTCTCCGATTCCCGATACGCTTTCGGATGTTTATAACAATTTGTGTTTAGGTTATTACATGGACAGTTGTCAAGACCCAAGAGCGCCACAATATATAAGCAAAGGTATTGCCAGTTTATTGGCGCGTCAGAGCGGTTTATCAGAAATGGATAAGGCCATATTTGCCCAAAGTTATATGAATTTGAATTCAGCTTTTATAACTCAGGGCTTGGAAACACAACAAGGTCGTCAAGCACAGGCGGTTAGATAATGGTTGGATTATTTGAAAGCGCGGGAGCACAGCCACGTAATCCATCTCGTGGAAAGCCAATTCATGTTGCGAGAATGGAAACGGGTTTATTCACAAACAGAAATGCCCTTCATGACCCTGCCCAATATGTTATTTCAAAATTTTATGGCGGTTACATTGACGCTTTAATTGACGGAAGTAACATGGAAGTTTCAAATCAATTAAGTTTGATTCGACGCCCAGGCTTATCAAGATGGTCTAGTGTGGCAATACCAGACCAAGTGAATTGGTTCTATAATTGGAGAACCTTAACTCAAGGTTTGAAGGTTATAGTAGACACTGCAACCGCTACCTATCTTCAAACTCCTACAACACAGCTACAATTGTTTACTAAATCTGCGGGCGCGGGGCAGGGATATTATCAAGGCGTCGCAGATACTCTTTATTATGGCGACGGCATAGACCTTCAGAAAGTTCAAGTTAACGGAAATAACAAGATAGGTCCGTATAATTGGGGAATTGCAGCCCCTACGTCTGCGCCCACAGTAACTGAAAAAACCGTAACGGCTGGAACGACGTGGGTAGCCAACACTGTTTGGTCAACGATGGGTATTATTTTTGACGCTACATCTGGAACTTTACAGCAGCTAATTTCCGTTAATGCGTCAGGAACAAATACTACTCAATTCGGAACGTCTGGAACAGGCGAACCCGCGTGGAATTTGACTCCCGGAAATACTACGTCTGATGGAACAGTAACTTGGACTAATTTTGGTCCCGTTAGATTGTGGAAAGCTAATCAACTTTATAATAACTTTAATGTGGGCGGAACTCTTACAAATCCTTGTATGATTTACGACCCTACCACAAACACTTTACAAGGAAATACAAACGCCGGAAACGCTCAAGGAACTTCTGGAACATCCAAACCTGCTTTTAATGCAACTGCTGGTGGAAACACATACGACCCAATTGGGGATGCTCCACCAGGTGTAAAATGGGTTGCCATACCGCCCAATGTGCCTCGAACTATTGATGGTGTCGGAAAATGGGCTAAGAATACTGCATATACTAAATGGGGCGTTTCGGGTTCGACAGCATTTTCTGCGGTTCTCGTTCCTTATACGCTCCCGCCGCCGAACGGGGACGGCTCTCTAGGAAAATCCGACATATTTTTAATGGTTTGTACGACCGCTGGAACGTCTTCTAACACTCCCGTTCAACCACATTTTTCATCGGTTGCCGGAACGCCGACTCCAGACGGTGATTTGATTTGGATGAGCTTGGGTTCGGCTACTTATCAAAGTTCTCATGCTTATACCGCATGGACAGTTCAAGGAGCCGTATTTTCTGCGATAAAAGATTCTAATAATAATATCCAAGTATGTACAACGTCGGGAACGACGGACGTTGCGGCCAATGCGCCAGGAACAACAATAAGCGGAACTATAACAGTGGCCAATGCTGTTGGAGGCAACACGGTTTATACGCTTCCTTCTTCTCAAAGTTTTACAACAGGCCGTCCTGTAGTTATTTCTGGTTTTACAAATGCTGCGAACAACGGTACGTTCAATGTTGTAAGTTCTTCGGGAACCTCTCTTACGGTTAATAATTCGGCTGGAGTGGCCGAAACAAGCGCGGCAACCGTTGTTTATAATCCATTTGGAACAGCATACGGACAATCAACACAAGATGGCTCTGTTGTTTGGGTTTGTGTGGGGAATTCCATGACTTGGGCTGCGAGCACAAAATGGTATTTGCCTAGCGCGGGTTTTGTTCCTCCCGTGGGTTCCGTAACTTATGGCGGAGCATCCGTAATAGATTCAAACAATAATATTCAGTCTGTTATAGCCAGCGGTTTAGGCGGAGCGTCTGCGCCATCTTGGAGCACGGGAATAGGAAATACTACCACTGATAACGCCGCAACATGGATTAATGTGGGAGCAGCTTCGGCAAATTTCTTTACTTGGACTAAAGGTTATCAATACGCATATTCATTTTCGGCTAGAACATCGAATGACCAATTCAATACTACCACTCCGCCTGGTTGGGGATTGCTTCCGAACACGGGCGGCCCGCTAGGACCGCCAACGGGTTCTAAGTCTGGAGGCGTTTCAACTGCATCGCCTTTGGCGACTATTACAGGGCCTAACGGAGGAACTGGAGCGGCCAACTTCTTGCAAGGAGTAGGCTCTACCGACCCACAAGTGGATACAATTATTATTTGGCGAACCTTGGATGGCGGCAGTACATTGTTTTTCTTAACGGAAATTCCGAATCCCGCGCCAAACGGAAACAATCCAGGAAATTGGTCTTTTACTGATTTTCTTTCGGATTCTGTGGTTAATGAATTGATTCCTGCGCCAATTAATCATCAGAATGACCCGCCGCCCGCTGGATTTTTACCGATGGCGTATCATTTTGAAAGGATTTGGGGAGCGGTTGGAAATTTTGTTTTCTGTTCGGGCGGACCTGATGTTCAAACAGGAAATCCTAACGAGTCATTTGACCCCGCAAATTTTTTCGAGTTTCCTAGCCCTGTTACGCGCATAGTTCCCACGGCAACAGGAATTTTGATTTTCTTGACTTCGGATATATACGCCATTCAGGGCGGGCCTGTGTTTGACACATTTTTTCCGACTCCGATGATTCCGGGAGTGGGTTTATTGCATTTCAATGCTTTGGATGTTTATGGCGGGGTTATTTTTATGTACACCGCCGACAACCAACTTATGAGCATTGACCCAAGTAGCGGAGTGAATCGAATTGGCGGACCGATTGCGGATAAATTGCAGTTGTTCGACGCTTCTAAAGTATATGTGACGGTACATCAAAGCGGAAATGATAATGCCGTTTTTGTTTCGGACGGGCAAACGGGATGGTACAGATTAAATCCGAATCAATTTCCGAACGGAAATGCAGTTTGGAGTCCGTTTGCCATGATTACAAATGGAGCGGGAGCGGTTCAATCCATAGAAGTATCTCCAGGAATACATAGATTGTTGGTTGGAGGTATTGGAAATAATACTCACATTTTACAAAGAGACTTTAGCACTTATCAGGATGACGGAACAAATTATACTTGTTTCTTCACTATGGGAAGCATTAATTTAGTTCATCCAGGTCAAATTGCAGGTCTTACTTTTATAAATGTTAGAGCTACTAGAGTCGGAAGTTCTCCGACCGTCTCTTTTTTGCTGAACGAGATAAACGGAACGTTTACAACTTTTCCTGAGTCTCAGCCATATCCTTGGCAGATTTATGGAAGTACCTTACAGCCGACAAGTCTTTATTCAAACGCTTATTATTTCAGGCCGACAGGAGTTCCCGCTTTGGCGGAACATTTGCAGGTTAAAGTAAGTTTTCCAGCCGAAAATTTTGCTAATGAAGTTTTGACGTTAACTATTTTCGGAGTTATCGAACAGCCTCCAGAGGAATAATGAAACTATCTGATTTTTATCCTAATTTCGATAATTGGGTTTCGGCCTCTTCTGATTCTGCGGGACCAAAGCCTCAAATTCCTGACTCAACAACTCAAGTAAATCCGTTTTTAGCCGCGACGGTGCCGCTGCCTTTGCAATATTCTCCCGACTCCTTACGTCAGTATAATAGGCCGGGATTATCAAGTTTTAGGGTTTCGCCTTTATCGCCTAGTTCTTTTCCGTCTATTAACAGTGCGTCTGCAAGCGTAACCAAGACCATTGTTCAAAATAGCGGCAGCGGTCTGCTTTTAAAAACAAACGGAATAGTTAATCCAAATCAAAGTGTGGCAAATTTTCAAGGCACGGGATTATCTATCACATCAGATAGCAGCGGTAATATATCGTTCGTAAGTACTGCGACTGGCGACGGTATAACTCATGGGACTCTTCCGTGGGAATATGACTCGGCCTATGTCATTTTAAGGGATGATTTCTCCAATCTATATAATGGTAGCTTAGACCCCGCAAACGTTAGTGCCCAAATTGGCGAATTGGGGTGGATAAGTACATTTGCATCGGGCATCACTACGCCTCAAACTACCAGCTATGTCTTTCCTTATTTTGGAACTTTTAGTTGGGAAAACAGTACGTCCGCCAATAGTGTTGGCGGATATATTATAAATAGCGTTACTATAAATTCAGCAGGTGTGCCTCAAGTAGCGTGGCCTTTATTGGACTATCCAGGTTGGAAATTGACTTTTGTTTGGAAAGTAGATAGCAGCACGCAGTTTGCGTTTTCAAAAGCAAAAAAGAGTTTGTATGTAGGTCTTTGTGGTAATTTTATTAATAATCTAGCAAATGGGGTTGGTCGGCCTGATGTATTTATGGGCGTCCGTTATGATACGAGCGCCACACCGGGAACACTTACTCTTTCATCTGTTGCGACATCATCGGGCGGAAATGCGACTTATACAGGAACCATTACTGGAGGAGCTAACGGAGCCTATAACGGTATTACTTTTACAGTATCGGGCTTCACTAACGGTGTTAATAACGGAACATTTGTGTGTGTGGGCAGTTCTACCACAACATTAACCTTAGCTAATGCATCTGCCGTTGCTGAAAGCCATGCCGCTACTGCATCGGGAACGGGGTTGAATGACACCAATTATACATTTGAAGTCGTTTCAAATAGGAGCTATACGACAGGCAGCCCTAGACATAATCTTCAAGGTCAAACTTTTATAACTCCGTTTACTCCTACTCAAGGAACTTGGTACAGATTAGAAATTACTAGCACTGCCGTGGGCCAAGTAACTATTTCTATGACCGATGGTAACCAAATAATTTCACAAAATTTTACTGTGCCTTTATTTACTATACTTACAAATGGGGCTATTACGGCTGGCGCATCTATAACTTCGGTAGGTACTTCAACTAATATCGGCTTGGTTAGTAACAGTCCATTATCCGCAACTAGTAATGTACTGACTAATGCAAGTGCGGCTCCTTTCGGACCCGGAAGTAAAGTTACTTTTGCGAATCTTCCGGGGGCGGCTTCTGTTCTTAATGGGCAAACTGTAACTTTAATTCCAAACGCAGAGTCTTCTAATAGGAATTTAACTTTTAATACAACTATTGCTTCATTTGCAAGCACTAACTTAGCGAGTAACTCTTCTGTAATTGGATACCCGGCTTATCAGCCATATTTTGCTTTTGGTAACGATGATACGACAAGTCCGGCAGGAAGTTCTATGCGATTTTTTATGGATTACTTTTCTTTTGTTTGGAATCCAAATTTCGGACCTAACGCGCCGGGCGTTCCAAATTCAGTTAAACCGAGGTATTGGTAAATGAGATTGGAGGCGTCCACAGTTAAGGACATCACTAAGTTAGTAGAATGGATTTCTAACGACTCTTATCATAAGGATTGTTTAAACCCTGAATGGTGGCTGACAGGCAACGGATTATTGAGTTTTTGTATTTACGACGACAACGGACCAACAATGTTTGCGAGAGTTGAAAAAGAGGGAGATTTATTGCGTTTACACTGTCAATTTGGGCCTGAAACGGAAGTTAGTAAATCTCGGACTATCAAATCCCTGTTGTGGGCAATTCCTATAATGGAAAGTCTGGCAAGACAAAACAATTTGGATGGATTGATATATAAATCAACCCACTCATCACTAATCAAATTTATGCATAAGAAATTCGGTTTTACCGAAATTGATTCAAACGACCACGTACTATTTTTCGAGGAAAGTTAATGTGCGGACCTAGTAGCGAAGAAACAATGGCTCAAGCGCAGCAAGCATCGCTCGCTTCTAGCTTGGCGGCAAATTTTAATGAGAATTTTAAAAATCAGAGCGATATTTTGGGAAAGCTCAATGCAATGTGGACGCCCATTGCTGCGGCAGGACCCGTCCAAACAGGAATGGGCGCGGCAGAATTGGCTGCACTAACAACAGGGGCCACCGAAGGCGTTGCTCAAGAATATGCCAAAGCTGGACAGGCTTTACGAACCACCTTGGCGGCTCGCGGCGGCGGTCAAGAGTTTTTGCCTAGCGGAGCTAGAGAATCTCTAGAATCAAGTTTGGCTAGTGCTGCCGCTTCTGAAGCGGCCCGTCAAAAACAGGCCATAACTTTACAGAACTATAATTTGGGTAGACAGAATTGGTTGGCTGCAACGGCTGGATTGCATCAGTTAGCGTCTCAATATAACCCTCTAGGATTTGCTGGCGCGGCGCAGCAAGGGTTTTCAAGTTCGTTCGATATGGCTAATAAAATAGCTCAACAAAGAAGCCAAAAGCAAGCCATGCTTGGAGGCTTGATTGGTTCGGGCCTGATGGATTTGGCCACTTTTGGCGCTGGCGGCCTTGCCAATTTAGGCGCAGGTGAAACTTTCGGAGAAGGAGTGGGAGATTTCTTTAAAGGCGGGTTAAATGCCTTAACGGGACAGGGATAAAAATATGCTAGACCCAAAAGTTAATCCGGCAGGAACGTTATCACAATTGCCCGGAGATAATCCATTAATACAAAATATATTGAGACCGCAAGATGCTGTTTCAACGTTGGCGTCTCCTACATTAGTTGATACAGGCTCAGAACCTTTCACTCCTTTAGCTCCTGCGGTAAAATCTTCTATTCCTTTGGCTCCTCAAGAAACTCAAATTCCACAACGTTTGCCCGTTTCAGGCGGAGCATCACTCGGACAAATTATTGCAACCAAAGGCCAAATTCTGCCTCACGTTCAAGCGATAGGCGACAGCATAAACAGAACAATCAGGTCCAACCCAGAAGTTGCGGCCAAGCCGGGCGGAATTATGAGAGCCGTAGTTGGCGGAGCTTTGGACGCGCTTAAAGGTGTCGGACAATCCATAGGCGATGTTGCGGCAGTCGGTACTGTTCCGGCAGGAGCAGGTGCGCTTACGGGATTTGCTCGAACGATGGCTGCTAGAAATCAGAGACTGTCCCAAGAGAAGCTTTTAAAGACCGAAGAAGATAAAAACAGAGCTTTGATGGCTGAATCTGCGGTCAGGAGAATGCACGAACAGCGATTGGTAAGTAAATTAGATATGGAAGCAAAGCAGGCTTCGGTGGATTCCGGTCTTCGACAAATTCAACTTTACAGGAGTTTGCCGAATCCTGTGCCCGTTCTAGGCGACCATCTCGACAGCGATGAAATTAATCAATATTTAAAAGAAGGAAAACTCGACCCTACAAAAGAGACGGCAATTCCTGATGGATTAAAAACGGTGGGGGAGGATGAGAACGGAAACCCCATTGTTCGCACGACCTATACTTTAATGGGCATTCCGAAGGAAGTTACACTCAATGAAAGTTTACCAGGATATAAAGATGTGTTGGATGAATTAAATAAATATAATCCTCCCGCCCCCGGACAAAAATGGAAGGAAGGACAAACATTTTCAGGGGAGCAATTTAATTTGATGATGCAACACGCTGCGGATGTTCGCGCCGCAACGAAAGCCCGTAACCAAGAATTGATTGACTCTAAGATGGCGGATGAAAAAATGGTTCTAGATTTGGAAGCCGTCAATTTTCGAGGAGTCGAAGATTGGGTTAACGCCTTATCCCACAATAATGGAGACGTTATGGCAGCTAGAAATGCCATGCTTGCAAACCCTCAAATGAGGGCGAAATATCCTAATTTAGATAACGATTTACGCAAGTATTATGGTCAAGATGATAAAGGAAACTATTTTTTTGATAAACTTCTTGAAAAATATCAAGAAAAATTAGGCAAAAATGATACCGATTTAACCGATTTACAGAAAAAGTTAGATGGCGCTCACGGGGCCGAGGCTGCTGCGATAGCTTCGGGAATCCAATCTAGAATAGACGACCCCAACACTCCTAAAGAAATCGTTCCTAAATTACAACAAATGCTTAAACAGGCAACGGCACAATCAGCGGCATCTCTCGCTTTTCAAGAGAAATCGGCAGAAGTTACTAGACAAGCCGAAAGAACAGAAATGCAAAAAGATATAGAGCCTGCCGCGCAATCTATCGCCAATGGAGATTTGACTGATTTGAAGGATATTACTACGGCATTTAAAGGTAATCAGAGACTACTTCTTTATAACAGAGTTAAAGAACTGAATCCTAAATTTAATATATCCGCGTTAAAGCGTCAAATAAAAATAATGGATGATTATACGACGGGTTCGGAAGGCAAACAATTACAATCATTTGGAACTTTTTTGAGGCACGCCGGTGAAGCTGCCGATGTAATTGGGAACCTTCAGTTAACGGATGTTAAATTAGCTAATAAACCGTTGGTGTGGTGGAAAAAGAATATTTCTAGCGACCCTAGGTTTACTTCATATATGACGGCTCTAGAACCTGTGCGAAAAGAGTTTGAAGGATTTTTATTGGGGGGAAGGGCGCTTTATGCGGAAGACCGAAAAGCGGCGGAAACGATACTTTCAGATGATAGTACTCCGTCCCAAGTTGGGGCCGCATTGAAACAGATGGGAAGAACTGTTCAAGCAAGATACGGAGAAATGAACCAAAGGTTTAAAAATCAAATGGGTAAAAACATTTCACAACTTGTTGGACCTTTATCCGAGGACGCACTTGAAGGCGCTAAAAAAATTGGTTTGCCTGTCCAGGATAATGACTTATTGTCAATGAGTTCTGCTTCTCCTGATGCTCAAGCAAAATCTAGTTTGCCCGCTCCTCCTCCGGGGAGAATTTATATTAAAACTCCAAGCGGAACCATTATGACCATTCCTCAGAATCAAAAAGATGCGGCGGTTGCCAATGGAGCTACGGTAATTCAATAATGGAAGACCAAATACAGAATCAAAATTTGGTGATGCAAGACCAAACGCAGAATCAAAATGAGCCTGAGCAGTTGGATATTTCAAAACAATATCCAAGCGCCACGAGAGTAGAGAATGGTGTTGCGTACGACGCGACAGGTAAAGCATTAGGTCCTGTCGCAGTTTCTGCTGTTTCAGCGCCTTCTACTGCGGCATCGGTGCATAAAGACGATAATTTTTTCCTCAAATTAGGGGCGGAACCAACACAAATACTGCAATCACAGCCTTCAAAACCCGATGATTTTTTTATGAAACTCGGCGGCAGTGTTGTTCAGACTGAGCAGCCACGGTCTATTAGTCTTTGGGAAGCCCTTAATAAGCCTGTTGGCGGCGATTTTGATGCGAATAAAAGAGTATATCAAAAATTTAACCAAATGATAACAGATTGGTTAGCTCTTCACGAACCCGAAAAATTGCCGGAATGGGCGAGACAAGCTTCTATTATCGCTGCGAGAGCACCGGCGGATATTATAGGGGCGGGCGTTGAGTCGGCAAGAAGAACTTTATCTCCTCTTGGAATTATGACTTTGGGTTTGGGACCCTTAGCGAAGGGACTCATTTCCGAGGCTCCCGTTTTAATTAAAGGAGGCGTGGGAGCATTAGAAGCGGCAACTGCGGGAGGATTTACTGTGGCGGGAGTGCAACAGGCTTTATCTAAAGGCCCTGAAGGAGAAACCCCGCTAGAGTCTTTTGAGCGTCGAGTATCAGGAGCGGGTCAAGCTTTATTGGGAGTGTTGGGAACTGCTGTTGGCTTACATGAGACAGTAAAACCTTCTACAGATTCCGTTTTAAATAAAGTAGAAAAACACTTCAGTAATAATGATTATAAAGAGGGTTTGAATTTATTAGGAAAAACCGAAATTCCTAATACCATGAAATCTCACGCAGCAACTATTATTTCAAAAGGAACCGTAGCAGACGCTGCGAATTCGTCGTGGAAAACACGAGTAAATGATGCTATGGCCGCGTCTAAACAAGCCGATGAAGCCCGTGAGGCGGCGCATGCGGCAGAACAGGCGGAGCTAAACGGAACGGGAACACGAGAACAAACCATAGAAGCGTATAATAAAGCATCCGAAGCAGCCAAAAATGCAGACAAAGCCATTGATGCGATGAACAAAGCTTCGGAAAATCGCGCCAAAGCGGCGGTAGATGCTTTGAACGCAGTTAAAGCAGCTAAAAGAGCATTTATGGCTCCTAAGATAGTCAAAAACATAGCAACAGTTAAAGAAAACTTTAAAAAGGCTTTTCCTCCGACTTCGCGGGCACCTTACACCGACCAAGATTTAGATGTGGCTCTTTCTCACATCTCCGATTATCATGCTCAGGAAAATATAAGTGATGCCGAGCAACTTCACGACGCATTAAATCGTGCGGAAAATAGAATTGATAATGAGATTGCCAAAGCATCTGCGCCGCATTTGAATCAGCCTATTGCCACAAATCCTACTTTAGATGTTGCTGCGGCTTTGAAGCCTGCCGATTTATTGGAATCGGGGTGGTTAGAACGCGGATTAAATTCCATCGAAGATTTTAATTTGAAGGATATGACAATTGGCGAAGCTCAAGAATTAATTACTAGACTTAACGACCAATTGCGCGGAATTCGTAGAAAAAATCTTTGGGATTGGAGAACAGCTATTTCTAACAGTCCTGAATATGCAGCTAAGGCGGCTTTGGTTGATAGTTTGAGAAAGGGTGTAGCTGAATCGTTGGAAAATTTAGGGGTTTCTGACGTGGCTAAGGCTAGGCTTGAACAAAAGGCTGTAATTAACGTTCGTGACGCGATAGAATCAAAACTTTCTAGAGCAAAGCAGCAAGTTCGAGGAACAGCCAAAACAACTCCGTTTAGGGAATTTTTGTCGAATCAGGCTCGACGCGCGGGCGCAGGCGTAGGAGCGATATTAGGTCGAGGAGCGGGCCACGCGATTCTTGGATGGGAATTCGGAGGAGCGGCAGGAGAAAAATTGGGAAATCTTATTTCTCCGTCCGATTTAACAAGAGATAGAATTGCTGCGGAGGCGGCAAATATTTCGGGAGATATAAATACAAGATTGGCTCAAATTACGACGTCTCCTGCGAGACCGTTACCTTGGGAAAGTCTTCCTCCTCCTGTTTTGAGCGTGTTATCCGCCGACGATATAAGACAATTATTGCGGGAATCCTCTCAATTACACGCGGATTTAGCATCTCATTATGGCGAATATGTCGGAGATACTAGTTACGCAGATTTAGAACAGAGATTTTTAGAGGATGTAGCCAACAAAAAATTACACGGCGTCGAGTTAGATTCTGCCGAGAAAAAATTGCTGTCAAATTTCAATAATCAAAATTTGGCGGATGACGAACTGATTAGAAAGGCCACACAAAAAGCACAAGAAAATGCCGCTGAACAGACCGTTCCTACTGCTACGCTGCCTAAGAACGCCGAACCGTTATTGCATCCTGATATTGAATTTCATAACAATCTTGATACTCAATCTGCGTTAGCGCATGATATAGTGCATAATATCATTGCGAAAATGCGCGGTATTCCTATGCTCGATGAAGTTTGGTCGCACGAGCATCCCGAAATTGGGGACAATGTAATGCTTGCGCCCGTTGATTGGGACGCGGAATTCGGGGACAGGCAAGGCGGCTTCGACTTAGAAAAAGCCGCTAAGAGAATAGACGACATCGCAGATGTGTATGTGGCGGGCGCTGTAGCCAATGATTTGTGGCATGACGTTCCGTTTACAGAGAACGAACATGCTGGCGCAGATATAGCGGCTTTGAGAAAATTTCTTCAAGACGCGGGATTGTCAGATGCGGAAGCTTCTAGAGTTATAGCGGCTGCTGCGGAAAGGGTTCGTGCTGACTTGTCTAGACCGGGAATGAAAGAATTCGTTGAAAGCCACGCATCAGTAAGAGAACCCGGCCTTGACAGAAGTTTACATATCAGCAAAGATAGAATGAATCAAATTTACAAAGATTTGGGATTAGGAGAGAAAAATGAACCAAGTAACAAGCAGCTTGCAGGGCAGCCTGAGCGACATGCTGAAAAAGTTGAGCCAACAACTAAAACAGGCGGAGCCGAAGCAGAAACAGGTGTTCAAGGACGCCCTACTGAAGAGTCAGACCAATCTCCCGAAACCTCTAGGACAGGAGAAGGGACTGCTGAAACAACAGGAGGCCCCAGCGCCAGCATTGCCAAGCCCGAACAACCCGCCTTTTCTAGAGTAGCGGAACTTCCGTTGAAGCACGAGTATCGAGCGCAGATAAAAAGGCAGGGAGAAGAAAAACCCATAATTGAAATTATTCCTGCCCATTCTAGCCATGAAGTATTTGATATTGCTAGAGAAAAATATCCCGATGCCGTAGCTATTGATGTGGGAGAGCCGAAGCCACCAGCATTTGAAGATAAATACGCGGTACCTAAGAAAAAAATTCTTTCGTTGCCTATGCATCGTATTCCCTCAAGAATCCCAATAGAAATTATAAAACACGAACTAGGTCATGCTCTTGTGGGAACTAAAGAAGGCGTGGGTTTAAATGGCGTGCTAAGGCATACGCATCCAAAAATGGGCAAGAATTTTATCGCCGCCGTTGATTGGAAAACCGAAGGTCTTTTTGAACCCGGCCCGCACGGCCCTATATTAAAACCTGACAAGGTTATGCCTGTAATAAGGGCCGTTATGGGCGGCATAGCTGCGGATGAAGTTTTTAACAACATTCCACGAAATGAAAATCATAATTTTAATTCAATGCTTACGAGACAGGATTCTGATGGAGGCATGGCTCTAAGATTTCTAAAAGAGGTAGGATACGATAATACCTCAGCCCTAGATGTAATAAATAAAGCCATAGATGAAAATAAACAGTTCTTGACAAACAAGCACGTATCGGACATAATTAATGAGAATGCAGGAGTAAGAGAAGAGGGCTTATCCGAGCAATATCATTACAGCCCGCAACGCATACAACAGATGTATAATGAAATTGTGAGGAGGCAGAATGCAGAACAAGCAGCAGGACCAGCAGAACAAAACGCTGACTACGGAAGAACTAATGGAGAAGGCGATAGAGAGCGCAAAACGGATGTCGCCCGAACAGAAGCGGCAAGTGAGGCAGCAAATAGACAAAGAACTGAATCGGTAAGACCTGAGTCTCCTGCTTTTTCAATTCCAAAAGAAAGAACCACGGGAAACCCCGAACACGACGCTGCAATTAAGGAAGGCGGAGGCGTGCCTGCTGGAGTTATGCGCGGCGACCCTCAGATAGGACTTCCTGAATTAACCTTATTCCACGACCCGCAAACAGGAACTACCTTAGCCCTGAAAACGGCGGATGGAATAGACTCTGAAAAAGTACGTCGAAAACTAGAAGACAGCCGTGCCCAATATGCGAAAAAATAGAAGAAAAGAAAATTAGTGAATTGAGCAAATATGACCAAGCCGCCGCAATATAGGAAATGGTCACAAAGTAAGAAGTTTTTATAACAATATTATAGACCCGTCTAAAATCCTGATGACGTGACCGTGGATACTCATGCGGTTGCTGCGGCCACGCTGATGCCTTTAGGTGCTGATTCCCCGGAAGTTAAAGATAACTTCGGCGCTGCGGGAGAATCTAATTACACTGGTGTTGTCGGAAATTATCCGTTATACGTTGAAGCATATCGCCGAGCCGCTAAAGAACTTGGCCTTCTGAATTGCAATCCGTAGTATGGGAAAAAATAAGGAAATTATTTCCGACTGAGTGGAAGACAAAACAAAACTTAAAAAAGCGGTTAAAAAGGAATGGGAAAAGTACGAAGACGGCAAACAGTCTGCGGAAACCACCCGACAAAAAATTATGGATATGGCCCGAAAAGCAAATATTGACAAACAGCCTGAAACCAAATATACTAAAACAGGACTAGAAACTCTGTCGAAAGGATTAAAATAATGGAAAAAGACATTGTTCTTGAAAAAAAAAAATGAAGCAAGACAAAATTCCTCTTACTCGTAAAAACTATTTGGAATTAGCTTATTTTGGTAATCCGCCAGATGAATTAAGTGCCGAAGAAGAGGCCGAATTGCCCGAACAATTTAGAAAAATGTCGGAGGAGAATTCAGATGAGTGACTTTGCTTATGTGGATGCGAAAATTATTCCTGGAAAAATAGCCGTTCCCATAGAGGATTTAACCAATGAACAGCGACAGCAGTTGGCTACAGAAGAATTCGAGCGTCTCTTGCGTCGTTATGCCGACTCACAAACGACCCGAAATGTTGGCCTTGGCCTTGGAGAAAATCTCTAATTCGGAAAATCAAGTTGATGACGTAAGAATATTTGCAGATACTGACTGTAATATTGAGGAAGTAGAATTTGTCAGAGATGAGTATTGTCCAAGAGCGTTAATTTTTCATGCCCGTCCGCATGTTTCCGTTCCTTCGGGAATGTGGAACATACTTCAAGCCCTAAAAGCTGGATACGAGACTAAAGCCGAATACGTGTTTCTTATTGAAGAAGACGTATTGGTGGGCCGAAATTTTTTCAATTGGCATTTTACGGCGCAGGCCGCCAATGATTATTTTGCTACGTGCGGTCGAAGAATGCGGCATCTGCCAAGCTATAATCAGTACACTAATCCTGGAAGTTGTTTTAAGCGCGGTTCTTTGTCTTTGGTAGTGGAACACATAAATGACAGTCTATTTGAAAACAGGCAAGCCTATATGGACCGCACCTTTGGGCCGATGCCTGAAGTATCCGATTTAGATGACGGATTGATTAGACGCATAGCTAAATTTTATGGCCTATCCGTTCTTTACCCCGACACGCCACAATGCGCGCATATCGGGTTCAGAGCATATAATCATTACATGGATTGGGTTAATACAGGGAACATAGAGCAAAGAATTTCAAAACTCAGGACCATGCTATCTGAAATAGACCCCAATAACAGGTTTACCGGAGACTTTGAGCCGATTTTACTCTCTTGAGTGCTCTAAAAGCGGCTCGGTTTCGATTTCGTCCCAAGCCTTATTTGGCGTTGGGTTTAAAAGCGTAGTCTGCTCTTCAACCGTTGCGTTTGATTCTTCTTGTTTTTTCATTTTTCTTTCTTTTACGATTCTCAAAATTTTTTACGAAGCTGCCGTGTTTGCATAAGTACGATTCCGGGCACAGTGGACGAGTCAGTTAATTTACGAACCATAAAATCTTTGCAATCGCAGAAATATCTAGCAAAAAGATGGCCTACGCGAGTCACAATGTGAACTTCCGTAGGGTCGGATTCGGACGACACGTAAAAAATTTTACAAAAACCGTCTCCATTTTGTTTTTTAGGCACAGTTAGTTTGATACTCCCAGGGCAAACCCTGGGATTCTGTTTGCCTAGTTGCATTGCTGCACCTCGGTTCCCAGAAACGGGACTACCAATAGGCCCGAATCGGAGCGCACTGAGTCTCCGACTACTCCACCGATAGGCATCGCGCGTCCTGCGACGTTAAATGCCGCGTTAGCGTCTCGGTGGTCATTGTGTCCGCAATGTCCACAACGATATGACTTACCGTTGGGCTTGGTTAACTGATGGCATCGGGAGCACTCCTGCGATGTATACGCAGAATCTACTTCCAGCACCATTACCCCGCGCAAAGCGGCTTTGTAGAGAATGAATTGAAGCAACTGATAGAAAGACCACTGAGACGACTCGCTATAACGGCGAATCTTCCCCTTCCTGACGTTCTCCAATTTCTCTACGTTAATGCACCGACGATGTTTCGCGGCGTAGTCCACAATCTGCTTGGACACGACATGATTTTCGTACTTCGTGCGTCTTGATTGCTTATTACGAATCTCGTGAAGAAGACGCTTCTTCCCAAGACCCTGCAAATTTGCTTTCCGCCCCCTCCAGACTTCTTTTGTCTTTGCTGGGTTGAAACCAAGATGCAAAACTTTCCCGCTTTGTGGGTCTGCCAACGTTGCGACAGCACCAACCGAGTTACGGTCAACGCCCACTGTTCCCGTGCACACGAACTGCTTATCCGCTTTTGCGTTGTAGCAAACTGCTGCGTACCACCCGCCTTTGCGCATAAAAAATTCTGCACTACGGATGAATCCTACAGGCAGTCGCAACCATATAACGGGCAGAATTTCTTTTTTGAATAGTGCAGGGATTCTCAACCCGCCTGCTTCCAACTTAATCTGCCTGCCTTTGTCTCCGGAGATAGGCAACACGAGGTTGGTTACCGATTTGCATTTCTTATTTCTTTGGTACTTCGCAATCAGACTCTTGCTGATTGCGCTCGGTATCTCGTGATAATATTTACTAGAGGACTGGTCGCGATGAGCGAGCATTCTATCAACGCAGGCACGAGCCTTGGGTACCAAGGAATCAAGTACGGGACGAAGAAAATCGGGGCACTTGATTTTGATACAGCAAGTCACTGTGTCTACCATCTTTGTGTGCGCGTCGTCTTTTGCACGAAGTTCCGCAGGAAGCTTCTTGCCGACCTTCCGTTTATTCGTGAGATGCTTACTGGCGTTGTTGATAGCATCGGCTGTGCGGTTGTTGAGTTTGGTGGCGATGCCGACCACATCCACTTTCTTCTCCGCTACCCTCCCACGGCTAACTTGAGCGCAGTTGTTGGCACTCTCAAAAGTAAGAGTGCTTCCGCCTATCTCAGCCGATTTGGTTCCTTCTATTGGGGTCGTCATGCTCGTACTCTTTGGTCTAGCGGTTTCTTCCTTTGCTCCGTAGGTGGAGCGACGTTAGAAATTCTCAAAACGTATGTCAGTCAACAAGGACGCGGCTAACCCAGACTAAAGTCCGGGATTGCGCCCGCGTATCGGTTCATCCAAATTAAAACCTAAACCTGCTTTATTGGCCGCTTCTCTTCTTGCTTCGATTTCTGTTCCGACTTCGGTGTACCTGCCTGTTACGGTAGAATCTTCATGTCCAATCCAAAAATGAACTAGACTGTCGGGAACCCCCTGCATACGCAAATGTGTAACCCTGAATCGCCGTAGACTGTGGAATCCGCCTAAAATGCCGCATTTTGCAAATTCACGTCGGTAAAAGCTTTCGGATTCAGGAAACATTAATCCGTTTTCAATCCTAAAATGCCGCTTTAGATAGTCATTAAGCTCGCTAGGCAAGTCTACTTCTCTAATTCCTGCCTTCGTTTTCGGCGGCATCATTCTTTGGCCATCTCGTTGTCCGAATACGACTATTTTTGATTCGGACGGCACCCAATAATTAAAATTAGGCAGTCTTTCCTCATTCGTGGCCATAGTCAATGCCAAAGCCTCTTGAATTCGCAGCCCAGAACCCGCTAGAACGACCAAAAGGGCTTGGGTATGGCTTGGGGCCTTGGAAGTGCATTTAAATGCGTCTTGAACCGTCTGTGCGCTAGCCACGGGCCTTTTCTGTTGATTCTTATCTACAATGGGCAAGTCCATAAATTCCGTGTTCCATTTATACGGATAGACTTGCTCACCCTCTGAATTAACGATAGAACTTCGTATCTGCTTGATAATATTGACGTTAAGCTGAATCGTGCTGGCCGATAGTCCTTTGGCGGCCAAGATTGCCACAAGTTCTTTAACTTCTTTATTTCCAACGGAATCTACGGCAAGTACGCCTATATTCGGATTCAAATTGGTTTCAATTTGCGATTTATAGGTCTTGACTGTTTCGGGACGAAGCGGATTTCTTTTACGCTTTTGTCCATTTCGTAGCCACACTTCGGCCTGTTCCCTGAATGAAGGAGTTGTCTTGTTCTTTACTTTTGTTATCATCGGACAAACCCTTTCAGTCTGTTTTTGATTTTACGATACAGCAGCATACCGTAAAAAATCATGGCTGTCAAGACCAAAAAAAGTTTTAGTACTACCCGATGAGTTTTATACATTTTGAAAGTAATGCTATATTACATTATCATTTTTAAGGACGGATTCGATGTTCTTTTTTACATTGTTTCTCAGGCTCGATACAATTTTATGCATCGGTCAGATATTCGCGGTTCTTTTCGGCAATCGAAATTAAATCCAAAGGAGGTCTGGCCGTATTACAATAATATACGGCTTTAGCGGACATATATCTAATTATTAAAGACTTGTCGAATGTAGAAGAAGAATTGCGTAGTGCAGATGCCGCTTGATATAATAATGACGCTGGCATACGTAGTCGAGAATTAGAGGAAATCGTCGTGAAATAATTTAAAAGAAGATTTAAAAGTTCGCCGTTGTTAAACCGTACTATTTCATCACTATTAAACACAGTACTGCTAGCTTGGACGAGGGCTAAAGCTCCGAAAATAATAAAATGTTTGTCTTGTACCTTAGGCAGCGGGATTTCTTTTATGGTCTTTAAAGTTTTACATCCTACTTTTAATTGTCCGTCGCGTATGTCAATTTTGCCTTCCGCTTCCCACATTCTAGGATTTTTAAAGTATGCGTGTATCGGGTTAAGAAATACGGCAATAAATGGGTGTTCGTAAGCGTGAATCCATCCCTCGCTACAAATCGGTCCCTTTCCCGTTCCTGAATGTGATACGCCTTCGCCCCACAGGGTTTTATTGTAAGTATAGCCGTTTTCGTTTGTTAATTTATATAGTTTCATTTTTGTATTAGTCAGCGGCTCAGCCCCCAACACCTTAGTCAAAAAGGAGTTGCGGGCTGAGCAGTGTACTTGAGCGGCAATTGTCCGCCAACCCTAGCGCGTTCCTAAGCAAACTGGCAATTCTGAAAGTGTACTTGAGCGGCAATTGTTTGTCAACTCTTAAATTCGGTGTTCCCACAAACTGCTGTTGGCTATCCTATTTACCCTAACAAATGTCGCGCATTTAGGCAAGTCTTTTATGTTTTTAGCCCCGACATAGGCACAGGCCGACCGAATGCCGCCTGTAATTTCTTGAAGAGTGTTTTCTAGCGGACCGCGCCGAGGTAAATTAAATTCCCATCCTTCCGAAGCCCTGTAGTTTTTAAGGCCACCAGCTATCTCGGTAGCGCCTTTTTCTGATGCCATACCGTAAAATTCGGTGCCGTTTTCATCGTGACTGGCCAGCATTGCGCCAAGCATAACAAAATCCGCTCCAGCGGCAAAAGCTTTCACGACATCTCCTGGTGTACCACATCCGCCGTCCGAGATGATGTGGCCGCCGAGACCGTGGGCCGCATCGGCACATTCAATTACTGCGCTTAATTGTGGGTACCCGACGCCAGTTTTAATACGGGTCGAACAAGCTGCTCCGCTTCCTATTCCTACTTTCACGATGTCGGCTCCCGCTAGAATTAAGGCTTCGGTCATTTCTGGAGTGACGACATTTCCAGCCATGATTACAACATCTCTAAATTCAGACCTGATTTCACGAACTTTATCCACAACCGATTCTATGTAGCCGTTCGGTACATCCAAACATAAAAAACAACAATCGTAATTAATATTAGAAACAAAGGAATTGAGACCTATACTTTTGATTAGAAAATCCGAATTAATCGAAGATGAGCCGTTAAAATTCTTCGGCATACAGGCTAACATGCCGCGCTCCGACATAACCCGCGCAACTTCAATAGTCGTGACCGAAGTCATATTGGACGAAATGATTGGCACTCCTGTCCACGTCCAATCAACGTAGCGAAATTTAAAGGTTCGCAACAGATTTATTTCTTTCCGACTCTGAATTGTAGAGCGTTTCGGAACTAGAAGCACATCTTGAAAATCCAATTTTGTGTCTTGTATTAATCTCACCTTTAACTCCAAAGCGGCAAATAATCGATGACACCCTGAACCTGTTTTGGCAATCCGCATATGGCCACGGCAGTTAAAAACTGTCCGTCGCCGTAGGCGGATAAATTTTCGTCATAAAATGCGACGTGACGCAGCTTTTTTGTTTTGGCTAAACGCATAATATGCTGCAATTCTGCCGAATCTCTTGCTTGTAAAATTATTATTGTTGTAGTATAAGCATTTAATAATTTACCATATTCAAAACAAAAAGCCGCAGCGGCATGCGCGGCCTGAGCCGTTTGCCGTCCTTTGGGTTGCTTTATCTTCCCGAAATCCGTTTCTATTGAATTAGCCACCACTACGTAAAGCTGTCTTTTTTCCATGCCTATCCCTTGTTTTAAGCTTCCAAATAGAAATTCTCCTGCCCCGATTTTCGGGTCTGACGCTCTTGACCGTCACTCCCGTATTTATAAATTCGGGCGTATTAAAAACCGCTCCAGCCGCTCCCTTCGTTATAGGCCCGAATTTAGTCTCTTTCATGGCCGATTGGACTTCATCAATTGTAACAAAGCCGTTTCGTTTAGATATTTTTTTAGCAATGTCTCTGGCTTCCTGAATTGGAGAAATTTTCTTTAAAACAAAAGAGGGGAACAAATATTCAGGCATGCCATCTCCGAAATCTAGCTCGATTCCTATATCTTCATAAATTGCTTTAACGCGCCCAATCTTACCTACGTAACAATTCATCGCGCTCGGAACCCAAACATTGTTCCAACCATTTTCATAGCTTTTGGCCTTTCGTGTCACGTAAACTTCGTCACCCACTTTTAATGTGTTTTTCATGCAAGTTTTCCTTTCTGTTCGTTCAAATTCAAACATCTATACCCTAATTTTTCAAATATCGTGCCTTTGACCAAATGAGCAAACCACATCGGAACATTTCTTTGTATTAGAATTTTTCCCTTGAAATTTCGGAATTTGGCCATCATAAGTGCCCTTTCTATGGCGGCATCTTTTGTGTCGTACAAAGCTTCGCCGTTTTTATCAAACCCAATAAATCCCACGCTATCCTCCTTTCTGTTTTTTAACAATCGCATCTCGGAGTTTTCTTCTCATTTCATACGTTGCAAACCAATCTATTTGACCTTCAACTTGCACTAGGACGCCTAAGAGCATATCGGTATATTCGTGATTCACGGCCCCGGCATGCTTTCCCTTTGTTATAGGAATAATCATTTCCTCGGCTTTACCACGATACTCTTTTTGGAGCATTGTGTCAAGTATTTTTTCTTCTGTCGTCCAATTATATCTGTGTTTGGCGTAAATGGCGGGAATATCGTAGCAATCCTTCATCTTATGGCATAGCTCACACGTGGCCTTAAATATGTCAACATAGGGATAGGACGGCGGTAATTTCAAATTGTTGTATATTCGACAATCTTCACAGTACAGCATATACTCACCGTTCCCTGACAAATCTATTGATTAAAATACTGAATGCGCTCGCAGCCACTGTTGGAATCTGTCCGTTTCCAATGGCCGAGATTCTGTCCACGTAATCGGCCACCCCATTGCTTCCTCTGCAAAGTTGGGGTGAGTATATATCGGTTCGTTTTCGCAAATCCTCAATCCCTCGGACATCTTGGCACCACGGTACTCTGTGCTTCCACGGTATCTTTTTCGAGACGAACCTTTGAACTCGTTCTTGCCTATTGTCGGCAGCGAGAATCCAGATGCGTTTTCTTTGATGCCAAGCTCCAACATCGGAGCCTCCGAGCACACACCATTCCGCATCGTACCCCATTTCGGCCAAGTCCCCAAGAACAACGTCGAGTCCTCGACTGGTAAGCGCGGGACTGTTTTCCAAGAACGCGAATCCAGGTCGTACTTCACCAACAATTCTGGCTGCTTCTTTCCACAAGCCGCTTTGTTTTCCTGAGATTCCCGCTCCTTTTCCTGCGACACTAATATCCTGACACGGGAAGCCCGCAGAAACCACGTCAACAATTTCTTTCCAAGGTCGTCCGTCAAAACTTCTAACGTCGTCCCAAATAGGGAAGGATTTGAGAAATCCTTCATTCTGTCTTTTGATAAGAATACTTGCAGGGTAGGGTTCGATTTCAACAGCGCAGACAGTTTTCCATCCCAGGAGTTTTCCGCCAAGTATTCCTCCACCAGCGCCCGCGAAAAGTGCCAACTCATTAAGGGTCTCCATTTTTTATCTCATTTCAATTAATTCACCACAAATCATGGAAAGCGTGTCGCTCTGCCAAATCAATCATGCATTGTTCGTGGGCAGGCCCATGAGGGTCTAGGCTAGATTCGATTGCCGTATAACCCGCAGGAACGTTTATGCGTAATTCCAATTTCTCGTGGCACATTTCGTGCAATAGACTCATGTCGGCTTCTCTTAAGTCAGGATTGAGCCGAGGGTCTATGGATATAAGAACTGAGCCGTCGGGTCTTTTATCCATTCTAGCCATATCATTATAGCGCGACAAATCCGACCATATAACTTTTGTGTTGTTTGGCAACGCTCCGTAAAAGTATTGTTCGTTATAATAATCGAAATCGTTTTGAAGATTGTACTTCGGAGACGCCCCCAATAAATACGATGTTATTAAGGCCAATCCGAATATGATTATGATTTTCTTGATTAAGTTCATAAAATCCCATATAATGACAATAAATATAAAGTTATAAACAATAATACGTCTAACAAAAACCATATTAAGAAGAAGGCTTTTCTTGCTTTCGACATCATGCGATAAACTCCTATTATCGTATTCCAGGATTTACAGTTCCAAAATTTTTCGATGCCTCGGTTTTCATAAATTTATTATTGTCATCAAATTTTTGAGGCGCGGTATTTTCGTAAATGACATTTAGAATAACGGCCCAAGCTTGGTCAATTAAAGCTCCCGTTTTCTGTCGGGCCTTCCTTCGCAAGCGACCGCGAAGCTGTTTGGCGGGCATCGTTTGAATATTCTTTTCTGTAATTTCAGATTTATTTTTCATATTATCCTCATTTCCTCAGGCCGCGCCAGATTAAGTCGCCATCTTCGCCCCTGCCGCGACGAACGGGGCAGGCACGGCCTGAAGCTCGTATAATCTGCCGTCATTTATGATGCGCTCGTATTTATTTGTCAATCCTGAAATCCACCACCATTTCTTTCCAATGAATACCGCTCGGTGATTACATGCATAACATCCTCCACAACGAGAGCAGAGAAATAAATATTCTCCGCCTTTTCCTTGCGAAAAGCAATTATGCTCGGAAGATGTTGTAATGTCCGACATGGCCGAATCCATATTGACCATAAATTTTTTCAGCGATTGCTTTCGCTTCTTGATTGCAACTAGCCTCAAAAGTCTCCACAATTGGAGGGAATGGAACCGGTTCATCCGTTTTTGGATGAAAATCCGAAATTCCGGGAGCATAAATACTAATTTCAAAAATCACGCCGAAAGCCTCCTTTTGCTTCAAAATAATCTCATATTTACTGTGGCTTGTCAAGCCCTTCCTTGTGTACCCGATAAAAAGGCCGCTGTTCTTCTATTAATTGCTCCGTTTCAGAAATTCTTTCGGCCTGCGAGCGAGCAAAATCCAAAAGTTTCGCGGCACTTGCCACGGTTTCGTTATATTGTTTCTTTAATTGGTTGTTTTCTTGTATTAGTTCGTCAAATTTATCTTTAACAGCTTGATACCGATTTCTATAAAAAGATATGGCATCGGCCACGGTCTTCAAATGTTCCGACACTTGTTTCGGATGTCCTTTTAACCATTCTTCCAAAAAACCCAAACTATAGGCAAAATCTTTCTCTTCGACTTCCATATTTATTATTTCTCCAATCGTCCTCTTAGGGCATAACAAAAGAACTGAAGGCTCCGCTTCCAATTTAAATAGCCCGCAATGATGTCGGCATGACACGGTTCCGGCGAACAGTAGCACCCTATTTTGGCATTTTCCGGTATTTCCTTTAATGCCTTTTCTCGCAATTTACGTCCGTCTTCCGAATAAAAGTATAAAGCAAAGGCTTCCACCGCGTTTTTTCTAGGGTTTCCAAAACCCATAAAATTACCAAAAATTGTGGGTCGGCACACGGGAATATCGCAAGACTCTTTTTTAATGTTCACTACCTTTACCGACATAAATAATATCCTCGTCTATGGAAATTCCCCTCGTCTTCAGAAAAAGTATGTCCTGCCAATTACAGTATAATTTATTATAATCCTTGTTTTTAAATTTGTTCTGTTCATCATATCTTTTCATGCTTTCTTGAATTTCAAGAAAATGGTCCGCCTCATGCAGGCGAATCAAAACGTCCAAACCTTTTTCGCTATAACTCCAAAAGTAAGGATTGGGGCAACCTTTATGGCGACACATGTAACAAAATTTAATCATAAATTTGGGGCACGGGCGACGGATACGGAAAATAAACTCTGGCAAGCCAACCCGATAAAAATTTATTTTGATTATTATATGCGGCTATCTGTCTATAAAAATCCTCCCACTCCGCTCGAAACATTGAAGCCACTATTTCAGGCTGTTTGGAGTTACAAGTGTTAATGGTAATCGGTCCGCAAATTCCATCCTGTTTTATGTCCAAAACTTTTTGTAAAACACGAACGGCACCGGATGGAGAATTATTTACAGCCAAACTAAACACGGGAGCGGCCACAATATCGGATTGAATTTCATCTCCTCGTATGGGCACCCAATAAAATTTCTTGTACACCGATTTGGCGTAAGCTACGGCTTGGGCAAACGGCATTGTAGTAAAGTATTCGGAAGGAACATCATTAGCATGATAACGCTGAGTAATTCCAAGCCGAGTTAATCCTGCCCCGTCCCCTAAATCCACGATTTTACCTGGTTCTTTTTTATCGTCTTCTTGGAAAAGAACCCACCTAACAATAGGTTCAAAGTCGGCCATTCATCTTCTCCACGCCCATCCTTTCGCCACGAATTTATCAAATTCTACGGGCATATAATTGGTGTACTCCACGGCAAGCAATCTTTGCCAAGGATATAAAAGTTTTCCTTTTTTGGCCGAAATAAAAAACTCATCTTTTTGTTTTTCGGGGTCGTCGGCAAGAAATCCATCCCAAACATTGTGTAAATGTCCGTGAATATTGATATGAGTACCGCGAGGCAAAGGCGCTCGCCACGGTTTATGCGTAAGCCAAGCGCCGCGATAAATCAGTCCGTCGCAAGCCATATCGAATCCATTTTGTACATACCATTGGCACGATTTTGTGTCGTGGTTCCCGCGAATGAGCCACTTCTTGCCCGGCCATTTTTGCACAGTCGGCATAAATACGTCAGTTTTGCCTATTCCTATATCGCCCAAATGAATCAAAATATCATTCGGACTCACCATTCGACGAATGTTGGCATCAATACGTTCCGTATGGTCATCCGGTCGCTGACAATAGGTCTTAATATTGTTGTGGTTCAAGTGAGTATCAGTAATTAGCCAAGTTTTCATTTTTTTCTATGTCTCGATACCAAAAAAATCTATGTATTTCTTTATCTCCAAAATTTGCTTCATTTTATTGTGGCCGTCCCAACATCTACGACGAAGCATATCATATCTTGAATCTTTTTTGCTAGGATTATTTTCCTGTGTTTGTATGTTCACTCCGGGAACCCAAACAACTATTCTGCCCGCCTGCTTCATTCTTAAAAACCACAGACCATGCTCTCCGCCTATTTTAATTGATTCGGGCCAATGAATCAACCGATGCGTTCGCGCCAAAAAATAGTTAGCTGCAATATCTACCTTATAGCAGTTGGGGTCGGTATTGTAAAGCGGATTTTTATCGCCATCAAACAAAATCTCTTTTAGGTAAGTTCCTCTAGAATACTCAAGAAACCCCTCATACGGTCTATCATTTACTCTGCCTGCCGCTACGCTCACTTCGGGATTTCGGTCTAAAGTCATTTTGAGTAACTCAACGCCCATTCTAGATTCTTCATCGAAAACAAAATCGTCGCTCGCTAGAAGTAAATATTCAGTCTTGGTATTTTCAATTAGAGCGTTTCTTTTTGCGCCTAAGCCCGAATCGAAGCTTAAACGTACCATTTCTTCACTAGACAAAGGTGGCGGAACGTCTGAATCGTCCGCCACAAGCCACCTGCAATCAGAGAAATTTATTCTGATACCATGCAAAGATTGTCGCAAATATCCGTGACGAAGAAATGATGTTATGCCTATAGTTATATTAGAAAGATTCATTTTAATTTCCACGACTCCCACACCCAAGGATAATTGAAACTCTCGACATGGGTTTTTCTAAGCTCTGTTCTAATTGCTTCTCTAAGAATCTCGGCATTAGGGTAAAATTTGTGAAATTGAATTTGAACATTTCGGCACTTTTGAATGTATCCCGTTTCTATGAGACGAGGCAATATCTCAAACTCCGCGCCTTCTGCGTTAAGACTTATCAAATCGGCTTCAATTATGTTTCGTTCAAAAAATTCGGCTGCATCTACAACATTAGCAATTATCGGAACGGGTTTTCCGTAAACAGGGTCCGGCGGAAGCTCCGGTTGATTTTGTCCGCCGCGAAACAAGCTGCTGTTTTGACCTTGGCTAGCAATGGTTCTATTTCCATTTTTATGCGACAATCCTATATTATGCAGCGTCACTTTAGGATTGTTTTTGAATCTAAAAACGCATGCATGATAAAAATCCTCTATTGGTTCTATTACGTGAACAAAACAATTATATCTTTTTACAATATCGTCCGTAAACGCTCCTCTATATCCACCAACATCTATCACGACACTGTTTTCATTAAGAGGATAGTTTTTCGTATCTTCGTGGTCGGAATACTGCCCCCAATAAATCTGCCTTAATATGTCATCGAATATATAATCTAAATTCTTTGTTATGCCCCAATTCGGATAATGTTTTTTTAATTTGGAAAAATCCGTAATGTAGCATTTGTGGTCTCCCGAACGAGGAACATTTACATATTCTCGTTTTACGGGTTTTCCTATGATGCCTTCCACCTTGGCAATGGCCTCAAGTATTGATATGCTGTTTCCTCTGCCTCCGCCAATATTATAAATTTCTCCTGCTATAGGATTTTTGATTATCTCTTCCACGGCTCGCATAACGTCATAGGAATGGATATTATCTCGAACTTGCTTTCCTTCATAACCAAAAATTTTATACACGCCGTCTGTAGCGGCTGTTTTAATTAAGTGCGAAAGAAAGCCGTGCATTTCAACACCCGAATGCCCCGGACCCGTCAAACAACCGCCTCTAAGAACTACGGTTTTTAAGCCTTTCGCCGCATAAATTTGAACCGTTAAATCTGCTTCGAGTTTATGCCGTCCAAATGTATTATTGGCTCCGATTGAAGTCGTCTCATCGAATCCTCGCCACGCTCTTTTATCAAAACGAGTTTGAAATTCTTCAAATTCCATACTGTTAACGGCATTATCGTAAACTTTATTGGTGCTCATAAATATAAAGACAGCGTTCGGACTATGCTTTAACGTACATTCCAATAAATTCTTGGTGCCCTGAACGTTGACGCCGTAATCTATTTCAGGATTCTTTTCGGCATAATCATGCGAAGGCTGAGCGGCGCAATGAATAACCGCGTCGTATGGTGCGCCTTGAAAAACATAATTTTGCAGCGCATTCATATCCTGAATATCGGCTTCGTGATGTGCATATCTGATAACTTTATGAACCACGCGATGCAAATTCCATAAAATATCCGCCGAATCTCCGAAAAACTTCTTTCGCATGTTATTGTCCACACCTACGATTTCGTGGCCGCGAGAACCAAAATATTCTACTGCTTCGCCTCCAATTAATCCGCCGCTTCCCGTCACTAAAATTTTCATTTAGAATTTCTCCGGTATTAGATATTATATCTACCATCGTGCACAATTAATACGCCGTGTAAAAATACAGCTTTATAACCTTCAGGTATTGTAATAGCCGCATCGGGTCCTTCGTATCCATTGCATCGGTCAGGTTTCACGTCGTCTATCACAATTAAAGAATCGGGCCGTTCCTCAGTAATGATTTTCAATTCCTCGTTTATTTGGTCTCCGTCGTTTTCGGTTGTTCCGCCTGTTATATGAGCATCTAGCCAAAATAGCAGAGGTCCTGAGGGAACATTTGATAATACGCCTCTTAAAATACGCCGACTAGAACCATGATACAATTTAACATGTCTGTCTTCCGCAAACCGTCTCACAACACTATCATATATGGATTTTTGAATCTCAATACTGTGTATCTCAGAAAAGCAATGTTTAACCGCATTAATTGTGCCGCCATAACACGTTCCAGTTTCCACTAGAATCTGAAGATTGAATCTTTCCCCCAATTCTATAAGTAGAGCGTGCTTCCACTCAGCTTGCGGGGATAAAAACGACACAAATTTAGGATTATTCAAATCAATCATAGTTTAATCCACCTTTCAGGAATTATATCTTTTGGATTTTCTGGCGCATTTAAGAACCATTGGGACGGGGCACAAATAATTCCTTTTTGTCTGATTTCTCCGAGCCATGCGCCCCACCAAGCAAATGTAGAATTAGCTATAATGTGATGCCTACACCAAGACATTAAATTAATGTCTAAATGTTCAGTGCCTAAATGTTCCGGCGTTGTTTGGTCAAAGCTACCCATGATTTCAAACGGAACATCGGGAATAATATTCGTAAAATTTTGTTCGCACCATTTCGGTTCGTCAGAGAACACGAAAAACGTAGGATTTTCGGCATTTATAAATTTGGCTGCTGTCCTGTAGTATTCGGCGGGTAAGACGCCGTGAAAATCAGATTTCAAATAATCCGTGCGGCGTATGCAAACTGCGATGCTGTTTTCAACGCTTTTTATTCGGTTTAGCCTGTGATAATAATCTCCTTGTATAGAAACATCAGTAAAAATTGAAAACAAATCTTGCTTTATGTCCCCAAAAGGAACGGACGAACCGAGCGCATCCCAAGAAAAATACTTTTCGGTTTGCCAATATCCGCTTAAAATTTCGTCGCACTTTATGGAATCAACTATGGCTTTATTATACGGCATGCCCGATTCGGAAATTGTGGCCTTCACGTATCCTATTACCGTTTTTTCATTCACTCGTGGAAACAAATTAAGATTGAAACGCCTTAAAGAATCTCCCACAAATGATGAAATATCCAACAATAAATCAGTCTGCCACCTTTTTGCTTGGGCCAATCCCATAGCATATTGGAACATTTGATTTCCAATGCCGCCCCGCAGTCTAGTTACTATTGTCATTATCTTCCTTATACATTAAATCTGGATTCCCCAAGCGAAAACTTCGGTACATCATTTCAGGACAATAAAATCTGTATTTCCGCGTTCTCTTAAAATGCCAAGCGGAATAATTTTCTAATTTGGGAAGATGAGCCGCCGTCATTCTTCCCGATTGTATCTCAGGACCTAGAACTTGGCCTACCCATAAATCTTCCGCCCAAACATCGGGAGTTTTCTTCGCTATAAATTGCGCTGCTTTTTTAGACAAAAAATATCCGACTCCACCACTAGCCCAAGGATGGCAATTTGGATAATATCCTATATGGTCTCTATAATCTTTTGTCTGCCCTATGGGGCAGTGTCTATCCATTGAACCCGAATAGTCATACCTATCATAATCCAAGGACATTAATCGTGTTGGTATTATAAAAGTGTCGTTATCACAGAGATAAATATATTCAAATCTATCTCCCGCCCATTCTAAAATTTTCTTTGTCTTGAGCGGCAAACTAAGATAATCGTCAGGACAATCAAGCAGAACCTCATCGGAAGAGGGAACCACCCCCGTTAAACCACCCATAAAAAATACCATTCGGGATACTTGTTTGCCCCAAGTATCCCTGATAGCTTGATGGTACGATTGATGCTGTTGACAGCTTTTAACGGCTATCAACATGTGTTCAACGGCCATAACTAATTCCATCAATTACAGCGCGGCCTTCCGAAATCGGTAGTACGAATCCAGCGGCATTTTTATGCCCGCCGCCACCAAACTGTCTTGCAATTTCGCTAACGTCTAAATCTCCCCTGCTTCTCAATGAAAATTGAATTTTATTGTCGGCCCGTTCAAACCAAGTCAAACTTAATCCCGTCTCTTCAGTTAATTTTTCTCCTACTTCACTGCAATTTATATAAGGGACATTCAGAATCATCAAATCTAGTTCGTTTTCTCCGACCTTAATTTTTCCTCGCTTAGATTGTTTTGCTACATCATTAACATAATGTTCTATTTGTAAAGTTATGTATCTTCCTATAAAAATTGCTTGTTCCTCGTCGTATTTTACAAGACGGTCCCAAGCTTCCAACGAGCGCGGAAATGTCATAATAAAAGCATTTACATATCGTGAATACGGAAGTTTCCATCTCCACAAATCTCTGTCTTCGACATAATTCACCCACCAAGGGCGCGGCCCATTAAAAAAATAATCCCAAGTAATTCCGACTCCGCTCTTATTCATGTCAAAAACAGCATACGGTTCATTTTCGAGTTCCGCCTGTGCGGTTTTATGGTGGTCAAGAATAAGAAAGCTTTTCGACAATTCGGCTAATTTTCTATTTTGTTCTCTTTTTCTCCAAGAAAAATCCACAACTAAAACATCTCTTCCAGAGACTCGATTATACGGAGGCTCCGTACCGTAGTCTAATGGTAATAATTCCGCTTCGGGATATTTCATTTTCGCCACGTAAGCGGCAGAAAAACCGTCTGGACAGTTATTATGATATATAATTATATCCATTATTTTGCGTACCTAAATTTACAAATTTTACTGCTTCTGTGGCGCGTTCCGCAAATTTGACACTTTATCATTTTTCCCAATTCTGGGTGTCTGCCCGAAAAAGAACGAGACCTGATTTCTTTTAATGCTATATCCGCCACAATCTTCACTTTTGTCTTATCTTCATTCATACGGACCTGCCATAATCGTACTTCCGTCCAACCATTGTTGTCAAATCATTTTTTGGCTCTAATCTCAATGAAAGAGGAAACGGAGTTTCATCGGGAGATTTTATCCACTCGGCCCATATTCGGTCGAATTCCTTAACATTAATATAATCAGTCAAAAGTTGGACAAAACACTTTTTGGTGAGAAGATTATACTCTTCCCATCTCTCTCTTGCCGCGTTTTGGCCGCCACCGTAAAGTCCCAACGCTCTGAGAATGTGCTTAGCTTCTATAGTTGGAGACTTCTTGACTTTAACCGTAGTTATGTTTCTTTTTCCATCTCGTGAAATTGTGCGTATTATATCGGGGCCAAAAATCTTAGTAAATTCTTTAACAATGACTCGCCCAGTACCCAAACAATTTTTACAAGATTTTTTGAAACTTTTTCCGTCCAAACAACAATTTAAGCAGACAACAATTTTTTCTATTGTCTTTTTAACTTCTGTGTATTTGGCCAAGCCGAGTTTCACTTCTTCAGCGGCTTTTTCCGATGATATACGCTTGCGGCATCGGCATTTCTCAGGACTTGCAGGCGTATCTTTTTCAAAACCTTTCTTGTGCTGAAAACATGTATGCACAAGTACAGTATCTTTTTCCATTTATCCCCAAATAGCTCCTTTGGACGTAAATTTCGCGCCCCAAAAATTAAATCTTCAATAGGCGGACCGTGTAGTTTTGTTACTTTTTATCCACCCATTTAGTCTTTCTAATATCCTCTTTACTGCTTTTCTTGACATCCCCATTACTTCGGCTGTGGCGGCAGCGGTCAGTCCTACTCGATAATATAAGTAAATGACGCAAACAGTTTTACGGGCCGCTTTATGCTCACGACGATTAGTATTTAATCTAGGAAATCGTTTCTGTATTAACTCTTTCACTTTTGTATCGCTTAATACCCAAGTCGGCACCTTCATCATTCTTTCTGCATGTTTCGTGGCCCCTCCTACATTAATAATGCTGTGGCCGCCATTTACGAATGAGTCTGCGCCATCTAAAGACGTTCTAAGTTTAGAAAGAGCCTCTCTTTCTTTAGACATCTCTAAAAAACTCCGTTTTTAATTTATTTTGTTCTGTCTTAGAAAGAAATTGAAAAGATTCCCAATCATACCCACAATTAACCAAAAACTCAAGAAATTTTTTGATTATAATTTCTTCGTCAATGGATTCTATAAGCTCATCTTCGGCGCACCGCGGCCCAAAAACGGTCTCCCCCAATACAGAACTATGTGGAGCGTTCCCTGATAATTTTTCGCCTGTAGGGAATACTACAAAAGTGTTCATTTTCATTTTATTGCTAATCCTCTTGAAACAGTTCGTCAAATGATTGTTCATCTAATTTGACGAAATTATGCTGTTTGAAAACTTCGTCCCCAAGCACGAACGCTCTAAAATATGCGTCATCTCTATCGTTTCGTGGGTATCTAATTCCAAAAGTTTGTGGCCAATTTCCAGTTTTCCAACAGTTTACAATTTGAACAATCTGTCGAGCCGCGTTTCGGCCCGCATCTTCAGCGGATTGCTCTGTAACAATTCCCGAATTAAATTGCAGCCGTTGTTTGGTCACGGAAGATTTGGGAACACGAACGGCATTTTTTTCTAGCCAAGCCTGCTGTTCGTCGGCTTTAACTTTATCCGTTTCCCTGATTAGGAAATCCGCCATAACTAGCCAAACGAAATCGTCATCAATTTTAGCTGTGATGTATTCTTTTCCGACTTCCAAATTTCCGAAAGATTCTAAAAGTGTAACATTACTTCCTCGTTTTATCCCCAATGGCGATTTCTTGAACCAAAGGAACGCCACATCCCGAATGCCTGTTAGCCAAGAATACCTTCTAAGTTGAGAGTCGAAGGCGGCGATTCCTTGCTGCTCAGGAAAATCTACTGCGCTTGTTTTAATGTCAACAATAAGCGGCCTGACGGCGGCTTGGCACCCATTATCAATAAGAGCGGGATGTTTCGGGTCGGTATAGCATACTATATCAACTTTGCCCGCATCTTCAATTTCTCCGTAATTCGGGTCTCCTGGAAAGACTTCTTTTGCATATTCACGTTGGAAAATAGAATTTGCCCCTATCGGTATCGGAAGTTTTGGTTGAACGGCTGAGTACAACCTAATCATATCCGTTCCAATTTTCAGGCAAGTCTCCCAATTTTTTTCAACATCAGTGTAGGCTATATTTTGGGCATCTTTATATTCAGCCCAACGTCGAGAAAAATCTTGAACCGCGCCTTCTCCATTATGGCTATGATAAAATTCAATACTTTCTTCTAACGCTCGGCCAAATAAAAATCTAGCCTTATTATCTTTTTCCTTCCATCCTAAAACTCGGCGTAAATAATATTTGTAGGGGCATTGGTCGAAATCGTTCCCCGCCGAATAACTGTGTTTTTTCCAAGGTACACCTTTTGAATTAATGTATAAATAAGGCATTACTCCTCTCTACCGAATCTTCTTCGGGCTCATAAAATTTGAACGGCACATCTTCCAAAAACATGCTTTTACTTCCGCTCCAACTTATATGCAAATGCTTGGCGGCGCGACTACAAGCAACGAAGAAAATTCGTTTTTCTTCGGGCAATTCTCCGTTTTTATGGGGCATTATACCCTGTTCCGCTCCGATAATGAAAACATTATCCCATTCCCGTCCCTTAGCTTGATGGACGGTGGCCAAAGTTAAATCTTTTTCTTTTCGGCTCTTTCTTCCATACGTTAACTTTCGTATGTAATTAAGAAATTCGGTCACATTCATGTTTTTCTGAGCCGCTAATTTTACCACGTTATTAAGATTTTCTATGGGGTCGCTATTCATTAAATCGCCCGTATCTCTATATCGGTAATACAAATTGTTATCGGCAATAATTTGTCTCAAAGCAGAACTTGCGTCTTGTTGTTGGTTCACCGTCTTAGCCAAATTCAATAAAACTTTAACTTCGTTCTGCTCCCAAAAATCTTTTTTGCCTAGATTCTTATATTTTATGTTTCTAGCGGCAGCTATTCTTTGAACGTCAAAAAGCTGTCTGTTAGTTCGAGCTATGATTACCGAATTTTCAGGGTCCTCTACTGCCTTATCCAATACTCTTCTTATTTCTATGTCGGTATCAGGATATTGTATAAGAATTGGGTCTTTGCCTTCATCGTTTTCGGTTATCATATGAGACGCGATACCGTTATCAACCGGAAGAATGAACTTAAAAAACTCTACAAGTCTCTTTGTGCTTCTATAATTTTTTCCTAGGTACAACGTTTTGGCTCCAGGAAAAAGCCTTGCAAAGTTGCTTAAATTTCCTGATTGGGCCGAACGCCATTCGTAGATGCATTGATTTTCGTCTCCTACTACAAGAATGTTGCCATTAAATAATAGTTGCAAGAGCCGAAACTGAAGCACATCCGTATCTTGACATTCATCCACGGAAATATACTTCTTTTTATTTCGATTTCGCACCTCTTCATTCGTTTCCAAAAGGCGAACCGCTTCTCTAATCAAAGAATCGAAATCCAACCAACCGCGTTCTCGACACTTTTTTTCATACTCTTCGTAAGCCAACGCCAAATAATACTCACGTCCTACGGCTTCTCGCAGAGCTTGTTCAGGCTCTATTCCGTCTCTTTTCCATGAAGATATGGCTGTTTGCAGAGTTCTAAAATTAGTTACTCCTCTTGATTTATAAATATCCACTAACTCGAAAAGCAGTTGATAATCTTCTCCTCTGACGGGAATTATTTCATCTGTCATTTGGAATGGAACGAATCTTCTTTCACGCTTCATTAAATCCAACGCATAACTATGAAATGTGCGAAAAATCTGTTCCGCGTTCACAAGTCCTACACGGTTTACCATTTCCGTGGCTGCCGCATTAGTGAAAGAAAGATTAAGAATATCTTTATGAGATATTCCCTTTGACAACATATTTAGGTGCCGCTCAACTAAGCAATGAGTTTTTCCTGAGCCAGGGCCTGCTATGACAACCCAAACTCCGTCTATCGCTTCTACAACGGCTTGTTGTTGGACGTTTAATTTCATAGCCCGACCACACTCTCTATGTATTTGATTGTAGATTCAGTTCCCTCACTTTTAATTTTATTTTCTAGCGCCGACAAAAAACTTTCCCATTGTTCGGCTGTTAATTCCGATAAATTTTCTACTTCAGGAAACATAGAAGATGCAAATAATCTCATTTTATCCGAATTGCCCATCCCAAGCTTAGGCAAAAATCCGTTTGGCTCCAAATAATCATTTATAATCCTAAATAAACGTTGCCGGAAAGGCTTAACTTGTTCTACAGATAATTTAAGATTAGATTTCGGAACGGACGGAGGCGGAACGGACGGAGGCGGAATTGGCGGAACAGGAGACGAAACAGAAGACGACTCCATATCCACTATCCGAGGCTTACGTCCGCGTTTTTTGCTTTCCGTTTTTCTTTCAAATTCCGAATCATCGTGTCGCGTTGCTTTTGCTGGTTCGGAATTAGGGGCTAAAGTGGGTTGAGAAAAATTTGACATTTCACCGAATTTAGTCTCGATTGATGATACTGATATACTAGGATTAATTTCGGACTCATCCAAAATTCCAGCGCCAACAAACTGCAAAGTTACTCTGCGGCATGCCCTTGTTTGTGCCGTCATAATCGCATCGTCTAGGGCTTTTCCGCTGAGGTCTTTAATCCATTTCGCCCCAGTGGATATTTCTTGGCGTCCGTTGCTGTCTTTTGCCGTGGCGGTAAACACGATAGAGCCGCCCACCACATCATGCGTAAGATTTATGATGTTAATACCTCTGCTGTTCCGTATAATTTCGGTTGCGCCTCTTTTAGCATAAGCGACTAGACGCTTGGGGCCGTCGCCCTCATCAATATACGCCAACATAACTAAATTAAGTTCTGGCGGCACGCCGATGTAATTACAAACTGCTTTTATATAATCTTGTCTTTGCTGTTCACTCAAAGCATCAAGGTTATATATGGGAATAAACTCAGGACTGTCTAGCATAACGCTCCTCAAAACATAATAATATCATAATGTTAATATTATTGTCAAGATTTTATTTGTGATAAAATGTATCTTCAAAACCTTCAGCGCCTAACGGCAGACTTAGTGCCCAAGATACAGGACGACTCATTATTTTTTCCATTTCGGCGGCCCCCGGAGAAAATGGGTCGGCAGAAGTTAAGCTAATGCCTTCGTCATGTACATGACCGATTATATTTAACCCCTTAGCGTCGAGTTCTAGCAGCTTCTCGGCCAAAACGTCCCTTGCGATAGCTTGTACAATATTTTCAAAAATCTTCCCTCCGTGACTGATTATTAAACCCCATTGTCCTGTTTGCTGATTTTTTCCGTAATAGGTAAACCCTAATTTATATACATCCACATCTTTAATTTCAAATTTTGTTCCTTCGCCACTTTCATCAAACTCAACCGCGATTTCTTTTTTCTTTTTCCACGGCATTTTAACTTCTTGCAAAGACGAGTCAAAATAATGTAAGTATCTACCCGAAGGAAGTTTAATTCTAAGAATAGGATTTCGGTTTTTTATGGTTAGTTTATCAATTACAATACAGTCATCGGGTCCAAGTTTACGAACTGTCCTACTTCCTTTTAGAACGTCCCGAACCGCGTTTTCTAGCAAGTACCATATGCCGCCAGAAAAGCCAATGTTAAGGTCGGGTTGGCCGCCTATTTCCTTATAGGCTTCCCTAAACACTTTCACGACTTGTTGGGCCTGCTCTTTGGTCATATCAACGCCCATATTTTCGGCGTATCCCCAAAGTCCCATCTTAATCACGTCGCCATTTTTATCTTCTCCCCAATCCCCTCCGCTCAAACGATATACGGCACCCAATACGCCTGGCTTGGCAATTTGCCGCATTTGTTTTGCCTTAGCGGTTCTAGCCTTTCCGTCGGATGTTTGTCCTTCAGGTGTTTTTGGAAGAATCTTCAAATCATGCCAAATACTATCATATGTCACGTTAAAAATTTTACTTGCGAAATCTATATACGGGTCTCTTTTATCTTCAAAAACTTTCAAAAGAGGCGAACATTGAGACACCCATGCAGCCACTCTAGTTTCAATAGCATTAAGGTCGCATACATTAAATCTGTATCCGTCGGGAGCAGAAAATACCGTTCTAATAAGATTTTTTATCACTAGAAGGGGCGTATGCGACGGAAACTCCTTTAGAAGAGACTCATAGTCGTTGTCGTAAATATATTTTCTGGCTTTATTTACGTTGTCTATGTTCTCAAATACCGAATCAGGTCTAGCTAAATTTTGAAGCTGAACAGAATTTCCCGACCATCTTCCGCATCTAGAACTGCCCATATAGACAAATTGATTTCTTAAAACACCATCCGATGAAACATTTCTAATCATGGATTGCAGTTTTTTATAGGTTGTGCTCCCCGCTTCCATTCTTGCCTGCAACACTTTTTCCGCTAACGGCTGTAAATTTGGAGCGCGTTCCTGTTTATTTTTAAGAATAATTTCTATGTTAGATTTTCTGAGATTATTCAAAGGATAGCCAAGATTTTGCACCCATTTAAGAAGTTGTATAGGCGAATTGGCGTTCTCTAGTCCAGTTAATCTATTTTGTTCTTCGATTTTTTTCTGTTTATCTTTTTCGGCTATGGAAAAAGCATTGGACACAAAATTCAAATCTAAGGGAATACCTCGGTCGTTTATTTTTTGGTCCAATATCCACACTTCTCTTTCTTTTTTAGGTAGCGGATAGGCTCCCAACAAAGACTCTCGACGTGCTATCTCTCGTTCCGCTCGTATATCCTGTTTGGCATAATTCTTAAATTCTTCCCATTCGTTAGGATGAGTTGTTTTGTCATAAAAAAACACCGCGTCGCTTTTCTTTTTCTTTTTGGGATATGAGAATAGTTCAATCAAGGCTTCTCCGCGCTTATTTTTTTGAAGTTCTGCTGGTAGATTTAAAACGATTCCCACGTCTTCCAAGGACGCGGGTAATGATAAATATCTAGCACTGGCTTGGGGGTCTTGGAACCGAGAAATCGGAATCTCGATTCCAAGAACATACTTCAGAATATACCGTTCAAACGAAGAATTATATGCCACAATATCAACTTTCGGGTCTAACAACATGGAACGGAGCCGTTCGGGCATATCTGATGGAGGCTCCCAAATATTCGGTTCTTCATCACCGACAGCCCATGCCAACATTAACACACTAGTACTTTTGTGTGTGGCATAGTTGTGCAAGCCGACTTCTTCTAAGTCTGCTTCCGATTTAGTCTCGAAGTCAATATATAGGCACATTTTCTATCTTACGCAGATTCCTCGATTGCCACCTTCTAGAATTTTTCTTTCACTATCTAAATTTCTGTTCGCGGCATAAAATTCAGAGAATTTCTCTCCATATCTAGCCTTTAGCTTCGCTATATTTCTTTCTAGTGTTTCTTCCAATGATAGCATACCGGGCACATTGGACACAAGAGCCAAATACCACACAAGGTCCCCCGCTTCTTCCGACAGATTGATTTTATCTAGTGGCCTGCCGTAGAAAATATGTTTCTTCAATTGGTCCGCTAGCTCCCCCAATTCGCTAGCCAAACCCAAAATTGCGTGAAGAAAACGTATGTTATCCACTGTCAGCCGTTCGGAAATCTTATCGAAATCCTTAGATTCGGTTGTTTCCGCTAATTTTTGATACTCATTAATGTTCATCCGCATTCTCCTCCTTTTGTTATGTCGCAAACTGTACTGCCAGATTCCTCGAATACATGTCCTTCTTGAGACAAAGCAACAGCCAAAGGAACAGGATTTAACGGTTGTCCCGGTCTTGAGCCGTCGGGATACACTGTTATTCCTCTTAATTTCGGAAGATATTTTATTAGCATGTCACCAAAATTCCTGACTTTATTTTCATTGTTTAGTTCAGAACCCCATTTTGGAAGATTAATTGTACTACTGATACTATGGTCCACATACTCTTGAACCCATGCTTGAAATGCCACTCTTCTTTCGACATCTTTAGCCAAGTCGTAAGCATCTTCAATCAATTCCAACGGCACTCCTGAATCTAAGAGCCTCTTGGCTGTCGGGTCAACGACATATTGAAAGTGCCAAACATCCCCTTTCAAATATCGTCGCTTATAGGCGGCACAAAATATAGGTTCGATGCCTGTAGTAGTTTCAGCTATGATTCCTATCGTCCCGTTCGGCGCTATTGCTCTAGTTTTTACAGGCTGACTTAGCTCCCATTTTTTGACATAAGGTGCTACCATCTTTCCTGATTTCGCATAAATTTCCAAATATTTTGCTAATTCTTCATCCGGCCCGTACTTCTTTCCTTTCTTTAGGAGCCATTCGTGCAGCCCCATAAGTCCTAGGCCAAGACGACGATTCTTGCTGCGCACTTTATCTATAGCAGCAAATGGAACGTCGGAATACACAGTTCCCGCCAAGAGAAATGCCGAACCAAGTTCAACTACACGCTCCATTTCCTCTAGCGATTCAATTCTAGCCATGTTAATTGAACCTAAATTACAAACGTCGGAATCGTCAGAGCTAGTAATCTCCGTACAATTGGAAATTATAACACCCTCGGCTTGAAAACTGTGTTCATCCACACGAACATCGGCGCAATATACATCCTCCACTCCATCCGATTCGACACTCACTACTTTAATAACAGAGTGGCGGTTGCTCTGTTTCTGTTTTCTCGGCCTTACTCTAATTGTGGGAATCAATTTAGAAAACATATCATTGTACTCAGACATTACCACAAGCTGATAGCCTTGAGACTTGCCAAAAGTAGAAATGCCCGCTTTTGTAACTCCAGCAAAAATTCCAAATTGTTCCAATAATCTAGCTACGCCCCTCAAAAAACTTTCGTGCTTAGATGCTAATCGAATACGATTCTGTTTAGATTCATAATTTCCATCAGAATCAAACAAACCAGCCACGAAACTTAATGCCTTATGTTGGTCATAAGCGTACACATCCTTTGGAAATGTTGATTTGTTTCTGCCCGACCAAAAATCACTTTTCTTAAAATAAGCTCTTAAATATCCTTTGGAGTTGCGGTTCATGCTCGAAAAAATACTAGACCGCGACATGGGTTTAGCACATTTTATGGACTTTTCAGTGCAAAAAGTTATCTCTGCCGTTCCATTTTTATTAAATGTTCCGTCTCCATACATATAACCCAAAATATAAGAATCTAAATGAAACTTAGTTTTTTGTTCGGGATAGTTCAAGGCTGTGTACAAAACATCTCCGGGTTTGAGGTCCTTGGCAGGAACCCTAAAAAATCCTTCGCTGCCCGTTAGAAATTCATGGCTTTCATCGCAACGAATATATCGCCCGCCAGTCATTTTTACTTTAACAATGGGAGCATCGGACTTTGTTTTTTGAAACACGACATTCAACGCCCACCGCTTTCCTGTCCATATTGTCACTGGCTTATTTATTATGGCTTTTACTTCTTTATATCCTTCGGAAGTCAGAACCCAAACATCCCCGCATATTGGCGCGTTACGAAGCGTTTCGCGGGAATTTTTTCCGACGTCAATTGAAAATCCAGGCTCGCCCGTTTCAAGCATGTGCCTGATTGCTGACCAATATACCGACGTTGCCAAAACATGTTGTTCGTGTTTTTCATTATGGTAAGCCTCAAAAAACTCATCATCCAAAAGAACTGATATATTGGTCATATCCAAGACAGCCGGAAAATTGAAATTTTTAGTTTTTTCCAACTTTACAACTTCTGACCAATCTTTCATTCTTATAAACTTCTGTATGTCGGGATGTTTCCAATTAAGTCCAGCCCAAATAGCCGAACGTCGGCTTCCGCCTTGCATAATAAATCGCCCAGCTTCATTGACCATTTGCATAAGAGCCAACGGGCCTGTTGACTTACCGCCTGTTTTTCTGATTATACGTCCTTCTTCCCGCACATCGGAATAGTCAACTCCGATTCCTCCGCCTGTCATTAGAGCTAAGGTAATTTTGTGCATTAAATCCGCCCAACCTTCGCGCGAATCTTCAGCCCTGAACAAGAAACAATTACCCGTAAGGATGTTATCTTCTAGCACAAACTCGTGAGTTTCAGGAACAATTGCACAGAACACTTCTTCAAATCTGTTGGTTTTATTTACTGAAACAACAGACCAAATTGGGGTCTTTTTAATTTTGAAATTTTCCCTGTGCTTAGAAATTAAAAAGAATTTTTTTGAAAGTGTACTAGGTATAAATGGTAAATAATAAATAACAGATGTCTTTTTAGTTAGATTAGAAATTCTTACCTGCTTCCTAATATTTTTAGTGCCGATGCCGATAACGTAACAAATTTCTCTAACACGCTCCAAATTTTTTAGATTTGTAGAAGCTAATTCAATTTTCCCGTCTTTAGACACGCATCCGTCTGCGGCAAAGTATCCACACAGCCAGCCTAAAAGATATGACCTATCATTTTGAAGAGACGGTAAATCCTTATAAGTTTTTGGGAGTCCCGAAACTTTCACTCCCGATTCGTGTTTTTTTAATTTATAACCCTTGAAAAACTTCAAAATCTCAAGGTTCTTCTTTCCACATAACACGACTTCAGAACCGCTACTCCCGAAAACAATGCCGTGCCTAATTCCATCAATACTAATCGGCGTTCTTTTCGCTCCGTATCCGAAAACCTGCCACAACATATCTCCTGGTTTCAGGTCTTTTGTCAATACTTCTACCTTGTGGGCACACCTACCATTGCTATAATACTTGGCTATTCTCCAAGAATGTTCGGGGGTCATGTACAAATCTTTTTCATACTTGTCTCTGCGAATACGCACTCTAAGTAAAGGCTGCTTTCCAAAACTTTTCACGTCTGCCTCTACCCATGTCCCATTTGTGGTCATAAGAGTAGGTTTAGTTCCTGACAATTCTTTAAGGGTCTTGACTCCTTCTTTGGTAACTACCCTAGTTTCTCCTGCGCCGCAATTATTCACTTGGTGAAAGAGTCTGCCAGTACTAGCCAAATACCTGCCGCCGGGAATAAACTTTCGGTTTTCAATTATCTTCCTAGTAGCCTCTATTTGGCTATGAGGCGCACGAACAGCTTGTAAAACTTTTTTGCTCACTCGATAAGCAATGTTTTGCCAATTTTCCACCTCGCCTTCTTTATTAAGATGGCTGTATTTTTGCTTCATTATATCGCTTGCGAATTTACTCATTTCAACAGTCATGCAGTCTCACCCCGCATATATTTTTCGTACTTGCTTAATTCTTCTGATACCCTTTCTTGAGAAAGGAACGTATTTTCCATCGCACCACGTAACTCGTTCTCGCGCCCACGGCGCGAGATTTTCTAAATTTCCTTCGGCCACGAAAATAAAATCATGCTCGAATACCCAAACAGGGGCCGCGTTCTGCTTTAGACATTCCGAGCACCATTCAATAGAACAAGGAACGCCCGGAATACTTGCAACTCCTACGTCTATTCCGCCTGATTCGTTATTGCAAATTTCACACATTTTTTATTTCCCTTTCCTTAAATTGTCTATCTGTCTTTGTTCTGGCACAATATCGTCATACAATATCGGAATGATTCGCTTGAATTCCTCTAACATTGATATGGATATTCTTCTAAAATCAGGATGCGTTTCTTTGGAAGTCCTCATCAAGAAAAAATTTCTCCAATTCCTCAAATTTCCTGTTACGGCAATTGTTGCGGCCATCGAATTAGGCAATACGGCACGAGCCGTTTGCGGTTTCGCCCCCCATTCAAGCATATCAAAATAATTTTCTTCCGCTTGTTGTACAGAACGAAGCCAAGCTACTTCTGTGGTTTGATTCAATTCAACGGGACGAATAAATTCAATTTCGCCATAACGAACGAATCTAGTACTTTCTTGTGTAAAAGAAAATAGCCTATGGCGAACTAACTCGTGTGTAACTCCCCTATCTGTCCTAATAACCGCCGTCACAGATGCGTGTTCTGTAACAGACCAATCCCCGTGACTTATTACAACAGCCTCAATGAACCTGCGCCAAGACTCCGGTGTTTGCTTACTTTCGCTTCTATGACTTATTCTAGCCATTGATTCTATGTGCCAAAGCAATTTTATGCCGTCTTCTGGAGTTAATTTTTCCCCGCTATATGGATTAAGTAGATAAAAATTAGGCTCTATAATCTTCATTCGTCTTCCTCTGGAGGTATTCTCATCAATATAACCTGTTTCGGGTCGCCTTTTACGCCTGAACCAGATTCACAAATCCATCCTGCATTGAGCAGCCCTTTATAAACTCGGTCCCATAAATATGTGCCGTGCTTCAAAGGTCGTAAAGCCCTCTCCAAATCACGCAAATTAAGCTTTCCGCCGTTGCGCTGCAAAATCTGAATGATTTCACCCTGCAACGCGCCTTCTTTGGTGGTACTTTCAAAAGCAGCCAAATATTTCTTAACTGCCAACTCATAGTTAGCTATAGCCAATGCCCGCTCCATGCAGCTTTCGTCTATTTCGTCTTTTCCTAAGTCCACAGCAAAAAATAGGGACATTTTCTCTGCTCGATTCTCAACGCGATTTCCCAAACGATTGATATTCATTTCAAACAAAGTATCGTCAACAATCTTATACAATCCTTTCTGCACAGCCCTTTCAATTAGCTGCCGCGTCTTTTGCGCGGCCTGTACGGTATTAACAAACTTATATGGAGTTAAATCAACCAAAATTTCAGGTTGATATAGAAAGAAAAACCGCTCATCTAATCCGCTGCTTCCCGCCGACATTTTTGACCACAAAGAATGAAAATTTTTATCGGTGGTACAGGCAATCAACGATGCACAGTATGTTCTAGGCTCGAAGCTGTAACTCTCTCTACGACTTTTAATGGTATTGGAAAATTTACCCGATTCATACATAGTAAGAAGACTAGAAACTAGAGTGCTGCTTTCAATACTGGCTTTATTCGTTAGATTACTCAATTCATCGTAGAACATTACAGCATTTCTATTATTTGTTCTAGACATCTCCAACCCCAAACCTTCAGGAGAGCCAGGAGTCCAAATTAAAGATTTACCGGAAGCGTTCCTAGTCGCTGCGCCGCCGTGCTCCACAATTCCAGCCGACTGTAAATAGTCTATCGCGTCCAATACGCTGCTAGACTTTATGACTCGGCCTTTTCTTCCTATGTTAATTGTATAGAAACTGGGTATTATTTGTTTGTCTTCAACTCTGACCTTGAGAGCCAAATAATTTAATACTATAACCATAGCAGGAATAAACATAAATTCTGGATACCTGCTGTTAGCATCACAAATTGGCTTGACAAAACCCTCGTAAATACTAGTGCCTTCCATAGCCCATCTCGGAAACATTGGGTATGGAATTCTAGGTATCTCTAAAGGCTCCGTCTCCGACACAGAAACAGGAGGAAAAACAAGACTTCCCGATTCTTTTATAACATATTTACTTATGGAATTCGCTATTGTCCTAACTTCTTGTTCTGATAGAGGAGGCCGACACTTACGCTGATTTACGGCCATTCCGTAAGCAAACAACTCATCGTAGCCCATTTTCAGGGTTTGTCTGGCTTTTCCCAGAATACTAGTTAATGCCACATTTCGGTTTCCCTCAAAAAAAATCTCGTCGCTGTCGGCGGCAACTTTAATTTTTTCTTCTTTGCTAGATTTCGCGCACCATTCTACTAGCCAATTTGGGGCTTCTAATATCTCTGAGTCTCGCAATATCTCATAACGTCCGCCCGACGTGGGATGATAGCTTCCCGGCGCTACAACATAACGATTATCAACTCTGGCTGACCAACATTCTTTTCCTGAAGCGTCCTTTCCTTGGACGTTTCCTAGTCGTATGCTGGCAGGAGTCTGCCGAAAATAAAAATGGCCTCTTCCGGGAGAGCTACGAACAGCAAAAGTAGGAGGTATCTTTTGTCCTGTTTGTTCTTCGATTTTTTTGGCAAATCCTGCTTGGTCTATTTCGAGGAACCACACTCCTCCTATCTTAGCAAATGCAACACACGCTGCATTGTAATTTTCGTCTTGACGGTCCCATTCCTCTATTATTTTTTCGTCGGTCGTAGCCAAGTCTTGCCAATTAGACAGAAAAGCTACTTTTGTTTTGGGCCGCAGAGGGATTACAGGGACACCACGCGAAATGAGAGGAGCCGCAATTTCTTTTAATAGTCCCATCTTTTTATTTTGGGTTTCTCCGTGATGCAAAGTACCAATCTTTGTATAAAGCTTTGAATTCTTCTAGACTTATATTCTTATACATTAAATCTCTGCCGACTTTCATATACTTTTTAGGGAGGAAAAAATAACAACCTTTTTTTGATGTTTTTACTTCTTCTATAACTACAATTAAAACTGTCGTATTGGGTAATTTAGATAATCGCTCCAACCATAATCTCTGTCCAATCGGCAAAGGACCATCGTGAAATTTAGTTTCTATGAGAAGAAAATTTCCACTAACTTCCAAAATTCCGTCAATGTCGCAAGGAAATAAATTAGGGCCTGGCAGCACACCCTCTAAACTTCCATAATCAATCACAACAGGATTTCTGACGAGTTCTCGCATCGTCGTGTTCCTTTTTGAACTGCGAGATTTGTGTACATCATTTACTTTTTTATCAACAAAAAAAAGAACAAGCCGCAAAAATTTTTTGAATTTTCTTTCTGCGGCCTGTTCACTCTCAAAATACAACGTCAGGGGTTGCTTGCGACGACGAAACGGGCGGCGCTGACGCGGAATTGACGGCCTGATTCTGAGTTTTTCGTCGGTTCTTGGCCTGTTCCGCCACTGGCTTGTTACGGTCTCGAACAAAATCGCTCGGAACTTTCACAACAACACCAGGGTCTGCTGGGGTAATGCCCAAAATATTAGCATATTCGCGCTGCTCTTGCCCAACCATAACAACGTCGGTTTGGATAAATAAACGACGGGTTAATCCAATTAAACTTTCTGGATTAAGAACGGTCGGAGGCGGGGCGTTCAAAATTTGTTTCACGGCCTTATAAAGATTAGAACGCTCGTGCAAATTAGTTGAGTATCTTGCCGTGACCAACAAAGGCCGACCGTCTTTGCCTTTTGCATCCAAAATCCAAACAAACCTGACCATAGGCTGAACTTTTGCTTGGCCATTATAAACGGTAGTTACTTCGCCCAAATCAACAATATCTGCTAACACCGCGTTATACATCCCAGTTTTCGGCTTCTCAAAATTTCCGCCGCTTCGGGTAGTAAACATTAATTCACTCATTGTTTTCTTTCTCCTTTACAAAAAATATATCTTCTTCTCTCAGGACGGTTAAATCAACCAATCCAACTCTTACTTCCGCTCCTGAATATTTTCCGAACAGGACTCGTTCTCCAACTTTTACGCTGGTGGGGACAAACTCCCCATTTGCAAGAAATCGTCCGGGTCCTACCGCAATTACGATTCCTTCGGCTGGCTTTTCTTTCGCCTCATCGGGCAGATAAACATCGCCGCTTTTTTCTTGAATTTCCTCCCGACACACGATAATCCTATCTTGTATCGGTCGAATCTTCAAATTCTTCAATTGCACTTCTTTTGATTCACGTTTTTTCTCTTCTATTTCTTGCTGCAAACGTTGGTCAACCTGCTGTTTCATTTCTCTAAATTGTTCTTCCGTCAAGCCTTCGGCAATGGCCTTCTGCCTAAGTCTTTCTTCAAAAGCAGAAAGTTGGTCTCCGAAAGCCTCATTCCATTTTTCTTGACTAACGGTAGATTCCGATGCGCGGAATTGCGCCGAAATACCTCCGCGAGCCAATACATCACCACCACTATTTGTCACTATTCTAGTTCCTCCTGTGTCAAATTGCTCAATTCTGTTTTGAATGGCAAAGATTTTGTAAACTCTTCTATATCCTGTTCCTTAACGGCCTTCCACCAAATCTTAAATGATGGATTCCACCTGAATTTTGCCTGTTTTACTAGGTCGTTTTGACTTCTATCCACTAAACTCCTAATAATTACCGTTGGTGATTGCGACCGTTGCAGCAATAAATTAGAATCGTACTTACTTGCTATCAAAAGTACCCCCATAGCATCGGATAACGCGCTGTGAGGAAAATAATTAAGAAAACCGTGGTCGGCCATGACGTGACTAAGCTTACCCACGGGTACATTATACGGTAAATCATAATACAAATCAATCCAAGGTTTGTTTGGGATTTCTACATTTTCTCGTTTTGCCCATTCAATAAGAACTTTTTGGTCGAATCTTCGGCAGTTATATCCAATAACCGCGTCTGCCGATTCTATCATTTCTACTATTGTTGGAAGAATCTCACTTGGAACGTATCCGAACCTATTCAATGCCTGTTTTGTGATTCCCGTCTTCTCCGTAATCTCTGATGAAATCGGCACCTCTGTTTTAAGTAGTACGCCTAAACTATCTAAACACCTATGTTGTTTAGTACTATATAATACGCCTCCAAATTCCGTTGGTTCGTCTCTCAAAGGCTCCGTTCCAGTCGTCTCAAAATCCAATGAACACAATATCATGTGACTACACCATTCTTTTTCATCTCTAAATCAGGGTCTATAAACTCTGATTTCGTAGAAGTAATCGGACTAATTCTACCATGAAGATGGGTTATCATATGCCACGGAACATACATTCTTTGGCCATAATCGTTTTTATCTATTATAGAATCGTCTCGAAAGACAACTAGGCCGGGATTCATAACAAGATTCTTAAATCGGGAATTAAAAATTTCTTTCAGTTCCTGTTCGGAAGAAATTTCAGGATATGTTTCCCTGACGAATACCGAGTGCGGGAAACCGTCGGGTCTTTTTCGCTCATCAATATGTGCCTCAAACTCGATTAGGTAGTCCACTTTAGTTTTATCCTTTTATGATTTCGGGTATTTCTTCGTCTGGCGTAATCATTATTTCTGCGGTTCCACCTTCAGGAATAATAATTTTTTGAAACTTTTTATTTCTTTGAGTAACAGTAACAATTGTTTTGTTATAGTTTTTCAAAGAAAAAATTTGCAGAGCCTGCATAGGGTTTCCAGGATTCGGAAAAAATTGTACGCGAGCCTCAATTCCATTTTCCGCGCACCGTTTGGTAAATTCTTCAACATTTGCCATTATTTTTTAACCTAAAGTTACAGACGCCCCATCATGCAACGCCTTGTTTGCTTTCCTTGCCGCTTCCGCTGCCTTAGCGGCTAAATCAATTTGTTGGGGAGATGCGGCTGAAATTACTCTCCGTTCTTCTTTATTGTGCCTTCCTTCCGCCGCTCCCTTTATCTCACATTCATCGGAACAGTAGGTAAAGGTACGATTATCCAAAGTACCAACATTTCGCACTGCGGCTATCCAAGGATTTTGCCGCGTTGCGTCCTTCTCAGATTCTTGGTCGGCTTGAAATGTTGCTTCTCTTTCGCAGTCGGGACCATCGCATTTTATCGTGACAAAAGTAATTTTAGTAATCATTATTTCTCCTTTGTATATAGTTCGTAAAAACGCTGCAAAAATTTTTCTTCGGCCTGTTCGGGTAACCACTTATGAATACAAACATCTGCCGATATTTCGCCGGGAAGCCAAATCTCAGCCTCCGGGCACTTCGTATTTAATAATTGGGCTTTCTCAGCATATAACATCATGTTATCAGCTATTTTAACTGATTCGGGTTCGGTCTCTTCTAGCCCAAATTTTTTATATATCATACTTTGAAGGGGTTTTTCAACTTCTCTATACGCATCTCCCGCTTCCGTAAAATGCTTTAAAGGTCTGTTCATATCCCCAAGATATGCCTCAGAAGCATCGTGCAACAATCTGTACAAAGCCTCTTCTTCGGAACCTATGTAACTGCAATACCAACTGTGTTGCGCTATACTATAATGATATTTCGTGTGCCCCGTCCAACGACATTGCATGGCTAAAGAGTGCCCAATGTCTAAAATATTTATATCTTCTATATTTGGCTTCAAAAGAAAGAACTGCCTACCCACATAAGTTATTATGTAAGCTTTTTCAAGATTATTCATTTTTTAGTTCCCGTTACCGAATATACTCCATCTTTAATTGCCGTGCGCGTTCCGCATACGGGACACAAAACGGTAATTCTTTTAGGATTCAAAACTTTAACTTCCCAAACGTGACCGTTCGCACATTTAATCATTCCGTCTAAAGACGTTTGTTTACTCATGCAATTTCCTCAAATACTCGAAAAGGGTTATGGCAAACTCCGAAGTTAATGCGGCGTGGCCGTCCGGTATTCGCAAATAAAAATCCCAATTATAATCATCCAACTCTGTTTCTGAAATATGTTTGGGGTCACGGTCTTTGGTCACAAACAAAGAGCCATCGGGATAATATCTTTGTACATTAACCAAATACCCTCCGCGCTTTTTTATTGCTTCGGCTTCGTTCAAAAATCTAACATCCGATATTAGCAAAAAATCCGTATCTTTAGAAATGTTTTCAAATGTCTTATCCGCCCAATAATTCGGATTTTGAGAACGCCTGAATTCGGTTCCCCACCATTGCAAAAGATGAGAATATTTTCCGTTGTCGTGACTCCGACTAATATTGGACGGTATTTCTCGGCCTTCCGTGAAGCCCCGGCTGCCGCCTAGCCATAATTGGCCTTGCTCGGTTTTTAACCAATCGCTGACTTCCTTATATAAGCCTTCCGCAAATCTAGTTATTTCACACCTAGTCACGTGTTTTATTCCGTGTTTTTGTCTCAAACTATTCTGAGCATCGTGCCATTGCTTAATTGCGGCGACGGCGGTATCCTTGCCCTGACGGGCTTTATTCCCAAAACCAATTATTAACATTCCCAACCCTCTTTTTTATAATTTGTGCGCGAACAAACCACCGACAAATCCCGCTATACTACCCCACTTAAATCCGTTTAGCCAAGACTTTCTTTTTTCGGCCTTCAGTTCTTTTACGTCTTTTTCGTGACTCTTCTGTTCTGCCGTTAACGCTTCTTTTCCGCTTAATATTTGAGCATTTAATCCCGTTATAGTGTCCGCTTGTTTGTCCGTTAAAGCCTTACAACTAACTAATTCCGTATTCAAATCTTTAACATCCCCACGAAGCTGCTGCATGTCCTCTAGCATGTCCGCATCGGCATGAGCCGCATCCAAAGAGAAAACCAAAGTGTCAGGCAGTGGTGATTCTTGGGTTTGAACTGTTATAGTTCCAACACCTAACAACTGCCGGATTCTCTCGGCTAATTCCGTTGGGGCACTTTGGTCGTTAATTTGTTTTTGTTTTTGAGTTTGTTCTGCGCGTTGTTGTCTAATTTGGTCTAATTGCTTTTGTTGCGTAATGAATTGCTGTCGCAGCACGTCTAATTGCGCCAACAAAACTTTATTTTTTTGGTCATCTTGATTGAATTTATTGGAGGCTTCTAAGGCATTTTGTTTAGCCGCCTCTGCCGCTGTTCGGTCTCGGCTTATCATATAATCTAAGCCTCTATTATAAAAATGCACGACAAAAAAGCCGATAACTAAAAATAAGACCAAACGCTCGTGAGTCTTAAACCACGTATAATAATCAAATTTCATTTTTATCTCCGTTGGCCTCGCTATTTAATACTGCTTGTGCAGGCGGATTCTCTAAGTAAGCAATGACCGCTCTGAGCCAATCAGGTCGGTCAATGCGCCCTAATTTCCTGTTACAGCCTGCCCACCTTCCGCCGCAAAGCAATCCTCTCACTGCCTCTTTCGATTTTTTTCGGTGGTCATGGTCTATTTCGATTCTCAACCCATTTTCTGATTTAGAGCTTGGAATTACGGCTCTTAATGGTTTTTTACAAATGGCACACAAACCTTTTTGATATTTGTAAATTTTTATCATTTCATCGAGAGTAATTCCATATTTTCTTTTCAGTCTTCTATCTTTTGCTTGTAATTGGTCGGCTCGTTTCTTAGGTTTAGTCATTCGGATGCTCTCTCAATTTCTTTTAACATTTTTGACAAGACTAATAATGCTTCCTGCAAGAAAGCAAAGACTTCCAAGAATGTACAGGACATAGACTAACCCTCTCATTATCATCTGCCAGCTTTGTAATAGAAAACGCATAATCTTTTCAAATGTCGAACCCATTTTCTTTTTGTGTGCTCTCTCGATTTGGGCAACCTACGCCGCACCATCCCTCATGCCACACTCCTACGAATTTCTTTCAAGTCCACTTCGCCATTCAGATACTGAAATAAACGCTTTGTTTGTGCATCCACCAACGCCGCCGATGCGGCGCGGGATGCCGCCAACATCGCATCCCCCAACGGCAACGCCGTCCTTGCGGCATGCGCCGCCTCTCTGGCGGCGCGCGCCGCCGACCACGCTGCCCATGCCGACGCGCACGCCTCCCCCGCCAACCGCGCTGCCTCCCATGCCGCCCCCGCCGCACCACACGCTGCCTTCCACGCCCCTTCGTGAGACGCCGCCAATTCTTCTTCGCTAGCCAAACCGAACGCAAATCTACGTGATACGCGAATTGCGTTAATGCTGCGCTCATCTTTAACTAAGTGTACAACCGATTCGGCGCAATCGCATGCGAAAAGTCTCGCTATCTGTTCGTCCCATTTTAGCTTACGGACCAATCTAGCCTGTTCCACCACACCTTTGTCGTCCCTCCAAATTTGCTTGCCTCGTACTTCCGCCTCAAAGATGGCAGGACCAAGCCACTCAATTAGTTGCTCCGGCTTCAGAACGTGATACCCACGCCTGCACGGCAAAAGACGCTTGATGGGCGGCATCCATTTGCCCTTTCGTTTGCCACTAGGCAGATGCCACCTGCCTCTGCCACCCCAAAACGGAGTTCCGTCCTCATTCAGAACTTTGTAGAGCGTCATCACATTCTCCTTAATTTGGTTTCTCCAAACGAGAAAGCGGTTCATTTAATATGCTTGAATCCGAATGTTCGTTTCCCAAACCCAAGAGAATCAAAACACGCGCATCGGGCACGTAATGATGCTGCCAATGGTGTTCTTCAGCAATTCGTCGCAGCACGATTAATGTATCTTTCCAATCTTTTCCGGGGTCGTAGCCCTTGCTTATAAGAGCTTGCCTTATTTCATTTCTTCGCTTTGCATCGGGCATTTTTTGAATTGGCTTGGCCTCCGCCATCGCAAGCGAACAAATCATTACACCTATAAGGCCGACTAATATTCGTTCTATTTTAAGTTTTCTAGCAGTAAACCACAAACTGCCTTGTGCTTTTGGACGTTCGTGTTTCTTTGCTTCCTTTAGCGTGTCCTTGGCGGGAAACGAAACGAGCCGTGACTTACAATGACCACCTGCTCCCATCACAACGGACGGTGCTATGCAGTGTTGCGTGGAGAATGGGAAATTCACCGCATCACCGCAAGCCCGTACATTTCGAGCTATATAACTTTAGTAGCTTTTTGGCATCTATCAGAATAAATCGCATACAACCTTCTTTCTTTTGGCGTCGTCGGTTCAACCTTTGGGTACTCTTTAATATTTCCAATGGACGAATAAACAATACCGTTTCCATGTCTAGCACATCGTGTCTGAAAATCTAGACTTCTTTGAACATCTCTATAATGTAAAATAGCGCCCAATTTAGGAGGAAACAGTCTTGAAAGTATTTTTTCCAAGATTGTAATCATCTCGTCCTTTCCTGTCCTGTTCCACGGCATAATCAGTAATACGTCGTAAGGCATCCAATTCTTCTTTGGACGCTCCGTCAGGAAATAGCCGAAAAAAATTTATAACTTTAATTTCCAACCCGTCATCAACATTATTTTTCATAGAGTATCCAACCAATCTGCAATACGTCTCAATTCCTTTGCCGCAGCCTTAGGCCGCTTGTCGCAACTTATATAATAATCAATATCTTCAATTATTACTTTATCAGGTCGTTTATTATTATATCCAAACACACCAACAGTAAAGTATTTGAATGCCTTGTACCGTTCGTATGTTTGTTCGTATGTTGGCACGTCCTCCCTCTCTCCCTCGGTTAAGAATTTTCAACGCTCTTTAGAGATAATTTCAAACGGTCTGCAAATCGAACAATAAGGTGCAATGCCGCGCGGAAATTTCGAATTTTCTGGAATGTAAACTCCGTGAGTACATTTTTCGCCGTTAATAACAAGGTCGGTCAAACCCGACGGCGGCACACTTAGAGGTTGCGGCTCTTTAATTTTCGTTTGAGCGCGCCCGATAATTCGAGCGTTGTGCACATCTATCAAACGAAATTTCATCGCGGCATACTCCTATGTTCGAGACAAAATTTTTGAGGATACCTGCCCCGACTGCGCGGAAACTGATTTTTGCACCCCTCCACAGAACATTGGATAAGTTTAGAAGTAGGACTAGTATTAGGCTCCGCCGTGTTAGGCTCTGTAGTGTTAGGCTCTGCCGTGTTAGGCTCTGCCGTGTTAGGCTCTGCCGTATTAGGCTCTGCCGTATTAGGCTCCGCCGTAGGCTCGGTTTGCTGAAACTGCTTCGGCACTTCATATGGCACCCGCGCACAATTTTCGCAAGCATCCAACCAAGGTCCCGATTGAGCAAACTGCCTGCGACGTAAATATCCCGCCGGGCCTTTGCAGCCCTTAAATTGCAATTGGCATTTAACGTTTTCGTATTCTGTCATTTCGCCTCCCTAAAACTTCCAATATTCTACTCAAAGGAATCAGAAAAAGCAAGCAAAAAATTAAAATAATTGGGGCCATTTTTACTCTTTATTTGCCTTATTATTAGGCTTTTTTCTTTGTGCCTCGGCTTTCCGTTGCTCCTCTCTTTCGGCCCAACCGTATGTTCCGGGTTGGTCGTCGGCCCCACGGATGGGCATCAAATACAGCCGTCATACCTTGCCCGTTCCGCGTACCGTCAAAGCGCATTGCTTCGTCGCTTCCATAGAATGACAACACAACTAAATTTGACGGCTTTTCAGAAAACTGTTCGAAAGCCTTCGCAATTTTAGCAAGATACGCCGCATTTAACGCAATGCGAAATTTTGCGTTTTCCCACTTCGGCACAACCGTATCATAATTTGGAAATTGGCCTGATTCAGACTTAGCCGAAAACACTTGAGGACTCTCTAAATCGGTTACAGCAAATGTTGCTTGCGTCTCTCCTAATTCGTTTTGTTCCACGTTAACCGCGACATTCTCAATCTTTGACTTCTTCGGAACAGCCTTGGCAATCTCATTGGCTTTTGCCGCGTCGAGCAAAAAAGGCTTGAAAGTATCCTGTGCACCAGCAAAATTCGGAACAACAGGAAAATGCTTGCTCGAAACAGAATCGGACGAACACCACACCAAATAATGCCCATTGGTGGCTACCGTAGCTTCGGGCTTCACATAAATTGCACTAAGATTATATCTAGAAGAATCTTTGCATATGAACTTAGCCACATTCAAATTATGCTTATTCAACATTTTCTTTTATCTCCCTTCATTTTTTACAAACTTATTGTACCACACCAACCGTTTCCGTACAAAAATGGCCGGAATTGCGTTGGCGTTCCGCCAATTCGCAAAGTGAATTATATAGGCTCGCCTTACTGTAATCTGTACAATTACCAAAGTTTATGATGGACGGCGGATTAGCCGAAAAAACAAAACCTGCCACTAGCATTTTGTGCTTAACGCCTACTTGAATTAAATGTTCCACGGCGGCTCTAACTTCTTCTGATACGCTATATTGAGTTTTCATTTCACCTCTTTTATATTTTTCCCATTTTAAGTAGGGTGAGCGTCCCCACCCTACTAAAACGCGTCACAGCAAAAATTTTTTAAGAACGGCGGGAGTCGAACCCGCATCCAACGCTACGCCCGCGTTTCGGTACTTTTAAGTAGCGTCCGAAAACCCCTTTGAATTTCGGTAAAGGTGTCGTTCTCAAAAACCATAATATATCAATCTCGAATTAAATACAATAGTACTTTAGTTTCATTTTTTAATAGTACTTTTCATCCCATCGCATATACACAATAAATACGCATACCCAATCAGACTTTTACATTTTTCCCATTTTAAGTAGGGCGGGCATCTACCCCGCCCCACTTAATAAGCGGTCTTGGGCCTTCCGCTTCCGGCCATCATATCCCGCACTTATGACTCGTACGAGGTCTAGCGGGTTGATACCACTTATTAAAACCATAGTACACCAATCTAGGATTAAATACAATAGTACTTTAGTTTCATTTTTTAATAGTACTTTTCCTCCCAAAACCAATACCTACTTTCCTTTGAAATTTTCACATCGCATACACAACCCGTGTGTATAAACACGCATATAGGTTGTAAATGCCCCACAATTTTTACACCTAGGTCCGCTCTCTTGAATGTGTTTTTTCTTATTATCATTCTCAAGATGCAAAATCTCGCTGTTAATGCGTTTGGCCAATTTTTCGGCCAAAGAACGGCAAGCTGCTTCGTTTAGCAAATCAACTTCGCCGTACTCCTCTAACCATTCTTGTACTCTTTCAGAAGTAATCAATGGTCTCTCCCAAAATGGTCCGCTTCAATAAATTCGCGTGTCATTTCACTTACGCTTGCCGTGCAATCGTCTCCCTCTTCTCGAAGTTCGGCGGCTATCTGCCGCTCACGAATTTGCCGCAATCTTTCCCGATACTCGCTCTCAAATCGCATCCTTTCGGCCCGAATAAGCTTCGCCATACCAATCAGACTTTTCATGTTTCTTGAACGCATTTTTACCATCCGCCTTTCCTTAACGCAATTGCTTTAAAGCCGATGCAATCTGCCCTTCTCCAATCCGCTTACCGTGGATGATTAATTCCAACACGGAAATGCGCGGAACAATTTCGACGATTGCCCCACTGAGATATGTGCCGCTGAGATTTACGCCTCTAAGATTTGCACCACTTAGGTCCGCACCATTTAAATGTGTGCCTCTAAGGTTTGCATTAACTAATTTCACACCCGCCTTAATGGCGGTCTCTACTGCGTCCCGTATATTCTCAGCTTTGCATGTATAGAGCACTTCACCCGTTTGAGATTTAATTGTAATCTTCATTTTTCGTCTCTTTCAAAAAATATGCGCCTAAAAGTCTGCGCCGCTGAAGTCTGCGTCGCTAAGGTCTGCGTCACTGAGATTTGCACCACTGAGGTTCGCAAACCTGAAATATACACCGCTAAGATTTGCGCCAATAAGGTTTGCGCCAATGAGATTCGAGTCACTGAGGTCCGCATCTCTGAGATTTGCATCGCTAAGGTTTGCGCCGATAAGGTTTGCGCCTCTGATGTCCGCGTCTCTAAGGTCCGCACCCCTAAGATTTGCGTTCCTGAAGTCCGCACCCTTGAAGTGTGCGCCGCTAAGGTCCGCACCCCTGAAGTTTGCGCCCCTAAAATTTGCATTAGCAAATTTCACACCCGCCTTAATCGCGTCTTCTACTGCATCCCGTACACTTTCAGCTTCGCATGTATAGAGCACTTCGCCTGTTTGGGATTTGATTGTAATCTTCATTTTTTCATCCATTTGTGTAATTTAGAGACACTTACGCCCATAAAGACGAGTGTTATAACCGTAACCACAACGAAAAGCACCAACGGAATCCACAATGGGGAGAGCACCCACCACCAACTCCAATGAATGTACCCAAGAATTTTAAGCGCAATAAACAATAAGGTTAAAAGACCACAAAAAGTTCCGTTATTCATATTTTTTATTCCTAAAATTTTTTGGCACTATTCTCGGCTAGCGCCTGCCGTGAGAAGAGAGTTACATTTTCGATATGGCTACTTGCTCAGCCAAGGACCAAAGGGACCTGTTAAGGTTGATATTTTGGTCTATGCCGCGAACTTCTCTTGTTTTATTGCGTCGGCCATTATTATAGTAACGGTCTCCGCCACGAACGACCGCCTCTTGCACACGATTAAACACATGCCACAGGTCGCTGCCGTTGTCGTCATAACGGCGAACGCGAAGGGCTTTTTCCGCTGTAATAGGCGAACCTTCGGGATAACGAAGTGTCAAGGCTTGTTCGGCAAAGGATTGCTGTTCTGCTTCAGTCAATGTAATTTGCCGCCATGCCGCAATTGCCGATTCAACTATAGGAGCACGCTTAATCAACTCAAAGCTTCCCGTCAAAACATCTTGGACGATATTCCCCATGTGACGAACATGGATTGATTCCGCCATACCATCACTTACAATCATTCCATTAGAACAAACTAGACGAAATACCCCAAGCATAAGCTTATACGCTGAAGTACCGTCATGGGAATTGACCAAAACCAACTCTAACTTGGAATCACCGACCTTTGTCATATCGCCGGCTTGGGATTGGAAACGTATCATATGTTTTGTGAAAAAATGCTTTTCTTCGATGCGAGAATTAGATTGGCTGGCTTGAATAGGATAAAACCCGTTATTTCGCATCGCGTCAATCACTTCGGAAGTGGGAATAAATGCATACCGCTCACTACGCTCCCGCCAAGCTTGCCCAGCAAAAGCACTCGGAGCGAATACCTGTATCTGTTCGTCGGTCAGTGGGGTGTAATTGCGGTTGCCGTTTCTAATCATTTTTTAACTTCCTTTCCAGCCTGTTCGGCTCTTTCAATGTTTTTCCGCTTCCCTGCGTGGTGAAACAAGAATAAACCGATTCTCGATTAAAATCAATAGTACTTTAGTACTGATTTTTAGGCCCTTTCCGAAATTACCGCGCCTCGCGCTCCAATCTAGCGTATTCCGCAAAAGATTTTGAAAATCTCAAAGTACTAATACCGTACTCAAGGACGGGGCAAAAATCATCCGACAAAATCTCTTGTTCCATCTCAAAAGCTTTTTGACGGGCTTTTCCGATATTATGGAAAACAGGCGCGTGCCTAAAGTAATCCACTATATACTTCGGATTCTCTCCGTCAGGATACCAAAGGTTCTCGATTGCCTGAGCATGAATCACTCGAATTTCACCGTCAGCAAAACACCCGATATAAATTCCGTTATCTGCGCTCATTGTCAAACCTCTTTGCCTTTTTCCAACCTGTTCGGCTCTTTTACGACCCTACAAAAAGAAAAAATTTATTGCCTCTCCTGCGGAAACCTTCTAATGCCAAATCTGCGATAGAATGCCCCCACACTCCAAATTTCAGCCGATTCTTATAAATAAGTTTGTAACCCTCTCGTACAGCATTAACAAAAGATTGTAGTGTCCAGCCATTCGGATTGGAGAATACAAGAGTTACAGGATTCGCAAGAGGATAATTAAAGACAATTTCAATTACGTTAGAATAAGAAACTCTGATATTTTTAGGGGCTTGCTTCTTCGATGAAATTTTATAATCGAAGTCTTTCATTCTTTCAATTACATCTCTCATTTTCTTCTTCCTTCCATGCAAGCTTACCGTCTAAAACGTTGTTTACCTATTTTAGGTTTAATAAAGCGGCTCTGAGCCTTCCGCTTCCGGCTATCATAGCCCGCACTTATGACTCGTACGAAGTCTAGCGGGTTGATACCGCTTTATTAAACCGAAAACCACAATACACCAATCTCAGATTTAAATACAATAGTACTTTAGTTTCATTTTTTAATAGTACTTTCCTTAATTCCCTTTTCGGCCTAAATTTTATTATTTCCACAATCGAAGTGAAGGCGAATAGTACTCTATCTCTTCTTCTGCGGAAATCGCCCACGCTACGTACGAAACGACCGAAAACCAAAAGACACCAACAAGCCATTTTTCCCATGCGAAGCCATGCGACAAGACATATAGTGTACCATAAATCGCGCTGAACATTGCGCCAACCACGATTGCACACGCGCCAAACATTACACCGACCACGATTACAAGCGCAATCACAAACAGCCCACCTATGGCTGTCCTCCGCATAAATTCGTTCAATATTTTATACAGCATCATTTCGTTCCCCCGCGAATAGTCTCAAATGTTTCATTCCAATTTATAATGTTTAGTTCTGAGGCAGTCTGTACTTCAACTGCTGTCGCCGCCGCGAGTTTCGCCGCCGCAACCCGCGCCGCCGTTCGCGCCATACACTTCGCCACATCCGCCACCGTATCCTTCCATGTTGCATCCCACACCGCATTCAATTCTTCTCTGTTGGCCAAACCAAATGCAAACCTTCTCGCTACACGGATGGCGTTGACACTGCATTGGTCCTTGGCCAAATGCACTAAATTCGTTCTGAATCGAATGCAATTTTCAAGGCGGTTTCCGTTTTAGCCATTTCGTGTTATATAATCTCCTGTGTGGATTCGCCATTGTACATAACTTCGCGCAATGCCCCACGCTTGTCAAGCTAGTACACACAAAATATCTTGTGGTATTTGACGATGATATTTACGAACTAGCTTAAGTCCACAATGTGCCATCTTTTGCGTGAGGCGAGGCGCATTTGCCAAAGACTTGCCAAACGCGCTGTCCAATTTGTTAAAACCACATTCATCAAGCAAATGTGCCCCGTCACACGCATTAGCCAATATTTTGAGTGCTCGATGAATAGCATCAATTTGGGCATCCGTTAAATTTGGCGTATCTTGCTTTGGAGCAGCATTATTCTCTGTTGGCGCGAACGAATAAATTTGTGGCTCCGAAGGAATTACTTTATCGAGAGCCTGTTCGATGTTGGCTTGCTTCTCTACGATTATTTCGACCATTCTGGCGTCCAAGGATTTGTCCAAAACAAGATGTTGCACCAATACAGGGTTGGTTTGCCCGATGCGATGCAATCTGTCTTCAGCCTGTGTGACATTGCCGGGCACCCAATCCAGTTCCGCAAATATTACGGTAGATGCAGCCGTCAAGGTTAATCCGACGCCAGCCGCTTTAATGGTTCCGACGAACAAACGGCAAGACTTGTCATTTTGAAATTTGTCCACGGCAATTTGTCTATCTTCTGCCGCTGTACGGCCATCTACCGTTACACATTGACCGGAGAATTTTTGGGCAATCGCGTCCACCACATCATGATGATGGCACATCACCACCAATTTGTCTGTCTCGTCCAAAGTTTGCTCAATGTGCTCCAAGACAAACGGGATTTTTGCTTTCGCCGTGTCATGGCGAAGATTGGCCAATACGGAGAAAGCCGCCGTTTTGGACTCCAATTCAGCCTGTTCGAAAGCTTCGTAGGCTTTTTTCTCACGCTCGATAATTTCATCCAAACCATCGGACGCCAGCACAATGATTTGACGGCGCTTCGGAGGCAAGTCTGCCAATACATCCTTTTTCAGCCGACGAATCATAATGGACGACCGAAGCTTTTGCTGCAATTCCTCTAGATTGCTCGCGCCAGAAACGTCCAACGCAAAGCCATTATGGTGCGCGTCGCAATAACGTGAAACGTAGTACTTCCAATTTCGTCCTAGTCCGTTTGGTTCTAGAGATTTTAATAGTGGCCACAGTTCGATTGGCCGATTGACAATCGGGGTACCGGTCAGAAAAATTTTGCGTTTCGCTGGTATAGGTTCTATGCGGTCACCACCTTTGCCACCGCCTAAAACCTGACGGGTTCGCGCCGCTTTGTAGTTCTTGAGATAGTGGCACTCATCGCAAATTAGCAAATCCCAATTGATAGAGCGGATAGCGAATTCGTGCTTTCTCAGAATGTCGTAATTGATTATAACAACGTCAGCCGAAGGAAATTCACCGTTAGCGACCGCAATCGTTCGATTGGGAATCGTGTTCCATTTCGTAAATTCACGCATCCAATTAAGTTTGAGACTAGCGGGACAAACAACTAGGACACGCTTTGCTTCAGTGGCGTTTGCAATGCCGATGGCTTGAATGGTCTTGCCGAGTCCCATCTCGTCCGCAATGAGCGTATGTGGCCGATGGATGGCGTAGGCTATGCCCGCTTTTTGATAAGAAAGATAATTAAGACCGCTAGGCGAAGGAATTTCAACGGCCGCGTCGGTGGCACGGCTGGCTTTTTGGCTTTCGGCGGCCCGCTGCGACATTTCATTAAGAATTTTAGCCGCCGCCGCGTCGGCATATTTCGCCATCTTCGCCGCCACGTTGTAATCCGTGGTAAACCACACGCTCTTTATATTCGCGTCCCACCGAAAACCAGCACCCTTGACTGCCTGATAGTCCGCTCGCCAAGCATTGCCCGTGGCAAGCACGGCCTCAAAGCGATTGCGTTCCGCGTGATAGGTTAATTTCATAGCTGGCAGTTTAGCAATTCTTCAGGAAAATAGTCAATGGTACGAAAGTTCTATTACTAAATTTTTTCAAATTGTCCTTCGCGCAAACAAACGTCCCATCCTCCGAAAGCAATAACGTGCCAGCCGCTGCGCTTAAACGTACCTGGACATGGATACAGATATAATCCCAATTGTCCAGGTTCGACCGTTCCACAAGGTTTGCCGCCGCGTCCGGCTTGACCGCGTTCAACGCAATCGGCTTCTACCAAAATTCTGACAGATTCGCCGTATGTCATCTTATTGCCTTTCGCGTCTAATAGGCCAAAAGAAGCCAAATGTTTCTGGGACCTGCCTTTTGAATCGCATTCATTTCAGCCGCGACAAACGGACAAAGATACCTTCCACTCATCAGCCTAGAACACGAAGCCTAGCAAGCAATGCTCGTAGTGCGCGTCGTGCCCCTCTTGCAAGTACTCGCGCGATTCAAGAATCACGGCCTGATGCTCATCACGATAGACTAGCGTTGCCGTGAGCATCTCGTTCCACGTCATGCCAACTCCCTTGGCGCTCCACTTCTCACCAATAGGCGAAAAGCGGAGTTTCTCCCACGTGATGTCAACTGTGCTGAGCGTGCCATCCGCTGACAGCACGCTCAACTTGTGCGCTGGAGGTATGGTCTTGACTTTCTTGACTACTTCTACTTTCATTTGTTCCTCCTGTCGGACTCTTGTCTAGGACTCCGTGGACGCGATAGTACGGCTATCGCGCTTCATCCTGCCTTTCTACTTCAAACCACTCGCTAACAACACGCTCGCCGTTAACAAGCAGTTCGTAAGGCACGGTCACCCACTTTCCATCTATGGTGGCAGACGCAACCATCACGAAACGGTTAAGTTCCGCGTCCCACGCAGCAATCGCATTTTGCTTGCCGTTATGCGCAAGCCTCAGATTTTGAGGATTGGCAGGATTGCTGTAGGCTTCACGAATCACTTCAACGGCAGGTTTTGCTTGCATTGTTCTATCCTTTATATACTTTTCCTTGTTCATTGCTGTTTCTCCCTGCCGATGTGAATGATGCGATAGGAATTTAATTTTGTAAATAGTACTTTGGTACCGATTTTTTGGTGGTACTTCTGCCGTGTCCTGTCGCTTATTTTACATATCGGTCTATGCGTATAATAAGCGTCCGTGCCAAAACGGCTTATTAAAGATGGATAAAACACAGACGCGGCAGAGCGTGCTATCGCGTCCCTTCGGGCATGCGGTAGGCTACGCCACCATGCAAAGAACGGACGGGCACTGCGCCGCGACGAATGACAGAATTGCGTAGCGCCTCGGCATAGCGACCAGCATAAGACTTGGCCGTGCCCTTTAATTGATAGTGCAAGTAGGTCTGGATGGTGTAAAAACGGCCTGATGCGGTCGTCTCAAGATAATCTTGCGTGTACTGAGATTCTTTCATTGACTCCCTCCTTTTTCCACGGTTTCCATTCCTTCTGCGCTGAGAATATCGTAGGAAGATTTAATTGTAAATAGTACTTTGGTACTGATTTTTGATAGTACTTCTATTTCCCGAACATGACACTTTTTGTCAAAACGCAATTAGAGCCTATTAGAACGATTGCGACAGGCGAATGAAGGGAGAGCGCTTAAAACAGAATTACGAACGTCCTAGGCGCTCTTTTGGCCGATGGTGCCCGTCCTGGCGAACATCCTGATGCCCGCTGTTAGGCGAAGCGCAGCAATCGGTGGATAACGAATGTGTCTAAACGGTTACTAATTTGGTGGCGAGTTTTGCCACGTCGAATCGAGACCGCCCTTCGATAGAAAAATGTGAAATTTTCTGATTGCGAAAATTGGTCAATTTTTGGAAATGCTTGGACAGAATTAAGTCTTTTGTTTTCAACGTACAAATTCTGTCCCAAGATTCTGTCCTAAGAGGGAGACAGACACCTATTTTTTGACCAAAAAATCAATTATTTTTTATATAAAAATGGCACCCATATGCAAATTTTATCGTCTGTAAGTAATTGCAAATAAATATGTTTACTATTATTTTCGTTTTTTCTTCGCCTATTAATAAATGATGATAGGGATATTGGAAAGTGTGTCTCCCACACTACTGACGGCATTTTGTGACAGAATTCGGTTACTGAAAATAAAAGACTTAACATCAAAATGCTGTCACTGGCGCGGTCGGAGTGGGTAGTAACTAGAAAATTACTAGTTGGCCACCACTGTTAATTTTCTAGTTACTACCTTGCAGTCAATTTCCTGCAAAACCCAATAAAAGCCCGTAAGGTCCGACGAAACACCTATAAAAAGCCTATATATTGACCTTATAGGTTGCGGACGAAACAGGCATAAAACCCGAAGAAACGCGGAATATGCATTTTATTAAGTTATTGATTTTATTATAGTTATGATAAAAATTTAGCTAAAAGTGACACTTTTTGTCAATACTTGCGGGGCCATACAGTCATCTTATGAGAGAGAGTCCATGCGGGGCCGCTGGAGACTGAGGAAACAATGCGGCTGGTAAGAGACGGCCCTGGTGGACGGTTTAGGATTCGGACCTTACGGGAACGTGCGCGAACACGTTCTCTCAATATTAGATTGAGACAGTCTCAATATGATACTGAGATAGTCTCATAATTGAGACATATGCTCGACACTTGCGACGATTCTCATTTTTTGTGGCATTTTTGCCACAATTTCGCAAAAAATGTTGTATTTTTACCACAAAACGGGTAAAAATGTTACAAAATACCGTTTTTTGGGTGCAGCTTGTGTAAAAATTGACACAAAATTCGGTTTTGCGGTACTAGTACTAATCATTGACATGTAAGATAACCTTACATTTCAAGCTTACAAGTCTAGTATTTACAATAATTTGCAAGAAAAACGAGCAAGAAAAACGGCGGAAAAGTAGCGCGCTGCAAGTGAGTCCGAACGGCAGTCCAGGCCGCAAATCGAGACGACATAAGTCCTTTATTTTCAATGGTAATAGTACTCATAGTATTACTAGTACTCATAGTACGAGGCGGCTTTTAAGGGGGTGTGAAACGCCCCAAGGCCCCTTCGTGGCCGTGGACGTGGACGTTGGTTCATAAATTACAGAAAACAAAGGTACTAGGGGTAAATGACCCTTCCCAACTGACCAAACAGACCTGTTTCTAAAAATGGGGTATATGACTCGGTGTTGTAAAAGAACCACACCCGATTTTAGAACGAACCGAAAATCGTCTCAATTTGAGACAAACAGTTCTCATTATGACACAGACTTTAATTGGCAACACCTATGGGCGTCTCAAAGTGAGACAGTTTTCTCATAGTGAGAAGAATAAGCGGTATTGGCTTTGCGACTGTGATTGCTCAAATGAGACAGGTCAGAATAAACTTGTATTGGCCCGTGAAGATAAACTTGTATCGGGCCGAAAGAAGAGTTGCGGCTGTTTGCGGGCCGAACTTAATTTGAAAAGGCATTTAGAGAAATTAGACCGATTGGCCGAACGTCAGAAGCAGGTTGACTTTAAACTTAGGACTTTAAGGACCACAATTAAAAAGTCTAATTCCTTTCGGACGGGTTCTATAGGGTATAAGCATAGGCTATTAAAGTCAGTCCTCATAGAAAAGCATACCCCTAAAACTGACTTGCTTTGGCACATTAACTTTTATGAGCAACTTTTAAAGGACGGCTGTTATTATTGTAAAGCCGAGCTAGAACCCGAAGGCTGTTCCGTAGATTGGATTGATTCGGAAGTCGGAATGGCCTATAATGCTATTGCGGCATGCCAACGCTGCCGTGAAATTAGACACATACACAACCTTACATTTGATGAGATGTGTTTGTTGTCGCCTGCTTTGGAATTAATACAAATTCAAAGGAAACTTAATGACCGACATAATAAATAAAACACGTCCAAGTTGGGGTATGATGAAAGAAGCCAATCTTTTAAAAGAAGAGGACAAAGACACAACTGATTCGGCGTCCGACCAAGCCGATTTAGCCGCCTTAACCGAACCCGATATAGACCCAACGGCTTATACCGATATGGAAAAAGATTTGAGGTCGTTTATTGATTTTAAAAAATCGGCCAAAGACCTTGAGTTTCGGCAGCAAGTAATAAAAGCGTTCAAACATTTGGGACTTGATACAAGAAAGTTTTTCGGAGAGTAACATGCCTCTAAACGAACAAGAAAAAGCCGCTCTATCTAAAACTCGCGGCAGATTGGCCGCAGGAATTAAAGACCCCGAACAGCGCCGAAAATTTATTGCCGAACAAGGCGAAGTAGATAGAAGGGGCGGAAAAGACACCGACTACGCCGAATTGATGCAAAAGACTCAAGGCGAGGAAACAAAACAGGCTTTAGGCCAAGTCTTAGGTTCTTATAAGCATGGCGGCACGGTTCCTCGCACAGGCTTATATAAATTACATGCCGGAGAAAAAGTAATTCCCGCCGAAAAGAAAACGGATATGTGTTCGGATGAGGCATATCCACAGCGCCCCATGCCGCTTAAATCTAATCATGGCGAAGCCACGGTTCGGCCAAACGCCGCTCTTAAGGCAGCCGAAAAGCAGTATGGCACGGCAGGAAGAAACTAAGAAAGCAATTGAGTTTTGAAAAATTGGTTGACAGGAGAACATGAGCATGCTAAAATTTGTTCTAGTTGTGGTAGGTTTTGCTGTCGGTTTTGGCGTGGGTCGTATCAAGAACGCGGCCAAGCTTTCAAAAATACGTGAAGTTGTTTCAAAATTTGAATCGGGTCTTATAGCCGACGCGAAAAGCGTTATAAATAAAATTAAGCAGCACATTTAATTAAACCGAGGTGTGGATGATGTAACGGCAGCATGGCTCTCTGTGAAAGAGTCAGTGTAGGGTTCGATTCCCACTCTTCACCCCAAAAAAAAACTGTTGACAAATTTTAAGAGTTGTTGTAGATTTTTTATCGAAGAGTTATGCCGGGCGTAGTCGAGGCTACAATTAAAAAAAACATGCCCGGTTTAAGCCCGCGCCAGCGGGAAAAAACCCGAAAATAGTTCTTGACAAGTTTTCGGGTTGCGTGG
>Ga0070739_10000598_pt1 | contig 66536 bp, 66 predicted proteins | sample Coa_R1_7_FD_66445 | JGI IMG/M metagenome (GOLD analysis project Ga0070739, IMG submission 66445) | Surface soil microbial communities from Centralia Pennsylvania, which are recovering from an underground coalmine fire - Coalmine... | ecosystem: Environmental > Terrestrial > Soil > Unclassified ...
GGCGCTGAGCGTGGTCGGCACCGCGAGCTGCGGCGTGCGTCCCTCGTCGAGGTGGTAGAGCGCGGCCTTCGTCGCGTCGATGGGGCTGCCACCGCCGACGGCGACGGCGCCGTCCGCCCGGTGCTCACGCAACAGCGCGGTGAGGCCGTCGACGGCACTTGCGGGGACATGCTCCGTGACACCGCTGAAGGTCGCGACGTGGCGGGCGCCGAGCAGGCGCTCCACCCCGGCGATGACGGGCGTGCGCTCGCGCAGCGACCTCCCGGTGACCACGACGACGCGCGACATGCCGAGGGCCTCGCACTCGTCGCGCAGCCTCCCCACGGTGCCGGGACCGACCACGACGTGCTCGGTGGCGGCGAAGCGATGCTCCCAGGTTGCTGCCATTCCCGCCCCTTACTCGCGGTCGCCGCGCAGCGCCGCCAGCGCGGCGTCGTGGAGCAGCCCGTTGCTGCACAGCACGCTGCCGCCGTCGATGCGCGCGGCACCGGACAGGTCGGTGAGCCGCCCGCCCGCCTCCTCGACGATCACCTGCAGCGGCGCCAGGTCCCAGGGGTTGACCACCGGCTCGACGGCGACGTCGACCGCGCCCTCGGCGACGAGGACGTGCTGCCAGAAGTCGCCGAGCCCGCGGCTCCGCCAGCACCGCCGCAGCAGGCCGAGGAACTGCCCGCCCATCCCCTCCTCCTCGAACTCCGGCACACTGTCGTACGACACGAACGCATCCTCGATCCGCGCCACGCGTGACACGCTGATACGCCGCCCGCCGGCGAACGCGCCACCGCCGCGTGCGGCCCACCACCGCGCACCGAGCGCGGGCGCGCTGCACACCCCCGCGACGATCTCACCGTCCTGCTCCAGCGCGATCAGCGTGGCGAACACCGGCACACCGCGCACGAAGTTCTTGGTCCCGTCGATGGGGTCGAGGTACCAGCGGCGTGACGAGGCCCCGCTCTCGCCGTACTCCTCGCCGATCACCGCATCCCCGGGCCGCGCGGCCGCGATGCGCTCGCGCAGCATCTCCTCGGCGCCGCGATCCGCCTCGGTCACCGGCGTCAGGTCCGGCTTGGTCTCGACGCGCAGGTCGGCGCGCCGGAACGCCTGCATGGTGATGGCGTCGGCGGCGCCGGCCAGCTCCAGGGCCAGGCGCAGGTCGTCGTCGAGCGTCGGGCTCATGGCGGGCGATGATAGCCGCCGCCCGCTGCGGCTCAGTACCCCGGTGCCGGCTGCCAGAGCGAGATCTCGATCCCCTGGTCGTCGAGGCAGGAGGCGCTGACGCCCGTCGCCGACTCGGCGGGCATGCCGGCCTCGCCGCCCAGCTCGCGCACCCGCCGCAGCGCGATCTCGATGTCCTCGACGCGGAAGTAGGAGCGGGGACGGTCGCCGTCGTCGTCGGTGTAGAGGCCGCCGGGCGGCGTGCAGTTGGTGACGTGGTGGTACGGCGCGTCGAGGTCGTCGTGCTCGTACTCCCAGCCGAAGATGGCGGCGTAGAAGGCGCGCGCGTCGCCCGCGTCGCCGATGGGGACGGTGAAGTAGGAGAGGTCCCCCGGGCGGTTGCCCGGCTGCGGCGGCTGCCACCCGCCGGTGGGCCGGAAGATGCCGAACTGGACGCCGTCGTAGGTGCACTCCACGCTGGCGCCCTCGGAGAAGGTGGAGATGTCGCCGGCGTGGCCGCCGTAGTCGCGCACGGCGTCGGCGGCGCTGCGCACGTCGTCGGTGGGCAGGATGCCGAAGTACACGAAGGGACGCGTGCCCTCCCGCCCGCCGACGATCCCCCCGTACACGGTGGTGCTGTTCACACCGTAGCCGTCACCCTGCTCGCGCGCCTCCAGGGTCCAGCCGAAGAGCCCGCGGTAGAAGGCTGCGCCGCGCTCCGGGTCGGGCGAGGGGATCCAGAAGTAGGTGAGGTCACCCGACACGGGCCCGCTCCGCCATCCCCACCAGCTCGCGGCCCGTCTCCTCGGGATGCTCGCGCTCCCACTCGGCGACGCGCTCGGTGTCGAGGAAGACGCGCTGCTGCACCACGCGGAACCAGCGCAGCCGCAGGTAGACGACGGCCTCGTTGCTGTAGTGCTCGCCGATGCGGTCGCTCACCCAGTAGGCGACGCGCATGTTCCAGGGGAAGCCGGCGACGAGCACGTCGCGCACGACGTACTCCGGCCGCAGCGAGACGAAGCGACGCAGCCAGCCGGCGATGGCGGCACGTCCCCTGAAGGCTCCTGCGAACCTGCTGCGACCGGGGAAGACGAGCTCGGCGCGGTCGGAGAACTGCCGCACCAGCCCCTCGACGTCCCCGCCCAGCATCCTGCGGACGTTGAAGCGCACGTACTGCGCGACCAGAAAGCTCCACACGGCGACGGCCCTCCTTGGTGGCGTCGAGCGACGGCTCCACCGAGGACTCTAGACCGGGAACACTCCGTGGCGCCTGGCCACCCCCTCGCGGCGGCGCGAGGCGTAGACGGCGAAGCGGCGCACCAGCTCGTCGCGCAGCGTCTCCGGCTCGACGACGGCGTCGACGATCAGCTCGGAGGCAAGCTTGAAGATGTCGATGTCGTCGCGGTACTCGTCCTCCAGCTCGCGGCGGCGCGCGTCGCGCTGCTCCTCGGGGAGGTCGGCGAGCTTGTTGTAGTAGACGGCGTTGACGGCGGCCTCCGGACCCATCACCGCGATCTGCGCGGAGGGCAGCGCGATGGTCACGTCGGGGTCGAAGGCCGGCCCGTTCATGGCATAGAGGCCGGCGCCGTACGCCTTGCGCAGCACCACGCAGACCTTGGGCACCGTCGCCTGCGAGAGCGCGGCGATCATCTTGGCGCCGTGGCGGATGATGCCCTGCCGCTCCACCGCGGTGCCGATCATGAAGCCGGGGACGTCGGCGAGGAAGAGCAGGGGGATGTTGTACGCGTCGCAGGCGGTGACGAACCGCGCGCACTTGTCCGCCGAGTCGACGAAGAGCACACCGCCCTTGAAGCGCGGCTGCGAGGCGACGACGCCGACGACGCGACCGTCGATGCGCGCCCAGCCGGTCACCACCTCGCGGGCGAAGAGGCGCTTGACCTCGAAGAAGGAGCCGGCGTCGACCAGCGCACGCACCACGTCCATCACGTCGTAGCCGCGCTGCGGCTCCAGCGGGATGACCTCGGCGATCCGCTTGGCGTCGGCGGCCACCGGCTGCGGCTCGGCGAGCGGCGGCTCGCTCTGCCAGCTCTGCGGCATGTAGCCCATGTAGCTGCGTGCCGCCTGCAGCGCCTCGTGCTCGTTCTTGACCAGCACGTCCCCGCAGCCGCTGACGCTGCAGTGCATCCGCGCCCCACCCATCTCCTCGAGGGTCACCTTCTCGCCGACCACCACCTCCGCCATGCGGGGCGAGCCGAGGTACATCGAGGCGTTGCCCTCGACCATGATCACGGCGTCGCAGAAGGCGGGGATGTAGGCGCCCCCCGCCGCCGAGGGGCCGAAGAGCACACAGAGCTGCGGCACCTGTCCCGACAGCCGCACCTGCATGTGGAAGATGCGACCGGCGTGGCGGCGTCCGGGGAACATCTCCACCTGGTCGGTGATCCGCGCACCGGCGGAGTCGACGAGGTAGACGAGGGGGATCTGCAGCCGCTCCGCGGTCTCCTGGATGCGCACGATCTTCTCGACGGTGCGTGCACCCCACGAGCCCGCCTTCACCGAGGAGTCGTTGGCCATCACGGCGCAGGGGCGGCCGTGCAGGTGGCCGATGCCGGTGACCACCCCGTCGGCGGGGAGGTCGGGCGCCTCGTTGTTGGCCAGCAGGCCGTCCTCGACGAAGTCGGTCTCGCTGTCGAAGAGCAGGCGGATGCGCTCCCGCACCGGCAGCTTGCCCTGGGCGGCGAGCTTCTCACCAGCCCGCGCCCAGCCGCCTGCCAGCGCCCTGGCCAGCCGCGCGCGCACGTCGCCGGCGCTGTGCGTCCCGTGGGGGACCGATGCGTCGTCGCGCCGCTCGCGAGCCACCTCGGTCACGCGCTCACCTCCGCGGTGCCGACACGGTCCGGATGCCACACCCCCGCGCGGTGCAGCTTCCCCGGCAGCTGCATGCCCAGGTCCTCCCCCAGCCGCGCCGCCACCGCGCAGTATGCGTCGAGATCGACGGAAACGTCCGCACCCAGGCGCTGCAGCGCCTGGAGCGAGTCCTCGCTGGCGACGTTGCCCGTCGAGCGCGGCGCGAAGGGGCAGCCGCCCAGGCCGCCGGCGCTGCCCTCGAAGCGCGTCACCCCGGCCTGGTATGCCGACACCACGTTGGCCACGCCCATGCCACGCGTGTCGTGGAAGTGCACGGCGACGCGCTCCAGCGGCACCACGCTCGCAACCGCCCCGACGAGCTGCGACACCTGCAACGGGTCGGCCACGCCGATGGTGTCGGCGATGCCCACCTCCGTGGCACCGCGCTGCACCAGCTCCCCGGCGAGCTGCACGACGCGCTGCGGGTCGACCGCACCCTCGAAAGGACAGCCGAAGCACACCGACAGCGCCACGTCGACCACCACGCCGTGCTCCGCTGCCAGCGCCGTGATCTCGCTGACACCGTCGAGCGACTCGGCGACGCTGCGGTTGACGTTGCGCCGGTTGAAGGTGTCCGTCGCCGCCACGGTGACCAGCACGTTGCCCACCCCGTGCTCCAGCGCCAGCTCCAGCCCGCGCAGGTTGGGGATGAGCACGCGCAGCCGGGGCATCGCGTCGGCACCCAGCGCGCGCAGCACGTCGCCGGCGTCGGCGAGCTGGGGCACCCACTTCGGCGACACGAACGACGTCGCCTCCACGCGCGGCGCACCCGCGGCGAGCAGCCCGCGCACCAGCCGCACCTTGACGTCCGTGGGCACGGGGCCGGGGAGGTTCTGCAGCCCGTCGCGCGGGCCCACGTCGGTCCACACCACGGCGCTCATCGGCGCAGCCCAGGGCCGGGCGTGGCGGGCGGCGCGGCCGCGGGTCCCCAGAGCGCGTAGCAGAGGCTGCCGACCACCGGCGTGATCGCCACCACGAAGAGCCAGAGCAGCGAGCCGCTCCTCCCCGCCATGCGGATGCCGCCGAACCAGGCCACCGAGCCGATCACCAAGGCGACACCGAAGAACGCCGCCGCGGCAACGCCCATCCCGCCCGCGCCGTTGCCGCTCGCCGAGAAGAGCTCGTTGTAGGCGACGAAGGCGGCGGTGGCGACGGCGGAGAACCAGAGCAGGCTGCGGCGGGTGATGAAGGGCGGGCCGGCCGGGGATTCGGTGGGTGTCTGCTGGGCCATGGCGACGCGAAGCACCGTACCAGAGCCCGCCGCGACCGGGCCCGGCCCGCCCAGCCCTCCCACCGGTGGGCGGCCCCTACAATGCCGCCGATGACGGCAGCCACCGCCGAGTCGACCCGCCTGCTCCGGCTCGGCCACAGCCCCGACGCCGACGACGCCTTCATGTTCTACGGGCTCGCCACCGGCAAGGTCAGCGCCCCGGGCATCCGCTTCGAGCATCTGCTCCGCGACATCCAGACCCTCAACGACTGGGCCCGCGAGGGACGCCTGGAATGCACCGCGATCAGCGTGCACGCCTATGCGTACGTCGCGGGCAGGTACGCCCTGCTCGCCCAGGGCGCCTCGATGGGCGAGGACTGGGGCCCGATGGTCGTCGCCAAGGCGCCCATGGACGCCTCCGACCTCGCCGGCCGGCGCATCGCGGTCCCCGGCCTGCTCACCTCCGCGTACCTCGAGCTGCGCCTCGCGGTGCCCGACTTCGAGCCGGTGGTGGTGCCCTTCGACCGCTGCATGGACGCCGTCGACGACCATCGCGCCGAGGCCGCCCTGCTCATCCACGAGGGCCAGCTCACCCATCGGGAGCGCGGCTTCCACTCCGTGCTCGAGCTCTGGACGTGGTGGCGCGAGCTCACGGGACTGCCCCTGCCCCTCGGCGCCAACGCCATCCGCCGCGACCTGCCGCCCGACGTGTCGGTGGCCGCTGCGCGGGCGCTGCGCGAGTCGATCCAGTACGCCCTCGACCATCGCGAGGAGGCTCTCGACCACGCGCTGCAGTACGCCCGCGACCTGCCGCGTGCCACCGCCGATCGCTTCGTCGGCATGTACGTGAACCAGCGCACCCTCGACCTCGGCGCCGACGGGCGCGCCGCCTACCAGGAGCTGCTCGACCGGGGCGCCGCCGCGGGGCTGGTGCCGCCGGTTGGCCGCCTGGACTTCGTGGACTGAGGCGCGCATGCCGCGCCGCGGGTCGCCGCCGTTCACCCTGCGCCGGTACATGCAGAGGACGTGGGGCTGCGACGACCCCGCCGTCTTCCGCCTCTGCGGCATGGACGAGGTGGGACGCGGCGCCTTCGCGGGACCGCTGGTCGCCGCCGCCGTGGTGCTGCCGCACGGCTGGAAGCACCCGCTGCTGAAGGACTCCAAGCAGCTCACCGCCAGGCAGCGCGAGCACATGGCGGCGCTCATCCGCAGGCGCGCGCACGCCGTCGCCGTCATGGAGATCACCGCCGCGGACATCAACCTGCGCGGGCTGGGCTGGGCCAACGTGGAGATCTTCCGCCGCCTCGTCGATCTGGTCGAGGCTGACGGATACTGCTGCGACGGCCGGCTGCGCATCGAGGCCGCCCAGCAGGTGCACTGCCTGGTCAAGGGCGACTCGCTGGTCCCCGCGGTCAGCGCCGCGTCGATCGTGGCCAAGGTGCACCGCGACGCGATGATGACCGCCTGGCACGACGACGTGCCCCACTACAACTGGGCGTCCAACAAGGGCTACGGCGCGCCCGAGCACCTGGCGGCCATCCGCGAGCACGGCCCCCACGCGCAGCACCGCAACGTCTTCATCCGCCACGTGCTGCAGATGGACCTGTTCGAGACGCTGGGCAGGCCCGTCGAGACCTCGCCGGACGAGCTGGCGCTGGTCGAAGAAGCGCTCGCCGCCGCGGAATGAGCGCGATCCCGTTCGGGGCGGAGATCCGAGATCTGCGCGGCGACGACGTCGACCGCCTGCTCACCTTCATCAACCCGCTCATCGGCGAGGACACGTTCATCGACATGAGCGGTCGCGCGCTGACCCGCCGGCAGGAGGCGGAGTTCGTCGAGCAGCAGCTGGCCGAGATGGCCCGCGGCGACAACGTCATGCGCCTCGCCGTGGCCGGTGACGGCGTGCTGGCCACGGCGGGCCTGCGCCGCCTGGTGGGCCGCCGCCGCCACGTCGCCGAGCTGGGCGTCGCCGTCTCCGCCGACCATCGCGACCGCGGCCTGGGCACGGCCATGGTCACCGACCTCATCGCCCAGTCCTCGCGGCTCGGTGTGCGCCGGCTGGTCCTGCGCGTCTACAGCGTCAACGAGCGGGCGATGCAGGTGTACCTCAACTGCGGCTTCGTCGAATGCGGACGCATCCCCGAGATGGTGCACTACCGCGGCGAGGACGTCGACGAGATCTGGATGACCCGCCGGGTCGAGCGAGTAGGCTGAGCCCGCATGGACCCCGCGCAGCCGCAGCCGGCCCAGCCGGAGCACGAGCCCGTCTCCGCCGACGTGCACCGGGCCGCCTCGCGCATGTTCGCCTCCGGAGTCACCGTCGCCGCCGCGCAGTACGAGGGACGCGTGCACGCCATCGCGGCGACGGCGTTCTGCTCACTCTCGCTGGAGCCCCCGCTGGTGCTGCTGGCCGTCAACCGCACGGGGCAGCTCGTCGACTTCGCGCGGCGGTCGCAGCACCTGGGCATCAGCATCCTCTCGGAGGACCAGCGCGAGATCAGCGAATGGGCGGCGTCCACCGGGCGGGTGCCGGGGCCGGCGGTGCCGTTCACGACGCGGGTCGCCCGCACCGGCGCGCCGCTCATCGAAGGCGCCGTGGCCTGGTTCGACTGCGAGGTGCAGAGCGCCGTCAACCAGGGCGACCACATCGTCATCGTCGGGCTCGTGGTCGAGGCGTGGGCGGCGCCGCAGGCCAGGCCGCTGCTCTACTTCGACCGCACCTACCATGCCCTCGGCGAGGCGCTCGGCGAGGGCGACGCGCCGCAGCTAAACCGCTGACGCCACCGCGTCGCGCACGCCGATCGGCACCGCCGCACGCACGGTGGTTCCCCTGCCCGGCTGCGACTCGACGTGCAGGTGCCCGCCGATCGCCTCCAGCCGGTCCTCCATGTTGGTGAGGCCCGCGCCCCGCTTGGCGGTGGCCACGTCGAAGCCGGCTCCGTCGTCGCTGACCGACACGGTCAGCTCGCCGCCGCCCTCGCGCAGGCGCACCGTGGCCGACGAGGCACCGGCGTACTTCTGCACGTTCTGCAGGGCCTCCAGCACGCAGAAGTAGAGCGCGGCCTCGAGGTCCTGCGGATGGCGGCCGACGCCGTCGGCGTCGACGGTGACGGGGATGGTCGCCTTGCGCGCCTGCGCCTCCAGCGCCGCCGGGAGGCCCTGCTCGGCGAGGAGCGGCGGGTAGATGCCGCGGGCCAGGTCGCGCAACGTCTCCAGCGCGTCGTCGACGTCGCTCTTCAGGGCGATGACCGATTGCCTCGCCTTCTCGGGGTCCTTGGCCGCCTGCATCTGGGCGATGCCGAGCTTCACCGCGACGGCGACGAGGTACTGCTGCGCCCCGTCGTGCAGGTTGCGCTCGATGCGGCGGCGCTCGCCGTCCTGCGCCGCGACGAGTCGCTGTCGCGACGCGCGCAGCTCGTCGACGCGGCGCTGCAGGTCGGCGGTGAGGCCGACGTTCTTCAGCACCAGCCCCGCCTGGGCGGCGAGGTCGTCGACCAGCTTGCCCTCCATCGCGGTGAGCGCCTCACCGCGGCGCGTCACCACGCTCAGCGCACCGAGGAGCTGTCCCTGGTGGCGCACCGGGATCGCCTGCGTCGCGCCGGGGAACTCGGGCAGCACGCCGTCGCCCATCGGCAGCGGCTCGTAGCCGACGAGACTGTCCGGCGCCGTCGCCATCGGGTGCAGACGGTCACCGCTGCGCAGCCACACCGTCGCCGCCTCGGCGCCGGTGCCCTCCTGCAGCACCTGGGCCATGCGCGGCAGCACCTCGTCACTCGCGTAGGAATCGGACACACGCTGCCCGAACGTCGAGAGCACCTCGTACGGCGTCGCCCGCCTGCCGTACACCAACCGGTTGGCCACCTTCTGCAGCCGTTCGCGCACCGGCTGGAAGCCGACGGCCACCACCGCGGTGGCCAGGATCGACAGTCCCAGGTTGGGCTTGCCGCCGCCGCCGACCAGCGAGCCCAGGCCCACCGCGATGCCGACGTACACCGCCGTGATCAGCGCGGCCAGCGCGCCGTAGACGAGCGCGCGGCTGACGACGACGTCGACGTCGTACAGCTTGTAGCGGAAGATGGCGAAGGCGATCGACACCGGCATGGCCAGGCCCAGGCCGGCGGTGTTGACGACGTCGGTGGTCCAGGTGGGGAAGACGCCAGGGCTGAGCAGGTTGATCGGCGCGCCGACCACGATGCTGCCGATGACGGCGTAGGCGATCCACTTCACCTGCTGCCGCTCGGCGCCACGCGAGCGCCGCAGCCGCACGACGACGCTGGCCACGCTGACCAGCAGCAGGACCACGCCGCCCATCCAGAGGACGTTGCCCACCACGTTGCCGGCGCCATTGGGGTCGATGACCCCGAGCGGGTTCGACGGCCCGGTGTAGTCGGGCACGCCGACGCCGCTCTGCATCGGACCCGAGACGAGCATTCCGGTGACGGTGAGCAGCACGGAGTCGACGATCGTGGCGATGGCGACGGGTCGCCAGCGCCGCGAGAGCAGCCGTCCGTCGGGGATGAGCAGTGCGACCAGGGTGACGATGCCGGCGGGGTAGACAGGGCCCCACCACCAGGTGGCGAACCAGAGCGCCCAGACCCCTCCGGGCAGGGTCCCGTGATGCGCCACCAGGCTGAGCCGCACGTACTGGTCGGCGAGGCTCGACAGCGCCACCAGCACGCCGCCGGCCAGCAGCAGCCAGCCGCAGGGGTTGCGCGGCCTGCGCCAGGCGATCAGCGCGCCGACCACGGTGAGGCCGATGGTGGCCACGCGCTGGTAGCCGGCGTCGGCGAGGGTTGGCAGCGCGGCCCGGTCGGCGATGGCGATGCCGACGGCGGCCAGCGCGGCGGCGACGCCGACGGTGGCCAGCCCGAGGGCGAGCAGCGTGCTCCGGCTGGGGTGGGGACGCGGCTGCATGGTGGCGCAACCATACGGGCGTCCCGGCGAGGTGTCGAGGAGGCCAGCCCCCGCCCGGCAGGTGGGGTTCGCCCCCCGGCTGCAGCGCGATCAGCCGCGCCTCCACGAGCCTCGGCGGCACCCGCCTCCGGACGCCCGCGGACCCTGCCCGGCGGCGAAAGCCCGCCAGCCCCTATGCTCCACCTTCACGTTTCTCACCTGAAGGCTGACGAGCACCTCATGAAGACCATCGAGATCAACGGCGTCCGCGAAGAGATCATCGAGCGCAGCGACTTCCCCATCGAGAAGCAGCGCGCCATCCTCGGCGAGGAGGTCACCGCCGTCCTCGGCTACGGCCCCCAGGGCCGCGGGCAGAGCCTCAACATGCGCGACCAGGGCTACAACGTGCTGGTCGGCGTCCGCCCTGGACCCAGCAAGGACCGCGCCCTGGAGGACGGCTGGGAGGAGGGCGAGAACCTGCTCAGCATCGAGGACGCCGCCGAGCAGGGCACCGTCGTCCAGTACCTGCTGAGCGACGCGGCCCAGATCGCCATGTGGCCCGAGGTGCAGAAGCGGCTCGGCGACGGCGACTGCCTGTACTTCTCGCACGGCTTCGGCGTCGTCTTCAAGGACGACACCGGGATCATCCCGCCGCAGAACGTCGACGTGGTGATGGTCGCCCCCAAGGGCAGCGGCCTGACCGTGCGCACCCACTTTCTGGCCGGACGTGGCATCAACTCGTCCTTCGCGGTGCACCAGGACTACACCGGCCGCGCCCGCGACCGCGCCCTGGCCACGGCGTTCGGGATCGGCAGCGGCCACTGCTTCGAGACCACCTTCGAGCACGAGGTGTACAGCGACCTCACCGGCGAGCGCTCAGTGCTCATGGGCCTGATCCAGGGCGCCTTCAAGGCGCAGTACGACGTGCTCCGCTCCCACGGCCATTCGCCCTCGGAGGCGTACAACGAGACCGTCGAGGAGGCGCTGCAGTCGCTCTACCCGCTGATCGGCGAGAAGGGCATGGACTGGATGTTCGCCAACTGCTCGACCACCGCGCAGCGCGGTGCGCTGGACTGGGCTCCCCGCTTCGAGGCGGTGCTCAAGCCGGTGATCGAGGAGTGCTACCAGCGGGTGCTCTCCGGCGAGGAGGCACGGCGCGCCATTGCTGCCAACTCTGACCCGAACTACAGGACCGGGCTGAACGCGGAGCTGGCGGCGATGGATGCGCAGGAGCTGTGGCAGGCCGGGCGGATCCTGCGCGACTTCCGGCCGGAGCGGCAGGCGAAGTAGACCGCGGGACCTCCTACGCCGCGTGCCTCCAGCCGCCCCGGGCGGTGCGGGTGCTCGACGGCGCAGCGCCGCTGTGCAGCGGGGCGTCGAGGAACCAGCGGATGCGGGCCGCCGCGACCGGCCCGACCAGCGCCCGCAGGCGCTCCTCGGGCGCCGCGTAGACCGCCGCCAGCGATGGGAAGGCGCGAGCCAGGCGTGCGGCCGTGGTGTGGTCGACGCCGGGCAGGCTGAGCAGGTGCCGCTGGCGGAGCGAGGCGAGTTGGTCGACCTCGGGGTCGCCGAGAGGGAGGTCCAGCTCGACGGGGGTGGTGCTCATGGCCCCATTCTAGCGAACAGGCGTTCGCCGAGTCAAAGGGGGGCCGGCGCACGGCGCCGGGCTCGGCGCGCTGGGATGTCGGGCGCACTCCCCGTAGAATCCTTCGCAGGTGGGAGGGGCGCACGGAATTCGACGTCAACGCCGCCCAGGGCAGCCCATCACGCCGGCCCCGGCGGACATCTCGTGGAGGTGCAGAGCATGTTGGGTCGCGGGTCGACGAGCACAGTGGACCGGGCCAGGAGCCAGGCCTCCGAGGCGGGCAGCGCCGCCGCCGAGATCGCCGGCGAGCTGGCCGACCGCGCCGCCGAGCTGGCGGCACGCGCCGCCGAGCGGGCTGCCGAGGCCGCCAAGACGTACGAGCCGGTGATCCGCAGCGCCGCGGCCACGGCCGCCGAGCGCGCCGGCGAGGCCGCCCGCGAGGCGCGCAAGAACGCCGAGCCGGTGCTCCGCAGCGCCGCAGAGAAGGCCGCCTCCAATCTCAGCGACGCCGCGGAGAAGGCCGCCGAGGTGCTCGCCGAGACCGCCGAGCGGCTCGCCCAGCAGGGCGCCGAGAAGACCGCTGACGCCGGCGTCACCGCGGGCAAGAAGCTCACCAAGGCGAGCAGGAAGCTGGCCAAGTCGGCCAAGCCGAAGAAGAGCCACAAGGTCCGCCGTGTGCTGCTCATCGGGGGCGCGGTCGGTGGCGCCGCGGCGCTGGCGATGTCGCCGGTCGGCGCGAAGATCCGGGCCAAGCTGAGCGGCCAGGGCCAGCCCGAGCCCGACGAGCCGCAGTCGATCACCCTGCCCGTGCAGCAGCCCGCCGCGCAGGCGAGCAGCCAGCCGGGCGCCGCGCCCGCCGAGGGCACGGCCGCAGGCAATGCCGGCAACGGCCAGGGTGAGGGCAACGGCGTCCTCGCCGGACGCCCCGTGCCTCCCGCGGAGGAGCCGTCGCAGGGCGCCTGAGCCCTGCGGCGACGGCCGCTCAGAGCAGCCCGGCCATCCGCAGCCCGTTGGTGATCGGGGCCTCCAGGCTGATGAAGGCGAGCACCCCCAGCACCACGGTGCGCCGGGTGCCGCTCAGCTTGGTGAGCGCGGCCAGCAGCACCAGGCCGGCCAGGGCCAGCTTGACCAGCAGGGCCAGCACCTCGTTGGAGGCCAGCGCCGGCGCGAAGACGGGGTTGGCCTCCTGGAAGCGGCCGCTGGCCAGGGCCACGTGGGTGGTGTAGACGTCGAGGAGCTGGCCGCACAGGAATGCGAGGCTCAGCCAGCGTCCTGCTGGGCTGGTGAGGGCGGCGCGGATGGCGAGAGCGAGGCGCGCGAGCGCGCCGCGAATGCCGCGCTGCGCTGCCAGCCCGCTGCCCGTGCCCGTCGCCCTGACCATGTGGTCGAACCTCTCTGCCACGTCAATCCCGGCGACGGCCGGTTGGCTGCCCTCTCTGGCTGTAACGCCAGCGTCACAAGGATCTTGCGGCAGGGTGACGGGATTAGTCCACTTTTCGAGCTCGCGTTCGCGAGCAGACAGGGCGGGCAGATCCCGCCCTGCGGCGACGCACGGGCTTCGGCCCGCGCGGCGCCTGACCCGGGTTTTTTCGCTCGCCTTGGCGAGCAGACAGCGCGGGCAGATCCCGCCCTGCGGCGACGCACGGGCTTCGGCCCGCGCGGCGCCTGACCCGGGTTATTTCGCTCGCCTTGGCGAGCAGACAGCGCGGGCAGATCCCGCCCTGCGGCGACGCACGGGCTTCGGCCCGCGCGGCGCCTGACCCACCCTCGGCGAGCTGAAGCTCGCCGGTGGCGGCTGACGCCGCCGGGTCGCGCCGCCGGGCGTTGCGCGGCGTAGACTGGCCGTCCCATGCCTCCCGAACGCCACGCCGGCGGCCCGCCGCGTCCAGCTCGCGACCGCCATACCGGTCCTGGCGGGTTCGGAGGCGGCCCGCGCCGCAGCTTCGGCGGGCCCGGCGGGCCGCCGCGGGATGCGGGGCCGCGGCCGCCGTTCGCGCCGCGGCCGTTCACGCCGGGTGGTGGCGGCCCCGTCCACAGCGTGCGGCTCCGGGAGGGGGAGCGCGAGGTCGAGGTGCACGGCAGCCCGGATTTCGTCCGCCAGACGCTCGACGACCTGCCGGGGCTGTTCGCCCGGCTCAGTGGCGAGACCGCCCCGCACGCACGGCCGGCATCGATCTCGATGCCTCCCCCGCCGCGCGAGGCGGAGACGCACGAAGGCGAACCCGACGAGGAGGAGGAACCGCCGGCACCGCCCAAGGCGCAGCGGGCCAACGGCCGGGTCCGCCATGGGCGCAACGGGAGCGCCTCGCTGGAGGACCGCGTCTTCGACGTGCTCGCCCGGGCCGGCCATCCCCTGAGCGTCGCCCGCATCCGCCAGCAGCTCGGCGGGACGGAGAGCGGCCAGCAGATCCGGCGGATCCTGGAGCGCGCCTCGGATCGCGTCGACAGCACCGACGAGCGGCCCGCGGCCTACTTCCTGCGCTGACCCCGGCGCGCCGGTGCTGACCCTCGCAGCCCTCCCCTGGACCGCGTCGCTGCGCGCTCCCGACGCGGTGGCGCTGCGCACGGCCGACCGGGGGCGCGGCGGCCTCACCTTCGCGCAGCTCGACCGCGCGGCCGCCGGGGTCGCCGCCCGGCTGGCGCGTCGCGGGGTCAGACCCGGTGACCGGGTGGCCATCTGCTCCGGCAACGGGCTGGCCTTCCCCGTCCTCTACTACGGCGCCCTGCGCGCCCTGGCGGTGGCCGTGCCGCTGCCCACCACCGCACCCGTGGCAGACCTGGCCCAGAACCTCCGCCGGCTGCGCGTCGCTCTCGTCGCCGCCGACGCGGAGCACGCGCAGCACGCCCGCGCCGCCGCTCGCCTGGCGGGGACAGGCGCCGCCCTCCTCGTGCTGCGCGAGGACTGCACCGCACCGCACCGCGGCGAGCTGCACCTCGACACCCTGACCGAGCACGCGACGCAGCCGCCGCAACCGGTCATGCCCAGCACCCCCGCGGTCATCCTCAACACCAGCGGCACCACGGGCACGCCGCGCGGCGCGCTGCACTCGCACGCCGGGCTGCTGTTCAACGCGCGCGCCGTCGCCGGGGAGATGCTCCATCTCGACGAGAACGACGTGCAGCTGGGCGCGCTGCCCCTCCCCCACAGCTTCGGGATGAGCGCGGTGCTCAACGCCTCGATGGTCGCCGGCGCGGGTGTCGCCCTGATGCCGCGTTTCGACGCCGCCGAGGCGCTGCGCGTCATCGACGAGCACGCGGTGACGGTGGTGCAGGCGGTGCCGACGATGGTCTCGCGTCTCGTCGCCGCCGCAACCGAGAGGCCGCGGACGCTGCGACTCACCGTCGTCAGCGGCGCGCCGCTGCCTGTCGATCTGGCCAATACTGTCCACAACGTGCTGTGCACGCGCGTCGTCGAGCGCTACGGGATGACCGAGGTCTCGCCTCTGACCATGCGCGAGGTGCCGCCGGACGGCGGCGTCCCGGGCGAGGTCGGCCGGCCGCTCTGGAACGTCGCGGTCCGCGTCCGCGGGGGCGCCGAGCACGGGGAGCTGGAGGCTGCGGCTCCCAGCATGTTCCTCGGCTATGCGGGCAGCCGCCGGGCCACCGCGGAGGTGCTCCAGGGCGGCTTCATGCGCACCGGCGACCTCGGTCGCGTCGAGGCCGACGGCCGGGTGGTGCTGAGCGGGCGGCTCAAGGACCTGATCATCCGCGGCGGCTACAACGTCCCAGCGAGGGAGGTGGAGCATGTCCTCGAAGGCCATGCGGCCGTCGCCGAGTGCGCCGTGGTCGGGCTGCCCGACGCGGACCTCGGCGAGGAGGTCGCCGCCGCCCTGGTGCTCCGTCCCGGCCGCAACGGCGGCGACGTGCCCGCGGAGCTGCGCGCCCGCTGCGCCGCGCGGCTGGCCGCCTACAAGCGTCCGCGCCGCTGGTACGTCCTCGCCGAGCTGCCGCGGACGGCGTCCGGGAAGGTGCGCAAGCACGAGCTGCGCGAGGTGCTCGCCGAGACGGTGCCGGCGCTGGCAGATCGGTGATCTCGGGACGGCGCGGCAGTGGAGCGGGCACAATGCGCCAACCGCCCATGTCGAGCAGACCCGACGATGCGTGCCCGTATCCCCGACCCTTCCCGCCCGGCTTCCGCGACTGCCCGGCGTACCGCTCGGCGCGGCTCATGCCCTTCGACTCGCGCTACCGGCCGCTGAAGCCGGAGCGGACCTGCCAGCACCTCCAGGTCGGCTCCGCCGCCGTCCCCGGCCGCTACTACGCGCAGTGCGCCGTGGGCACCGCCGACGACCGCCGGCGCTGGGCCGATCCCGAGCGCGAGCGCCTGGTCGCCGAAGCGGAGGCGCTCACCGCGGTGCTGGAGGAGAAGCTCGGCCGCATCACCGAGGAGCTCTGGCGGGCCAAGGCGCGCCAGCTCCAGGTCTTCGAGCACCCCAGCGGGGGCGGCAGCGTCGAGGCGGCGACGGCCGGGCTGGAGGATGTCTGCCGCCGCTTCCTGGTGGACATCGAGGCGGTGCTGCACGAGGAGAGCGCCCGGCTGGAGCGGCTCGCCCTGCCGCTCGACACCTGCATGCAGCTCTTCCGCGAGATCTTCGCCCGCTGGATCCCGCAGCGCTCGGCGGAGCCGCCGCAGGTGCCCGACGAGCTGGTCGAGCGCTTCCCGGAGCAGGCCTGGTGGCTGCTCCGCCCGCGCACCCCGGCGGCCAGCTGAGCGCCCGGCCGGGCCGCGCCCAGGTGCCGCCGCCGGTCCCGCTGCCGCGCTACGGCAGCGCCGCCCTCGCCGACCTCGTCCCCTCGCTGCTCAGCGCCCTGGGCGCGCCGGGGTTCGCCAACCCGCTCGGCGTCGAGCCGGCCGCCTCGGTGTGCGTCGCCGTCATCGACGGGCTGGGCGCCGAGCTGGTCGCAGAGCATGCCGCCGAGGCGCCGTTCCTCACCGCATGCGGGGGGACGGCGCTGACCGCCGGCTTCCCGGCGACCACCGCCGCCAGCCTGGCCTCGCTGGGCACGGGGCGCCCGCCGGGCGAGCACGGGCTGGTCGGGTACACCATGCTGGTCCCGGGACAGCCGGTGCCGATGAACAACCTCACCTGGGCGCCCTACGGCCTCCAGCCCGGCGGCGACGGCGGCGACCTGCTCCACCGGGTGGTCCCCGAGCAGCTCCAGCCGGAGGCCACCGCCTTCGAGCGGGCGGCCGCCGCGGGCGTCGCGGTCACCCTCGTCGGCCCGCGCCAGCACGCCCACTCCGGGATGACCCGCGCCGTGCTCCGCGGGGGGACCTACCGGCCCGCCTTCAGCCTCGCCGACCTGGTGGCGGTGACCGCGCAGACGCTGGCCGAGCCGGGAACACAGCTGGTCTACGCGTACCACGCCGACCTCGACCTGCTCGGCCACATCCGCGGCGTCGACTCCGACGCCTGGCGTCTCCAGCTCGCCGAGGTCGACGCCGCGCTCGCCACCCTGGCCGCGCGCCTCCCGGCGGGCGCGCTCCTCGTGGTCACCGGGGACCACGGCATGGTCGACCTGCGCCACGAGGACCACGTCGACGTCGGTGACGTGCCCGCGCTGCTGGCGGGGGTGCGCGCGCTCGGCGGCGAGGCGCGGGCCCGGCACGTGTACACGGAGCCGGGGGCCACCGGCGAGGTGCTCGCCGCCTGGCGCGAGCTGCTCGGCGACCGCATGTGGGTGGTCGAGCGCGAGGAGGCGATCGCGGGCGGCTGGTTCGGCCCCTCGGTGCCGGACCGGGTGCGGCCGCGCATCGGCGAGGTGGTCGCCGCCGCGTACGGACGTGTGGGGGTCATGCAGCGCGCCGTCGACCCGGCGCACAGCCGCATGGTCGGCCACCACGGGTCGATGACGGCGCGGGAGCAGCTGGTGCCCATGATCGCCGTCCGCACCCCATGACTTTCGGCCGTCACTGACCCATACTGCCGGAGTATCGGCAGGAGGTAGTCACTGATGCTCAGAGAGTTCAAGACGTTCGTCTTGCGGGGCAGCGTCGTCGACCTGGCGGTCGGCATCGTCATCGGCGCCGCCTTCACGGCGGTGGTCAACGCGCTGGTCAAGGACCTGCTCACTCCGCTGATCGCCGCGATCTTCGGCAAGCAGGACTTCAGCGGCTTGATCTTCACCGTCAACGGCGCCAAGTTCACCTACGGCGACTTCATCAACGCCGTGGTCGCCTTCGTGCTGGTGGCCGCCGCGCTGTTCTTCTTCGTGGTCAAGCCGGTCAACATGCTGACGGCGCGTGCCCGGCGCGAGCCCGCGCCCGAGCCGGACACCACCAAGTGCCCGGAATGCCTGAGCGTGATCCCGGCGGCGGCGCGGCGCTGCGCCTACTGCACCGCGGCCCAGCCCGCCGCGCCGGCCGCCTGACGGGGGTCGTCTGCCCGCGCGGATAATCGCGCCCATGGCAGCCCCCGGCGTCTCCGTGCCCTCGTGGCGCGAGGTGATGGGCTCGGGGCGGGGGCGGCTCAGCGCCGGGCTGGCACTCACCGAGTTCGTCGCCGGGATGCAATCGCTGGTCGTCGTCGCGGCCATGCCGCGGGTGCTGCGCGACCTCGGCGGCGTGGAGTTCTACGGCACCGTCTTCAGCGGCTACTTCCTCAGCGGCCTGGTCTCCATCCCGCTGGCCGGGCGGGCCGCCGACCGGGAGGGACCCACCAGGCCATTCGTGCGCATGATGCTCTGCTTCGCGCTCGGCACGGTGCTGTGCTCTCTGGCGCCGTCGATGCCGTTGCTGGCGCTGGCGCGCGTCATCCAGGGCTACGGCGGCGGCGCCGTGTACACCATCGCCTACGGCGTCATCGCCAAGGCGTATCCCAGCCAGGCGCGGCCGCGCATGCTGGTGGTGCTGACCATGACCTGGGTGGTCAGCGGCCTGGTCGCGCCGTCGGTCGGGGCGATCCTGGCCACCACCGTGGGGTGGCGGTGGGTGTTCGTGGTGGTCCTGCCGCTGGTGCTGCTGGCCGCCGCCCTGGCGGGCCCCGGGTTGGTCGGACTGCGCGGCGCGATGGACGTGCCCCGCATCACCCCCACCTGGCCGCTGCTGCTGGCCGCCGCCTCGGCGGCGGGGCTCATCGCCTCCGCCAACACGCACTGGTGGTCGATCCCGCTGGCCGCCGCCGCCGCGGCCGGGGCTCTGGTCGCCATGCAGCGGCTCATGCCGCGCGGCTGGCTGCGCGCCGCCGCCGGGGCGCCCGCGGCGGTGGCGCTCAACCTCCTCCTCTACCTCGGGTTCTTCACCGCCGACAGCTTCATCACCCTGCTGCTCACCGACGTGCGCGGCGTCTCCGTCGCGGAGGCGGGAGTTGCGGTCACCCTTGTCTCGATCTCCTGGTCGCTGGCGAGCTGGTGGCAGTCGAAGGCGATCACGCGGTACGCGCCGTCGCTGCTGACCCTGGGCGGCTCCGCGGTGTTCGTGGCCGGCACCGCCTGCGTCCTCTCGCTGCTCGCGGGTGCGCCGCTCTGGCTCGGTTACGCCGGCTGGACGGTGGCGGGGGCCGGGGTGGGCGTGGCCTTCCCCACCCTGCTGCTCGCCTCGATGGAGTACGCAGGCCGCGGCGACGAGACCAGCGCGATGGCGGCCCGCTTCGTCAGCGGGCGGATGGGGATCATCGTCGGCACCGGGTTGGGCGGCGCCGCGGTCGCCGTCTCCCACGACGCGGCGCGCCCGCTGGCCTGGGGGCTCTGCGCGGTCTTCGCCCTCTCCCTGGCGGGCGGGCTGGCCTGCGCGGCCGCCTCAGGACGCCTGCGGGCTCCCGGCTAGGCGGCGCACCAGGGCGGGCGCCGGCAGGGAGCGGCGCTGCGCCGTGGCCAGCCCCATCTCCAGCGCGCCGAAGGCCAGCGCCGCCAGGCTGACCAGCCCGACGAGAAGCAGCGGCAGCACGACCAGGGATGCCACGGTGTGCCAGCGGGCTTCGGTGATCAGCGGGGTGAGGCGCTCGTCCAGGTGCATGTCACGGGGAACGACGTCCCCGCCTGCCGCCTTGCGGTGCCGCACCGCTTCGTGACGCCGCCCGGCCGCGGCTGCGCCGCGCCGCCGTGACCGTGGCCGTCTTGCGGCGTGGCGCAACCCTGCGGGCGCGCACCGGCTGGGTGACCTCCTCGGTGTCCTCCACCCTGGCGTGGCCGTGCCCGTTGGTGCCGCGCCCGACCCCGGCGTAGTCGAGCAGCTCGCGGATGCCGGCCTCGATGCCGTGGGTGAGCACGTCGAGGTCGGGAGTCGTGTCGTAGTCGCCGGTGACGCCGAAGTTCAGCGTGCCCAGGTAGCTGAAGATGGCGATGCCGATGCGCACCCGGTTGGCGATGGGCACGTAGGGGAAGGCCTCGCGCATCTGCCGCCCCGCCGCGTAGAGCGGGAACTGCGGCCCCGGCACGTTGGTGGTCACCGTGTGCAGGTTGTTCTGCGGGAAGCGCATCGCGCTGCGCATGCCCAGCGAGAGAAGCATCGGCGGCGCGAAGCCGGACAGCGAGGTGAGCACCTCGCCGGCCACCGCCTGCTTCGACTCCTTGAGGTCCTCCATCTGGGCGCGGATGGCGTCGAGCCGCTCGCCGGGGTCCTCGATGCCCACGGGCAGCTCGGCGAACATCGCCGAGACCCGGTTGTTGTAGGTGCCGCGCTCGCCGGGCAGCCGCACCGACACCGGCACCATGGTCCGCACCGAGCAGCCCTCGACCTCGCCGCCCCGGGAGATGAGCAGGTCGCGGAAGCCGCGGGTGATCGCCGCCAGCACCACGTCGTTGACGGTGCCGCCCAGCGCCGAGCGCACCGCCTTGACGTCGGCCAGCGAGCCGCGCGCCCAGTTGTAGCGGCGGTGCGGACCGATCGGTCCGTTGAGGGTGGCCAGGCCGGTGGTGCTGGCCAGGCCCATGACGGAGCGGAAGGCGCCCAGCACCTCGCCGGCGCGGGCCAGGCTCTCGCGCGGCGCGCGCACCACCCGGCGCAGCCCGCGCATCTGCTCGAACGGGGTGACCAGGTAGTCCACGGCGGCGTCGCCGAGGAGGCGCAGCTCGCTGGGCTCGGCCTGCGGCTGCCAGTGGTCCGGCACCGGCGGAGAGGGGTTCGGCTCGAGGTCGAGCATGACGGCCAGCAGGTCGGTGCCGCTGACGCCGTCGACCATGCAGTGGTGGACCTGCGAGACCAGCGCCCAGCGACCGTCCTCCAGGCCCTCGACCACCCACATCGACCACAGCGGCCGGTTGCGGTCGAGCTGCTGCGACATCACCCGGCCGACCAGGTTGCGCAGCTGCTCGGGGCCGCCGGGATGAGGCAGCGCGGTGTGGCGCACGTGGTACTCGATGTGGAAGTGGGCGTCGTCGACCCACACCGGGCGGCCCAGGTCGAAGGGCACCATGCGCACCTTCTGCCGGTAGCGCGGCACCAGCGGCAGCTTGCCGCGGACCATGCTGAGGATGTCCTCGTACTCGGGCGGCGGTCCGTCGAAGATCGCCACCGAGCCGATGTGCATGTGGTTGTTCTCGTCCTCGATGTGGAGGAACGAGGCGTCGAGCGGGCTCATGCGGTCCATGTCTGTCGCTCCTCCTGCCCCTATCCGTGAAGTGCCGCAAGCCGTTCGCGCAACCGGGGGTCGCGCAGCCGCCGGCGCATCGTCTCACGCACCGTGCGGACGATGCTCGGGGCGCGCTCCGGGTCCATCGCCTGGGTCGAGCTGCCCAGGGCGTCGAGCTCCTCGGGGCCGGGCTCGACGACCACCACGTCGGTGCCGCGGCGGCGGATGCGCACCACCTCCTGGGTGAGCTGCAGCCGGCAGGCGGCGCGCACGGCGCCGTCGACGCTGATGGCGGGAATGGTGCGCTGCGCCGACATCGGCGAGATGACCAGCACCAGGTCGAGGCCCAGCCCGGCGACGACGTCGGCGTTGGTGGGCGACCAGGCGCCGCCGTCGACGTAGCGGACGCCGCCGATGCGCACCGGGGTGAAGAACCCCGGGATGGCGCAGCTCGCCGCCACCGCCTCGGGCACGCCGGAGCCGTCGCCGTCGAGCGCGCCGGGGTCGCGGCCGAAGACGACGCGGCGGCCGTCGTGGAGGCGGACCGCGCAGATCCACATGCCGCGCTCGGGCCAGTCGCCGTCGCCGTACACCCGGCGCAGCCCGGCGACGATGCGCTCGGTGGGCACCCGGCCCTCGGGCAGGGCGGCGGCGGCGAGCGTCCCGATGCGCATGTCCCAGGGGCGCAGCGCGGCGTGCAGGAAGCGCTCGGGCGCGCTCGGCGCGAAGGCCAGGCGCGGCGCGGCCCCGGGCGTGACCCCCGGCGCGATCTGGGCGGCGGCCCTCATCCCCACGGGGCGGCGGACCAGCCGGGCGCCCGCCGGTGAGAGCGGCTCCCCGGAGGCCCGCCGGGCGAGGTCGGCCGGCGACATGCCCGCGCGGAGCAGCGCGGCGATGCCCGAGCCCGCCGAGGTGCCCACCACGACCTCGGCGTCGTCGGGGTCCCAGCGCGTCTCGGCGGCGAGGGCGTCGAGGACGGCGGCGTGGAAGGCGTGCCCGGCGATGCCCCCGGCGCCGAGCACAAGGCCGATGCGGCTCATGCGTCTACAGTATTGCCCCCATGGCCAGCTTCAACCTCAGCACCATGCTCCGCGAGAGCACACTGGCCCACCCCGACAAGGTGGCGCTGATCCTCGACGAGAACCGGCTCGCCTACAGCATGGTCGACGGCGCCGCCGACCGCGTCGCCCAGGCGCTCCGCGACAGCGGCATCGCCCCCGGCACGCCGGTGGGGCTGATGCTGCCCAACGTGCCGCAGTTCCCCATCGTCTACTTCGGCATCCTCCGCGCGGGCTGCGTCGCGGTGCCGATGAACGTGCTGCTCAAGGCGCCCGAGGTGACCTACTACCTGGAGGACTCCGGGGCGCAGGCGTTCTTCTTCTGGGACGGCTTCGCCGAGGAGGCGGTCAAGGGCGCCGACGCCGTGCCCGCGGTGGGGCTGCGCGTTTCTGTCGCAGCCGTCCCGAACACGCCGGCGCCGCAGGGGTGCACCGACTTCATGCAGCTGGTGGTGGGTGTCAACCCCACCGGCGAGATCACCCCGACGGCGCCGGAGGACACCGCGGTGATCCTCTACACCTCGGGCACCACCGGCAAGCCCAAGGGCGCGCAGCTCACCCACTACAACCTGCTGATGAACTGCATCGTCGGCGCCCGCATCGCCGGCGTGGTCGAGTCCGACGTCACCCTGGCCACGCTGCCCTTCTTCCACGCCTTCGGCGCCAGCAACGTGATGAACACCGCCGTCTACGCGGGCGGGACGCTGTCGCTGCTGCCGCGCTTCGAGCCGGTGAAGGCGCTGCAGATGATCCAGCGCGACCGCATCACCGTCTTCGCCGGCGTGCCCACCATGTACATCGCCTTCCTCAAGGCCTACGACGAGGGCGAGTGGGACATCTCCACCATCCGCATGGCCATCAGCGGCGGCGCGGCGCTGCCGGAGCAGGTGCTGCGCGAGTTCGAGGAGAAGTTCGGCGCACCCATCCTGGAGGGCTACGGCCTCTCCGAGTCGTCGCCGTCGGCGACCTTCAACCGTCCCGACCGTCCGCGCAAGGTGGGCTCGATCGGCCTGCCCATCTGGGGCGTCGAGCTGAAGGTCATCGGCGACGACGGCGCGACGCTCGGCGACGGCGAGAACGGGGAGATCTGCATCCGCGGCCACAACGTGATGAAGGGCTACCACAACCGCCCCGAGGCCACGGCCGAGACCATCGACGCGGACGGCTGGCTGCACACGGGCGACATCGGCCACCGCGACGCGGACGGCTACTACTTCATCGTCGACCGCAAGAAGGAGCTGGTCATCCGTGGCGGGTTCAACGTCTACCCGCGCGAGATCGAGGAGGTGCTCTACCAGCACCCCGCCGTGCTGGAGGCCGCCGTCTTCGGCATCCCCGACGCCACCATGGGCGAGGAGGTCGTCGCCGCGGTGGCGCTGCGTCCAGGGCAGTCGGTCGAGGAGGGTGCGCTGATCGCCTTCGTCAAGGAGCGCGTCGCCGCCTACAAGTACCCGCGGCGGGTGTGGCTCCTGGAGACCCTGCCCAAGGGACCGACGGGCAAGATCCTCAAGCTGGAATTGAAGGCGCAACTGGTTCCCGCCGAGGCGTAGAGCCCTCGGCGCAGAAGCCCTCGACGGCGTCGACGAAGCGGTCCGGCATCTCCAGCTGCGGCGTGTGGCCGCAGTCGTCGAAGACCTCGAGGCGCCAGGAGGGGCGCACCTGCGCGGCCCAGCGCGCCGCACCCAGGGGCACGAGCCGGTCGTGGTCCCCGTGCAGCAGCAGGGTGGGTGCGGTGATCGAGCGGATCATCGCCACGAAGCGGCGCCGCTGCACGACGATGCGAACCAGCGAGCGCGCGGCTTCGAGGTACGCCTCCATCGCCCAGGGAAACTCGCGCCGCGTCCTGGCCAGCGCCACGTGCGCGTCGTACACGTCCTGCGGCACGCGCAAGGGATCGACGGTGCAGAGCTTGATGGTCTCGCGCACCAGGCCCTCGGGCCCGAGCCGCTGCGCCCGCTGGCGCACGTACCTCTCGCCGAGCCCGGGGAACGCGTAGGTCACGAACGCCGCGGTCACCGCCAGGTCGGGGCGGGTGCTGAGCGGCCGGGGCATGGCGGCGCCCACCAGGACCAGCCCCTCGACCAGCGCCGGGCGCCGCGAGGCGACCAGCATCGAGATCAGGCCGCCCATCGAGTTGCCCACCAGCACCACGGGACGCCCGACCTCCTCGATGACCCCGGTCAGCAGCGCGGCGTTGGCCTCGACCGAGCAGGAACGTCCCTCCGGCCGGGTGAGGCCGAAGCCGGCCAGGTCGGGCGCCAGCACCCGGTGCCGGCGGGCCAGCGGGTCGCCGACCGCCAGCCAGTTGGCGTGCGAGCCCCCGAGACCGTGGACCAGCAGCATCGGCGTCCCCCGCCCGCCGAAGTCGGCGACGTGGACCGGCCCCCCGACGTCGAGCGTGCGGCTGCGCATGGCGGCATCGTACCGTCCCCGGACCGGGCCACCCGGCGGCCGCCGCTGCGGCGACGGCGTCGCGCGTGCGCCCGGGCTGTCACGCGCGGGCAACGCTCCCGGCACGACCGGCCGGACGGGCGTCCCCAGGGCCGGCCGCAGGCGACACTCTGGCTCCACATGTCCAGCCAGACGACCCGCAAGCTTCGTCATCGCACCCTCGACCGCTTCCGCCAGAAGCTCTGGGCGGTTCCCGCCTGGCTGTGGCTCTGCGTGCTCCACCGGGGCGCCGGCAAGACGGCGCGGCGGAGGCATCAGCCCGTCCGCTAGGCTCCTCCCCGTGCAGGGCCATGCGGGTGCGTCGGCGGCGGAGGTGCTCCGGCGCCACGGTGTCGAGGTGGTCTTCACCCTCTCGGGCGGCCACATCTTCCCGCTCTACGACGGGCTGCTGCCGCGCGGCATCCGCCTCCTCGACGTCCGCCACGAGCAGACCGCGGCCTTCGCCGCCGAGGGCTGGGCCAAGCTGACCCGCCGCCTCGGCGTCGCCGCGGTGACCGCCGGCCCCGGGGTGACCAACGCGGTGAGCGCCATGGCGGGGGCGGCGCAGAGCGGCTCGCCCATGCTGGTGATCGGCGGCCGCGCGCCGCAGGTGCGCTGGGGCGCGGGATCGCTGCAGGAGTTCGACCACATCCCCGTGGTGGCGAGCATCACCCGCTGCGCGCTGACGCCGCAGAGCGGCGAGGACGTCGCCGCCGCCCTGGAGCGCGCCATCCTCGCCGCCACCACACCACGGCGCGGTCCCGCCTTCGTCGACGTGCCCCTCGACGTCTTCGCCTCCCCCGCGGCGCTGCCCGAGGGCCCCGTGGCCGCGCCTCCGCCGCGGCCGGCGCCCGGCGTGGCGGACGTCGAGCGCGTCGCCGCGCTGCTCCGCGAGTCCGAGCGACCTGTGCTGATGGCCGGGGCTGACGTGTACTGGGACGGTGCCGAGCACGCGCTCGTCCGCTTCGCCGAGGCGCTGCAGGTGCCCGTGTTCTGCAACGGACTCGGCCGCGGCACCATCCCGGCCGACCATCGCTGCGCCTTCTCCCGCGCCCGCAGCACCGCGCTGCGCAACGCTGATCTCGTCATCGCCGCGGGGACGCCGCTCGACTTCCGGCTGCGCTTCGGCGACTTCGGTCCGGCGCGTGTGGTGCACATCGCGGCCACGCCGGAGCAGATCGCGCAGCACGCGACGCTGGCTGCGAGCGCCGGCGGCGACATCGGCGCGATCCTCGACGCCGTCCGCTCCGCATCGGCACCGCGTGACCGCAGCGCCTGGCTCGACACGTTGCGCACCGAGGAGTCGCGCATCCGCGCCGAGGAGCGCGCCGACCTCTGCAGCGAGGCGACGCCGATCAGGCCGAGCCGCATCTACGGCGAGCTGCTCCCCCGCCTGGAGCGCGACGCCGTGGTCATCGGCGACGGCGGCGACTTCGTCTCCTACGCCGGTCGCCACGTCGACACCTTCACCCCGGGCTGCTTCCTCGACCCCGGCCCCTTCGGCTGCCTGGGCACGGGCGCCGGCTACGCCATCGCCGCCCGGCTCGCCCGCCCGGACGCGCAGGTGGTGCTGCTGCTCGGCGACGGCGCCGCGGGCTTCTCCCTGATGGACTTCGATACCCTGGTGCGCCACGGCCTCCCCGTTGTGGCCATCTGCGGCAACAACGGAATCTGGGGGTTGGAGAAGCACCCCATGCACGCCTTCTTCGGCTACGACGTGGCCGCCGACCTGCGCCCCGGCACCCGCTACGACGAGGTGGTGCGCGCCCTGGGCGGCCACGGCGAGCTGGTCACCGAGCCGGCGCAGATCGGGCCGGCGATCGACCGCGCCTTCGCCTCGGGCCTGCCCGCGCTGGTCAACGTGCTCACCGATCCCGCGGACGCCTACCCGCGGTCGGCCAACCTGGCATGAGCGTCGAGAGCGGGCTGCGGGGCAGCGCCGACATGGTCGTCGGCGAGGCGGACACGGCGGCCGCGGTCGGCAGCGGCGACGTCCCCGTGCTGGCCACGCCGCGCCTGGTGGCGCTGCTCGAAGCGGCGGCCGTCGCCGCTCTGCGCGGCGCGCTCGACGCCGGCTCGACGTCGGTGGGGACGGGCGTGGAGATCGACCACATCTCCCCCACCCCTGTCGGCTGGGAGGTGCACGCCGAGGCGGTGCTGGAGAGCGTCAACGGGCGCCATCTGCGCTTCAGGGTGCGAGCCTGGGACGTTCGCGGCGACGTCGCCAACGGTGTGCACCATCGCGCCGTCGTCGATCGCGAGCGCTTCCTGGCCCGCGCCACCGGCGCCTAGCGCACCGCGGCTCAGCGCCCGCCGTCGCCCACCAGCGACACGGCGGAGACGCCGATCAGCGCCTGCTCCATCTCGACGTCGACGCCGGCCATGCCGACGAAGACGTCGACGACCTCGGGGTCGAACTGCGTGCCGCGGTGGAGCAGCAGCTCCTCGACGGTCTCGTCGACGCTGCGCGCGCGCGCATACGGGCGACCGGTGACCATGACGTCGACGGCGTCGCAGACGGCGACGATGCGCGCCCCCACGGGGATGTCGCGCCCGCGCAGGCCCTCGGGATAGCCACGGCCGTCGAAGCGCTCGTGGTGGTGGCGCACGATGGCCTGGGCCGCGTGCCACTGCTCGATGCCGTCGAGCAGCCGGGCGCCCAGCTCGGGATGCTGGCGGACGACGTCCCACTCCTCGGGCAGCAGCGGGCCCGCCTTGTGCAGCACCACGTCGGGCACGGCGATCTTGCCGACGTCGTGCAGGCAGGCGCCAAGCCGCACCGCGTCGCGATCCGCCTTGGGCAGGTCGAGCCGGTGGGCGATGCGCTCGGCCATGGCCATCAGCCGGCGGCAGTGCAGCTGCGTCTCCACGTCGCGCGCCTCGACCATGTCCGCCAGCTTGATGGTGAACTGCTCCAGCAGCGGCACCACGATGCGCAGCCGCAACGCCTCGTCGGACATGCGGCGCCGGTCGAGCGCGCGCGCCACCACCACGCGCAGGGTGTCGCCGCGGAACGGCTTGACCACGTAGTTGACGGCACCCGCCTCCATCGCCTGCACCGCCACCTCCAGCTCCATGCTGCCCGTGACCATGATGCAGGGCAGCGCGGGGTCGAGCCGGTGGGCCAGGGCGAGCAGGTCGAGCCCGTTCATGGAGGGGATGCGGTAGTCGGTGACCAGGCAGTCGTAGGGCGGGATTGCGCGGGCGAGCATGCCCGCGGCGTCGGCGCCGTCGTGGGCGACCTCGACGTCGTGGCCGTCCCTCTCCAGGGTCAGCCGCATGAACTTGGCCGTGACAGGGTCGTCCTCGACAAGCAAGACCCTGCTCATGGTTCCTCCGCCACCCACCCTGTTGGTGATACCGCGAGTAGCAAGTATTCACGAATCTTCACCGTGGGGAGCGGCGACACCGGATCGTTACACGAGTTCGGGCCAGGTCCGTCGCCTACACGGCGGCTGCGGTCTTCTCGGCCTCCGCCTTGAGCCGCTGCAGCGTCACCGCCATGGTCTCCTCGTTGCGCCGGGTGCGGTCGGCGCCGGGCGTGCCCAGCAGGAGCAGCGTGCCCAGGCCGCGGACGACCGCGCCGCGCCGGTCCTCGGTCGACTCGGTGAGGGTGACGCCGCCCTCGCGCGGCGTGATCCGGTACGTCCAGCGTGACACCGGCAGGCCCATGTACTGGACGTCGAAGCTCAGCTCGCGGCCGGGGTCGGCCACGACCACCGTGCCGTGGGTGCTCCAGCGGCGCATCCCGATGCGGTTGCGGCCGATGAAGCGCACTCCCGGCGCGGCGGCGGTGGCGCCGTCCTGCCAGTCGCACCGGTAGCACTCCGGGCTCCAGCGCCCCATCGAGGGCAGGTCGGAGACCAGCGCGTAGACCGCCTCCGGCGTGGCGTCGATGTCGATCGAGACTTGCGGCATGACGGGCTCCCTCCCAAACGGTGTGGGCGCCCATCCTAGCGTCCGCGCTCGGCCAGCCCCCTCGCGCCGTCCAGCTCCATGGGGCGGAACAGGGCGAACCCCTGGCCCAGCACCACGCCCCGCGCGACCAGCCGCGACGCCACCGCCTGGTCCTCGATGCCCTCGGCGACGACCGCGGCGCCGGTGCGCTCGGCGAAGGCGATGGCGGCGTCCAGCAGGCCCTCGGCGGCCGGCGCCGTGGAGGTGACGATGTTGCCGGCGATCTTGAGGAACTCCGGCTCCCCGGCGACCAGCAGGGCGAGGGTGCTCCGGCCGGTGCCGACGTCGTCGAGGGCGAAGCGGAAGCCGCTGCGCCGGTAGCGCGCCAGCACCGCGGCGAGATGCACGAGGTCGGAGACCAGCTCGCGCTCGGTGAGCTCCAGGACGAGGTTCGACGGGTCCAGCCCGAGCGAGGCGGCCAGCAGCTCCATCTGGTCGGGGGCGAGCACGGGGTCGAGCAGGGCGCCGGTGCTGGCGTTGACGAACACCGTGGTGCCGGGCGGCAGCTTCGCCGCCGTCTCCAGGGCGGTGCGCCGGCAGAGCCAGTCGACGTCGCGCATCATGCCGAGGCGTTGCGCCGCGGTGAAGAACCCGTCGACGCTCTCGCCCGGCGGGGTCGCCTGCGGACGCGAGAGCGCCTCGAATCCGACGACGGCGCCATTGCGGAGGTCGACGACGGGCTGGAACACGGTGCGCAGCCCTCCAGGCTGGAAGGCGCTGCGAACCACCTCCTCCCATCGCGGCGCGGAGCCCGCCACCTTGGTGGTTGCGACGAGGCGGTCGCGGCCGTCGGCCTTGGCCCGGTAGAGGTTGAGGTCGGCGACGCGCCAGACCGCCTCGACGGCATCGCCGGGCTCGCCGGGGGCGACGCCGATGCTGACCCCGGCCTGGCCGTGGGGGACCGAGGCCGCCCGCAGCGCGGACCTGAGGCGCTCTCCGACGCTGCGGCCCACCTCGAGGTCGGCGCCCTGCACCACCAGGCAGAACTCGTCACCGCCGACGCGCATGGCCCGGTCGTCGGGGCGGGCGGCGCTGGCCAGCGTGGCGCCCACCGCCCGCAGCACCGCGTCGCCCGCCTCGTGCCCCGCCTCGTCGTTGACGACCTTCAAGTTGTCGACATCGATGGCCAGAACGGCGAAGCCGGCGCGAGGGCGCAGACCGCGGACGCGGTCGAACTCGCGGCGGTTGCCCAGTCCGGTGAGCGGGTCGAGGAGGCTGGCCTCGGCGAGGCGGCGCATCATCTGCACGTTGCCGACCGACACCATGGCGTGCGCCGCCAGCGCGAGCAGCACCGCCTCGTCGTTGGCGCCGAACTCGTGTGTGACGCCGTCGCTGCGCTCGGCGACGTAGAGCACGCCTGCGGGGGTCTCGTTGCGCATCAGGGGAACGGCGAGGAGCACCTGCACCCCCGACGCGTGCAGCGCCGCGACGATCTCGGGTGGCGCCGTGCGCAGCACGTCATCGACGCGGAAGGCGGTTGTGCGTCCCGGGATGGGCGCGGCCACCCGAGCGCCGCCGAGATCGGCGACGAACCGCTCCAGGACGGCGCGCTCGTCGTCGCGCGTGGTGGCGACGTGCGACGTCACGCCGTCCTCGTCGAGCAGCACGACGGCGCCGGAGCGCGCGCCGGTCAGCTCCACCGCGGCGTGGACGACGCGCTCCAGCACGGCGCCGGTGTCGTCGGCGCGCGCCGCGTCGGTGTTGGCCGCCGAGAGCCGGTAGAGCGTCTCGACCAGGCGATGCTCGTCGGTGTAGCGCCAGGCGTTGTCGAAGGCGAGGCCGGCAAGGGTGGCGATGCCACGCAGCGCACCGATCTCCGCCGCGGAGCACCGGCAGGGAAGGGGCGTGCCGGCGGCGAGCAGTCCCACCACCTCCCCGCCGACGACGACGGGCGCGACGATCTGCGCTCCCAGCCCCGCCCGCCCCAGGACGGCGCGCGCATCCGATCCGATCCGTGCCGTGCGGATGTCGAGCGAGCGCACCTCGCGGCTGGCAACGGCCTCTCGCCAGGCGGGCAACGACGACTGCAGGAAGGACGCACCGGCGAGCCGGGACTCGTGGTCGCCGTTGTCCGCGACCAGGACGAACCGTCCGTTCTCGACGCGGAACAGCGACGCCCGCCGCTGCTGCACGCCTGGTGGGGTGAGCACCCGCGCCGCGATGGCCACGACCATGCTGCGCAGCTCCTGCACGTCGAGGGTGGAGGTGAGCCGCTGCGCCGCCCAGTGGAGGGTCCGCAGCTCCCAGAGGTGCTGGTGCTCGGTGCGCATTGCTGTGCCGAGCAGCCGCACCTTGCCGAGGAACAGAGCGGCGAGCCCGATGAGGATGGCCAGCTGGGCCGCATACCAGTAGGGGTCGAACGAGGCTGCGCTGAGCGCCTCGGCGACGCAGGCTGCGCCGATGAGGGCCAGCGCCGCCCGCGCCCCCGGCCGCACCGAGGCGCCGCGACGCACCGCCCGCAGCACCAGCAGCAGTGCCAGCGTGGCGCTGGCGACGCCGATGGCGTCGTCGAGGTGGTCGAGCATGTCGCCGCCGATCCACCACAGCAGGGCCGCGCTGCCCGCCACCGCCACGCCCAGCACCGTCCCGATGGCGAACGCCGCGCCGAGCCCGGTCTCGGGGCGGGGGTCGGCGCTCGGCGGGTGCGTCCCGCCCCAGGCCAGCACCGGCGCGGTGACCATCACGATGGTGCCGAAGAACCACTCGTCGCCGGCGACCGCGGTGTGCTGGGGGATGCGCCCCTCGACGCCGAGGACCCACAGCACGAGGCGGCAGAGCATGACCAGGGTCAGCGCCGTGCCCAGCACCGTGTTGGCCACGCCGCGGCGGTCGTGGTGGGTGCGCGAGTCGAGCATGGCGATGCCGCCGATCCCGAGGGCCAGGACGCCGCCGGCGGCGGCGGCGAGCCCGAGGAACGAGGTGGTCGGCAGGGCGCTGGTGCCGAAGGCGGCGGGCACGGTGAGCACCGCGGCGGCGATGAGGACGACGGGCAGGGCACCGCCGCGGCGCAAACCGGCGACCCGCATGGCACGGCTCGCCGCGGTGACGCCGCGGCGGACTGCGCCCTGCGGCTGCAGCCATCGCGAGGGCGGCGCGAGGACGGCCATCTATGCGCAGAGATTCAGGATGCGGGCGGGCATGCTCCCACCCTCGGCGGGCTACCCCGGGGTGCGGCCAGGGCCGTTGGTCACCAGAGTCCTACGGACGTTGGTCGCCTTCCAGGTGGGCGCCATGGAGTCGTGACACCGCCGTTCGCGAGAGGCCGAGCCGCTCGGCGGCTGCCGAGTAGGTCATGCCCTGGTCGTCGACCAGCGCCCCGACGATTGCGCCACGAAGCAATCGTAGGGCGCGCTCGTACTCGCGGATGGCCTCCGTGGCCTGCAGCGCGACGCCGACGGCGCCGCTCTCCAGCAGGACGTCGAGCGCGGCGCCGGGGTCGGCTCCCGTCGCCAGGGCGTCCGCGGCGGGTGCGAGGGCGTCCTCCAGGACGTCGAGATGCGAACCCAGCCGCCGGCACACGGTGACGAGGCTCTGCACCCGCCTCTGCAGCGCCGGTGGCTCCCGGCGACCCCCCGTCGTCGACGGCGACATCCGCAGCCTCCCCGAGCAACCCGCACTCGGTGCGGGCCGCCCGCCATGAACAGAAAAGACAGCGGTCGATCGGAAAACATTGCCAGGAATTGCCCCGCCCGCAGCTGACTCACGGTCAGGGCGCGGTGTGACACCTCGGTTGCGGGCGGAGCACCAAGGGGCGACGCCCGGTCCGAGCCCGCGGCGCCCCCCGTAGAGTTCGTGGCGTCGGCTCCCGACAAGAGCAAACCCTCCGTGAGGAGGGGACGCAAAGCCACGGGTCTCCGCGAGACAGCCGGGCCGCCGAAGGAGTCCACCGGGGCCGACCGGAGTACCCCCTCACATGCCTCACGGTCGCCCGCCCCTCCGTCTGCGCCGTGTCCTCGGCACCCTGCTGAGCGGCGCCGTGCTCGCCGGGCTCGCCACCGCCGCGGGCCTCGCCGTGTCGCCGAAGGTGGCGCACGCCGACCTCAGCTTCGACCAGGCGATGTTCCAGCTGGTCAACCAGGACCGCGCCCAGAACGGCCTTCCCGCGCTGCGCTGGAACGACCAGCTCACCGGCATCGCCGAGACCACGCCGTACGGCGGCTGCGGGTTCAGCATCGCCGGGCGCTCCACCGACATGGGGCAGCGCAACTACTTCTCGCACACCATCTGCGGCTCGCAGAACGTGTTCAACGTGATGCAGGCGGACGGTGTCCCCTACCAGTCGGCGGGCGAGAACATCGGCTGGGAGAGCGGCGTCACCGACGTCGCCGCGGCGGCCGCGTATCTCAACACGGCGCTGATGAACAGCCCCGGCCACCGCGCCAACATCCTCAACGCCGGCTACACCGACGTCGGCGTGGGCTCCTGGGCCACGGCGCCCGGCCAGACCTGGAGCGGCGCGGGCTCGCCCTACGGGAGCGTCTGGATCGTCACCGAGGACTTCGCGCAGCTCCCCGCCACGGCGTCGAGCGGCGTGGCACCCCCGCCCGCAGGACCCGCCCCCGGCACCGCGATCGCAGGGCCGGGTCCCGGCTACTGGCTGGTGGGCGCCGACGGCGGCATCTTCGACTTCGAGGCCCCCGGCTTCTACGGCTCCATGGGCGGCCACCCGCTGGCCCGGCCCGTCGTCGCCGCGACGCCGACCCCCGATGGCCGCGGCTACTGGATGGTGGGCGGCGACGGCGGCATCTTCACCTTCGGCGACGCCGGCTGGTTCGGCTCCACGGGTGGGGAGCGGCTCAACCAGCCCGTGGTCGGCATGGCCTCGACGCCCGACGGGCGCGGCTACTGGCTGGTGGCCTCCGACGGCGGCATCTTCGCCTTCGGCGACGCCGGCTTCTACGGCTCCACCGGCGGCACCCACCTCAACCAGCCCATCGTCGGCATGGCGGCCACCCCGAGCGGCCGCGGCTACTGGCTGGTGGCGCGCGACGGCGGGGTCTTCCCCTTCGGCGACGCCGGCGGCTACGGCTCCACCGGCGGGATGCGCCTGGTCGAGCCGGTGGTGGGCATGGCCTCGACGCCCGACGGACGCGGCTACTGGCTGGTCGCCGCCGACGGCGGCATCTTCTGCTTCGGCGACGCCACCTTCAAGGGCTCGACCGGCGGCCATCCCCTGGCCCAGCCGGTGGTGGGCATGTCGGCCACGCCGAGCGGCAACGGCTACTGGCTGGTGGCCAGCGACGGCGGCGTCTTCGCCTTCGGTGACGCGCCCTTCCACGGCTCGACCGGCGGCATGCCGCTGGCCAGCCCGGTGGTGTCGCTGATCGGCTAGCCAGGCCCGGCGGCGGCGAGGCGGTCGGCCTCGCGGCGGGCGGCGCGGGCGGCCTCGACTGCCTGGCGCACCCGCTCGCCGGCGGCTCGCGACTCCTCCTCCGCCGCGCTCAGCTCCGCCTGCACCTCCTGGAGGCGGGTGCGCAGGGCGGTGACCCGGTCGTCGGCGCGGCGCTGCTCGGTGCGGCGCTGGAAGACCTCGCGCTCGGCGGCGGTGGCGGCCTCGGCGGCGGCCTCCGCCGCCACGCGCCGGGGGTCCGGATCCCGCTCGGCGGGTGCGGCTGAACGCCCCGTGACAGCCGGCGAGGGCGCCGGCATCGGTTCCCACGACGCGGAGCCGGCCCCGAAGCCGAAGCCCGGCTCGACCGGCGCCAGCAGCCGTCCCTCCTCCAGCTCCGCCCGCGCCGCGTCGTCCCCGGCGAGCACCGCGCGCAGGGTGTTGGCCATCGACAGCGCGGCGCCTGCCGCAGCGCCGTGCCCCGCCTCGCGCAGCACCTCGAGCCCGCGCCGGGCCGCGTCGTCGACGGCGCGCTGCAGCTCGCGGCTCAGCTCCTGCATCTCGCGCGCCGCCTCGCGGTCGCCGCGCACCGTGCGCGACTGCGCGTCGGCCAGCCGCCGCCCCAGGTTGGTCAGCGTGCGCACCGCGTGCTGGTCGCGATGTGCCAGCTGATCGAGCGCCCACACGTGCGGCGCCGGCCGCCGCAGCGCCGCCAGCCAGGACGCCGTGTCGCGGTCGCCGGACGCACGCAGCTCGCGGGCGAGGCGGTTGCGCTCCTCGACGAAGTGGTCGAGCGGCCCGCTCAGCAGCCGGGAGAGCAGCTCCTCGCGCGTCTCGGGCACGGCGCCGCGGTCACCCGCCCGCGGCCGCGGCGGGCTCCGCCACCTCCTCGATCAGCACCACGGCGCCGCGGCTGGCGCCGCCCGCCACCAGCGGCGAGACGGTGACCCGGCACTCGATGGTCCGTCCGCGGCGGTTGAGCGCGGTGAGGACGAGCTCCTCACCCCGCGAATCGCCGTCGGCGGCGTGGCGCAGCGCCGCCGCGATCTCGCCGACGGGCAGGCCGATGTCGAGGCTCAGCAGGCGGCGGCCCACCACCTCGTCGGCGCGCAGGCCCCAGAGATCCTCGGCCCGGTTGTTCCAGATCTGCACGTGCAGGTCGCCGTCGACGACGACCACGGCCGCCCGCAGGCTGGTGAGCACCGTCTCCATGAACGCGTTGAGCCGGTCCAGCTCGACGGTGCGCTCGCGCATCTCCACGTTGATCGTCTGCAGCTCACCGTTGGTGGACTGGAGCTCCTCGTTCATCGTCTCCAGCTCCTCGTTGGCCGACTGCAGCTCCTCGTTGGTGGTCTCCAGCTCCTCGACGGTGGACTGCAGCTCCTCGTTGGTGGTCTCCAGCTCCTCGTTGGTGGACTGCAGCTCCTCGTACGCCGTCTCCAGCTCCTGCTTGTGGCGCTGCAGCTCGGTGCGCAGCGTCTGCGGCGCGGTCACGTCGGCGAAGGCGACGGTGGCGCCGAGGTAGGCGTCCTCGCCGTCGAACAGAGGAGTCACCGCGACCTCGAGGTGCTGCACGCGCTCCTCGTCGAGATGCCGCTCGACGTCGATGATGCTGACCGGGTGCCGGTCGCGCTGCGCCTGCTCGATCCGCGAACGCAGCTCCACCGGGCGGTAGGAGATCTCGAGGTCCTGCAGCCGCCGGCCCACATCCCTGCCGGCCAGGTTGAACATCTGCCGCGCCGCCGCGTTGATCAACGTCACCGTGCCCTCGGCGTCGACGAGGAGCTGGGCGGTCGAGCTGGCGTCGAGGGCCATCTGGCGCAGCTGCGCCTCACGCCCCGCGCGGAGAGCGTCGTTCTCGTGCGACGAGAGCACCACCATGCGTTCGGGCGCGCTGTGCAGGGGCACCTTGCTGAAGATGCGATGGTGCAGCTCCAGCGGCGTGAAGAGGTTGCCGTGGGTGAGCAGCATCTCGGCGCGTCCCAGGAAGAGGAAGCCGGTGTCGTTGAGCGCGTAGTGAAGGCGGGCGAGGACGTGCCGCTGCGTCTCCGCTGTGAAGTACATCAGCACGTTGCGCGTGACCAGCAGGTCGAGGCGCGAGATGGGCGCATCCTGCACCAGGTCGTGGCGGCCGAAGATCACCGAGCGACGCAGGTCGGGGCGGAACGACGCACGCTGGCCGGTGACCTCGAAGTACCTGGCACGCAGGTCCTCGGGGACGGCCTGGACGTCCTTGAGCGCATAGATCCCGTTGCGCGCGCGCGCCAGCGCGCCCTCGTCGACGTCGGTGGCATAGATCTTGACGCGGCGCCGGAAGGCCTCCAGGCCGAGCGCCTCGGCGAAGACGACGGCCAGCGTGTACGCCTCCTCCCCGGAGGCGCAGCCCGCGCTCCACACCCGGATGACGTCGTCGTCCTCCTTGCCGGCGACGATGCGGGGGACGACCTCCTCGCGCAGGTACCCCCACGCCTCCGCGTCGCGGAAGAAGGCGGTGACGTTGATGATGATGGTGTCGAAGAGGACGCCGAACTCGTCGGGGTGCACCTGCAGGAAGTCGAGGTACTCGGTGACGTCCGCGAGGTGGAGCTCGTCGATCCGCTTGCGCACGCGGCGCACCAGGGTGCTGCGCTTGTAGCCGGTGAAGTCGAAGCCGTGGCTCTGGGCGAGGTGGTTGAGCAGGTGCTCGAAGGCCGGGTCGTGGTCGCTCACGCCGCCGCCTCCGCCGCCATCCGCTCCAGGGCCGGCGCGATCTGCGCGATGGGCAGCACCAGGTCGGGCTCGACCAGCTCCATCGTCGCCTCGACCATGCCGGGGAACTCGCAGTCGGCCGGGGACTGCACGACGACCGTGCCGCCCGCCTCGCACACCGCCGCGGCGCCGGCGGCCCCGTCGTGGCCGGTGCCGGTCAGCACCACGGCGACCGTGCCCTTTCCCATCACCGCAGCGGCGGAGCTGAAGAGCAGGTCGGCGGAGGGGCGCACGTGGTTGACGGGCGGCGCGTCGCCGAGCTCCAGGCGCCCGTCGGCCCCGACCATGACGTGGCGGCCGGGCGGTGCGACCAGGATGTGCCCCGCCAGCGGCGTCGACCCGGGCTCGACGAACTCCACGGGGAGGACGCACCGCCGGGCCAGGATCTGGACCAGGAAGCTGGGTTGGTGGGGGTGCATGTGCTGGACGCAGATCACGGACGCGGGGAAGTCCCTCGGCAGCGCGGGAAGGAGGACGAGCAGGGCGTTCAGGCCACCTGCCGACGAGGCGACGAGGATGGTCCTCGACGGAGCCGCGCCGACCGACCCGGCGGGCGGGTGCGCCGCCGCAGGTCCCATCCTCGTAGCGTACTCAATCGTGCTCCGCCTCGCGGGGCGGCGAAGGACGCCGCGGGCCCGGCGGTCTAGGCGCTGATGGCGGCCGGCAGGTCCGCCTGGGGGGCGCCGAGCGCCAGCCGGTAGCCGCGCCCGCGGACCGTCTCCAGCAGGCGTCCCGAGCGGCCGAGCTTGCGGCGCAGGCGGGAGACGTAGACCTCGACCTCCGTGTCACGCCCGTGGTACCCGGAGCCCCACGCGCCCCCGGCGAGCTCCGACCGGGTGTGCACGACGCCGGGCTGGTCGAGGAGGAAGAGGAGCAGCTGCCACTCGGTGGGCGTCAGGCGCCGGACGGCGTTGCCGTCGCGGACCGCCTGCCGGGTGACCAGCACCTCGACCTCGCCGAGACGGACGACGTCGATGGCGAAGATCCGGCGCGCGGGTGCCATCGCCTGGGCGCGCGCCGCGCGGGTGGCGTTGCAGGCGGCCAGCAGCCGGCTGAGGTGCTCGTTCTGCTCGTCCAGATGGGCGCGCGCCTCGGCGATGCGCGCTCGGAGCAGCGCGGCGCCCGAGAGCTTCTCGACATCCATGGCGATCAGTGCCTGCTCTGCATGTCCTGCCCCCCTGCGTCCGTTGAGGGTAGCACCGGACAACCGTACCGCGAAGAGCCGCGCGGACCAACCGCGTGCTCGCGACGGTGCATGATAGCGTCACTATCACGATAGCTGGAGGGTCCCGGTGCAGTCCAGGGCGGTGCGTAGCCTTCGAAGCCTCGCCGGCGTTTGCCCCGACGAAGCCATGCGCAAGTGGATCCTGGCGGCCGTCGCCCTTCTCGTCGTGCTGCTCGCCGCCGCCGTGGGGGCCCAGGCGTACACGGGCGTGCAGCGCTCCCGCGAGGATGCCCAGCGGGTCGCGGCGCTGCGTGCGGAGTGGGACCACGACGCCGCCCAGGGAGTCCCGGCCTCGCTGCTGGCGCCGCTGCGGACGCGGCTCACCGCCCGCGGTGAGGCGCCCTGGTGGTCGCCGACCTGGTGGGGCTCCACGCCCCAGGCCCAGCTCGACGCGCTGCAGGCGGAGACCACCACCGCCTGGAACACCGCCGTTGCCGCCGAGCGCGACCGGGCCACGGCCGTGATCGCCCAGGCGGAGGCGTTCCTCGCCCAGTCCGGCAGCTTCGCCCCCTCCGGGATGCAGCGGACCATCGACGTCTGGAAGGAGGCGGTGCAGTCGGCGACGACCCCCAAGGCGCTGGCCGCGCTGAGCGCCGCCGACGCCGCCGTGCTCAGCGCGGCGAGCGCCGACGTGGCCGCCGCCCAGGCCGCGGCGCAGGCGGCGCTGAAGGCGGCGGGCGGGCCGAGCGGACTGCTCGGTCAGGTGGCCGCGCTCGACGCCAAGGCGCAGGCGGCCAACCTCGACTCCTCGGCCATGGACGCGCTGGCCGCGCAGCTGCACAGCCTGCTGAGCAGCGGGCAGCCGGCCGACCAGGTGGAGTCGCAGCTGGCAACGGCCATCCAGGCCTTCCACCAGACGGTGGCGGTCAACGACGCCATCGACTCGCAGATGCTGCCGCTCGAGTACAGCATCGACCAGGCCGTGGTCGAGGGCACGCCCACCGCGCAGGCCTTCGGCAAGACGTACCAGTCGGTGAAGTCGAGCTTCGCCGCCGCGCGCGACCAGGCCTCGCTGCTCAACGTGCAGGCACAGCAGACGGTGCTGCAGCAGCAGGTGAACGCCGAGCTCGCCGCCGACGTCTGCGGCCACAACGTCGGTCCTGGCAAGGACATCGTGGTGTCGCTGTCGATGCAGGAGCTGGTCGCCTACCAGGACGGCTGCGTGGTCAAGGCGACGCCGGTGACGACGGGACGCCCCGCACTGCCCACGCCGGCCGGCTCGTACCACGTCTTCCTCAAGACGACGCCGTGGCTGATGCATTCCGACTGGCCGCCGGGATCGCCGTACTGGTATCCCGACACCTGGGTCACCTGGGTGCTGGAGTTCCGCGAGGGCGGCTACTTCCTCCATGACGCCTACTGGGAGCCCACCGGCGACTACGGTCCCGGCGGCGAGTTCAACCAGACGGCGGCCAGCCACGGCTGCATCCACATCCCGACCCCGTTCATGGAGTGGCTGTACGGCTGGACGCCGGTGGGCACGGCGGTGCAGGTCGTCGCCTAGCGGCGCTGGTGCTCGGCGCGCGCCGGCAGCTCCTCGCCCCGCTCCACCCAGTGCACGGTGGGATCGGTGGAGTGGTCGACCTGCAGCGTCGTGTGGGTGATGCCGAACTGCGCGGCGATGAAGTCCTCCAGCTCCAGGCGGATGGCGTGGCAGTCGTCGCGCGGGTGCACGATGACGTGCGCGCTCAGCGCCGGGAAGCCGCTGGTGATCTCCCAGACGTGCAGGTCGTGCACGTTGTCGACGTGCGGATGCCCGGCCAGCGCTGCGCCGATTGCGTCGGGGTCGAATCCTGCGGGTGCCGCTTCGAGCAGGGAGCGGCCGGCGTCGCGGATGAGGCCGTGGGCGGCGCGGAGCATCAGCGCGGCGATGAGCACCGAGGCGGCGGCGTCGGCGCGGGTGAAGCCGGTGAGCATGATCACCACCGCGGCGATCGCCGTTCCGGCGAAGGCGTAGAGGTCGGTGACCAGGTGGCGCAGGCTGCCCTCGACGTTGAGGCTGCGGCGCTCGGCGCGCGCCACCTGCCAGGTGGCCACCAGGTTGACGGCGATGCCGGCGAGCGCGACCCCGAGCACCGTCCTGGCCTCGACGCCACTCGGTGTGGCGAGCCGCCGTCCCGCCTCGACGAGGATCAGAGCGGCGAGCACGACCAGGGAGACGCCGTTGGCCATCGCAGAGAGGATCTCGGCGCGCTTGAAGCCGTAGGTGAAGCCACCCTCCGGCGGGCGGGCGGCCAGGCGCATGGCCACCAGGCTCAGCGCCAGCGCGCCCGCGTCGGTGAGCATGTGCGCGGCGTCGGAGAGCAGCGCCAGCGAGTGGGAGATCGACCCCGCCACCACCTCGCCAACCATGAAGGCGAGGATCACGGCCAGGGCGACGACCAGCCGCGGCGCGTCGGCGTCGGGCGGCCGGTCGTGGACGTGGGGTGCGCTCACGCCTGACAGCCTAGCGCCGTTCGAGCGCCGTACCATGCGCGCGCCGGGTCCATCGCCGCCTCAGGGCGGTGACCTCCGGCACTGGCGGCCGGGACCAGGGCGGGGCCACCCTGGCTGCATGCGCGCCCTGCCGGTCAGCCGCCTGCTCGCCGTTCCGGCGGTGGCGCTCGCCCTCCTCGGCGTCGCCGCCTGCGGCGCGACCGGCCCATCCGGCTCGACGGGTGCGCGCAGCGCGGCGACGCCGGCGACGTCCGCTCCCGCTGACGAGCCGGCCATGGTCTACGTGCGGCTCACCGACCAGCCGGACAGCCATCGCGAGATCGCCCTCTCGCTGGGGCGCCAGGTGATGCTGATGGTGGTCAACCACGGAACGCTGGCGCACACGCTGCGTGCGGCGCTGCCGATGAGCGGCTTCCAGGTCTACGACCCGTACGCCGCCACCCAGCAGCCGGTCCTCGCCTCCTCGCGCGGCTTCGACATCGGCATCCCACCGGCGCACGAGATCGACGTCATCTTCACGCCGCTGCAATCGGGCAGCTTCGCACTCGGCGGCGACGTGACTCCGGGGGACAGCCTCACCGTGCGCTGAGACGCGGCGAGCCGTCAGTCGGTGCGGCGCAGCATCCAGCGGTCGGCGGGAAGGTCGTCAGCGCCGCCGAGTGCGTCGGCCCAGGGCTCCACCACCCGCACGCTGCGCCCCGAGAAGCGATGCGCGGCGTCGCTGTGCAGGAAGGCGTCGACGAGGCGCGCCGACTCGCTTGCGGGCGTCGTCCTGCCGGGAGGGAGCTGGCGCCCGCCCAGGGCCTGCTGCAGCATGTCGGTCTCGACGGCGCCGGGATGCACGGCCATCACCGCGAAGTCGCCGCGCTGGCTGAGGTCGCGATCGAGGTTCTCGACGGCGCGCAGCAGCGCCGTCTTGCTGGCGGAGTAGGCGGGGAAGTCGGGATAGGCGTGGGTCGCGCCGGCTCCTTCGAAGAACACGATGCGTCCCTCGCTCGCGTCGAGCATGCGCGGCAGCAGGGCGCGCACCACCGCGAGGTTGCCGAGGAAGTTGACCGCGACGGTGTGCATCCAATCGGCGACGTCGGTGTCCTGCAGCGGGCCGTGCGGTCCCAGCTCGCTGGCCGCCAGCACGGCGGCGATCCGCCGGTGGGGCCGCGACTCGATCCATGCGGCGACGGCACGCTGCACCGCGGGAGGGTCGGCGAGATCGAGCAGGAGCGACTCCGCCGAGCCGCCGCGGGCGCGGATGGCGCCGGCCGTGTCCTCCGCGGTCGGCGTGCGCGAGATGCAGAGCACGGCGATGCCGCGGTCCGCCAGCGCCAGCGCCACCTCGCGGCCGATCCCCCGCCCCGCCCCCGTGACCGCCACCGCCTCAGGGCCGCTCCAGGCCATGCTGCACCTCCTGTCCCAAACGCATGGTAATGATGATCAGGGACAGTGTGGGCCGCGCCACGCCCCGAAGCCGGACGGTGGCTTTTCCGCTCGCGCAGCACGGCGTGGCGGTCGGGGGTTGCGCGGCAAGGGCCGAACGACCCTGGCGTGGGCGGCACGGCGACCCGATGCTGGGACGCATGAAAGCAGTGGATGCCGTGCGCCGCAGGCCCGACCTTGCCTGGCTGGCCGCCGTCCTGGGCGGCCTCGCCGCCGGCGGCGTGGCGCGCCTCGCCGCGATGCCCTCCGTGGCCGCCGGGCTCTGGGCGGCGACGACCGCTGCGGCGCTGCTGCCCTCGACGGTGTCGGTGGTCCGCGGGCTGGTGCGGCGCCACGCCGGAGTCGACGTCATCGCCACCCTGGCGCTGGGCGGCAGCCTCGCCGTCGGGGAATACCTGGCCGGCGCGGTGATCGCGCTGATGCTCACGGGCGGGCGCGTCCTGGAGGCGCGAGCCTCGGCGCGAGCCCGGCGAGAGCTGACCGCACTGCTGCAGCGCGCGCCGCACATCGCGCACCGCCTCGAGGGCGACCAGGTCACCACGCCGCCGCTGGACGACGTCCGGCCGGGCGACCTCCTCCTCGTCGCCGCGGGTGAGACGGTGCCCGTCGACGGGCAGGTGGTCGGCGCCACCGCCATCCTCGACGAGTCCGCCCTCACCGGTGAGGCGGCGGTCGCCGACCATGCGGAGGGCGACGCGGTGCGCAGCGGGAGCGTCAACGCGGGCGCGCCCTTCCGCCTGCGCGCGACCTCGACCGCCGCGGACAGCACCTACACCACCATCGTCCGCCTCGTCCGCGAGGCGGAGGCGTCGCGAGCGCCGCTGGTGCGTATCGCCGACCGCTTCGCTGTGTGGCTCGTGCCGCTGACGCTGCTCATCGCCGCCGTCTCGGCGTTGGTGGCGCGCGACCCGGTGCGCGCGGTCGCCGTGCTGGTGGTGGCGACACCGTGTCCCCTCATCCTGGCCGCACCCATCGCCGTCGTGGGCGGCATGGCGCAGACGTCGCGACGTGGCGTGGTGGTGAAGAACGGCGCCGCGCTGGAGACGCTGGGACGCGCCGAGGTGCTGCTCTTCGACAAGACGGGGACGCTCACCGCGGGACGCGCCCGTGTCGCCGACGTCGAGGTGGCGCCGGAGTGGACCGCCGACGAGGTGCTGCGGCTGGCCGCCTCTGTCGACCAGCTCTCCACGCATCCGCTGGCCGCGCCCATCGTGCGCGCCGCGCAGGAGCGCGCCCTGCACCTCGGCCTTCCCCGCGACGTCGTCGAGGAACCGGGGCGCGGCATCAGCGGCGTCGTCAGCGGCCGGCGCGTGCGCCTCGGTCGCGCCGGATACGCAGTCGATGCGGACGACGTGCCCGCGTGGGCGCGTCGTGTGCGCCGGCGCACCGCATACGAGGGCATGGCCAACGTCTTCGTCTCGGTGGACGGCGCCATGGCCGGCACCATCGTCCTCGAGGACCCCATCCGCCCCGACGCCACGCGCACCCTGCAGCGCCTGCGCGACGCGGGCATCACGCGACTCGTGATGGTGACCGGCGACCATCCCGACGTCGCCGAGTCCGTGGCCGCCGCGCTCGGCGTCGACGCCGTGTACGCGGAGCGCAGCCCGGCCGACAAGGTCGACGTGGTGCGCGACGAGCGCAGCCACGGCACGGTGATCATGGTCGGCGACGGCGTCAACGACGCCCCCGCGCTGGCCGCGGCCGACGTCGGCGTGGCCATGGGCGCGCGCGGCTCCACCGCGTCGTCGGAGACGGCGGACGTGGTGCTCGTCGTCGACCGGCTCGACCGGCTCGGCGACGCGCATCGCGTCGCCCAGCGCAGCCGCCGCATCGCGGTGCAGAGCGTGCTCGCCGGCATGGCCATGTCACTGGCGGCGATGGTCGCCGCGGCCTTCGGCCTTCTCCCGCCGGTCGCCGGGGCACTGCTGCAGGAGGGCATCGACGTCGCGGTCATCGTCAACGCGCTGCGCGCCCGCTCAGGAGGCGCGCTGGACCGCGCGCCGTCAGCGCAGGCGGTCGCGGCGGGACGCCAGGTCGTCGAGGAGCATGCGCTGCTCGGCGCCGGCACCGCGCTGATCCGCGAGGTGGCGGACGAGCTGGGACGCGTGCGGCGCTCGGTTGCGCGCGAGCGGCTCGCCGAGGTGCGACGCTTCCTCGACGAGGAGCTGCTGCCCCACGAGCGCGCCGAGGAGACCCACTTCTATCCCCTGGCCGAACGCTACATCGGCGGCGCCGACGCGGTGGCCCAGGTCCGCCGGGTCCACGCCGAGGTCGCCCACCTGGCACGCGTCTTCGGACGCATGGTCGACGACGCCGGACGCGACGGGCCGGGTGACGACGAGCTGCCCGGCCTGCGGCGCGTCCTCTACGGTCTGCATGCGGTGCTCGCCGTCCATCGCGCCTCCGAGGAGGCCGAGCACCTGGTCCGCGTCGTCGACGAGCCGGCCGGCGCGCCCGCGGGAGCTGCCTAGCGCGCAGACCCCGCGGGTGCGCGAGCGGCCTTGGCCAGCCCGAAGTAGGCGTCGGCGTTGCCGGCGAGCAGCTTCTGCTTCTCCGCGGCGGTGACGCCCGCCTTGTCGAACTGCGTCTCCAGCGCCTCGCGGGTGTGCGGCCAGGTGCCGTGCGCCGCGGGGAAGATGCGCGACCACATCACGTTGTCGAGGTTGAGCGAGTCGCGGATCTCCAGGCCGACGGGGTCGACCGCGAAGTTGTGCATCAGGTTCTGCTTGACGTAATGGCTGGGCGGGTGGGGCATGTCGGAGCTGGCCCAGTAGCGGTGCCGCTTGTAGTGGTCGTCGGCCTGCTCGCCCCAGTACTGCACCCAGGCGATGCGGTCGTGCACGTAGTAGACGCGCAGCGCGGGGAGGCGGTCGAAGACTCCCGTGGTCATCAGCTGCGAGGCCGAGTAGGGCGCGCCACCCTTGGTGGTGAGCATGTTGATGGTGAACATGATCCCCGTGCCCTCGTTCTCCTCCAGGCGCGCGGGATCCTCCACCTGGCCGCCGCCGAAGTCGGTGTGCGCCACCGGCGCCACGCCGAGCTGCAGCGCCTCGCTCCAGAACTGGTCGTCCTCGGGGGCGGGGCCGCCGCCGCCGTTGGGCCACTGCACCAGCTGCAGGCCGTACACGCCGGGCAGCGATGCGACGCGACGCAACTCTGCGAGCGAGTCCTGCAGCGTCGCCGCCGGCAGCAGGCCGACGCCGAGCAGCCGCGACGGGTCGGCCGCCGTGTATTCGCGCGACAGCCAGTCGTTGTACCCGCGGCTCAGCGCGATCGACGCCTCGGGCGGGAGCTTGGGCAGCCGCCGCGTGCCGAAGAAGGGCGGCAGCAGCACCTCGGCGTCGACGCCGTCCTCGTCCAGCTCGCGCAGCCGCTGCGCGCCGTCGCCGGTGCCGGGCAGGCCCGCGTCGTAGCGCACGGCGTCGACCATCCTCCCCTCGCGGGAGAGGAAGAGGTTGCGCGGCAGGGGGACCACCTGGTCGGTCACCGGCATCACCCACGCCGCGCCGCCGCCGGCCTCGGTGACGCGCGGCACGAAGGAGCGGAACTCGGCGTCGACGTACGAGCGCCAGGCGTCGGGCGAGGCCTCGGTGTGCGAGGCGGCGGAGACGATTCGCTGCGCCATCTGCTCAGGCCACCGCGGGGAGCTTGAACAGCTCGACGGCGTTGTCGCGGATGATGCGGCGACGGTCGGCCTCGGGGATGCCGCCCATCTGCTCGTCGATGCTCTGGCGCGACAGCGGCCAGTCGGTGTTCATGTGGGGAAAGTCGGTCGACCAGGTGAGGTTCTCGATGCCGATGACGTGGCGAAGCCGGATGGCCATGGGGTCGACGATGAAGCTCCAGACGAAGTGGCGCTTCATGTACTCGCTGGGGAGGCGCTCCAGCGTCGCGCCGACCCAGAGGCCGTGCTGCCGGTAGGCGTCGTCCATCATCTGGTAGGCGTAGGCGAGCCAGCCGCAGAAGGTCTCGGCGCAGAAGATCCTCAGGTCGGGCAGCCGGTCGAGGACGCCGGAGAGCATGTACTTGACGCACGCCGTGGCGTTCATCGCCTTGGAGAGGTCGACGTCGACGCCCTTGGGCGGCCACTCCACTTTCGGGGTGGGGAACATGCCGTGCGAGCAGAGCGGCATGCCCAGCTCCAGGGCGGCCTCGAAGAAGCGGTCGTCACCGGGCTCGCACTCGGGGAAGTTGACCACGCCGTAGATGCCGGGCATGGCAGAAACCCGGCGCATCTCGTCGATCGCCTGTTCGATGCTGCCCTTGGGCAGGAGCGCGAGGCCGAGCAGCCGCTCGGGGTCGGCGGCGGTGTACTCCTTGGACAGCCAGTCGTTGTAGCCGCGGCAGATGGCGGCGTCCGCCTCGACGGGGAGGTTGAGGCCGCGGGTGCCGAAGACCGCCGGGAAGAGCACGTCGGCGTCGACGCCGTCCTCGTCCATCTCGCGCAGGCGGCGGTGGCCGTCTCCGCTGCCGGCCAGGTCGGGGCCGTAGCTGATGCCGATCGGCTTCGAGTAGCGGTAGCGGTTCTCCACCCCCGGCCGGGTGATGGCGAACTGCAGGCCGAGCGGGATGACGCCGCCGCCGGGCATCTCCCAGGCGTCCCCGCTGCCCCTGGGCAGGCGGACCACCTTGGGCACGTACTGCTGGAACTCCCTGTCGACGTGGGGCCGCCACTGGTCGGGCGGGACCTCGAGATGGGAGTCCGTCGAGACGACGTCGTACGGCCTCACGGCGCACCTCCAAACGCCCCGCCGGGGATCACGTGGAGGGAAAGCTAACGCCCGTTAGCCTTGCTGTCAAGAGGTCGCGCTGCGGGCGGCCAGGCCGTCGCGGCGAAAGGCGTCGAGGAGGTGGTCGAGGCCCCACAGGTAGCGCTCCCGCTGCGCCTCAAGGCTCAGCCGCTCCGCCGCGCCGATGGCCCACTCCGACTGGCCCCCCAGCAGGTGGCCCCACGTGTACACGAGCACCGTCGACATCACCTTGGCGCGGTCGTCGGGGGCCAGCGCGGCGTCGCGCATCAGCTCGGCGACGAAGGCCGCGTTGCGCTGCGACGAGGGCGTCGTCGGCAGCTGCCGGGCGATCCGCGCCGCCAGCCCCGGATAGGGCGCGACCTGGTCGTAGACGCTGACGATGAACTCGCGCAGGCGGTCGACCCAGTCGCCGCGGTCGGCCCCGGGATGGTGGACGTGGGCGAGGATGCTGTCGACCAGCTGCTCGACGATGTCGTCCTTGCTGGCGAAGTGCACGTAGACGCTGGGCGCGGTCACCCCCAGCTCGGCGCAGAGGCGGCGCACGGTGAGGCGGTCGAGCCCGTCGCTGCGGGCGACGGCGTCGGCGGCGGCGAGCACCTGCTCGGTGGTCACGGCACGTGCGCGCATGGCGGAAGCTTAGCCGCCGCCTGGCGCGCTGGCCGCGAAGTCAGTCGGCGAGGACACCCGCCGCGATGAGGTCGTCGATCTCCCTGTCGGAGAGCCCCAGCTCCTCGTGGAAGAAGCTGCGCGTGTGCTCGCCCGGGCGCGCGATCGGCACGGGCTCGCCGTCGCCGTTGCGCTCCGCCTCGACGGTGGAGAGCTTGATGGGGTCGCCGGGCACGCGCACCACCGACCCGTCGGGTTGGCGCACGCGCGCCACCATGCGCCGCGCGGCGAAGTGCTCGTCCTCGAGGATGTCGGCGGGGCTCATCACCGGCGCGGCGGCGAGTCCCGCGGCGCGCAGCTCGCGTGCGGCCTCGTGTTTGCTGCGCTTCGACGCCCACTCCAGGAAGATCGGGCGCATCGTCTCGCCGGCGGCGGCGCGGTTCTCGATCGCCGTGTACGCGGGGTCCTCTCCCCACTCGGGATGTCCCATCAGCGCGCAAAGCGCGGCCCAGTGGCGCGGGTTGATGAGGATCATGGTGAAGTGGCCGTCGGCGGCGGGGAACTGCCCGGTGAGGAAGAGCCCAGCCCCTGGCGCGGCGCCGTTGCCCTGCTTGCGCGGCGCGTCGATCGACGCCGTGTATTGCGTGAACGGCAACTCGGCGAGGGCGAAGAGCGCGTCGGCCATGGCGACGTCGACGTAGGCGCCGCGCCCTGTCTGCTCGCGATCGCGCAGCGCAAGGAGGATGCCGACCGTCGCGAACATCGACGAGGTGATGTCGCCCAGCGCGCCGACGCTGCGCGAGCCGCCGCTCTGCAGCACCGCGTGGGTGTAGCCGCTCATCGCCTCGCCGATCGGGCCGTAGGCGGCCAGGTCGGTGTGCGGGCCCTGCAGCACGTCGCGGTGGCCGTAGCCGCTCACCGAGCAGTAGATGAGGCGCGGGTTGACCTCGCTGAGCGCCTTGTAGCCGAGGCCGTAGGAGTCCATCACGCCGGGCCGGTAGTTCTCGACGACCACGTCGTAGGTGTGGACCAGGCGGCGGATCAGGTCCTGTCCCTCGGGGGAGTTGAGCTTCACCGAGATGCGCCGCTTGTAGCGGCCGGTGCGCATCCGCCAGGGCACCGCCTCGTCGCCGCCGTACCCGACCGGCTCGACGCCGACGATGTCCGCGCCGAAGTCGGAGAGGATCTGGGTGCCGAAGGGCAGCGCCATGAGCTGCTCGACGGCCAGGATGCGCACGCCGCTGAGAGGGGCCACCGTGCTGGTCTCCTTGGTGTCAGGCGGACATCGTGGCGGCGCGGCGGATCTTCTCCTGGGCCGCGGTCGCGGCCTCCGCCCCGCCGCTCGGCGCGAAGGCGACACGCCGCAGCGAGCGATGCGGACCGTCACGGCGCACGTTGCTGCGCGCATGCTGCAGCGCCAGGTTGTCCCAGATCACCAGGTCGTGGTTGCGCCAGACGTGTTCGTAGATGTTGTCCGGGCGGTAGATGTAGCCCGCCAGCTCGTCGAGCAGCGCGTCGCTCTCCGCGGGCGGCATGTCGAGGATGCGGTCGGTGGCCAGCCAGGTGATCAGCAGCACCGGTTCGCCGGTGTCGGGCTTGGCGTAGAGGACGGGATGGGTGGCGCGCAGCCCGCGTTCCGTCATGTCCGACTCGCGGGTCCGCTTGTGCGAATGCGCCGGCATCCAGACGTGCACGGCGGTGCGGTCGCGAAGGCTCTCGCGCAGCGCGTCGGGGAGCAGCGAGCAGGCGCGCTGCGCGTTGGCGTACTTCGTCCCGGGCGCGCCCTCCTCGACGTCCTCGCCGTAGAGGGAGATGCCGCGCACCGGCGTGTCCATGTAGGTGAGGTCGCTGTGGAACTCCAGCTCACCCTCGCCGGCGGCGCCCTCGGGACGGGTGTTGGAGATGTAGCCGCCCGGCAGCGTGTCGCCGAGGTACGAGACGGCGCGGGTCTGGTCCTCCGGCGACAGCGGCGTGCCGCGGAAGAGCAGCAGGTGGTGCCTGCGGTACAGCTCGACGAGCTGCTCGCGCTGCGCGGGGCTCAGGTCCTCGCGCAGGTCGGCGTGCACCTCGACCCCGATGTGGGGCGAGAGCGGCGCGTACTCGAAGGGGGCGGCTGCGCCCATGGCTCCTCCAACCCGCCGGCCGAGGTTTCTGGCGGGTAAGTATGATCATGATTGGCATAGTTTTTCAAGCTCGTGGCGGCGCGACGAGGGGACACGCTTGTCGGACGCCGTCCGCTGATGGCCTCGTCTATGAGGCGAGCGGGATGCGCTCCACACCGCGCACCGCGTCGAAGCCGCGGTCGAAGGTCAGAACGCGCGCGACGCCGCGACGCTCCATCACCGCCGCATGGAGTGCGTCGCGCGCCGAGAGCGCCGGATGCGTGCCGACCAGGTCCTTGGCGCGGAGGACGTCGACCACCTCGACGGGGAACACCTCGCCCACGACTGCCTGCAGGGCGTCGAAGGCCGGCTGGATCGCGTCGCGGCGGTCGATGGCGGTGTAGCGGTGCAGGATCTCCTGGAACACCTCCGCGTCCGTCACCAGGCGCTGACGCTCGCTCACCAGCCGCTCCAGCAGCCGCCGCGCGTCGACCTTGTGCGGGTGATCGCCTCCAACCAGGTACATGGGGATGTTGGAGTCGACGAGGATCATGGAGTCTTCGGGCTCAGGTATCCCTGCTCGATCTCGGCGAGCATCGTGTCGATGTCGGGCGCCGGGAACGACTTGCCGAATGCGTCGCGGATGGCCGCGAGCTTGTGGTCGACGTCGCCGCGGGCCACCTCCCGCTCCGCCGCCCGCAGCGCCGACCGCACCCAGGCGGACAGGCTCAGCCCGAGGGCCTCGGCGCTCTCCTCGTAGCGGCGCAGCTCGGCGTCGTCCACGACGACCTGGAGGCGTTTACTCATGGCAGTAGTATAGGGCACTACTGTAGTGAGTGGGCGCGCCTATCCTGCCCCGCGCGTGGCCCTGTGGTTCCAGTCGCAGGAACGATCGGGCCGTGCTCGACTGGGCGGGTAGAGTATGTCGGCCCATCTTCCTGGGGCGGGTAGCTCAGCCGGTTAGAGCACGGGCCTCATAAGCCCAGGGTCGCAGGTTCGAATCCTGCCCCGCCCACCGAAGGCCCCTCAATTGGTTGTTTGATCTGGCAGCATCCGACGGTCAAGCCGAGCAAGCGGGAAAGATGCTCCATGAGGCCATCGCGAAGGCGATCACCGCTGGCTGTCACCGGGATATCGGTGCCTGCCGGGCTGAACTGCCAGCACAGTATCCTCGTCCCAGCGTGGCGGTGAAGCCGAGTCTCATCGGAGGCGTCAGCCACCTGCCGGTGGTAGTTCCTGGATGAGCGTGAAGCCGTGAGGGAGTGGACCAGGAGCGTTCGTCGACGGTGGGCGAGGTGGCGTGCTCGGCACCATCCGGTGGGCCGAGCCGCGTTGATCTCCGTGACCGCAGGTGTCGAACAGCTGCGAGGTGCACCGATGCATGTGGCGCCTGGCCAACCGACAGCGGTCGGACTGAGCCTGGCGGCAGGCATGGTCAGTGACGTCGCCACACGCCTTCTCAGCCCCCGCGAGCAGGCGCGGGTAGACGAGGCGCCCGCGTGGCCGGCGAACTCGTCGAGAAGACGCTAGGCGACGGCGCGAAACCACGTGCTGACCTGGAAGACGGGCAGATGACTAGACTCCTTGAAGGCGCGCTTTTGGCAGCCAAGGACACGTACGAAGAGAGGAAGTTGCCTTTGCTGGCCAACCTGCTCGCCACTGCACCGTTCACGGCGACGCCACTGCCTAACCTGGTGGGCACCTTGCAGGTGGCCGAGTCGCTCACCTATCGGCAACTGTGCATTCTTGCGGTGATCAGGCCCTATGTGGGCTGGCCGATTCCGACACTGACAACGAAGAACCTGGTGAATCTCTTCGGGCAGGAGCCACTAGCAGAGGCGACGGAGGGCGTCCTCTCTGATCTTGTCTCTCTTGTTGGTCAGAACTTGGTCGTGCATGCGCCCGGTGGCGCTATCACGGCCGTAGTCACCGGCGACCTCATCCCAGCTGAGATGGTCCTCACCCATCCAGGGCGCTTGCTGTACAACGGCCTGCGTCTCGGCGCAGTTGCCAATGAAGACTTGGCCGATGCATACGCCGTTCTTGGCGTGCAGGATGAGGATCGTGACTAGGTTAGGCTCCGTCAAACACTGGTATCGAAGGCTCCGGCCAGGGCTTGTCCCATGGCTCGTCGCCGCAGTGGCCACGGCGGTCCTAATTCCGATGCACCCCTTCACGGGTGATCTCGACCGCGGGACCATCCTGGCCATCGCCGGCTTGATTCTGGGCATTGCCGTGGTGACCGTCGGCTTCGTCGGAGTGTTGGCCCAACACCTAACGGAAACGTACGCGCGGTCCCTGGTTAAGGCGCTGCTTCGCCGCTCGACCTGGCAAACGGCCGCAGTCGCAGAAGGGGCCAGTGTCGTAGTAATGGTCGGTCTTGCCCTGTGGCGAGCCGACCTCACCACCGGAGCAGTCGCTGCCGTAGCACTCTGCGCCTCGATGGCCGCGAGTTGGGCCGCGCTCCTCCACCAGTTCCAGCATTTCGATCCCGTCAGTCTCATCGAACTGGACATGGAGGACGCCCTGCGGCGCTTGGTGGCCGAGAAGGGTGAGCCTGCCGCGGCTCGTCAACCGAGTCAGTCGATCCTTAGCCTCATCCTGAGCGGCGCTAGAAAGGGCGATACCGACGTAGTGTACGCCGGGCTATCCGCCTGGAACGCGATTCTTGAACGTTATCTCCAGCTGCACACTGTGGTCTGGAACGACGAGTACTTCTACTGGGTCTACGCCCGAGTCGAGGAGCTGATCGAGCAGAATGCCAGGGAGTCGGTAGGTTTGGTGTTGCCAGCGATCGTTGAAGGAATGACGACTCTGGGCTCAACCGCCGCGAGAGTCCGAAATCCCTTGAACGCCGGGCTCGACGAGGGTACAGCGCTGCTCACGGAGGCCTTGGTACACGTCGTTGAGCTCTCGGGAATGTCGAAGCGCTCCCCCGCCGCGGAACTAGCCGCTCAAGGTATCGGCGAGATTGGACTTTCGTGCCTTGAGGCTGACAAGTTCATTGTTCTCCAGCAACCAATCGAGGCTCTGTTGAAGGTCGCGATCGGAACAGCAGCGACGGTACCTGGGGTGTCTCGGCGGGCGATGATCGGTCTAGCCCGGCAGCTCCTCGTACTCGCCGAGTCGGAGTCCCCCGATGTCATGCGTGGTGCCGATGCCGAGCGCATCGTCCAGAGGGTTCCGGCCGTCGTGGCCGGCGACGCTGGTGGTGACGGCGGACCCTCGTACATTCTGGTCGCGCCCATGAGTGAGATCTCCATCGCTCGTCTTACGCAGGCGTTGGCCCAGGCGGGAGACAGGGAACACGGAGCGTATCGGCGCCGTCAGTGGGACGGTCTAGTCAGCGCCGTTGCGAGTTTGTGCCCGGCGATCTATGCCCGGCGTACCAGGGGGTCATATGTGGGGGCAGGGACCATCGAGACGGCTGCCGCCACCATTCTAGGCCTCCTCGCTGTGGATTCGCGGGAGGCGATTGACAAGTTGATCGTTGACCTTTCGCGGTGGCTCATCGAGCTGACCGTCGTTGAGGAAGAAGAGCATCATCCGGCCGATGAGGTGATCGGTGCCGTGTGCCTGGCGACCTACGAAGCGTCGAGCCCGCCCAACAGCGAAAGACACTCCCTGAGGGAGATCAGCACCGTTCTCGCGGACGGAGTCCGAAGCGCTGGTACGCCACAGCGCCGGCACCTCAGCCCGATCCTTCGCCAGGTCGGAGCAGCCGCGCTCCATTTCGGCGATGAAGGGTTCGCGCGTCACTTAGCGGCGAGCACACTCCCCGACGAACCAGGGCAGCAGAGGGGGATCGGCGTCAACAGCGATCCGTTCACCTTCGGCGGCCTCGGTCAGCCACATCGAATTCGTCGTCCAGGCGTTCTGATGGCCGCAGTTCAGGAATTCCACCGATATCCATCTCTTCAACAGGGTTTCCTCGCCATCGAGGAGCAGATGCACGCTGCCCGAACTCGGAAATCTCGCCGGAGACCAGAGTGAGAGATATTCGACCGTCCACTGATCGCCCGGCTGGTAGCCCCTACATGGACGCCCCGAGGACTGGCGCGTTCTTGTACACGTTCACGGTGCGCCTACCCTTCGTCCTCGGCATCGCTGACGGTCTTGACCACGACTTCGACCTGCCCTTTGACTATGTCACGGACGAGGTGCGCGACGTCTTTCAACGACAGCCATTTGTCCGCATCCGACTCTTCAATGCACCGGTAGCCGATCGCAAGTTTTGGCCGATCAACATGCCCCTCGCGGTCGAACGCTTCTACCAGGGAGACATCGGCGTGCCCGATGCGGACGAGCACGATCCACACCTTTACGAGCAGTGGCTGTCTCTAGAGACACCGGCCGCCTTCCTCGCCGGGGAACCGCAGACGGATCCGGGGTACGCCTTTCACAGGAGTCTTCGGATCTTGAACTTGTTTCTTCAGGCGTTTGCGCTCGCCCGCGATGACGATGCCGTGCGTCCGATTAGCGCTCGCGAACTGCGCCCGCTAGTCATCATCGGCTCGTTGGCGCTTACCGGCGTCTGGACCTACCTGGGACCGATGCTGATGCACCCTGATGGAAAGCCGCGCACGCTCTCCTCGCGCCCCGTCCCCGTGCACGTTGGCGCACTCAATCGCGCCGTGGCGGCCATATTGAGCGATGAGCCCTTCATACGTAGCCGTCAATGGCGGGCTCGAGCTGAGCGTCGGAAGTATCAAGGTGATGCCGCGGACGCTGTGGTGAGCTTCCAGACCGCCGCTGAGAGCATGGTCTACGACCTGTGGGGCCTCCTCCTTGTCGACGAAGGCAGGTCCTCCATGGAGATTCAGGGTAGGCGCGCCGCCGAGGTTCCGTACAAGTCGGTGTTGAGCAGGGAGTTGGCGCAGAGACTGGGCGGACGGTGGGACTTGACCGCGCAGACCACTCCGTTAGGCCGCTACTGGTCCGCTGTGTACGCAGTCAGAAACCGGATCGTCCACGCAGGCTACTTGCCACACGACGGCGATGCCGAGGCGGCGGAGCAAGCCTTCGCGGGGTTCGATCGGTTCCTTGAAGATCGTCTCAACGCGAAACGCAAGACGTATCCTCGCACCCTGTTGGCAAAAGTGGGGGATGGGCGCATCGAATCCCGTGGCTGGGCCAGTGCGTGGATGAGACAAAACATCGCGCGCATGATGGCCGAACCTTCTCCCTTCTACCTTCCGAGGGATGTCGCGGGGCGGTGAGTTACGGACCGGTTGAGGCGGTTCGAGGACAGCTGGGTGGAGGGGCCCAGCGTCCACGGCGTAGCCGGCCCCGTTCGGAGCATCCGCTGCCCGTGACGTGCCCCGGATTGCCTCCACCATTTCCGGGGCGCTGATCTGGAAGAGGCCGCTGCTCGTGATGGCCAGACCAGCGTCGTCGTCAGATTCGGCTCAGCAGTTCCTGCTTCTTGGCCTCGAATTCGGCGTCGGTGATCGCGCCGGAGTTGCGGAGCTGCGCCAGCCGCTGCAGGGTCACGGTGGCGTCGTCGACGGTCGGCCCAGCGCCTTGCGCCGGCGTTGGCACAGGGGAGCTTGCCGTCGACGCCGCAGGCTCGAACGAACCCGTCTTCACGAGATTGCAGAGGATGCCGGTCAAGATGACTCCGGTGATCGCTGCGAGGCCGGCCCACACGGGAAGCTGCGTGGGGTCGGTACCGGTGACCCAGACCGGGGCGAAGACGGCCACCAGCGTGACGGCCAGCCAGATGGCGCCTGTGCCGGCAGCCAGCATCGTCCACGGGAATCGGTCCGTCACATGTGCCCGAATCCCTCGCGCTGCGGCCGTCGCCACCATGCCGATCGCGATCACGTCGAAGATCCACCCGTGAGCGCCGCGGGAGTGTGCTGATGCTGCGAACCGCTGACCAGGTCCGGGGTGAAGATGCCGCCCACCACCCCGCTGATGCAGATGCAGGCAATGGCGATGCCGGTCATCAGATACGCAAAGCCGGGACCGAACCGGACTTCACGCCTCGGGTGCGTTGCCATGAGTCCCATCTCTCGACCTCCCAGCAGGACGTCCACGTCCTCCCTACGGGCAGATCAAGCATCGGATCCTGAACCCACTGCCGCCAGGGTCATACGTCCCTGCGCTGACCTGGATCCGTCCGCGGGCAGCCCGTCGGCCTGGGCGGGATAGCCTGGTCATCCGGGGACCTTCGACCCCGGCACTGGGGCGAGAGCCGAAGGCAGGCTGACTGTGAACGCACGCGAGGCCTGGGGATGCTGCGTTATGCGCCAGCTTCGGCGGTTCTTGAAGGGCCGATGAAGACTTGGTGGCCTTGTAAGGCGAACCGGCCTTGGAGATCTTGGCCACCTGTCTCGGGTCATGGTGGCCGGCTCAGAGAAACTGCGGCCGACACCGACGCGCACAGAACGCCGACGGCGGCGATACTTCCTCCCCGTGCCAGCACCCCTCCGACACCGACGTCCCCTCCTGCAGGCCTGCATCCTCGCCGCGGCCGCGCTCACGCTGGCCGGCTGTGGCCCCAGCGCCAAGGACCTCGACGGTCCGCTGACGACCACCTCCATCGGCGACCACGTCAGCATCGGCGTGCCGGCGGGATGGGTGGTCACCCAGCTCGGCGACAGCGGCCACAGCGGTCCGACCGGGCCCTGCCAGTGGCAGGATGCGAGCCTCCATGGCAGCGCCAACTCCGGCCCCTACGTCATCGTCGAACTCGTCGGCGCGGGGTGTTCGACGGGGAAGCCGCAGGCCACCGCCCTCAACGGTTTCGAGGGGCACTACGTCACCATCGCGGATGTCGCGTCGCCAACGCGGGAGGCGACCGCGTCGTCCGCGGCGGGATCGCTGACCGTCTTCTCGCAGCCCTACACCGAGTGCACCAACTCGTGCCTCCACATCACCGAGCAGGTCGCCCTCGTCGGCCTCGCGAATCCGAGCGACCCGCAGTTCCCGACGGTCATGATCCGAACCCAGGAGAGCGACATCAGCGCCGCACAGATCCAGCGGCTCGCCGCCAGCGTCACCGGCTGACCGGCGCACGCACCACTGCCGGGCCGCATCGTGCTCTCCCGGAACGCGAGAGGAGATCAGCAATGCCCGCAACCCTGCAGGTGTCGCACCGCACCATCGGGGTGGAGGTCCGCCGCGGGACGTACGACGTCCTCGTCGACGGCAAGCCCGCCGGGTCCGTGGAGCTGAACCAGACCGTCGACATCCCCGTCCAGCCCGGGCGTCACACCCTGCAGGTCCGCAGCGGCCGCAACTCCAGCCGGACCAGGACCTTCGACGCCGCCGAGGGCGAGACCGTCGCCTACCGGTGCAGCGGCAAGGCCATCCTGCCCGTGTTCCTCCTCTCCTTCGCCGTTCCCAGCCTCGCGCTCTCCCTCCACCGCGAGTAGGCGCGGCCCAGCCCACACCAGTCTTTACAACGCTTTCAGCCAACCCGCCCTGGGACCGGCTACAGTCGGGTCCCCCATGATCCTCAAGCGCGGCTCCAGGAAGGCGACCCTCTCCGCAGCGTCGGTGGCCCTCGCGGCGACCGTCGCGGGCGCGTTCACCGCCCAGCAGGCGATCCGCGGCTCGGCCGCGTCGGCGCCGCTCACCTCGATGACCATCGCCGTCATCGGCGACCACGGGGGCTGCGTGTACAGCTGCTCCGGCGAGCAGCAGGTGGCCAACCTGGTGCACAGCTGGTCGCCGGACGCCATCCTCACCGTCGGGGACAACGCCTACCAGAACGGCCTGTCCAGCGAGGTCGCGGGCGACAACCAGCCCTACGCGGCCGACGTCCAGGCGGGACGCTTCTTCCCCGCCGCGGGCAATCACGACTGGGCCAACTCCTGCACGGGGTCGGCGATCGCGCCGAGCACCTCGTACTTCGGGGTGCCGCCGCACTACACGGCGCACCTCGGCGGCGGCCTGGTCGACGTCTTCGCGCTCGACATGAACTGCGGCGACCCCGACGGCGACACCGCGGGATCGGTGCAGGACCAGGAGTACCACGCGGCGCTGAAGGCCAGCACCGCGGTGTGGAAGCTGACCACGACCCACCAGCCGCCCTACTCGTCCTCGGCCGGAGGCAACGAGAACTACACGCATTGGGCCATCGACCCCAGCATCGACCTGTACCTGAGCGGCCATCACCACGACTGGGAGCATCTGGTCGAGGGCGGCCAGAACTACGTCGTCGACGGCGTCGGCGGCTGGAGCCTGCTGTCGCCGCCCTCGTCCTTCGAGGCGGGCTCGCAGTTCTACGACGACCTCCACTACGGCGCGGTGCGCCTGACCATCACCACCACCTCGCTGACCGCCGAGTTCGTCAACGTCTCCGGCGCCGTCGAGCACCGCTTCACCCTCACCAAGGCGGCGCCGTCACCCACCACGACCGCATCGCCGACGCCAACCGCCACGCCGACGCCAACCGCCACGCCGACGCCCACGGCCACCCCGACCGCCACGCCGGCGCCAACACCAACTCCAACTCCGACTCCGACGCCGACCCCGTCCCCCGCGCCGTCGATCGTCTTCCGCGCCGCGCAGAGCGCCGACAACGGCGGCGGCGCGTCGACCCTGACCATCCCCTCCCCCGCCGGCGTCCAGCCCGGTGACGTGATGGTGGCCCAGGTCACCGTCCGCGGCGGACCCGACACCACCATCGCGCCGCCGCCCGGATGGACGCTGATCCGCCGCGACCAGACGCCGATCGTCATCGCGGAGGCGCTCTACTGGCACCGCGTCGCCTCGTCCGACGGGACCTCGAACACCTGGGCCTTCAGCGGCACCACCTCGCCGATGGCGTCGGGCGGCATCCTCGCCTACAGCGGCGTCAGCTCGGTGACCCCCATCGACGCCAACAGCGGCCAGTACAACTGCCTGAGCGGATGCGCGGACAGCCCGCCCCACGTCGGCGTCGGCGCCGTCACCGCCGGCGCGCCCGGCGACCGCCTCCTCTTCTTCGGCGCCGTCAGCACCATCGCCTCGATCACGGGGCCGAGCGGCATGACCTCGCGCTGGCTGCGCACCACGAGCAGCACCACGTCGTTCGCCGCCGACCAGACGCTGGCGTCGTCGGGGTCGACGGGCGGCCGCGTCGGGGTGTCGAGCAACTCCACGGCGACCACGATCGGGCAGCTCGTCGCACTGAGGCAGTGAGCGGCGCGTCATCGCAGTGGTGGCGACGGCGCGTCATCGGCGGCTCGCTTCTCGCCGTGGCCGTCGCGGGGTGCGGCGGCGCCGCGACCGCCGGGGGGTCACCGCAGGCGACGCCCGGCGTTCCCGGACCTCTGCTCGACGCCACACTGACACTGAGCGGCGCCGCCAACCTCTCCTACGCCTATGCCGTGCGGCGCGCGGGCTACCGCAGCTGCGCCGACGTCGCCGCGCTGCGTCCCGCCGCGGGCGACACGCCGCGCGACTTCGCCCTTCCCGTCCCGCCCGGCCGCCCGACGGTCGACGGCCACCTGCTCACCGTCGCCGCGGTCATCGCGCTGTACCACGGCCCCGCCCACTACGTCACCGCCGACATCGGCGACGACGACACCCTCGTCGCCCTCGACGACCCGCGCATGGCCTTCGCGTTCGGCTCGTCGGCCCGCGCCGACGGCGAGGTGCAGCCCGACGGCTCGGGGCGGATGACCATGACCGGCATGACCAACCCCGCCGGTCAGCAGCTCGCGGCGACCATCACCTGGAGCTGCGCACCGGCATCCTGAGCCGGCCGCCGCCGGACGCGCGCGAGCCCGCCGCGCGATGGCGCGGCGGGCCCGGCAGGAGCGGTCGAGGTGACGTCAGGCGGCGACGGCGCCGGCCAGGACGACCTCGCTGGCGGCGTGGATGCGCACCTTCTCGCCGACCACGAGGCGGCCGGCCTCGAGGACCTGGTTCCAGGAGAGCCCGAAGTCGCTGCGGTTGATCTCACCGTCGACCTCGACGCCGAAGCGCCGGTTGCCCCAGGGGTCGGTGATGAACTCCGACACCTCCGCCGAGAGGGTCACGGGGCGGGTGGTGCCGCGGATGGTCAGGTCGCCGTCGACCTCGTAGCGGTTGTCGTGCAGGTGGCGGACGCCGCGGCTCTCGAAGGTCGCGGTCGGGTACTGCTCAGCGTCGAAGAAGTCGGCGCTGCGCAGGTGGGTGTCGCGGCGCTCGTCGCGGGTGTCGATGCTGGCGACGTCGATCTCGACGCGGCCGCTGGAGCGGGTGAGGTCCTCCTCGTCGAGGTCGACCTCGCCGGTCACGGTGTGGAAGGTGCCCTTCACCGAGGCCAGCCCGAGGTGGCGGACGGAGAATTCGACGGTGGCGTGGCTGTTGTCGAGGTTCCAGCTCATGGTGGGTTCGTGCTCCTGGGGGTGCTCTCCGCGGCGGCTTCCGCCGCGGGCCGGTCCGGCGGTCTCTCCGACCCGGCACCTGCATCGTACCGCATAGCGCTAAAAATAATCAAGTGCTATGATCTGAGCAGCACTACACGAAACAGGAGTAGCGGTCCAGCCCGAAGCGCTTTATGCTTGGCACCGACGGCAGCCCCCGCCACCTATGACCATGGACGACACCTTCTGCCCGGTCCACGAGGCCATCCAGCTCCTCCAGGAGAAGTGGACCCTCCACATCATCCGGGCCCTCCTCGACCGGCCCCTCGGCTTCAACGAGCTCGGCCGCGCCGCCGGCGGCTGCAACCCGGCCACCCTGGCCCAGCGGCTCGACCGCCTCGAGGAGCTCGGCCTGGTGACCCGCACCGTCGAGTCGGTCATGCCTCCGCGCACCTCGTACGCGCTCACCGGCGCGGGCGTCGAGCTGGACAGCGTGATCAAGGCGATCGACTGCTGGGCCAACCGCCACATCTCCGGACGGCTGGCGGCCCACGGCCGACCCGCGGCGGCGGCCGCGGCCGGCGGGTGCTGACCGCGCCCGAGCCCGCCCAGGGCCCGACCGCGCCGGAGGGACGCATCGTCCGCCCGGACAAGCGGATGTACTTCCTCCTCATCGCCCTGGCGGCGCGCACCCGCGCGGACTGCCTGGGCCGCCGCGTCGGGGCGGTGATCTCCCGCGAGGACCGCGTCCTCAGCACCGGCTACAACGGCACGCCCTTCGGCATGCCCAACTGCTCCGAGGGCGGCTGCCACCGTTGCGCCCACCGCAACGACGAGCCGTACCTGCGCGGCGGCGCGTACGACGTCTGCCTCTGCGTGCACGCCGAGCAGAACGCGCTGCTCACCGCCGCCCGCTTCGGCCAGCAGACCTACGGCGCGTCGCTGACCAGCACCACCCAGCCCTGCTTCGGCTGCCTCAAGGAGATGCTCCAGGCGGGCATCGAGGAGGTCCGCTACCTCCACCCCTGGAACCCCGTCGAGGCCTACAAGGACGAGGCGCTGGCCCAGCAGTACGCCGAGCTGCGCAGCCGCTACAAGGTCTTCGAGCAGATCGGGGATCCGGCCATGGACGACCCCAACCTCTTCGCACCCTTCCTGCCCGGCAGGCGCTAGGCGCGGTCCACCAGCTGCACCCGCTCGCCCTCGGAGGTGCGGGCGAGGGCGGCGACGCGCGACAGGGTGTCGATCTCGCTCACCGGCTTGTCGTGCCGCCAGCGGGCGATGCGCGGGAAGCGCAGGGCATACCCGCTGCGGTGGCGCGACGACGGCTGCACCCGGTCGAAGGCGACCTCCAGGACGATCTCGGGGCGCACCACGCGAAAGCGCCCGTGCTCGCTGACGGTGATCGACGTCAGCAGCTCGGTCATCTCGGCGATCTCGGCGTCGGTGAGGCCGGTGTAGGCCTTGCCGATGGGGACCAGCTCGTCGGAGCCGTCGACGCGCACCGAGAAGGTGACGTCGCTGAGGACGTCGCGCCGCTTGCCGTGCCCCAGCTCCGCGCCGGTGACGACGACGTCGAGGGTGTCGAGCGGCTTCTTCAGCTTCAGCCAGGCGAGCCCGCGCCGTCCCGGCGTGTACGCCGAGTCGGGGTCCTTGGCGATGAGGCCCTCGTTGCGGCGGGCACGCGCGTTGTCGAACAGCGTGTCCACCGCCTCCGCGCCGCGCGCGTGCTCCTGATGCGCGGTGGCCAGCGCGCCGCCGAGCTGCAGCGCGTCGAGGCGCTTGCGGCGCTCGCGCAGCGGCTCGTCGAGCAGCGACACCCCGTCCTGGTAGAGCAGGTCCCAGGCCACGAAGATCACCGGGACGCGTTGCAGCACGGCCAGCGACGGCGCCTTGCGCCCCAGCCGCGTCTGCAGCGCGGCGAAGGGCATCACCTGCCCCTCGCGGAAGGCGAGCACCTCGCCGTCGAGGAGCAGGATCCCGGGCAGCGCCGCCGCCGCCTCGGCGACCTCGGGGAACTGCGCGGTGACGTCCTTGAGGTCGCGCGAAAAGAGCATGACGCGGGAGTCGTCGCGGTGCACCTGGCAGCGGATCCCGTCGTACTTGTCCTCGACCCACACCTCCTCGCCCATCCGCTGCACCACCTCGGCGGCGTCGGCGACGGGAGAGGCGAGCATGAAGCGCATCGGCGCGAAGAGCCGCGGCGCCGCCTCGCCCAGGCGGTCCAGGCGGGCCAGCAGCGCCACCTCGCCGAGGTCGCCGATCACCATGTCGGCGCGCGACACCGCGGCCTTGTCGCGCCCGAAGGCGAGCGCGATCGCCTCCTCGACCAGACCCTCGCGCAGGCCGATGCGCATCTCGCCGGTGATCAGCTTGACGACGTACTTCGCCTCCAGCGGGGTGCAGCGGCGCAGCAGGGCGTCGAGCAGCTGCGTGCGCGCGGCCGTCGAGGGCGCGGAGGCGATGTCCTCGAAGGTGTGCACCACGTCCAGGACGTCGACGCCCGGCGCCGCCGCGCAGGCGCGCAGCAGGACGTCGTGGGCCGCGCCGCCCGCGTCGCCGTGGCGCGTCCAGGCGGCGCTCATCTCCTCCGCGGTGGCGCCGCTCAGGCCCCGCAGCACGTCCCAGAGGAGAGCGCCGCCCACCGACAGCACGCGCATGTCCCATGTGGGGAAGATCAACCCGCTGAAGAAGCGCGCCGCGACGCCCACACGGGTTTCGTCCAGACCCTGCAGATACTCGGCGAGCAGCCGCACCTTCTCCAACTTCGAGGTGGTGGCGGCGATCCGCTCGGCGGTCTCCGCGAAGGACCGCATCAGTAGGGCAGCTCGTCGTGGTCCATGCCGAAGTGGTGGCCCACCTCGTGGAGGATGGTGCGGCGGATCTCCTCGGCGAGCTCGCCAAGGGTGGCGCAGGAGTTCTCGTGGTTGCGCTGGTAGAGCAGGATGCGCTCGGGGAAGTCGTCGCCCAGCGCGGTGGCGCCGGTGTAGAGCCCGAGCAGGTCGGGGTCGGTGCCCTCCTCCACGTCCTCGACGTCGGGCAGCTCCTCGACGGCGACGATGGTGTTCTCCATGCGGTCCTTGAACTGCCGGGGGATCTGCTTCCACACCTCGCCGGCGATGCGGTCGAACTCGAAGGCGGCGATGCGCAGCGGCACCACGAAGTGCGCGGGGTCGAGCGCGTTGGCGCGCTTGAAGGCGTCCTTGGCGGCGTCCTTCTCCTCCAGCCAGATGCGCGCGCGCCCCAGCGCGTTCCAGGCGTGCGCCTCCTCCGGCTCCAGGTGCACCGCCTCCTCCAGCCAGGCGGCGGCGTCCTCGAAGCGGCCCAGGCGGTAGGCGGCCAGGGCGCGCTCGTACCAGGCGGCGCCGTCCTCGGGGTCCCATTCGCAGGCGCGTGCCGCCGCCTTCTCCGCGTCGGCGAAGCGCTCCATGGCGCGCAGCGCCTCGGCGCGCACCACCTGCGCGGACACCGCCTCGGGTGAGCCCCTGCCGGCGTCCTTGAGCACGCCGTCCGCGATGCGCAGCGCGCCCCGCGGGTCGTTGTTCTCCAGCGCGTCGTCGGCCTGCTCGATGCGGCGCTCGAGGTCGACGGCGTCGGCGGCCTGGCGGCGGAAGAGCGGCATGCGGCGGCTAGCCCAGGTGCACCAGCGGCGCGTGCCCCGCGCCCACGCCGCTCGGCCCGCGCGCCAGCAGCGCGGCGACGAACGACGACGCCTCGCGCGCCGCGTCGAGCACCTCGAGCCCGCGCGCCAGGTGCGCGGTCAGCGCGGCGCTGAAGCTGCAGCCGGTGCCGTGCCGGTCGGCGCCGCCGGGAATGCGCGGATGTGCAAGCGTCGTGAAGCTGTCCGCGCCGGCGTCGAAGACGAGGTCGGTCACCTCGTCCGACCCCGAGGGATCGTGCCCGCCGGTGATCACCACCCAGCGCGGCCCGCGTGCGGCCACCGCGCGCGCCGCAGCCCGCGCGTCGTCGAGCGACGAGATGCGCAGGCCGGTCAGCGCCTCGGCCTCGGGCCAGTTCGGCGTCACCACCAGCGCCTCGGGGAGCAGCGCCTCGCGCAGCGTCACCAGCGCGGGGTCGCTGCTCAGCGCCGCGCCGCTGGTGGAGCGCAGCACCGGGTCGACGACGAGGCGCTCCGCGCCGTGCATGGCCAGCCGCTGCGCCACCACGGCGGCGATCTGCGGCGTGGGCAGCATCCCGGTCTTCCATGCGGCCGGCTGCAGGTCGAGCGCCACCGCGTCGATCTGGCGCGCCACCATCTCCAGCGACACCGGCTCCACCGCGTGGACGGCGCGGGTGTCCTGCGCGGTGATCGCGGTGACCACGGTGGCGCCGTGCACGCCGCAGGCGGCGAAGCTGAGCAGGTCGGCCTGGATGCCGGCGCCGCCACCGGAGTCGCTGCCCGCCACCGTGCAGGCGACGGGGCGCGGGGACGTGTCCATCGATCTCGACACCTGGAGGGGGACCGGCCGGGAGGCGCCGATGCTAGCACGGGCCCACCCGCCGTTCCGGGCGGCTGACGGGTCGGTGACGAATCCCCGGCGGCCATCGTCGATGCTCTTTACAGCGGGTACAACCTATGCGTGAGCCCTCAGCCCACCCCTCCTGCGCACGCGGACTCCCCCAGCTCCCTGCGCGAGGCGCTGATGGCCCCGCCCCCCCGCAGACCCGCCGCCGCCGCTCCCCCTCGGCAGGCGGCGGGTGACGGGGCGGATCGCCAGCTCGTCCCCAGCGCGACCGAGCTGCTCGCCTCCTCCGCCAACCTGCAGCGGCTCTGCGAGAGCTACCACAGCACCCGCCGCCGCATGGTCGCCCGCGGCCGGCGCCAGCGCCTCGGCATCGCGGCCATGGTCTGCGTGCTGGGCGTCGCCGCTGTCGCCCTCTTCCGCCAGGGCAGCCTGCCCGACGCCACGCTGCGCCTGCTGATGGTCACCGTCGCCCTGGCCAGCGCCGCCGGCCTGGGCGTGCTCTTCAGCCTGTGGTTGCGCGAGGACCGCCGCCTCCGCGCCGCCCAGGGCGACCGCCTGCTCCGGGCCCTGCAGTTCAACTGCTCGCTGCCCGAGGAGAGCCTGCTCGCCTTCCGCCGCCTGGTGGCGCCGCAGCAGGCCTTCTTCGACGTGTACAACGCCTGGCTGGTCGAGCACCCCGACCGGCGCAGCCCGCTGGGCGCGCTGCTCGGCTCCTCGCGCCGCCCGGGACGCGCCTCGGCGTAGGCGCCGCGCGGGCGGCTGCTACGCTCCCGCGCCATGTACGGCGCCATCGACATCGGCGGCACCAAGCTGCTCGCCGCGGTCGCGGGCGACGACCTGCGACCGGTCCGGGTGGTGCGGCGGGCGACGCCTGCGCTGGATCCCGTGGGGGCGCTGTCGGCGATGCTCGACGAGGCGCGCGACGGTGCGGCGCTGCAGGCGATCGCGGTGGCCACACCCGGGCCGTTCGACCGCGAGCGCGGGATGACCCTGCTGCCGCCCAACGTGCCGCCCGCCTGGCAGCGTCTGGGGCTGGGCCCTGCGCTGTCGGAGCGCTACGGCTGCCCGGTCCTGCTGGAGAACGACGCCAACTGCGCGGCACTGGCCGAGGCGCTGCACGGCGCGGCGGCGGGGCTGGCCCACGTCGTGTACTACACGGTGTCGACGGGGATCGGCTCGGGCGTCGTCCACGACGGGCGGCTGGTGGTGGGACGGCACGACACCGAGGGCGGGCACCAGGTGCTCTGGCCATCGTGGCTCGGGGATGCGCCGCCCTGCGGGTGTGGTGGCGAGGGATGCCTGGAGGCGCTCGCCTCGGGGAGCGCCATCGAGCGGCGCTTCGGGGTGCGCGCGGAGCTGCTCGACGATCCCGCGGCCTGGGCCGACGTGGGACGCTGGCTGGGGCTCGCGGTGGTCAACGCCACGGCGCTGCACGACCCCGACGCGGTGGTGTTCGGCGGCGGGGTGTGCGCCTCGTGGGACAGGTTCTGGCCGTCGATGTCAGCAACCATCGAGGCGCATCTGCGCCTGCAGCCGGTGCCCCGCGTCCTGCGCGCCGCGCTCGGCGAGGACCGCAACATGTGGGGAGCGCTGGCGCTGGTGGCTCAGAGCGGCAGCGCGTAGAGGCGGCCGTCCTGGCAGGCGACGTAGAGGTGGTTCTCGGCGATGGCGGGCGGGCCGGTCGGCGGGGCGGGGGCGGTCCAGCGCGCGGTCTCGGCGCCGGTGGCGCGGTCGAGGACGTGCAGGGTGCCGCCGTCGTCGGCCACGAAGATGCGGTCACCCGCGGCCACAACTCCGCGCGTCACCTGGGCGTGCAGCGCCGTGGTCCACGCCTGGGTGCCGTCGGAGCGGCGCAGGGCGTGCACGGTGCCGTTCGACTCCGCCACCACGACGACGTCGCCGCTGGTCGCCATGGCGGCCTGCACGTCGCCGACGGCGACGTTCCAGTGTTCGTGTCCCGTGCCGGGATCGAGCGAGGCGACATGATGGTCGGCGCTGGCGACGATGACGCCGCTGCCGTCGTAGACGGCCGGCAGGCTGACGATGCCGGCGGTGGTGTAGGTCCAGAGCTGCGTGCCCTGGGGACCGAGGGCGTAGAGGTTCTGGTCGAGGTCCCCGATCCAGATGCGCTGGTGGTCGCTGGTCGGTGAGGCGGTGACGGCGGCGCTGAAGGACTTCCGGTAGGCGCGGGTGCCGTCGCTCAGGTAGTAGCCGTCGAGGACGTGGGTGCGGTCGAGGGAGCCGGTGCCGGTGGCGAAGCTGAGGCCCGCGTAGGCGACCCCGTCGACAACCTGGGGGGCGGAGAAGATCTCGTCCGCGGTGGGCACGCCCCAGCGCCGCTGGTGGGTGCGCAGGTCGACCGCGCGCAGGGTGCCGGCGGGCTGGCCGTCCGCGCCGGTGTAGGTGGTGGCCACCACCGCCGCGCAGCCGTCGACCGCGATCGGGGTGGCGACCTGGCCCTGCTCGTTCTGCTGCGGGTCGCTGG
>Ga0070739_10000602_pt1 | contig 66183 bp, 69 predicted proteins | sample Coa_R1_7_FD_66445 | JGI IMG/M metagenome (GOLD analysis project Ga0070739, IMG submission 66445) | Surface soil microbial communities from Centralia Pennsylvania, which are recovering from an underground coalmine fire - Coalmine... | ecosystem: Environmental > Terrestrial > Soil > Unclassified ...
CACGCCGAAGCGCTGCTCCTCGTCCACCACCAGCAGACCGAGGTTGTGGAACTTGATGTCGCCGCTGAGCAGCCGGTGGGTGCCGATGACCACGTCCACCGACCCGGTGGCCAGGCCGTCCACCACCGACTTGGCCTGGGCCGGGGTGAGGAAGCGCGACAGCACCTCCACCCGCACCGGGTAGCCGGAGAAGCGGTCCGAGAAGGTCTGGAAGTGCTGCTGGGCCAGCAGCGTGGTCGGCACCACGACGGCAACCTGTTTGTTGTCCATCACCGCCTCAAACGCCGCCCGCATGGCGACCTCCGTTTTGCCGTATCCGACATCGCCGCAGACGAGGCGGTCCATCGGCTTGGCCCGCTCCATGTCGGCGAGCACCTCTTCGATCGCCCGCATCTGATCGGGGGTCTCTTCATATTCGAACGCCGCGGCAAACTCCTCGGAAAGGGAAGGGGGGGTGGCGAAGGGGTGACCCTGGACCACCTCGCGCTCGGCATAGAGCTGAAGGAGCTCTTCGGTCATCCGCTTGATCTCTCCCTGAACCTTTGATTTCGTTTTGGCCCACTGGGTTCCGCCGAGATGATCGACCCGCGGCGGGTGTCCCTCCAGACCGACATAGCGCTGCACCAGGTGGAGCGAGTTGAGCGGGACATAGACTTTGTCCTTCCCCGCATATTCAAGGACCAGGAAATCAGAGTCATACGCAGGCGCGCGCTCCTGCTGCCGAATCGATAGTCGCTTGAGACCGATGTAGCGGCCGATCCCATGATCGAGGTGAACCACATAGTCGAGCGGCTTGAGATCTTCGAACGAGGAGAGAAAACCGGTCCGAGCCTCTTTTGCTTTTCCCTCGCGCGTGGTCGCGCGCCGGCGGGTCGGCGTGACGGTGCCGCCCCGCCCGGTCAAGGCCTCTTCGGTCAAAAAGGCGATCTTGGTTTCCGGGATGGAGAAACCCTCCGTGACCGCGCCGATCGTCAGATAAAGCGGGGTTGGAAAGGAGGCGGCCGCTCCCTGCTCCGGATCCCACATCGTCCAGGGGAGATCATGGTCCGAGAAAAGATGCTTAAAGCGGGCGAGTTGCGTCTCGTTTCGGACGGTGACCAGCACCAGATGATCCCGGCGGAGGATATCGAGCGTGCTGACGACCTCCGAGAAGGGTTGTCCCGGTCGCCCCAGACCGAGAGAGGGAAGGGAGCGGATATCGAAGGCGAACCGCCGGGCCCCCCGCTCCGGCCGAAGGGAGAGCGATTCTAAATCGAGCGTCGTCCGGCCCGATCCCGCCTCGGAGAGAAAAGCGAGGGGGAGGTAGAGTTCGTCGATCTTCGGATATTTCGGGTTTCGGCGCGCGGCGAAGAGGGCGCCCTCTTCGACCTCTTCCAGAAAACGCTTTCCTTTTTGGATGACCTCGTCCGGCTCATCCAGAATCAGCAGGGTATGCGGGGAGAGATACTCGGTCAATGGAATCCGGTAGAAATTGGGGTCGAAGAGATTCTCGCGGCCGACGATAACCCGGATCGAATCGATCGGCGTGATCGACTTCTGTGACTCAGGATCGAAGGTCCGGATCGATTCGATCTGATCGCCGAAAAACTCGATCCGAACCGGGCACAAAGAGGTGGGTGGATAGAGATCGACGATCCCGCCGCGAAACGCCAGCTCCCCCGGCTGTGTGACGCTTCCAACGACCTCATACCCTCCCTGATAGAGCCGTTCGATGAGTGTCTCCTTCGGGAGCGCTTCGCCCGTCTGGAGGATAAAGCTTCGTTCTTGAAGAAATGGCTTCGAGACCACTTTCTGCAAGAAAGCCTCGATCGACGTGACGAGCAAGGCGCTTGGGTTTTCAACCAACCGGTGAAGCGTCGCCAGCCGCTGCGCGATCCAATCAGGCCGCGGGGTCGACGGCTCATAGGGGAGAATATCCCACGGGGGAAAGAAGAGCAGCTCGGGCGCGGGATGCTCGGAGGTGGCATCCAGTTCCAGGAAAAAACGCAGCTCCCGATAGAATCGATCGGCCTGCGCATAAGAAGGCGCAACGATGCAGAAGGATCTCCCTTCCCGCGCCAGCCGGGACAAAAAAAAGGCCTCGGAAGATCCCCAAAGGCCGCTGGTTTTAATTTTCCGCTCTCCCTCGGTGATCGCCTCAAACACAGGCGAAAAGAGGGATGATTGCAATTGGTAAATCATATTTCCTTACTATAACATACTTCCGGCGCAAATCGTCATCAGCGCGATCGCTTCACGATCCGCTCGATGAGGCCGGTGGTCGAGGCGCCGGGAACAACGTCGATGCGGACCACTTTCCCTCCGCGCCGCTCGACGGCCTCCCTTCCAACGATCTCTTCCAACGCCCAATCGCCCCCTTTCACCAAGATGTCGGGGCCCAACGTCTCGATGATCCGCTTCGGTGTATTCGAGCCGAACAGAACGACATAGTCGACACATCCAAGCGCCGCCAAAACCTCCGACCGCTCTCGGTGGGGAACAATCGGCCGGGCGCTCCCCTTCAATCGGCGGACCGACGCGTCGGAGTTCATTGCGACGACGAGACAATCTCCGAGCGCCCGGGCGGCGGCCAGATATCGAACATGCCCGACATGCAAAAGATCAAAACAGCCGTTGGTAAAGACAACCTTCTTCCCCTGCCTCTGGAGCGCGCGGACTTTTTTCTGAAGGGCGGCGAGGGGAATGCGTTTGTGATCCTTTCCTTTGATTTTACCGGCCCGCTTCACCGACCCTTCTCCAATTCGGCCAGCAAACCGGCAATCAAAAGGGGGAGCATGATCTCGTGATGGCCGGTAAGGGCGTATCCCTTCCCATGTTTCTGCGTCGGCCGTTTCACGACGTTGGTGATGGGGCGATAATGCTGAATAAAGTCCATGTTGACCACGGTAAAGTTCTGGACGGTCCGGCCGAGATTCCGCGCGATTGAGAGCGCTTTCAAGAATATTTCAGGAAGAAGAACGGCCGAGCCGATATTGAGATAAACCCCTCCTTCCAGATCGGCCACCACTTCGGTATATCGGCGAAAATCAAGATAGGACCCTTTTCCGATCGCCGCCCCGTCGGCCGATGGATGCATGTGGATGATGTCGGTCCCGATCGCCACGTGGACCGTCGCCGGAATTTCAAGACGCGCTGCGGCGGCGAGCAGGCTATTCTCGGTATAGGGAAAGCCGCCGGAGAGGATCATCTTTCCGACCGCCTCCCCGATTCCGATCCCCTCCGCCGCCCCCTTCGCAATGGCGCCGTTGAGATATGAGGCGGTCTCCTCTGCCATCCCGAAAGTGCCGTCCTCCAGTTCCGGAGCCACATCCTCCGAGGTCTGCCCGATGTAGGCGAGCTCAAAGTCATGGATAATCCCGGCGCCGTTGAGAGCGATGGCCGAGACGATCCCCCGCTCCATCAGATCGATGATCAGCGGGTTCAGGCCGACCTTGATGACATGCGCTCCCATCGCCAGGGCAATCGTTTTTCCCCCGCGATGGGCATCCGCCATGGCGGTGATGACCGCCCGAAGATCTTTGGCGGCCAGAATCTGAGGAAGCGCATTGAGAAAAACCTCGATCTTCGGATTGGGTGGGAGCGGTTGAGCGAACTCTTCTTTCCGAACCTTGCTCGGTCGTTGCTTCACGGAATAAGTCCGGAGTTGCTTCCAGGGAAGCTCGGTTTTTTTCCTCATCGGAGCCCTTTCTGTCGAGTGGCCGCCCCATTCTTCGGTCTGTGGATCGAAGGCAATGTGAGATCCGCCGCACACAATCCGCTGAGCTTGAGGATTAAATCATTCGCCGCCCGCATCCGACCTCTCCGGTAGAGGGTTGGCGCGTCCGATCCGGCGAGGCGGTTTAAGATTTCCTTCTTTCTCTTGGACGGCAGCTTTTTTGTCATTAATACCTGCTTGATTCGAGAGAGGATTTCCAGCCAGTGGCGGTCCTCTTCGGTCCAGCGCTCTTTCAAGTAATCTCGAACCTGTTTGGCCAGCACCGGGCTTTTTCCCCCGCTGGAAACGGCAATTATCATCCCTCCCTTTGAAAAAAAGGCGGGGACAATAAAACCATCGTCGGCCTGATCGGCGCGATTGAAAGGGATCCGCTTTTGCTCAGCCTCCCGGGCGACCGCCGCGTTGACGCCAGGCTCGTCTGTCGCGGCGAATGCCAAGCAGGCGCCCGCGAGATCACCCCGCCGGTAGAAGCGGCGAAGCGCGATGATCCGCGCTCCGGCCTTCCAACGCGAAAGGCGCGGGGTAAGTTTCGGACTAATCACCGTGACCGCGGCACCCGCCTTCAAAAGGGTTGCAATCTTTCGCTCGGCCACGGCCCCTCCTCCGACGACCACGACCGGACGCCCTTTTAGGTTTAGAAAAAGCGGGTAATAGCGCATGCGTCCCGATCGGTCTCTGTTTATTAAGGTGAGGAGAGGGCGGCGGCTGGAGACGGGATCTGAGTGAGCATCTGTTTGGCCTTGCCTGAGAAGCGACTTTCGGGATACTCCTGCAACAATTTCTGGAAGGTCTCTCTCGCTTCATTCCAATGCTCGGAATAATAGTGCGAGAGGCCCAGATAGTAGAGGCTTTCCTCGATCAGAGATCGACCCTCCCCCTTTGCGATCGCTTTTTGTAAGCGGGCGATCGCGGCGGGATAAGCGCCATTCTTATAATAAAAGCGGCCGACGTAGAGTTGGTGCTCCGTTTGGCGGCGGGCCAATTCCTTGAGCTTCTCCTGCGCCTCGCGGGTATAGAGACTTTCTGGATAATTTTTAACGACCTTCTCGAATGCGCCGATCGCCTTATTCATCGGCCCGGGATCGCGATCGTTTGTGTTCATCTGCTTATAGAAGCTCATCCCAAGGCGGTACTGCGCGAATGCGGCCATTCGATGGAGCGGATGAAGATCGAGAAAGCGCTGGTACTCCTCGGATGCGGCGGCGTAATCTTCTTTCACATAATTCGCCTCGCCCCGCTTCAGCAGCGTGAGCGCGTCATAAATTTTCTCGACTCCTTGATCGGAGTTATCGACGATTTTTTCATCCACCCCAAGCAGCGACAAGAGTTCCGACTTCTCTCCGGAACTGGCGCAACCGACAAGAAAGAGGGAGAGAAGAACGATTCCCTTCAGAGAGAGCGCAAATCGCTTCTGAAATTGCATTGTTCAGCATCCGTTCTTAATAAGAATGAGTAATAAATAACAAATATCTGGGGAAAGCGCAAGGGTCATTTCGTCCGGCGGAGGTCATTTTCATTGACAGCGGCGGCGGAGAGTTCCTATAATCGACCTCTATGTCATCCCAGATCATCGGAACCGGAGTTGCCCTCCCGAAGCGGGTCGTCACGAATGAAGAACTATCACGTCGGCTCGGCCTGAACGAAAGAGAGATTGAGAAGAGAACCGGAATTCAAAAGAGACATTGGGTTGAAGGGGAGGAAACGACCTCTTCTTTAGCAGTGGAGGCGGCGCGAAATGCACTTCAGGCTGCCGATCTCTTAGCAGATGCGATCGATCTGATTCTTGTCTCGACCACCTCCCCCGATATGTCCTTCCCCTCAACAGCTTGCTTGATTCAGAAAACCCTCTCGGCTCGCTCCATTCCGGCATTGGATCTCAACGCCTCCTGCACCGGATTCTTATATGCCCTCTCGGTCGGGGATCAATTTATTCGAACCGGAATGGCAAGTCGCGTCCTGGTCATCGCCGCAGAAGTGAAGTCCCCTTTCATCAATCCGCAAGATGTATCCACATCGATTTTATTTGGCGATGGCGCTGCGGCTGTGGTGTTGGCGGAGGGCGATAAGGGGATCCGATCGATCCGTCTCCACGCGGACGGCTCTCGGCACCGGTTGATTTCTCTTCCGGCGGGAGGCTCCCGCCAACCGACCAGCCGTGAAACACTCAGCGACAGGCTCAATTACATGCGGATGGAAGGAAAGGGGCTTTTCCGAATGGCGGTAAAGCGGATGCAAGAAGCACTTGCCTCTCTCGCCAAGGAGATCCCTCTTTCCGAAGTCGATTTCTTTGTCTTCCACCAAGCCAATTTGAGAATTTTGGAGGTGGTCTTTGAAAAGGCGAAGATCCCTTTCGATAAAAGCGTGATCACGATTCCCCAGTACGGGAATACTTCTTCTTCATCGCTTCCGATCGCCCTTGATGAAGGAATCCGAAGAGGACAAATCAAACCGGGGAATCGTGTCGCGCTCTGCGCCTTTGGCGGAGGGTTAACCTGGGGAACGGCACTGATTGAGTGGTAAATTATTTTTTCGACTTGGAATCGGGAGACAGGTTGGCCAAGATCTTCCTGAACCGATTCCTCCAGTATTCACGGCGCTCTTTTTTCCACCGTGCTCGTTCATAAAGATCCGTTGCTTCAGAAGGTTCTTCCTTCTGGAGGGGCGATTTTTTCAATACAGGTCTTTTAGCAGCCACCTTCTTTTTCTTGGTGAGAACCGTTTTTTTTGAAAGTGCTCCGACCTTTTTTTTCTTCAGCGCCATTCAAGCCCCATTAATGGTTCTTTCCTGTTCTCATTAGGACCTTGCCATATGCAAGAGGGTTCCTGCGATATTCTCTTGGGCGCGACCTTCGGCGTACTGAAGCGCCGCTGCTTCTTGTATCTTCTTCCCGAGCTGCTCCTGAAGCCGGGCGCTCTGTGCAGTTTGCTGGATCGCTCGGCCCAGCATTTCCTGGGCACCACTCACGTTGGCCCCTTCTTGTTTCAGGACGGCAGCCTGCTGAATCGCTTTTCCCAGCTCTGCCTGCTGCTCCCCTTTCGTTTCGGAATGAGCCGGGGTGGAAAGACCGATTAAAATAAGAAAACTGAAAAGAGTGATGAGCTTCAGCCCAATCGATTTCATGATTCACCTCCCGTAAAAATCCGATGCGATGAGGAGGCGTAAGGCGTTCTTTTAGATAAGGTTACATGAATACTAGCTTTATCATACTCTCTTGGGATTATTATTGTCAAGAGACGAAATAGAAAAATGGATTTGAATCGAATAAAACTTTAAAAACAGGGTGTTAGGATTAATTTCGCTCAAGATGAGCCTTTACCCAAAAGGATTGACATTAAAGAAAGGTAATCTCGGAGATTTCTTGTGATTAAAAAGCGATGCCGAACATATTCTCGGCCCTCTTCTCCCATTTTATGAATCATCGATGGATTATTAAGGAGATAGGAAATCCGGAAGGCCGCCCCTTCGACCGAGTGAACCGTATAGCCGGTGACCCCATAAATCACCTGCGCTGTAATTCCCCCCGCCGCACCGCCGATCACGGGCTTTCCCTTCCACATCGCCTCTGAAACCGTTAAGCCAAACCCTTCCCTTAATGACTTTTGCAGAATGAGCGTGGCCGCCCGCTGGAGCGCATTGATCTCCAGATTTGCTGTCGGTGGGAGGACGAGGATAAAAATATCGGGGTCGCTTCCGACCGCCTCCTGGACCTCGGCCAGAACCTTGACCTGCTCCGGATCATCCATCGCGCCGCCTCCTGCCAGAATCAGGATGCAACGGTTTCTCTTCCGGACCATTCGAAACGCTTCAATGACCCCAATCGGATCTTTAAAACGGTCAAATCGGGAAACCTGTAAGAGAATCGGCCGATCGCTCGGAATATCGAGCTTCCTAAGAATGGAATCTATTTCGCCTTGTGTCAGGTCCCGATTTTTATCGCTCAATGGGTCGATGGCGGGGTAGACGAGGTATTGTGGGATTGGAAGTCGCTGGGCAAATTGGGGAAGGGAAAAAATCGTGGCATCGTATTGCGAAATAAATGGACGAAGGAAATTCCAAACTTTGCGTTGCGGATGCGAAACGTCAATATGACAGCGCCAGATCCATTTCCCCCGGCGCGGACGAGACTGAATCAAAGCAGCCGGTTGCGGATCGTGAATCACCACATAATCATAATCAAAATTGAGCACCTTGGCATTTTCTTCACTGCAATAAAGGTAGTTTCGGAGCATCTCTTCCTGGATAATCTGCTCCTGACCCTGTAAGGCATTGTGAAAACTTTTTGTCGTTGCATAAAAAGCGGTATTCCCCTGAATCACCTCCCAATCGGTTTTAAGACCTACCTCGCGCATCAGCGGAACGGCACACTGCAACATTTCAGCCACTCCTCCTCCCCACCGTGTTGAGCTGACATGCAGCAGGCGTTTTCCTTTGCTCTTCTCGGCCAAGCGATAAAGTAGGTCAATGCTGCCAGGAGGAGTGACCGAACGATAATCTTCCAAACGGACGCTCATGCCTCCTCCGAGCAGATCTGGAGGATCTGATCACGAATCCCTTCGAGGCTCGACATGTAGGGATGAATCTCATTGAGCTTCTTCGCAAGGTCGGAACGGCCGAGCCCCCCCTCAAACCAAGTGGCGAAATCGGACTGTTTCTGACCTCGCTGGCGCGCTTCAAAAAGATGGAAGTAGATCACCCCGACATCGACCTTCCGAAGAGATTGAGCAAATTCGTCGAGCGTCCACGCCTCCCGCATCGTCGGGACTTCGATAATATAAGACCGCATAAAATAGAATGCCTGCCCATAAGTCACACGCGGAATGTGGCGCAGTTCAGAGAGGTGGTCGTCAATGATCGTGACGATTTCCCAACGGAGATCATCGACCGAAGCGAACTCATAGGGATCGATGATTCCCAAGCGCTCCCCTAAAACATGATCTCCGACCTGAGTGGCCGCCCAGGTGGCGAAATCATTCGGGTAGGGTCCCATAATATATTTATGTCGCAAGAAGGTGCTGAATACGTGATAATAAATGGAGTCGCTCGGAATCTCTTCGAGGATTTCGAGGAGTTCCTGCTCATCCCACGCCCGCCGTCCCAAGATCTCAGCCAGCTGCACGCAATCAATGAATTTAAAGGAGTGTTTCGCCCGGGGCTCTAAAGACATCATGGCTCCTTGGATTTCCAGGCTTCGATGGGAGGGTGAGTGGAACAAAGGAGACCGGCTTACTCGATCTTCGTCGTTTCGTTCCAATGATATGAGAGCCTGGCCGCCAATTTCGTAATCAACCCCCTCTCCGGTCGATGATGAAAGGGGATCTCGGTACGAAGGACCTTCCACCGCTGAATAAACTGATGGAAGAGATTCTGGGCTTCCCAGAGGTTCATCTCAAGATGGGCGCGATCTGCAATATCGAATAAAGAATGGACCTGCTCTAAAATTTCGCATAAATCGCTAGACTTCGCATGGACGAGCTGTTGCATCTGCGCCTGCAACAAGCCCCTCAGATACTGCTCGATCTCATCTATCTCGATGATAATTCCCCATCTCTTTGCCTCATCGATGATCTGAATGACCCGGTCCGAGACCGGCTGATGGGAGAGGGAAAGGCGCTCGATCTCCTCTTTTAAATCATAGTTGAGAACCTGTTCGGCGGCGACAAGATAAGATTTCGGAATCTTTGCTTGTGTCGTGTTCAAATAAATCATGAGCCGCTGATGGTCGAGATAAATCTGACGCCAGAGATTCTCATAACGGCAGAAGAGAGAGCCGGTGACGTGGGAGAGGATCTTTCTTCTCGTTTCGATCAGAAGGTCATTCAGCCGAAACGCTTTCTCGCCCAGCGCATGATTGAGCCCGCGGACCACATCGGCCTGTGAACCGTGGAAGAACTTCTCGATGAGATCCGATTTCATCCGTTCATACGCTTCAACGCCGAGCATGCCGCCGACGGCGCAGTGGAAATCGTGTCCGCCAAAATGAAGCACGCCGAAGATCGCTCCCTCCGTATCGAGGGTAATCTTCGAGGTCACCAGAACCCGCCCCAGTGCCAAGGTCACCGTCTCATCGGTGACCCGCCGGTAATCCTGAAGCGCGATCTGATAACGATAAAGAGGGCCGCTTTGCGGCGTTTTCTCAAAAAGAGAGGAGATCGCATAATGGGCGATGATCCGTTCTGCATCAATCGTGGAGGCTTTGATGAATTTTTTGTAAATTGAAGCCCCGTCCCCGAATTCCGGGAGATTACTCGATGCCTCCTTGAGCTTCTCGAGAAGAGCCGCTTCAACCCGCTCTCCCCCTCCGCTGGGGTCGAGCTCTTTGGCCAGTTGAATCGCTCGGCCGGCATATTTCAGATTCTGTGTCGCTTCCAGGCCGGAGAGCTCATCAAAAAACCAGGCGCAACTGGTAAACATGAGCAACGCGTTTCGCTGCATCTCCAGCAGTTTCATTGCCTGCGTCCGCTCCGTCAGATGGAGTGTCCGGCTCTGATGTTGTGAGAAGAAGGTTTCGGCTTCCTCCCAGGAGAGCCGATCTTCCTCTCGCTTCCGGATCAGGGTGATATAACTATCCCGAGCCTGCCAAGGATCTTTGAACCACTCTCTCCCCTTCGTTTCAAAAAGAAGATCGAGGGACTCTTTGAGTCCATCCAATCCCTCCCGCAGCGGCTGGCGCCAGCGCTGATTCCAGTCGGGATGGCCTCCCGACTGACAGCCGCAGTTCGAGCGCCATCGCTCCACCCCATGAAAGCAGCTCCAGGCGCTTTGATTAAAAATCTCCACCTCATATGTCGGCGGATTTTTCGACAGATACTCGCCGTAATTGGTCCACTCGGCAATCTGCTGACGCTCAATCTCTTGCAGCGTGTAGGCCAGCGCCATATCGCCATGAGCGAAGTGATGGCCGTACGATTCGCCGTCGGTCGCGATATGTAGCAGCTGGGGCCAGTCGCGCTGGTCGGAGAACCCTCCTCGAAGGCGCTCCACAAAGGCCTCGCCGCTTCGAAGCAGACGATCAAAGGCGATGGAGTGGGAGATCGGCCCGTCATAGAAAAAGAGGTCAATAAAGAGGCCATCGTCCAAGAAGCATCGGTAAGGGCGGGTCGGATCGATCTTCATCCCGCCGACCTCTTCCCATTCTCCTTCCGTCTCCTCCTTTTTTCCATTGGAAGCGATTCGACGGATCCGCCGGGCCTGATGCGGCGCCAGGATGGTAAATCGAATTCCTTCTTCGGCAAGAACCTGGAGCGTTTCATCATCGACCGCCGTCTCGGGAAGCCACATCCCTTCCGGCTTCCTCTGGAATCGCGACTCAAAATCGGCGATCCCCCACCGGACCTGCGTCACCTTATCGCGTCGTGAGGCGAGCGGCATGATCAAATGATTGTAGGCTTGGGCCAGGGCATTGCCGTGACCGCCCCGCTCCCTCACGCTGATTTGGTCGGCCTCTAAGATTTTCCGATAGGTTTCCGGTTCGGCGCGTTCCATCCAGGAGAGGAGGGTCGGGCCGAAGTTGAAGCTGATTTTCGTGTAGTTGTTCACAATGTCGAGAATCCGAACATCATGATCGACAATGCGGGCGGCGGTGTTCGGACGGTAGCATTCGGCCAAGATCCGCTCATTCCAATTATGATATGGGTGGGCGGAGTCTTGAATTTCGATCTCCTCCAGCCATGGATTTTCGCGGGGAGGCTGATAGAAATGTCCGTGAATGCAAAGGTAGCGTTTCATCGATTCTCGCAAAGTAACTTCAGTGAATCAGCTCCTCACCTGGGATGCCAGGAGGGCGAGGTAAGCGGCTCCCATCCTGCCGGCGCTCTCTCCGAGGAGGGCCCTTCGAATCTCAATTCGCTTAAGCGCCTCCTCCGGCGTCATTCCGAAGGCGCGACGAGCGACCTCTTTCCGAAGCGGCTGCTCGAAGAGGTGGAATGCATTGCTCACTCCACCCGAGATAATAAAGTGATTGATGTCGAGCAGGTTTGCCACATTCGCAATGCCGATCCCGAGATAATGGGCTAACTTTCCAAAAACAACCTCTGCAATGGGCTCTTGTCGCTCGGCGGCCTCGGCCAGGTCGGAGGAGGTTTTCCACGGAATCGGTGGGGTCGGCGCGGCGTTGATATAGGCCCGGTTCCACTCTTCTCCCGCCATACGAATCAAGGCGGGAGAGGAGGCATAGACTTCAAGGCAGCCGGTGGAACCGCATCCGCAGAGGGGGCCGTCGGCGGTAATCTTCATATGGCCAACCTCCCCCCCCTTTCCCGTTTCACCATACCACAGTTTACCCCCCAGCACCAATCCGCCGCCGACGCCGGTGCCGAGGGTGATCAGCAGGAAATGGTCGAGGTTCTGGGCGGCCCCGGCCCAGCGCTCTCCCATGGCGGCGGCATTGGCGTCGTTCTCAATCACCACCGGAACGCCGACCGCTTTTTCTACCTCCAATCGCACCGGAAAATTATCCCACCCCGGGAAGTTGGGGGACTTGATAATTCGGCCCTCTTTGAAGTCGAGCGCGCCGGGAACCCCCAGACCGACGCCAATCAATGACGGGGCGCGGCTCATTTTCCAGAGGTCGGCGATCAAGCGGCTGACATTCGCAATTACCCGTTTTTGCCCCTGAACGACCTCCGTTTCGATTTTCCCTTCCGCAAGGAGGGTCCCCTTGGGATCGAGCGCCGTCCCTTTAATGTAGGTTCCCCCGAGATCGATTCCGATAATGCAGCTTGAGATGGCATCCATCGTTCTACTCAATCAGCGCTTGGCAGGCGCCCGCCAGAAGTTCGGATTCTTTTTCCTCCGAGGTCTCCACATAGATTCGGACGACCGGTTCGGTTCCCGAAGGGCGAATGAGCGTCCAGCCCCCCCCTTCGAGGAAGAACTTGGTTCCATCGATCGTCGAGGTGGAGAGGATCTTTTTACCGCCAATTTTTGTAGGCGGATTCTTCAGCAGGGCGGTGACCCGCTCTCGCCCTTTTTCAGAGAGGTGTAAATCGCGCCGCATCGGGAAAAACGCGCCGACCCGCTGGAAGAGATCATCGAGCATCGTCCGGATGGAGCGCTTGCGTTTGGCAACCATCTCCGCGACGAGCAGACAGGTGAGAATGCCGTCTTTCTCCGGCAGGTGTCCCCGTATCGAGATGCCGCCGCTCTCCTCGCCTCCCAAGAGAATCTCGTTTTTCGCGATCAACTCGCCGATGTATTTAAATCCGACCGGCGTCTCAATCACCTCCAACCGGTGATGCCGCGCGACGGCATCGACCAAATGAGAGGTGGCGACGCTTCGCGCAATCTTACCGCTCCACTTGCGATCGGTTACCAAGTAGTCGACAAGAAGCGCGATGATGTAATTCGGTACAATGGGAATGCCGCCCCGGTCGAGAATGCCGAATCGGTCTGCGTCGCAATCGGTCGCGAGACCCAAGTCGTAATTTCCCTCGCGCGTCTTCACGATCAGATCCGAAAGACTCTCCCCCTCCGGGTCGGGACGGATGCCGCCGAAGTTCGGATTGCGCTCGTTATGGATCAGATCGATCGTCGCCCCCATTTCAAGCAGCATCCGGTCGAGATAACCCAAGGAGGTCCCCCAGAAGGGATCGACCGCCACACGCAGTTTCCCCTCGGCAAAGGCCGACTGATTCAGAAGATGCGAGACCTTTTCCCGATAGGCATCGCCAATCCGCTCCTCTTGCCAGAGCCCTTCCGCCGCGGCCTCGGCCCGATCGATGGACGGAATCGTTTTCGGATCGGCCAGAAGCGCATTGGCGCGCGCTTCGATTTGCCGCGTCGTCTCCGGCAGGGCCGGCCCTCCCCACGCGGGGGAGAACTTCAGCCCGTTCCATTCGGGGGGATTGTGGCTGGCGGTGACCGTCACCCCTCCCGAAAGCTTTCGATTGACAATCTCAAAGGAGACGACCGGGGTCGGAACCGGATCGGTCGATCCGATGATCTGAATGCCGTTGCCGGCGAGAACCGAGGCGACCGCATCGGCGAAGCCTTTTCCGAGAAAGCGGGTGTCATAACCGACGATCACCCGAGCCGGTTCGCTTCCGTTTTGATTCAGATACTCGGCAATCGATTGCGCAACGATGCGAACCCGATCAAAGGTGAAATCTTCCGCCAGAATTCCCCGCCATCCCGACGTTCCGAATTTGATCTGCTTTCCCTCGTTCATCGCTTGCGGTTTTTGATTTGCCATGGTTTGGCCCCCCGTTCCGCTCAATAAAAAAACCGTGTCGCCGCGCGTGGAATCGTCACCACCCCTTTGTTGTTAACCGTGAACCGCTCCTTGTCCTGCTCCAGATCATATCCGATCTGGTCTCCCGGTTTGATCAGGTTGAAGCGGTCGATGATCGCCCGTTTGATCCGGCTTCCTGAGCCAACCTCGCAGAAATCGATGAGGATCGAATCTTCCACCTCGGCGCCAGGCTCAATCGCCACCCCCCGTCCGATGATCGAGCGGACGACCCGCGCCCCCTTCACGACGCTCCCCTCTCCGATGAATGAGTCGACCACCTCTCCCCCTATGATCCGGGCGGCGGGGGTATTGACCGCGTCGGAGAGAATCGGCCACTCGAGATTATTCAGGTCGAACCGGGGTTGCTCTCCGAGCAGATCCATATGTGCATCGTAATAAGCCTGGATATGACCGACATCCCGCCAGTAACCCTGCTCTTCATACGGTTTGAGACCTGGGACCTCGTTCTGGCTGAAATCGTATGCGAAGACCCGTGCTTCCGGGAAGAGCTCAGGGATGATCGTCCGGCCGAAATCGTGCTCACTGTGCCGTTTGGCGTCGCGCAGGAGCGCATCCATTAAAATGTCTTTATTGAAGAGATAGTTTCCCATTGAGGCGTAAGCGAATTTGGGGTTGCCCGGCATCGGAGGGGGCTCTTTCGGTTTTTCCAGAAAACCGGTGATCCGTCCTTCTTTGTTTGTCTTGATGATCCCGAAACGGCTGGCCGATTCGATCGGGACCGGAATCGCCGCCACGGTGACATCGGCCCCTCGATCCCGGTGGAAGTCCATCATCTGAGCTACATCCATTCGATAGATATGATCGGCGCCGAAGACAACAACCAGCTCCGGGTCAAAGTTCCGAATGACATGAAGATTTTGATAGACGGCATCGGCGGTTCCCTGGTACCAGACCTCCCCCCGCCGCATTTGGGGAGGCGCAATGGTGATGAAATGACCCTTGATTCGCCCTCCCAGCCGCCAAGCGGCCCGAAGATGCTCGATCAGCGACTGCGATTTATATTGGACCAGGACGTAGATGGAATAGATCCCGGAGTTGATGAAATTGCTTAGGACAAAATCGATGATCCGATATTTTCCGCCAAATGGAACGGACGGCTTGCTTCGATCACGGGTCAACGGAAAGAGTCTCTCCCCGCGGCCGCCGGCCAACACCATCCCGAGCATTCTGGGTCTCTTCACGGGCACCTCTGGAGCATCAAAGGGGGTCGTTCAATGTGAAATGCGCACACAGGGCGGGAAATCCTCTCATTGATCAGATAGAGTTGAAAGGATGAGGAGATGCTGGAAAACTACTCCTAACGTATCAGATTTTTTTCAAGAGTGTCAAGATGAGCTCGGTGTTCGGACGAGGAGCGCGGGTGTGCAGAAGCAACACATTTGCGATTCATTCCGCAGCTGCTCTCCTTATTTCCCACGAGGCGCCCCTTTTGATTTTTGAGACCAAACCTGCTAGAATTTTTTTAGTTTCAATTCAATAAAGTAGAGACCTCCCGTCCCGGCCTGATTATCACCTCCGCAAGGCTTGTTGCGACGAGATTCCCACCATCAAGGAGAATGCATCATGGCTTCCAAACAAAAACCACCGCTCATCGAATTTCTTCGCCAGATGACGCTGATCCGTCGATTCGAGGAGAAAGCGGCCGAGATGTATGCCCTCGGAAAAATTGCCGGCTTCTGCCACCTTTACATCGGCGAAGAAGCGGTGGCTGTGGGGGCGATCGCTGCGGCCGATCCGAAGGATTATATCGTCACCGCTTATCGGGATCACGGACATGCACTCGCGCGCGGGATGGAGCCGAAGCGGGTCATGGCGGAGCTGTTCGGAAAAGCAACCGGGGTCTCCAAAGGGATGGGCGGATCGATGCACCTCTTCGATGCCTCCCGGAATTTTATGGGGGGCTACGCCATCGTCGGAGGACACATCCCGGTCGCCACCGGGATCGGCTTTGCGATGAAGTATGAGAAAAAAGATCAGGTGGTCCTCTGTTTCTTCGGAGAAGGCTCCGTCCCGTCCGGAAACTTCCATGAGTCGCTGAATCTGGCCTCCCTCTGGCGCTTGCCGGTCGTCTACATCTGTGAGAACAACCGTTTCGGGATGGGAACGCCGGTCGAGCGGGCTTCGGCGCTGTATGATATCGCACACGCCGCCCGCGCTTACGACATGCCGTTTCATCATGTGGACGGGATGGATGTGATCGATGTCTACAGCCAGATGCAGAAGATCATCGAAGGGGTGCGAAGAGCGAAGCGACCGATCTTTGTGGAGGCCCGGACCTATCGGTATATGGGTCACTCAATGTCCGATCCGGCTCACGGCCACTACCGCACAAAGGCGGAGATTGACGAGCAGAAAAAGCGCGATCCGATCGCAACCTTGCAGCAGCGCTTGCTTGAGATGAAAGAGATGACCAAGGAAGACATCTCGAAGATGGAGCGCGAGATTCAGGACATCGTTCAGGAGTCGGTCGAGTTTGCCGACAAGAGCCCGGAGCCGCCCCTCTCCGAGCTGACGGAATATGTTTATGCACCATAATTTATAAATGACGTGAGGCGTGAGGCGTAAGGCGTAAGGGGTCAAGGCAAAGAGTTTAAATCCCTTACCCCTCACGCTTCCCGCCTAACGCCTCACGTTTCTTGGAGGTTTCATGGCCCATATTGCTTATCGTGAAGCGCTCGGCCAAGCCATGAGCGAGGAGATGCGCCGCGATGAAAAAATTTTTCTGATGGGAGAGGAGGTTGGATTCTATCATGGCGCCTTCAAAGTCAGCCGAGGGATGCTCGAAGAGTTCGGCCCGATGCGGGTGATCGACACCCCGATCACCGAGGCCGGTTTTACCGGCGTCGGCATCGGCGCGGCGATGGTCGGCCTTCGTCCGATTATTGAGATGATGACATTCAACTTCTCCATCCTCGCGATGGATCAGATCATAAACAATGCCGCGAAGATTCGATCGATGTCGGGAGGCCAGTTCACCGTTCCGATCGTTGTCCGGGGGCCGGGCGGCTCGGCTGCGCGACTCGCCGCGCAGCACTCCCAGAGTCTGGAGTCGCTCTACTGTCACATCGCCGGTCTCAAAGTGATCGCCCCTTCCGTTCCAAAAGATGCAAAGGGACTTCTCAAGAGCGCCATTCGGGACAACAACCCGGTGATCTGCTTCGAGGCGCAGGCCCTCTACAGTACGATGGGAGAGGTGCCCGACGGCGAGTATACGATTCCGATCGGCGTGGCCGACGTGAAGCGAGAAGGAAAAGATGTCACCCTGATTGCCTGGTCGAAGATGCTTCTTTTATGCATGAGAACGGCGGAGGTGTTGGCAAAAGAGGGGATCGACGCCGAGGTGGTCGATCCGAGGACGCTCCGCCCGCTCGACATGGAGACGCTCTTGAACTCCGTTCGAAAGACGCATCGCGCGGTCATTGTCGAGGAAGCGTGGCCCTACGCCAGTGTCGGCGCCGAAATCGCCGATCGGATCACCCATGAGGCGCTCGACATCCTCGATGCCCCGGTGGAACGGGTGAACGGCGCCGATGCGCCGATTCCCTATGCAAAGAATTTGGAGCAAGAGGCGCTCCCCAGCTCCGAAAAAATCATTCACGCCGTCAAAAAAGTGATGTATCTCGAGTGAGGTCGTTATGGCAAACCGCGTTGTGATGCCCAAGTTGACCGACACGATGGAAGAAGGGGTTCTCCTCAAATGGTATAAGCACGAAGGGGATAAAGTGGAAAGCGGCGACCCGATTGCCGAGGTCGAGACCGATAAAGCGGTCATGGATCTGGAAGCGTTCGCATCAGGAACGCTGAAGAAGATTCTTGTCCCGGAAGGATATGTCGTCCCGTCGGGGGACTTGATCGCCCTGATTGCGCGGGAGGATGAGAATGTCGATGAGGCTCTCTCGCATGAAGCGAAGCCGCGGATGCGGAAAAAGGAATTGAAGGGAGCCCCTCCGGAACGGGAGAAACCACCGGGGCCTCAGGCGGAGGTCTCTCCCCAAGAGGAAGCGGGGGCGAGAGCCCCAGCGGCTCCTAAAAAAGAGTCGCCGCAGCGAGAAGCCCCTCGTCCGGCGGCCCCTTCCCGCGCGGAAGGAGAAGAGATCAAGGCCTCTCCTCTGGCCAGAAAGATCGCGCAGGAGCGCGGGATCGATCTGAGAACGATTCAAGGGAGCGGTCCGGGAGGACGGATCACGCAGCGGGATGTCGAGGAGGCGGCCTCCGGTGCGGTGGAGGCGCCGCCTGCCGTCGCGCAGGCGCAGGCCGCGCCACAGGCCGTCGCGCCGCAAGGGGAAGAGGTCGAGCTGTCGATGATCCGCAAGGCGATCGCGAAGCGGATGACGCAGAGCAAGGCGCCGGTGCCCCATTTCTATGTGACATCCGAGATCGATATGGGGAAGATTCTCTCTTTCCGGGATGAGATGGAAAAGTCGCCCGACGGCGTCAAGCTGACGCTGAGCGAGCTCTTCCTCAAAGCGGTGGCGTTGACTCTTCAGAAATTTCCAGGCTACCGGTCGACCTATTTGGGAGATCGGGTTCGGATCGCAAAGAGCATCGATGTCGGCCTGGCGATTGCGGTGCCGGACGGAATCATCACCGCGGTAATCCGGGATTGCGATCACAAAACACTTTCGGAAATTTCCAGCGAGGTGCGCGACAAGGTGAAGCGGGCACGCGAGAAGGGGCTGAAGCCGGAAGAGTATACCGGGGCGATCTTCAGCGTCTCCAACCTCGGGATGTATGATGTCGAATCGTTCAGCGCGATCATCACCCCGCCGGAGTCGGGGGTCTTGGCAGTCGGGTCGGTTCTACAGAAACCGATCGTGACCGATGGGAAAATCGAGATCGGACGGACGGTCAAAGTGACCCTCTCGACCGACCATCGGGTGGCTGACGGGGTTCAGGCGGCGGAGTTTCTCAAAGAGTTGAAGCGGATCATTCAAAACCCACTCTACTTAGCATTGTGAAAATATCATGATTCGCTATATGTTAATCGTTAATCGTTAAGAAAATATCGCTCATCATTTTTGGCCCTTACGTTTAACGAATAACGATTGAAGCTTCCCCGCCGCAAGCAGCGGGGAAGCTTCGACCCGAATGGAGATGAATCTATTTGTATGGTTCGCTCCCCGAACGATGTGGGAGGAGGCTTCGCCATTCATTACCAGCACATTCGCGCGTCTAACCCATGCCCCAAGCGGCGGGGAATGTGCCCACAAGTAAGGAAGCGCGAAGCGCCTCTACTCACATCGTGAGCCAGAGCGAACCATGCGACGCGCGTGCGTGCTCACGATTAACGATTATCTACGGAGTCGAACGTGGCCGATGAGAGATATGATGTAATGATTCTCGGCGGCGGCCCTGGAGGCTATGTCGCCGCGATTCGCGGCGGGCAACTCGGCCTGAAGGTCGCCGTCGTCGAGAAGGAAGCGGTCGGCGGGGTCTGCCTTCACCACGGCTGCATTCCCTCCAAGGCGATCATCCGGAATGCCGAAGTTCTCTCGCTGATTCAGCACTCGGAAGAATTTGGAATCAAGGTCGATAATATCCGACCCGACTTTGGACAGGCGATCGATCGAAGCAAAAAGGTGATCCAGAAGCTCTACAACGGCCTTCTTCATGTGATGAAGAAGAACAAGGTCGACATTCTTACCGGCGTCGGGAAGATTGTCGCGCCCGATCAGATCGAAATAACCGGTCCCAACGGCAAGAAGACGGTCCGCGCCGAACGATTGATTATTGCCACCGGAAGCCGCGTCCGAAGCCTTCCCGGACTGAATGTCGACGGGCGACGGGTTCTCACCAGTGACGAGGCGCTGCTCCTTCGCGATCTTCCACGCTCGATCACCATCATCGGCGGCGGGGCGATCGGCGTGGAGTTCGCTTATGTCTATTCGGTCTATGGAGTGAAGGTGACGATCGTCGAGATGATGCCGACCCTTCTCCCGCTTGAAGATCGAGAGGTCACGACGCTGCTCGAACGGAGCTTCAAGAAACGGGGAATTGAGATTTTCACCAACACCCGCGTCGGGCCGATTAAAGATCAGAACGGTGGATTTGCCATGGAATTGCAGACCAGCGAAGGAGGAAAAACGATCACTACCGACGCAATTCTGGTCGCCATCGGCCGGGCGCCGAACATCGAGGGAATCGGTCTGGAGACGATCGGGGTGGCGATTGATGAGAAGCGGCGGCTGATCAAAGTCGACGAGCGGATGCGGACCAACGTGCCGAACGTCTTCGGCCTCGGCGACGTGACGACCCGGCCGGCGCTGGCGCATGGCGCGATGGCGCAAGGGGTCTCGGTGGTCGAAGCGATCGCCGGGATCGAACGTCCTCCGGTCGATCTGCTCAACATCCCGAGCGCGGTTTACTGCCACCCGGAAGTCGCTTCGGTCGGTTTGACCGAGGAGAAAGCCCGCGAAGCGGGCTACGAAATCAAAGTCGCGAAGTATCCCCTCGCCGCCAACGGCCGGGCCGTGGCGCTGGGGGAGACCGAGGGATTCGTCAAAATCGTCGCCGACGCGCAGTATGGCGAGATCCTGGGAGCCCACATTATCGGACCGGAGGCGACCGAGTTGATCGGCGAGTTCGTCTTGGCTAAAACGGTCGAAGCGACCGCATTGGAACTGAAACAGGCGGTCCATCCGCACCCGACCCTCTCCGAGGCGGTGATGGAGGCGGGCGGCGCCATTTTTGGCGAAGCGATTCACTATGTATAAAAGAAGCGATTCACTATGTATAAAATTGGAGTATCATGCCGGAACGACATTTTCTAACCCCGCCGCAACCGCGCACCGAGCGGCTTCCGCCTTGGTTTAAAGTCCGACCGACGACCGGCGAGAATTACTTGAAGATTCGTCAGCTCCTTCAGGAGTTGAAGCTTCACACCGTCTGCGAAGAGGCGAAGTGTCCCAACATCTGGGAGTGCTGGAACATCGGGACGGCGACCTTCATGATCTTGGGGGACATCTGCACACGAAGCTGCGGCTTCTGCAACGTCACCTTCGGCCGCCCGACGGAGTTGGACCTCGCCGAGCCGGATCATCTTGCCGAGGCGGTGGCCGCGCTCGGTCTGGGACATGTCGTCGTGACCTCGGTCAATCGGGACGAGTTGGAGAACGGCGGGGCCGAGATCTTCGCCGCGTCGATCCGAAAAATCCGGGAGCGCTCCCCGCACTGTACTGTCGAGGTCCTCATCCCCGATTTTCAGGGAAAGCGTTCGGCGCTCGATCTGGTGCTCGCCGCCCGGCCCGAGATCTTGGCGCACAATACCGAAACGGTTCCGCGCCTTCATCCCCATGTCCGTCCTCAAGCAAAATACGACCGCTCGCTCCGGGTGCTCGCCTGGTCCAAAGAGGCCGGTCTCTTGACGAAGACCGGGCTGATGCTGGGATTAGGAGAAACGATGGATGAGGTGCGCGCGGTGATGGCCGACCTCGTCGAAATCGGCTGCGATATTTTAACGCTCGGTCAATATCTTCAACCGACTGCGAAACATTTGCCGGTCGCCCGCTTTGTCCACCCGGACGAATTTGCCCAATTGAAAGAGGAAGGCGAGCGAATGGGGCTCGCCCATGTCGAATCCGGCCCGCTCGTCCGAAGCTCCTATCATGCTGAAAAACAGGCGCGGGAGTTGCCTGGAAGCCTTCCGATGAGTCGGTAGTTCTCTTTTTCAGTCGCGCCGTTCCGCCCCTCTCATTTTCCGAATTCAACTGCAAAAAAGACCGACCTGATTGCTACGTCGGGTAGTGGGTCAGTTTGATTTTGTCATTCCCGAATGTTTAATCGGGAATCCAGTGATTTAGGTTCTGAGCGCTCTAGACAGATTCGGATCGAGGGGATTCAGGGAAAAGGAACCATGATTACCATCCGGGTTCCGGCCGATCATCAAAACAGCATGAATGAAAATAGGGCGGAAGCCGACGGCAATCGGAGCGATTACTAAATAATGAGCTTTCCTTCTTTTGATGCGATAATATCCGACACCCGAAGTCTTCGTCGAATGTCCTCCATTGCGGAGCTAAAATCGGTAAAGACCGCTTTGTTGATCCAGAGATCGGTCGGGTGTTTGGGATCGGGGTTCGCCTCCGCGACGATATAACCCCCTTCCACCTTTTCCAATAAGATTCTCTCAGTCATTCGTGTACCTCCTAGAAATTATTTATAACATAATTTTGGAGATCGTCAAAGTCAAGGCTCCCTTTTTTCTTGATCATCGCGTCTGAAGAAGCTTACAATGAACTCCATTTTGACCACCTTTGACAATTACGATTTCGAGAGGGGAGAAAGAAATGGAAAAGAAGGTTCGTAAGGAAAAAGATTCACTCGGAGAGCTGGAAGTCCCCGAGTCGGCCTATTACGGGGTTCAGACGGCGCGCGCCGTTGCGAATTTTCCGATCAGCGGGCTGCGGCCCCATCCCACCTTCATCCGGGCGACGGCGATGGTGAAGTGGGCGGGGGCGCAGGCGAACATGGCGATCGGCAAGCTCGATCCGAAAATCGGTAAGATCATTCAGAAAGCGGCGCAAGAAGTCATCGATGGAAAGTGGAACGACCAGTTCGTCGTCGATGTCTTCCAGGCCGGCGCCGGGACATCGCACAACATGAATACAAACGAGGTGATCGCCAACCGGGCGATCGAGATGCTCGGCGGGCATCGCGGCGAATACAAGCTGGTTCATCCCAACGATCATGTCAACATGTCGCAGTCGACGAACGATGTCTTCCCGACCTCAATGCGGGTGGCGACTTTGTTGATGCTGAAAGAGCTCGACCCGGTTCTGGCCCGTTTTGAAAAGCGGCTCTCCGAGAAAGCGAAAGAATTCGATAATGTGATCAAGTCGGGCCGGACACACCTACAAGATGCCGTTCCCGTTCGATTGGGCCAGGAATTCTCCGGCTATGCCCGCGCTGTCTCCCGCGCACGCAAGCGGATTGCGGCGGCTTCGGAAGGATTGAAAGAGCTCGGCATCGGCGGGTCGGCGGCCGGGACCGGGATCAACACCCATCCCGATTACAAAAAGAAGATGGTCGCCGCGATCAAAAAGATCTCGGGGCTTGATGTCGTCCCGTCCAACAATCTCTTCGAGCGGATGCAGAGCATGGCCGACTTTGTTGAGATCTCAGGCAGTCTGCGCGAGCTGGCGGTCGAAGTGATCCGGATCGCCAACGATCTGCGGCTCCTCTCCTCCGGGCCCCGGACCGGCCTGGCCGAGATCGTCCTCCCGCCGGTTCAGCCGGGCTCCTCGATCATGCCGGGAAAGGTCAATCCGGTGATGGCCGAGATGACGAACATGGTCTGCTTCCATGTGATCGGGAATGATTTGACGATCACGATGGCGGCGCAGGCGGGTCAGCTGGAGCTCAATGTCATGATGCCGGTGATCAACTTCAACTTGCTTCAGTCGATCGAAATCCTCACCCGCGACATCGATGTCTTCACCGAGCGCTGTATCAAGGGAATCACCGTGAACCGCGAGCGCTGCCGAGCGTATGCAGAGACGAGCGTCGGGTTGGCGACGATCCTCAATCCCAAAATCGGATACGAGGCGGCGGCGGTCGTGGCCAAGGAGTCGGCGGCAACCGGAAAACCGCTTCGGGAGATCATCATCGAGAAAGGAATCCTCTCACCGAAAGAGGTCGATGAGATCCTCGATCCGGTGAAGATGACCGAGCCGAGTGCGTAATAATAGGGGCCAGGTGTTAGGGGTCAAGGATCAGTAAAAATTTTAACCCACCGGCCCCTGGCCCCCGTCCCCAGGATCTAAATATGGATATCATTGACCCCGAAATCGAAGGCTACCTCGAACATCTCCTCCCGCCGCGCGAGCCGGTGGTGGCCGAGATGGAAGCGCAGGCCGAGAAGAACCGTTTTCCCATCGTCGGTCCGCTCGTCGGGCGTCTTCTTTATCAACTGACCCTCATTCATCATGCGGAGCGGGTCGCGGAGCTCGGCTCCGGCTTCGGCTACTCCGCCTACTGGTTCGCGAAGGGACTTCCGAAGACGGGAAAGGTGATCTGTACAGAGGGCTCCGCCGACCGCATCCGTCAGGGGAAAGAGTTTCTCACGCGCGCGGGACTGATCGACCGAGTGGAATTCCGGCAAGGAAACGCGCTGGAGCTGATCACGCAAGCGGACGGCCAGTTCGATATCATCTTCTGCGACATCGACAAAGCGTCGTATCCGGATGCCCTCGCCATCGGCCTTCCCCTGCTCCGATCCGGAGGCCTCTTCGTTGCCGATAACGTTCTCTGGAGCGGCCGGGTAACCTCCGCTTCCGACGATCCCGACACGGCCGGGATTCAAACCTTCAACAAGGCCCTCTACTCCCGCCCGGAGCTGACCACCACGATCATCCCACTCCGAGATGGGGTGGCGGTCAGCATCAAGCAATAGCAGATTGCTTTTTTAATTGCCCCGGCATATACTCCAGCTATGACACGGCACCCCCCCAAAATGGGAGTCACGCCCCTCTTGATCTTTCTTTACATGGTGGGGCTCATTCTTAGCACCGCTTGTTTCGCAGAGCGCGGCGTCTCCAGCCATGTGCACCATTCTTCTCCCACGGTCAATCACAGCGCCGGCTGTTTTCTGGCATGCGAGAACGCAGTGGCGGAGAAGGTCCCCCAGCCTCCTCCTTATTTTTTTATTCTCCTCTTTGGCCTCTCTATCTTTTGCCTCATTTTTATCCGCTCCCTCCAGACGGCATGGAACAACCGCGCACCGCCTCTTTCTTAAAGCGCGACAGAAGCAATCGATCGATAAAATAATCCTGAGCCTTTTCGGCGGGAGTCAGGTCCCGGCCGATTGCCGAATTGAGGAGGAAACGCAATGCTGCGACGTATTCTCTCTGCTTTTTTAGCCGCTTCCTTGATTGTCGTGATGCTTCCACATTTTTTGTTTGCCCACGGGGTGATTGGGAAGCGCTTCGTTCCGGAATCGCTTACAGTGACGGACCCCTTTCCCTCCGATGAAGCCGATCTTTTGGCGTTCTCCCATTTTAAAGATAATGAGAGTCTCACCAACACTTATGGATTCGGAATCTCAAAACGCCTTTCGCCCAATCTCTCTTTCGATATTGATGGGGCGTATGATCAGGTTCGTCCGAATGAGGACACCGGAAATCAGCATGGCTTTGAAAACATCGGCCTGATGGTCAAATATGCCTTCCTTCGCTTGCCGGAACATGAGCTATTGATGACGACCGCCTTAGGCTGGGAAATCGGGGGGACTGGCTCCAAAGAGATCGGACGGGAGGCGCACAGCGCGATCACCCCGCAATTTATGTTTGTGTATGGTTTGGGAGATCTGCCGGAAGCGGTGAAATATTTAAAACCGTTGGCGATCAGCGGGCAGGTCGGAATCAGCTCGACGGTCGGGAATCGGAGCACCGAAGCCGCCGACATTGCGGATACGCTCAGCTATGGCCTCGTGGTGGAGTACAGCATTTTATACCTTCAGTCTTTTATCAAAGATGTCGGCATCGGATGGCCGTTCAGTCGCCTCGTTCCGATCACGGAGTTTAGCTTTTCACAGCCGCTCAACGGGCCGAACGCGGGACAGACGATCGCAACGGCCAATCCGGGGGTGATCTGGGCGGGCCGCTATTATGAACTGGGGGTGGAAGCGATCCTTCCGCTCAACGACCGGAGCGGCAGTCATACGGGCGTGCGGGCGCTGATTCATCTCTTCTTAGATGACATGTTCCCCAACACGTATACATGGACCCCCTTCAGCGGCGTCCTCGGACCGACGCAGCGATAAACAGGGTGTCGGTGATGTCAGTCGATTTGGTGCAATGATGTTTTTAGCAAGACGCAAAGGAACATTTTTCTTCTCTTTTTTGTTCATCTTTTTTCTGGCCACACAACTCTGGGCGCATGCCTTTCCGATGCACTCCGAGCCGAGAGTCGGGTCGGAGGTGAAACAACCTCCGACCCAGGTGAAGATCTGGTTCGACGGCGACATCGAGCCGGCCTTCAGCAGCCTGAAGGTGTTCGGTCCCGATGGGAAAGAGGTCGATGAAAACGATTCCAAAGTCGATGAAAAGGAACATAACCTGTTGGTTGTTTCCGTTCCCAAGCTCGCGCCGGGGAAATATCAGGTGAAGTGGGAGGTGGTGGCAATGGACACCCATCGGACCGAAGGGGATTTTACGTTCACCATCAAGTGAGCCGATATGGAGCAGCCGCTTTCTAATCTGATCGATCCCCATCTCTTCCGGATGGCCCTCTTCAAATGGCTCGATGTGGTCGGAATTGTCCTCTGGATCGGAGCGATCGGCTTTCGCCTGCTGGTCTTTCGCCCTTCATTGAAAGCCCTCCGGGACCCCGAGACGGAAAAACACTTGCAGAAGGAGGAAGCCGATTATACCGAACCGGCGCTGAAGGGCCTTCTCCTCTATCTACTGATCATTCATTTTTTGATCTGGGTCCATGAAGCGGAGATGATGAGCGGAAAGCCGCTCTCCGCAATCGCCCCGGTTCTTCCGGTCGTCCTGACCAAAACCCACTTCGGCTCCATCTGGATCATGAAGCTCTTTCTTCTCCTCTTCCTTTTCGTTCTGGTGCGAGTCCGGACCAAAGGAAGAGATCCGATCCTGCTGGGGACCGGGATTTTCCTCTGCCTGATGGGAGGTCTGGTCGGACATCCCCTGACGCACGGAGCGCATCATTGGGCAATCCTCACCGACTGGATTCATTTCACGTCGGTGTCGATCTGGATCGGAGGGCTCCTCCCATTGCGGCGTCTGGCGCGAAAAGCGGCCTCCCGGATGGAGCCGGCCGGCTTGGCCCGCTTCCTTCAATCATTAATCGGCACCTTTTCGAAGTGGGCGATTCTCGCCGTGGCGCTCATCATCGCCAGCGGCGCTTACAATGCCGTCGTCTTTATGGACGCGCATTGGATTTTCGATTTCAACTACGGGCAGGTCCTTTCGGTGAAACTTCTCCTGGCGGCGGCGACGATCGGCATGGGGGGGCTGAGCCGCTTCTACGTTCTCCCCTCGCTTCCGAAAATCCAAAGTTCCGCGCCGCTGATGGCGTCCGATCTGGAGCAGCGTTTCTTTCGGTACATCACGATCGAGGTCGGTTTCGCGATCGTGACCCTCCTTCTGGCCGCGCTCCTCACGCAGACGGCCCCCCCTCCTCCCCCCGCCCAATGAAACGGACGCGGAGAACTACTTTAAACAGTTCAGTTCGAAAGGGACGAGGCGATCGATAAGAGGGCGGACACCGAGAGATGTTATCTACTTTCTTGATGCAGCGGCACGATACGGACCGGCCGCCCCCGGACGAGCGAGGCGGCCGGTCGAGTCGTTACTGCAGCGGGATGCGGCTCTTGTTTCGGGCGAGCCATTGTTCGAACGTCTGCAGCTCCGGATTAAGGGAGCGGGAGACGGTGAGACTGCGCGCGCCGCAGAACGCTTCATTGAAATCGCGCTTGTACTGGAACATGTTCCCGAGATCGTCGGCGCCGGGGAAGCCGAAGCTGCGGTAGACCTCCGGCGTCACGGCGTTATAGCGGACCTCTTGACCGAGCGCCTTCGTGAAGGCCACGGCCATCTGAGCGCCGGTGAGATGCTCTCCAGCGATCCCGACCGTCTTGCCGATATACTCCTTCCCTTTCTTAAAAATACCGAGGGCGCACTTGCCGATATCTTCCGCCGCGATGCCGGGGAGCTTCTTGTCGTCCATCGGAAGGGTAATCGCCAGCTTTCCGTCGGGGCCCTTCTTAGGACCCATCCCGAAGTAGATGAAATTATCCCAGTAGAACGACGTCAGCAGGAAGGTCGTCGGGACCCCTGCTTGGGTGAAGAGGGCATCGGCCTCCCCCTTGCCGTCGAAGTGGGGGACTTTATATTTGCCGTGCAGCGTCGGCATCCGGTTGTCGGAAAGAGGGACCCGCTTGCGGGTGTCGTCGAGGGTCGACCAGATGACATGCTGAACGCCGGCCTGCTTCGCCGCCTCCGCCATATTCTTCGCCTGGGCGATCTCTTTTTCCGCCGAAAAGTGCTCCCAGAAATTGGTCACGCAGAATGCCCCGTAAGCGCCGTTGAAGGCTTTCTTCAAGCTCTCGACGTCATCGATGTTTGCGGCCACCACCTCCACGCCGAGGTTTGCGAGCGCTTTGGCTTTATCGGAATTGACATTTCGGGTCAGCGCGCGCGCCGCGAATCCGCCGCTCTTGTCGTTGACGATGGCGCGAACCAATCCGCCCCCCTGCGCGCCGGTGGCGCCAACCACTGCAATGATCTTTTTATCAGCCATGATGATCCTCCTTCATTAACATTGGACAGACGATCGATGATATGCGATTCGAGGTGAATACGCTATCTTAATTCAGCGGAAAGGAAGATTGCAATGCATCGATCGACTTCAGGATTTTAGCGCGGCATCACGCGTCCGATCGCGAGGAGAGCGGATCGTCAATTTGAATGAACCACTCCGGTTGCATCCTCTCGAAATCGGTTCTCCTGTTCTTCGGAAGATCTCTCGCAGGATCGAGGACGACAGGGTTTCTGTTTTCCCGAATAAAGACAACCCAATGCCAAAATGGTCGCCCTCCCTCGATGTGGTATTTGATCGAAAGGAGCGCCCGATCCGGAAGCGCCTCCCAAGAGGTAAAGGGAATCTCTTTCTCCGATGCATGGAGACCATACACCGCGAGCAGTCGCCGGACGTAGCCGGTGTCGGAATAAAGGCGGGTGTCTTGTGCGAAAATGCCGATGCTGTTTGCAAGCGCCTTCACCTCCGCGTAGCTTCGCCGCACCAGCGTCGCCACGCTGGCCAGACCGCAACCGGTCGTCTCTTCCTGTAAAACAACCTCCATCCTTCCCCCCTCCGCCTGGATATTATTCCGCTGCTTTTCGCTCCCACCGGAACTTGCGCTCGCTCTCTTTAATCGGAACGTCATTGATGCTCGCTTCGCGCCTTCGCATCAGGCCGTTCTCGGCGAACTCCCACTGCTCATTTCCGTAAGAGCGATACCAGAATCCGCCGTCGTCGTGCCATTCGTACTCGAAACGAACCGAGATTCTATTTTCAGTAAAGCTCCAGAGCTCTTTCTTGAGGCGGTAGTCGAGCTCCTTCGCCCACTTCCGTTTGAGAAACTCTCTGATTTTATCCCGGCCGCTGAAAAAATCCGCGCGATTCCGCCACTGCGAATCTTCCGTGTAAGCGAGCGCCACCCGCTCCGGATCGCGCGTATTCCAAGCATCTTCGGCCGCCTGAACCTTTTTCTTTGCCGTCTCAAGGTTAAAGGGGGGAAGCGGGGGACGCGTTTCCATCAAATCAGCCTCTCCTTCCTGTCGTGAGCCTGAAAAAATGAATCATTGTTTTGGGGCTCTCACCCGCACGGTGGCGTAATAAACAGCTTGAGCCCCCAAAGGCGCTACTTCGGAAGCTTGGCCGCCAGAACGTCGACCCTTTCGATCGCCGGCGGCTTCGCCAAAAGCTCGGGCGCCTTGGCCATCAGCGCCGCGGCGACCCGGCCGGAGAGATGCGCCTGCCGGCCCGCCTCGTCCGGGAAAGCATCGAAGATGCCGAATGTGGACGGCCCCAGACGAAGCGCAAACCAGGCGGCCGTCGCCGGCTCCTCCTGAACGATCGCCAGGCCGCCGCGCAGGAAATCCTCGACCTCTTTTTCTTTTCCCGGTTTTGCCTCCAGTCGAACAAACAGCGCCACTTTAACCATCTCTTCCCTCCTGATTATTCGCGCGGGTTCGGGTTCAGCGCATACGTACCCACGATCGTCGCCTTGTCGAGGATGTGACCCTGCATCGCCTTGAGCGCGTCGGGACCGTTAAATTTCTCCGGCAGGTTCAGCGACGGAACATCGAGGGCGTAGACGGCGAAGTGATAATGGTGGAGCCGTTCATCGTTAAAGGGAGGCCACGGCCCGTCATACCCGCCGTAATCTCCCCCCATTTGAGGGTCGTTGCCAAACCACTCCCTGTAGTTGTTGATGCCGCGCACGCCATAGGCCGTTTTTCCAGGTTTCTTCCCTTTGGGAGTCACGCCGTTGGAATCCTGCCCTTCGCCGATTTCGTTCACGTTCATCGGAATATCGACCAGGACCCAGTGGAAGAAATCGACCCGCGGCAAATTGTACGGCACGGTTCGGTCCGGCTTGTTGACATCATCGGGCTTCGACGGCACGTCGGGATCATGAACAATGATTGCGAATGATCTTGTTTTGGACGGAAAGTCCGACCAGGCAAGATGTGGATTCTTGTTCGGACCGGGGACAGGACCCTTCGGGCCCGGAACCCCCATGGCATATGCTTCGGGAATGCGTTTGTTGTTCTGAATCGAGCGACTGGTCACCTTCATCTTTTTTCCTCCATTGGAATGAGCATCGCGGCCTGAACGGCAGGCGCGCCGCGTAAGTGGATGAACTCTTCCTTCTATCTAAATACCAAAAGGGCTCTTTCTTAGAAAAGAGCGCGACCTGTTTCGAATCAATCGCCTTTCACATAATAGACTCCGTGCCGGCTCGATCAGGCTCAATGTCCGGCGGATCGTATGTTATATACTTCACTTCTCCCCTTGATTGCAATCTCTCCCTGTGATGGACTGAATTGCTGACCGGCATCAAAATGGAAGCCGATAGGCCGCTGCATGTCGGCGTCGATTCAGCCTCACCCTCGGTAGCGCGGGGCCGGCGTGCCGCTGTTGCTCTCTTCCAGGAGGCGCCGTTCGCTCTCCTCCAGCTGGGCCAAAAGGGAGGGGTCTTTCAAGGCCGGCACACAGATCACCTCTCCCAGGCGCAGTCCCGCCAAGGAAGCGTCGACAACCGCCTCCGGCTTCATGACCATCGCGGCCGGAAACGTCCCCGGGTCCATTCCCATTCGTTGATGAAATTCCGTCCGAACCACACCGGGGCAGAGCGCCTGCACCTGCACACCGGTCCCCTCCAGCTCGTTCGCGAGAATCCGGGTAAAGGTGTTGATGTAAGCTTTGGTGGCCGAATAGGTCGCCCGTTTCGGCAATGGCGGCGAGGGGAGAGAACCGCTGAAGGCCAATCGAGAGGAGACGTTGATGATCGCCCCCTTTTTGCGGGCGATCATCCCCGGCAGCGCGGCGCGGGTAAGCCGGGTGACGGCGGTCACCTGCAAGCGGATCAACTCCTCCGCCCGGTCGGGATCAAGGGAGACAAACGGCATATAGCCGCCGAAGCCGGCGTTGTTGACGAGCAATTCCAAGGCGGTCTCTTGCGCGACCCGTCCCTCTACCGCACGCAGCGCGTCCGCCCGGGTTAAATCGGCCGCGACCACGTCGACCGCCACATGCCGATGTTCACGAAGGCGTCGCGCGAGCGCCTCCAATCGATCCTGTCGGCGCGCGATAAGAATCAGGTCAAAGCCATCCTGCGCCAAGCGTTCGGCAAAGGCCGCTCCAATGCCGGACGAAGCCCCCGTGATCAGCGCACCCCTCCGCGGAGTCGTCTCGGTTGCCATCGCCTCCTCTCCTGGTGAAGGAGTCAGCATAACAATCCGCGCGTCGCGAAGCAACCCCCGATGAGAGAATCGGCCGCACTCCGTCCGTCCACCTCGGCCGGAGCGTCTCCGAGCCTGGACAGGGCAGACCTTTACAAACGATTTCTTCGACAGGGCGGCTTGTGAAGCGAATGGTCGGGGCTTTCTTGCGAAGTTCAGCGATGCGTCGGAGCTCTGCGCCGGATTCTCGTGTTCACTTGAGGAAAGCGCGCCGAGGCGTTACGAGCCGTACTCTTCCTGGTAATCCTCCATCGCCGCCTGAATCACCTGCTCCGCATGTTTGCGGTCGTAGGTGGCGTCGATCGATACGTTGGAGGTCTTCCCGGGAATGAGCTTGTAGGTTTCGAAGTAGTGCCGAAGCCGCTCCACCAGCACCCCCGGCAATTCGGAGATCTCTTTGACATCGGACCAGAGATAGTCGTTGTTGAGCACGGCGATGATCTTGTCGTCGGCTTCGCCGTCATCGAGCATCGGAAGCCCTCCGACCACGCGCGCCTTGAGGATCACGTCGGACCGGTTGATCGGCCGCTCGCTGAGGACGCAGATATCCAATGGATCGCCATCCCCCTTCTTGGCGTTTTTCATCAGCGCGCCGACGCGTCGGCCGCAGTAGGTACGGGGGACGAATCCGTATAAGGTCGGCGGAAGGGCGGAGGTCCGCTGGGGACGATCGACATGTAAATAGCCGGTAACCTTATCGAGCTCATATTTGACCGGATCGAAGGGGGTGATCTCGATATAGGCATACACGAGCGATGGCGGCTTGGGGCCGACGTCGAGGCCATGCCAGGGATGGGGCCGCCATCGATAGAAGGGAGAAGGAAAAGACATTGGGCTCTCCAGATTTTAAGTCATAAGAGGTCGCTGATACTATCGCCTTTATAATCCAGTTCTCTCGCTCAAGTCAATCAGTTATTCTGCAAAGGAATGTATGATCGGCCCTCTTCTCGCCCACCGGCCGGTGATGAAATCCGTCCGCCGGCGGCATCATTCTTCACCCAGCGCTTCGAGATCCGCCAGGTCTTTCTTCCTTCCGATCGCACGTTTGTTTCGAATGAACTCCTTATTTCCCGAGATAGTAGACCGTCACATCACCATGCGTTGAACAACGCGAGCAGTTCTTTGAAGTCTTGCTGAACCTCCATGATATTGCCTCCTTAGCTGCTCCACCGCGGCGACCCGTTCCTCAGGTGTCTTGGAGAGCCAATCATCAAGGTTTTTCCTGCTCTCCGAAAATTCCCGCAAATCCCCTTTTCGGACCACTTTCTCGATCATTGTTCCCTCTCGGCAAGAGGCGCGTCTTAAGAATAAATTCGCCTGCTCGATGCGGTCATCGAACATCATTAACCCATCTTTCTAGAACCGATTTTGTATAATCCGATTGGGCTGTGAAGTCAACAGCTTCTTTATTGAAGTGGATAGAAGCGAACAGACGGTTCGATTCCATCGGAATTATTCCGGCCGAAACATTTCATTCGCATCGCTCAATGAGCCGCCCGGCTTGGGTCCGCCGGCGATGACGAAGATCCGGTCGCCGATCGTCGCGGCCCCGAGTCCGTGGCGGGGGGTCGGCATCGGCGGGGCCGATTGCCACCGGTTCGTGGCGGGATCGTAGACATCATTGTCGGCGAAGGTCCCCTGGGGACCTTCGCCGCCGAAGATGTAGATTTTTCCGTGGAGGACCGCCGCGGCGATTCCGCTGCGGGGTTTGGGAAGGGGAGCCGCTTCACTCCAGCGGTCCGAGCCGGGATCATAGACATGGTGGAGGGAAACATTTTCGGCGTAGTCGCTGTTGAAGCGACCCCCGACGGCATCAATTTTTCCATTCACCACCGCCACCGCCAAATGGTCGCGAGGGGTCGGGAGGAGGGCCTTCTTTTCCCATTGATCGGTCGCAGGATGATAAACTTCGGTTGCACCGGTATTCCCGAGCAAGGCGACCTGTCCCATTGTCCCCAATCCGCCGACGGCATAGAGCTTTCCCTCCCAGACACCCACCCCGAGCGCGCCGCGCGCCGTCGGCATCTCCCGCTTGGCGGTCCATCGGTCGGCTTCCGGATCATACTCCCAGAGGGCGCGGGAGGGCTTCCACGACCGCGCTCCCTCGAAACCGCCGACGACATAGAGTTTGCCGTTTAAAGCGGCTGCGCCGGCATGATGCAGCGCGATCGGCATGGGAGCCCGGACGGTCCACCGGTCGGTGGCCGGATCGTACCTCTCTACCCGCCCCGTCACCCCCTCTTTCGCGAAGCCGCCGATGAGGTAAATCTTTCCGTCGAGAGCCGCTGCGGCCACTTCGGTCCGCGGCTGCGGCACCGGCGCGCGCATCTCCCAGGCGACTTTCGCCGCGGCCGAACGGAAGAGAACATAGGAAAGAGAGACGGAGAGAAGGAGGAGAATAAAAACCAACCGGCGGCTGGTCTTCATTTATGCCGCCTTGGTCCACTCCCGCGGAATGCACCAGCGGGGCTGCGCGCGGGAGAGATCGATGTAGTCGGCGGGGTTAAAGCGATGGTCTGTCACCTGCAGGGAGAGGATCCGATCAAGGAGGAATTGGCGATGGGTCTGATCCCGATCCTCCCACCAGCCAAAATCAAGCCGGTGCCCGAAGAGATACTCGACCCGCTTCCCCTCGGGGCGGATTTTCACCAGAATATCGAGCGGGACGATCTCATGGCCGACGATCTGCCCCCGCTGCTTAATATAGGAGAGGCGGACCGTCCGCCTGGTCCGGATCGCCTCGGCGACCTTTTCCCAGATTTCAGCGCTGTTAGTCATAATCTCATTCTAGCGCTTCACTAAGGAACAAGTCAAAAGGGGTGATGTAATCGGGTTGACCTCTGTACGGGATCCTTGTGATCGCCCTTTCTAAGGGCAAAACATACAAGGGCGAATATCAATTCGCCCCTACTGATGAAAATCCAAAATCGGAACACCGCCAAATCAGACCAGGCTGGACACTCGGAGCGAAACTGTCTTAGAATGGAAACAGCGGGGGAGAGCGATGGATCTCGGGCTGAAGGGGAAGGTGGCGGTGATTACCGGCGGGAGTAAAGGGATCGGAAAGGCAATCGCCCTCGCTCTCGCCGCCGAAGGGGCTGAGGTCGCGCTCTCCGCACGAGGAAAAGCGGATCTCACCCGAACCGCGACGGAGATCGAGAAGAGAGGCGTTCGGGCGCTTTCTGTCCGCGTCGATTTGACAAAGTCGGACGGACCGCGCCGGTTCGTTCAGAACGTACTCAAGCGGTTTGGGCGAATCGATGTTGTTGTCAATAATCTTGGAGGGCCGCTCTACTTCAAACGCTTCCTGGAATTGACCGATCAAGAGTGGCGGGCGACGCTGGAGCTTGATTTGATGGCGGCGGTGCGGGTCTGCCGCGAAGTGATCCCGCAAATGCAGCGGCAGGGAGGAGGCCGGATCATCAACATCGCTTCCATGTCCGGGATCGAGATGGAGGCAAAATTTCCCGACTACCGGGTTGCGAAAGCGGCGCTGATCGCGCTGGGGAAATATCTCTCGGTCGAATTCGCGAAGGATAAGATCGTCGTCAACACCGTCTCTCCCGGCGCGGTCTGGACCCCCTCTTGGGAGTATGAGGCTTCGGTCCTCGCCCAGAAATCGGGCCAATCGACGGAAGAGGTCCAAAAAAAGCTGAAACGAGAGGCCGGCGCCGCGATCCCTTTGGGGATGGGAAGCCCCGAAGAGGTCGCCCGGCTGGTGACTTTTCTCGCCTCGCCGAACGTTACCTGGATGACCGGATCGACCGTGAGAATCGACGGCGGCGCGGCGAAGATTCCGTAGGCATGAGAAGGGGTAAGGGGTAGATGAAAACGGGTTATGGGATAAGAAGCGGTTTTATCCCATACCCCTTTACCCCATCTTTATCTATCCCATTTATCTAATCCGTGTTTTGGTTGAATAGATCCGTCTCCTGTGATAAAAAGAAGGGTCTTTCTCAAATCCCTATCACAGAACACAGAAGGAGACGCCATGCCGAAACCGAAATATCATATTATCGTTTGCACGACCACCCGTCCCCCCGGAAATCCGCGTGGATCGTGCGGCGAAAAGGGAAGCAAGGAGCTGATCCCCGCTTTCTTCTCCGAGATGGAAAAGCGGGAGCTCTTTGGACAGATTTTAATTACCGAGTCGAGTTGCCTGGGTCCCTGCCCGATCGGGCCGACCGTGGTGGTCTATCCCGACGGGACCTGGTATCGGGGAGTCAAGCCGGCCGATGTTGCCGAAATTATGGAAGAGCACATTTCCAATGGCCGACCGGTCAAACGGCTGGCCATCCCGGATGAGATGTGGGGATAGTCCGACTCCCGATACCGACGGCGGCCCGATCCAACAAGATTTAGGTTTGAATTGAAACAGCAAGGCAATCCAATCAGTTGGCGGGCCCGCCTTCGCCGGTGGGCGCTCGGGAACTTGACACTGCGGCAGTTGGTTGTCGACGCTTGGAACGAATCCAATGAGGACGATATCTTCTCCATCGCCGCCCAGCTTGCCTACTCTTCACTCTTCGCCCTTTTTCCCTTTCTCCTCTTTCTGATTACCTTGATCGGCTATCTGCCGATCGGAAACCTCCTCGACCAAATCATGAGCGCGCTTCGCAATCTGATGCCGCCGGATGCGCTGGCCTTGGTTCAGCAAAATATAGAATCGATCGTCCGGGAGCCGCGCGGCGGCCTCCTTTCTTTCGGATTGATCGCCACCCTCTGGGCCGCCTCCCGCGGGGTGGTCTCGCTCTGCTCCGGCTTGAATGCAGCGTATGATGTGAAAGAAGGACGTCCCTGGTGGAAACTGCAACTCACGGCCATTACGCTGACCCTCTCGCTCTCGCTCTTTGTCATCTTTGCCGCCATTCTGATGATCTTCGGAGGGGCGATCGGAGATTGGCTCTCCCAGGCGCTTGAATTGGGACCGCTCTTCCAGATCATTTGGAATGCGGTTCGTCTTTTCCTCGCCGCGCTGATTATGGTTGTCGTCATGGCGATCCTCTACTATTATTGTCCCGATGTGGAGCAGCAGTGGCGCTGGGTCACCCCCGGCTCCATTGTCGCCGTCTTCGGATGGATCGGCGCCTCGCTCGTCTTCTCTTACTACGTCGGCCACTTCGGAAACTACAACAAAACCTACGGAACAATCGGCGCCGTCATCATCTTGCTCACCTGGATGTATCTCAGCGGACTGATTGTCCTTCTGGGGGGGGAGATCAATTCTGAGATCGAGCGATCGCTTCCGGAAGGGAAGAGCCCCGGCGAAAAACGGCTCGCCGAAAAACATCCGGGCAATCTCCTTCTCCAGGCCCGCTCCAAAGCTCCAATCATGAGCAAGGCAAGGAAGTGGATTTTCTCCCCTTGGTCCCTCGGAGGTCTCGCCGCCCTTTCCGCTACCGCATTTTTCTTCGTTCGGCGACTCCGCTCCCGATCTTCAGAAACATAAAAGATGAAGAACCGCTCCCGCGGGTGTAGAATGGAGAATGCCGCTTCATCCGCGTTCGACAGATGCGGCGGTAATACAATTTTTACGCCCACTTTAAAGTAAAAGAAAGGACTGATTGTGAAATTTATCCTCCGTGTTTTATCCTTTATCCAACCTTATAAGGGACTCGCCGCGCTCACCCTCGGGGCGGCGATCATCAGCACCCTGATGGATCTGGTTCCCCCCTGGCTGATCAAAATGGTCATTGATGAAGGGGTCCGCGCCGGAGAGGGACGGTTGATTTTCTTTCTCACCCTGGCAATGATCGTCGCCTTTGCCGTGAAGGGGTTGGCAAACATGGCGCGCATCCGCCTGAACAACGCCTTCGAGCAGCGGGTGATCTATGATATCCGGAACACCGTTTATCAGGCGACGCAGCGGCTTTCGATCTCCTACTTTGAAAACCGATCGACCGGTGAGATCATGTCCCGAATCAACAATGACGTCGAGAACATGGAGCGGATCTTCATCGACGGGATCGAGCATCTGTTGATCGCCGGCCTGACGCTGATCGGGATTACGGCCGTACTCTTCAAAATCCAGTGGCATCTCGCGCTGGTGGCGATGATCCCGCTGCCGATTCTCGCCTTCTCCGCCATCCTCTTTACCCGCCGGATTCATCACTGCTACAAAACGGTCCGACAGCGGATGGGGGATCTCAACGCATTCTTGCAGGATTCAATCTCCGGCATCCGGGAGACGATGATCTTCAACCGGCAGCCGCATGAGGCGGGCCGCTTTGCGGAGAAGAGCCGCGCCTGCCAGGAGGGGAGCCTGGAGGTCGCGCGCCTCTGGTCGTTTTACTCGCCGGGAATGGCCTTTCTCGCATCGATGGGGACTGTGTTGATTTTGGGATTCGGCTCGTACAAGGTGGCGACCGGAACGATGACGGTCGGAGAGCTCGTCGCCTTCTTCGCGTACGCCGCCCTCTTCTATGCGCCGATCAATCAGATTCATTCGATCAACCATATGTTGCAGCATGCGATCGCGGCGGGGGAGCGGGTCTTCGAGCTGATCGACACGAAGCCGGAGGTCCCGGAACCGGAGACCCCGATCGTCGTCCCGGCGCGGATGCAGGGATTCGTCCGATTTAACAATGTCTCATTTCAATATGTTTCGGACCTTCCGATTCTCAAGCAGATCGACTTCGAAGCCTCTCCAGGAGAAACGGTCGCCCTCGTCGGCGCGACCGGAAGCGGCAAGACGACGATCGTGTCGCTTCTGATGCGCTTCTACGATGTGCAGCGGGGAAGTGTGACGATTGACGGATTTGATATTCGGGCGATGTCGCTCGCTGCGCTGCGCGATCAGATCGGATTGGTCCGCCAGGAGCCGTTCCTCTTCAACGGCACCGTCCGGGAGAACATCGCGTACGGCGATCTCGCCGCGACGGAGGCGCAGATCATCGCCGCCGCCACCGCCGCCTGCGCCGACGATTTTATCCGGCAACTCCCACAAGGTTATGATACCTGGATCGGGGAGCGGGGGGTGAAGCTCTCGATCGGCCAGAAGCAGCGCCTGGCGATCGCGCGGGCCTTTTTGAAGAATCCGCCGATCATCATCTTTGACGAGGGGACCTCCGCCGTCGATGCGGAGACGGAAGGGAGCATTCAAGAGGCGATGGAAAACCTCTTTGCCAATCGGACGACGCTCATCGTCGCGCACCGTCTCTCGTCGCTTCGGACCGCCGACCGGATTCTGGTGATCGATCAGGGCCGGATCGTGGAGAGCGGGACCCACGAGGAGCTGATTCGCCGCAACGGCGCCTACGCGACGCTGTTCGAGGCGCAGCTGCAGTTGTAACGGCAGGCAAAAATGGAAGCGGACGACAGATTCGTCTTGACACTTTTCTCCCCTTGTATTTAGATAGACCGGAGTTTCAATGACAGGATATGCAATGGGTGAGAGCCTCGATCGTGCCGGAGGGATCAGAGATCAGCTCCGACCTCTGTTCAACCGGGCCGACTTGCAGATGGTCCTCCTTTTTGGATCGCATGCGGTCGGAGAGGCGCGGCATGACAGCGACATCGATCTGGCCCTCCTGGGAGATCGCCCGCTGGATCTTGTCTCCCTCACAACAGAAATGATCAGGCTTCTCAAGCAGTCGCGTGTCGATCTGGTCGATCTCCGCCGGGCGAGCCCGCTTCTCCTGATGGAGGTGGTCCGAAAAGGAATCCTCCTCTACGAGCGGACGCCGGGAAGCTATCTTGAATTTTGCTCGCTGGCGGTCCGCCGCTATATCGACACAAAAAAACTGCGCGAGGCGAGAAAAACCGCCATCGAACGCTTCTTGGAGCAGCGGGGCCTTTCATGACACCGATCCGGCCCGAAGTCATCCAACGGAAGCTCGGGGCGATCATTGACAACCTTCAAGCCCTTCTCTCTTTGAAAGAGATGCCGCTCGAAGATTATCGAAAGGATCTCTTCAAAAAGAAAGGGACCGAGCGGCTGCTTCAAGAAATGATCGAAGCCGCCATCGACATTAATACCCATCTGATCATCCAGCAGGGATATGATGCCCCGGAGGACTACTATCAAAGCTTTACCCGGCTGGGAGAGATCGGTCTTCTTTCGGTTGACCTTGCTGAAAAACTGGCCCCCTCCGCGGGGCTTCGCAACCGTCTCGTTCACCGGTACGACACATTGGACGACACCCGTATTCTGGAGGCGGTCAACACGGCGCAGGCGCTCTACCCTGAATATATCCGGGCGATCGAGCAGTTTCTTCGGAAATACCGGCAGGAACTTGATCGCCCCCAAACTTGACACTCCCCCCCGAATCGCTTTATATAGACCTATTCCGTCCGCGTCGCCCCTGAACCGCGCGGATCATCCGCATCGCGCTCTGCCTGTCCGAACTACGTCTCCAAACCTGCTTACATCGACCACGATCCTTTTAGCGAGGAGGAAAACCGATGCCCCCTGAACTCATTCAGACGATCATGATCCCGCTCGGCGTCTTCGCCGGCGCGACGGCGGTCGCCCTCATTGTGCGGAGTCTTCTCCTCCGCCTCCTCCACCAATGGGCCGCGAAGACGGAGACGGAGATCGACGACCTCTTCGTCGCCGCCCTCCGTCTCCCTTCAATCAACTGGGCGATCGCCATCGGGCTCTACGTCGCGATCGGCACCTCCTCCCTTCCCCAACAATATGTCGTCTACTCCTTCAAGGCAATTGATGTCCTCGTTATCCTCTCGGTGACGTTGGTGCTCGCCAATATCTCCTCGAACTTAGTCGCCTATTCGATTCGAAAGTCGGCGATCGCTGTTCCGATCACCGGGCTCTCGCACGCAATCATCAAGGGAGCTGTCCTGGTGATCGGCTTTCTCATTCTCCTCGGAACGCTTGGGATTTCGATCACCCCGCTGATCACTGCCTTGGGGGTCGGCGGCCTCGCCGTGGCGTTGGCGCTGCAAGACACCCTCTCGAATCTCTTCGCCGGAATTCATATCCTCATCGAGCAGCCGATTCATGTCGGCGATTTCGTCCGACTGGAGTCGGGCCAGGAGGGGTATGTCACCGACATCGGCTGGCGGACCACCCGCATCCGGATGCTTTCGAACAACATGGTCATTATCCCGAACAACAAACTTTCCCAAAGCATCCTGACGAACTATTACCTTCCCGAGAAGCGGATGTCGCTCTTGATCCCGATCGGGGTCAGCTACGCGGCCGATCCCGACCAGGTCGAGCGGATTCTGGTGGAGGAGGCGATTCAGGGAGCACCGTCGATCCCCGGACTCCTCGCCGATCCGGCGCCGTTCGTCCGGTTCATCCCCGGCTTCGGCGACTTCTCGCTGAACTTCACCCTGATCTGTCAGGTGCAGGAGTTCACCGATCAATATCTAGCCCAGCATGAATTAAGGAAGCGGATCTTGCGCCGGTTCCGGAAAGAGGGGATCGAGATTCCCTTTCCGATCCGGACGATCTACATGCATCCGGCGGGAGATAGACCGGGAAACGGCGTGGAGCAAAAAGAGATGAGGGGAGAGGGACGGGACGGCGGCGTGTGAAGATTCGGAGAGACCGTTGCGGAGCGTTGGCCGATGGATCACGATCCTCGGGATAATCGGATTGCTCTGGGGCTGCCGCCCCTCGGAGCCGATCCAAGAGGGGGGGCCGGTCACCCTCGTCTTCAAACATGGACAGATCGAAGGGAACCCGGCCGCCTTCCAGACGCTCCTCAGAAAGTTTGAGGCCTCTCATCCTGGAATCCTCGTCCGGGATGAAGTTCTCCCCTCCTCCTCCGACCAGCAGCATCAATTCTACATCATCGGTCTGGAGGGGAGGTCGGCCGAGTTCGATCTCCTCGCGCTCGACGTGATCTGGGTTCAAGAGTTCGCCCGAGCCGGGTGGATTCGCGATCTCTCCTCCCTCTTTCCCCCTTCGGAGCGCGGCGCCTTCTTCCCCGGACCGATCGACGCCGTCCTCTTCGAGGGGCGGCCCTATGCCATCCCCTGGTTTTTGGATGCCGGCCTCCTTTACTATAGAAGAGATCTCTTGGAGAAGTACCGTCTCTCGCCGCCGAAGGAGTGGAGCGACTTGGCGGCCGCGGCGCAGACGGTCGCTCGGGGAGAAAATGATCCGCGCCTTCGCGGCTTCGTCTGGCAGGGGAAGCAGTATGAAGGGCTGATTTGCAATGTCCTCGAGGTCCTCTGGTCGGCGGGAGGGGAGGTGCTCGATGAGAGGGGAAAGGTCGTCCTCGCCAGCGCCTCGAACAGGGAGGCGCTCACCTTTCTGCGCAATCTGATCGGAGAAGGTCGGGTCTCCCCACCGATGGTGACGACCGCCGACGAAGAGACAACCCGCCGCCTCTTCGGCGAGGGGCGTGCCCTCTTCATGCGCAACTGGCCGTACGCGTGGGTCCTCTTTCAGAAAGAAGGATCGGCGGTCCGAGGGAAGGTCGGCGTCGCCCCGCTGCCCCACTTTCCGGGCCACGACTCCGCGGCAGCGCTGGGAGGATGGCAGTTGGGGATCAACCGCTTTTCGCGCCATTCCAAAGAGGCCGAAGCGCTCCTTCTTTATTTGACCTCTCCGGAGGTGCAACGGACGATGGCAATCGAGACCGGCTACAACCCGACCCGCAAGGCACTTTATAACGATCCGGCGCTGGCGGCGGCCCAACCATTCACCGCCGGCCTGCGCGATTTATTTTTTTCGGCCCGGCCTCGCCCGCTTTCTCCCTACTATCCGATGCTCTCTCAGATCATGCAGCCCGAATTTTCGGCGGTGCTGGTCGGGATCAAACCGCCGGAGCAGGCGCTGCGCGACGCGGCGCTTCAGATGAAGCATCTTCTCGGAGAACCGGTGCGATGAGATCGTCGGCCCGCCTCGGCTATGCATTGATCTCCCCGGCGGTTCTACTTCTGACCGCGGTCGCGCTGATCCCGATCGCGGCGGCGCTTTATCTCAGCTTCCAGAAGCGGCTTCCGATTTTTCAAATCGTCCGCTTCGTCGGCCTAGAGAACTATCGCTTCCTCGCGATCGACCCCCGCTTCTGGAATAGCCTCGGCAACACCCTCTATTTCACCCTCCTCGCGGTCACCCTGGAGTTGGCCCTCGGATTGGGGGTCGCGCTTCTTTTAGACCGGGCCTTCCCCGGACGAGGGTGGATACGTGCGATCGTGCTTCTTCCCTGGGCCATCCCGACCGTCGTCTCGAGCCGGATCTGGGAGTGGCTCTACAATGTCGAGTTCGGCCTCTTCAATTCGCTTCTGACCGAAGGGGGGGTGACGCACGGGCCGATCAACTGGCTCGGCGATCCCTTCTGGGCGATGCACGCGGCGATCCTGATCGATGTCTGGAAGAGCGCCCCATTCGTCACGATCCTCCTGACCGCCGCGCTGCAGACCATTCCGAGGGAGCTCTATCTTGCCGCGCGGGTCGACGGCGCCGGGAGGTGGGGGATCTTTTATCACATTGTCCTTCCGGCGCTGAGACCCGTCATTCTCGTAGTTCTCCTCTTCCGGACGCTCGATGCCTTCCGGGTCTTCGACGCGATCTATGTCCTCACCGGAGGTGGTCCGGGGAACACAACCGAGACCCTGTCGATTTATACCTACAAGGTGTTGTTTCAAACCCTTCAGTTCGGCTACGGGGCGACCCTCGCGGTGGCGATGTTCTTCTGCGTCGTCGCGATCAGCCTGATCTACTTTGGCCTCCTCGGCCGGGAGCGGAGGGGCGCGTGACAACCGGGAGACTGTTGCGGCAAATCGGCTTCTCTCTGCTTCTTCTTGCGACCGCACTCTTCTTTTTCGGGCCGGTCCTCTGGGAAGGAATCACCTCGATCACCCCCGATGCCGAGATGGTCGCGGTCCGCCTTTTTCCCCGCAATCCGACCCTGGAACATTATCAGTCGATCTTCGTCGGCCAACCCTTCTTCCGAATCATTCTCAACAGCCTGGTCGTGGCATCGATGACGACCCTTTTCTCCCTCGCCATCGGCGGTCTCGCCGCCTTCGCGCTGGCGCGACTTCACTTCAAAGGGAAGCGGATTCTGCTCGGTGGGGCGCTCGCCGTCTCGATGTTTCCGCCGGTGGCGATCATCAGCCCCCTTTATCTGATCGTCCGCGCCCTCGGTCTGCGCGACACCGGATGGGCGCTAATCGTCACTCACACTACCTTCTCCCTTCCCCTCTCACTCTGGATTCTCACCCGCTTCTTCGAAGAAATCCCGGTGGAGCTCTATTGGGCGGCGCAGATCGACGGCTGCACCCCGCTGCAAGCGTTCACAAGAATCATCCTGCCGCTCGCCGCGCCCGGCCTCGCCGCCGTCGCGATTCTCGTCTTCCTCTTCTCCTGGGGGGAGTTCCTCTTCGCGCTCACCTTCACGACGACCGAAGCTTCGCGCACCATCCCGGTCGGGATCGCCCTCTTTCCAGGACTGCACGAGATCCCCTACGGCGACATCGCCGCCGCGTCGATCGTCGTGACCCTCCCGGTCATTCTCCTCGTCCTCTTATTTCAACGCCGGATCATCGCGGGGCTGACCGCCGGGGCGGTGAAAGGGTAGAGGAGTGCCAATGGCGGAGGTTCGGCTACGAGGGATCACGAAGCGGTTCGGAGAGAAAGAAATCCTGCGTGGGATTGATCTGACGATTGAAGAAGGAGTGTTCTTCACGCTAGTGGGGCCGAGCGGTTGCGGGAAATCGACCCTGCTGAATTTGATCGCGGGACTGGAAAGTCCAACCTCAGGAGAGATTTTGTTCGACGGAAAGTCGGTGAATGATCTGGCTCCGAAGGAGCGCGATGTCGCCGTCGTCTTCCAGAGCTATGCCCTCTACCCGCATATGACCGTTTATGAGAACATCGCGTTTCCGCTTCGAATGAGGAAAACGGCGCGAGCCGACATCGACCGCCGCGTTCGGGAGACCTCCGATCTGCTCGGCCTCGCCCCGTTGCTGGCACAGCGTCCGGCGGCCCTCTCCGGCGGCCAGCGCCAGCGGGTGGCGTTGGGGCGCGCGATCGTCCGCCAGCCGCGCCTGTTTCTCTTTGACGAGCCGCTCTCCAACCTCGACGCGCGGCTGCGGATCGAGATGCGTAGCGAGTTGAAGCGGCTTCACCGGCGGCTCCAAGCGACGATGATTTACGTGACCCACGATCAGGCCGAGGCGATGACCCTCTCCGACCGGATGGCGGTCCTGCACCAAGGGACGATCCAACAGGAGGGGACGCCGAAGGAGATCTATGCGAAACCGGCGAACCTTTTCGTGGCGGAATTTATCGGAAGCCCCCCGATGAATCTGCTTCCCGGGCGACGGGTGGCAGGAGGAATCGAACTCGTTAGAGGAGATCTTTTTCGGCTTGCGGAAGAGAGGCTGGCGGCTGTGCCGTCGGAGGAGATCATTCTCGGCATTCGGCCGGAAGATCTCCATCTCTCGCGATGGCCGCAAGGAGCGGAGAGGACGGTGGAAGTCGTTCTGATCGAATCGATTGGAGCCGAGCTCTGGGTGGAGTTCATCTGGGGAGGCCGGACGCTCCGCGCCATCGCCCCGGCCGACTTCGACGGGACGCCGGGGGAGGAGGCCGGTCTTACGATCGATCCGAACCGGGTGCATCTCTTTGATTCCAAGAAGGGAAACCGAATTGAATAGACCGGTGGGGAATGAGCCCGCCCCTCTTCCCCGCTACGGCCGCAAAATCTGATCGAGGAGATTTTGGACCGGGCCTTGGCCGTTGAGACCGTAGGCGGCAGCCGGTTTTTGATTCTTGTCGTAGACGACCAACGTCGGCTCGCCGTCGGCGCCGACCTGAAGCTTCGCGCGAAGCACCCCCTTCTTGTCAACCAGCTCGAACGCCTCCGCCCGAACGCTCTTTGCGGACGGAGCGCTCTCGGCGTAGACCGTGTCGGATATAGCGAGGCGACCGATCACGCTGCCGAATCCGAGTCCGGTCACGAAGATGAGCGGCCAGAGGAGAATTGCTTTTTTCATTCTTTTTTCCTTTCCGTGATGTTTTTGTTCGAGAAGAGATCGTGCGGAAGAACCGGAGGCATGTCGAGGAAGGAGCGCATTGCTCTTTGCGATGGACGATTTTATCCCGGGGCCATCTCTTTGATCAGAATTCCCTTCACCTCTCTTGCATTTCTGAGGAGCCGGTCGATTTTGGTCCGGGTCGCCTCGCTCGGAGCGCTCTTGCGCGCTTCGACCAGCTCGGTCTCTTCGGTCTCGGCGAGGTTGAGGAAGTATTTCTTCTCAAATCGATTGAGCCGTTGCTGAACGACCTTATCGAAGATATCGTGGCCCAGAGCATAGTCGATCAGGGTCAGATTGGCGTGGCGGAAGACGAACCGCTCAAATTCCTCCCTTTCCTGCTGTGTCATCGCTTTACTGCCTCACCATTGTTAAATCGATCTTGATCAACCCGATCGGACTCTGTTAAGATTTCCCTCTCATCTTCATGAAGGAGCACGGCATGGATTACCTCTTTTCAAAACAGGCGCTCTCGATGTACTTCAAAGTCTGGGAGCGGATGAAGAAGGGGGAGGAGCTCTCCGGCGACGCCGAGATGATCGCCGAGTCGATGAGAGCGCATCCCGAATTCGACCCCTTTTGGCCGGAAGGGGAAGCGGCTTTTCAGCCGCAGGAGATCGACGGCTATATCGTGAACCCGCTCATCCACACCGGCCTGCACGTGGCGGTGGAGAAACAGCTCTTCCATCAAAATCCGGAAGAGGTGGAGGTGGTTTTCAAGGCGCTTCTCGATAAGGGGCTTCCGCGCCACGAAGTCATTCACCGAATCGGCGGCCTCTGGGGCGCCCTCTACTTCAAGTCGGTCCGCCAGGGGGATGGAATGGAAGAGGGGACCTATGTCGAAGAGCTCAAAGCGCTGATGGAGCAGGAGACAAATCGTTAACCCGATCCGCTTGAAGCGCCGGGCGGGGCGAGCTTTCCTTTGACCCGATTCAACCGCGCTTTCATCTTTTCGGTCGGGATCATATCTCCCCGTACCGTCCCGATCTCAATCCCTTTTTGGTAGACCGCTTCGGCCTCCTCCAGTTTTCCCATCTTCTCCAGACAGCGGCCGAGAATCTCGTAGGCCGCCGTGTAGTCGGGCTTGATCTCGATCGCCCGCGCCATCGCCGAAGCCCCCTCCTCAAAGAGCCCCTCATCGTAGCAGGCCTGTCCCAATCCGAAGTAGGTGATCTCGCTATTCGGATCGAGCTCGACCAGCTTTCTCATCCGCTCCAGGCGTGTCATCGTGATTCAATAAATAGGAGATCGGTGATAAGGGGTAAGGGATAGAAGGGGTAAAAACCTATCCCTTAACCCGTGTTCATCTACCCCTTATCCCTCTCTCTTCCTACATCAGTTGATGATTCTTGAACTCCAGGATGCGGACGACCGCTCCCCCCTTTTCATTCGAGATGATTCGTCGGTATCCGGGGAGATAATGCCCCTTCACCTCGGCGGGGCGATCGGTGAACGCTTCCGCCTGCATCAGTTGGCCGTCGGGAGAGAAGTAGAAGACGGTATACCGGGTCGTGAGGTGTTTGCCGTCGGAGGTGGTCATCGCCTCTTCGACATTGATCGTGAAGCTCATCTTCCCCATGCTGCGGGAGATCTGCTGAATCCGGTCGTCTTTGATCCGATAGCGGGAGTTCATTCCATCGCCGTGGATGAGAATCTGCCGGCCCAAGGGATGATTGTCCTCGGGAGCGAAGGTGAGGGCATATTTGCCGTCGGCTTCCTCAAAGGGACGAGAGGCGCGATGGATCGCGATCATCCCGATCTGGTTTTGGGCCCACTTCAAGAGCGGCTCGTCGGCCCCCTCGACGGTGACCTCGACCTCTTTGGGCGATTTGATCTTCACCTTTCCCTTGTATTCTTTTCCGTTATCATTCAAAATCAAGTCGGCGGTGAAACCGGGGAAATCTTTCCCCCAGCGCGAGGTCTTCTCATAGGCACGTCGCAGAAGTTCCTTGGCTGCCGGATCATCCTGGACTGCCGTTTCCGCTTTCGAACGTTCGTAGAGTTCCATCTTCAATCCTCCTCGGTTTAACTTAACCGGATTATAGCCAATTCATTTCCAAGAAGACAAGGGGCGGGAAGAAAGTGTTGCAAAAGAGGCTCACTTTTATGCGGGTCCGTTCCCTGATTTTTAATCAGTAAAAGCCTTATCCGCCCTTGAAATACCGGTCCTATCTTTGCATTTTTTCCACCCTGAAATGGGCTTCGATGAACACGCAAGTCGGTGTGCGCCCGCTGGGGTGGTCCTCCGACAGGAATAAATCATAGAGGAGGTAAAACAATGGAACGGTTCATACAGATGAAAGGGATGTCCCTCATCCTGGCAGGACTCTTATTGGGCATGATCTTCTCGGGCGGCTGCGCCGGGAAACAAAAAAGAGAGGACCTTTATCCGACGGAGATCACCCGGCAGGCCGACAGCCCCGCCGATGCGACTTCTTACGGCCATCCTCTTCGGCTGGTGGCGTTCGTGCTTCACCCGGTGGGGGTCGTCCTCGATTATGTCATTGTTCGGCCCGTCTATTATGTCGCTTCGCTCGCACCCTCTTTCTTCGGCTACACCGCCGAAGACGAAGCGGCGTTTGAAAGAGCGCGGAAGATCGATTGAACAGACGTGGACGATGATGTAGATCGTGCAAACCGAGGAAATCAGGGTGACGCCGTCTGGGGCCGTTAAGGAGAGATTTGAATCGGTGCGATCAGTTGAAATTCTAAGGAGTCACGGTGATCGTTCCGCGCATCTCCATATGAATGGCGCAAAAGAAATCGTAATTGCCCGGTTTGTCGAATTGCATTTGAAACATCTCTCCGGGAGGGAGGAGGTGATGGATCAGAAGATCGTCCACCACATGCGCCGGCTCTTTTCGATTGGGATCGGCGGCGGTCAAAAAATGGGTCCTCTTGTCTTCGTTAATCCACTTCACGCTCCCTCCAACTTTAATCTGTTGCGCTTTCGGCGCGAACTCGGTCCGACCCTCCGGAATCCGAAATTCCGCCTGGTCCGCTGCATCGGCCCGCTGGATTTTGCCGATGGTAATACTGATTACCATGATAAGAAGACCGATTTGAAGTAAACGTATCTTTTTCATCGCTGGACCCTTCTTGAATAAATCCCTATTTAATTTTATTCTAACGGACGAAGAATGGTAAAGCAATGTTGCCGGGAAGTTCTGTTGAGAGATGATTCCATTTCTAAAGGATCAATGATTGTATTCCTACTTCTGTTCTGATCGCGTTAGCCTGGTAGTAAGCATACCATATCCTGCGTCAGACGTTGGGGCGACACTTTGAATGAACCTGCAAAACGACAGAAACAGATCACGGAGGGGCAAATATTAAAAAAGCCCCGTCGGAAGCAACACCGACGGGGCAAATTCGATTAAATAAACTTTTACGAAACGAGTTTGACGTTGGTCGCTTGCGGACCCTTTTGACCTTGGGTGACTTCAAATTCGACCGCATTTCCCTCTTCGAGGGATTTGTAGCCTTCACCCACGATCGCGGAAAAGTGGACGAATACATCCGCCCCGCCATCCTCGCGCGTGATAAATCCATACCCCTTGCTGCCGTTAAACCATTTTACGGTCCCTTTGATCATCGCCTCTTTCTCCTCTGATATCAGCCTTTTGCTGACGAAATGTCCATTGCCCTCCCAGTCGAAAAAAAAGGCTGCAGCAATTGTAATCGCTGCAGCCGAACAGTTCTTCCCTCAACTTTTACAATGGACGCCTATCCTTTTTAGCATGAGCATTGACAAAGGTCAATGAAATTAATCGATGCGATCCGACCGATCTGAAACGCAATTGATCTCCCCTATTTTATAGAGGGAGTGTATAATCGCAGACGATGAAACGATATAGGGGCGATGGAGGCTGGCGCATCCAAATCTGGACCCACGCTCAAGCAGACGAGGGCCATCGCTCGTGTCGTTCCTTTTTGGAAGCGGCGCACAAAGCCGCATTCTTGAAATGACCTTACCGATTAATGAAATCCTTCCTTCATTGCGGCAAACGCTCGCCGCTCATGCCGCTCTTGTCCTTCAAGCGCCCCCCGGCGCCGGCAAGACGACACAGGTTCCGTTGGCCCTGCTAGAAGAGCCTTGGCTGAAGGGTCGGTCGATTATTATACTGGAGCCGCGGCGGCTGGCGGCACGCGCCGCGGCGGCGCGGATGGCCGCGCTCCTCGGCGAATCGGTCGGAGAGACCGTCGGCTACCGCATTCGCTTCGAGAGCACGGTCTCAAAAAAGACGCGGATTGAAGTGTTGACCGAGGGGATTCTGACCCGCCGCCTCCAATCCGATCCGGCGCTGGAGAGGGTGGGGCTGGTCATCTTCGACGAATTTCACGAGCGGCACCTGCATACCGATCTGGCGCTGGCGCTCTGCCTCGACAGCCAACATCTGCTTCGCGAGGACCTCAAGCTCTTGGTCATGTCGGCCACCCTGGAAGGAGCGGCGGTGTCGGCCCTTTTGAACAACGCGCCGGTCATCACCAGTCAAGGGCGCAGCTTTCCGGTCGAGGTCCGCTATTCCGCGCATGATCGGGAAGAGCGGCTCCCTGTCCTTGTAAAGCAGGCGGTCCTCCATGCGCTGGCGCGGGACCAAGGAGATCTGCTCGTCTTTCTCCCCGGCGCCTGGGAGATCCGCCGCACGGAAGCGCTGTTGCGGCCGGCGCTGGAGGGGAGCGCGGTCGATGTCGATCCGCTCTATGGCGATCTTCCGTGGGAGTTGCAGGACCGGGCGATTCAACCTTCCAAGGGAGGAAGGCGCAAGGTGGTGCTCGCCACGCCGATTGCCGAGACGAGTTTGACGATTGAAGGGATCGGCGTGGTGATCGATGCCGGCTTCGCGCGCGTTCCCCAATTCGACCCTAAAAGCGGGTTGACCCGTCTGATAACCATGCGGATCTCGCGCGCTTCGGCGGATCAACGGGCGGGTCGCGCCGGGCGGCTCGGCCCCGGTGTTTGTTACCGGCTCTGGAGCGAAGCGACGCAACGCGGCTTGATGCCGCACCCAATCCCGGAGATCCGGGCCGCCGATCTTGCCCCGCTGGCGCTCGAGCTTGCCCAGTGGGGGGTGCGCGATGCAGGCACCCTCTCCTGGCTCGATCCTCCGCCTACGGCCGCGCTGTCCCAAGCGCGTCAACTGCTGAGAGAGCTCGATGCCCTGGGAGAAGAGGGCCAGATTACTCCGATCGGTCAGGCGATGGCCGCATTTCCCCTCCATCCGCGACTCGCGCATATGTTGTATCGAGGAGACGAGCGGGGGCTCGGCCGTCTTGCCTGTGAGATTGCTGCTTTGTTGTCGGAGAGAGAGATCTTCATTGGAGAGCATCGGCGCTCGTGCGATCTGGTTGAGCGCGTTAAGGCGCTGCGTCTGTTCCGACCAGAGCGGAGGCGCGCAATGTCTTCGGCGGTCGATCCCATCGCCTGCCAACGGGTCGACCAGGCGGCGCGTCAGTATCAGCGGCTGTTGCGAAAAAATGAACTCGGAGCGGAAGGGGATGTCGAGAAAACCGGTCTTCTTCTTGCGTTCGCTTATCCCGACCGGATCGCGCAGCAGCGCGCGCCGGGAGATGTTCGTTATCTCCTTGCCTCCGGCCGGGGCGCGCGGCTGCCGGAGCAGGAACAACGACTCCGTCTTCCTTATCTCGCGGTGGCCAGTCTCGACGCGGGTGAAACGGAAGGGTCGATTTATCTCGCCGCGGCCGTCGACATCGATCTGCTCCGTGAAAGTCTCGCCTCTCATTTTCGGATGGAAGAGATCATTCGGTGGGATGCGCGGCAGCAGCGGGTGATTGCAATTCGGGAGGAGCGCCTGGGTGGATTGGTCATCCAGAGCACTCCCCTTTCGAATCCCGCTCCGAATCAATGCCTTGCGTCGATGCTGGAAGGGGTTCGCCAACTCGGAATCGCCGCACTTCCATGGACGCGCGAGGTACGCGACTGGCAGGCGAGGGTCCTCTCCCTGCGTCACTGGCTTCCGGAAGAAGGGTGGCCCGATCTTTCCGACGGCGCGTTGCAGGAGCATCTGGAAGAATGGCTTGGACCGTTTCTGACCGGGATCACCCGGCGTGAGCAGCTCAAGCAGGTGGAGCTGCTCGCCGCGTTAAAGGCCCGGCTCGATTGGGACCAAAACCGACGGCTGGAGGAGGGGGCGCCGACCCACCTCACCGTTCCGAGCGGGTCCCGACTACGCCTGGAGTACAAGCCGGGGGAGTCGCCGGTGTTGGCGGTGAAGCTGCAAGAGATGTTCGGGCTCGCCGAAACCCCGAGGGTCGCCTGGGGGAAGGTGCCGGTAACGCTCCATCTTCTTTCTCCCGCGGGTCGTCCTATTCAGGTGACGCAAGATCTGCGCGGATTCTGGGAGCGAACCTATGCCGAAGTAAGGAAAGAATTAAAAGGACGCTATCCGAAACATCCCTGGCCGGATGATCCTTGGAATGCCCTGCCGACCGCTCGGACCCGGCCGAGACCGCGTTAGTGGCTCTGTCCGGTGTCGGACGAGGAGGTCGGAATGAATTTCAAGGCGGCCGAGTTAATACAGTACCGAAGCCGCGTCGGCGGCGGCCCGTCATCAAAGAGATGCCCCAGATGACCGCCGCATCGCCGGCAATGGACTTCCGTACGCGGATAGAGAAGTTTCCAATCGGTTTTGGTGCGGACCGCCGTCGGCCCGATCGGCTGCCAAAAGCTGGGCCACCCGGTGTGACTGTCGTATTTGGCCTTGGAGGAGAAAAGCGGCAAATCACATCCGGCACAGGGGTAAAGACCGGGGGTTTTGTTGTTAAAGTATTTATTTTTGAAAGGAGGCTCCGTCGCCTCTTTTCGGAGGACGTTATATTGTTCCGATGTCAGGATGGCCTGCCACTGCTCATCTGTTTTATTGACCTCAAATGATTCGTCCGACTCCTCCGCTCGGGTCGCCCGAACATTTACGATCTGTGCCAGCATCCCAACAATACCGGCTTTCAGTAGGGTTCTCCGATCCATCTCTCCTCCTTTCTGCCCAAGAGAGCCGCGCCGAATCCTCATCCGCATTTTATTTAGAACCGATGGGGTTCGTCCCGATACTCCTTCTCCTCGATTTGTCGCATTCATTCCCTTTTCCTTACAGATATTTCATAAAGATTTTATCGAGAGCGCGTACGGCAGACGGATAGAGAGGGGAAAAACTTCTTTGTGAGAAAAGACGGGGAACGCCTTGGCAAACCCGTCAACCAAGAACAGTGCTTCGGTCCGCGCGTCTTGAGACGGCAAATGATCGGTTCGGGGCGTGATGCGTAATGCGGAGGCTGGGATTAGCCGTTTTTTTGTTTATTATTTTTCCCGGCCACTTTTTCAGCCAAGGCCTGGACCTTGGCATGGTAGCGAGGATCGTTCAAACCCAATTCATCATAGGTCTCCAGCTCCTTGAAGAGCTCGTCGATCTTGGCTTCGATCTCTTTGAGCGTCTGCGGATCTTCGACGACCTTCACCATCATATCGGTCGCCACCAATCTCATTGAATCGACCCGTCTTCGGCTGCTGCATTCAGCCGCTTTTTCTAACAGGAGCAGCTCCACCATCCGGGTCGTGATCCAATCTCCATCCTCTCGAAACCGGAGCCGGTTCGGATTTCCATCAATCCAGTTGATAAACAATTGTTGGAGACGATACGCCTTCTCTTCAAACGTTCTCGGCAGTTCTCGATCCTGCCACGACTCTGTTTTCCCCGAGCTCTTCTCCTTTGCCATCCTTCACCCTCCTCTGGAATGGAGCGATTCAAATTCGAACATTTATCCGTATTCGGTGTCCTGTAAAGATAGCATATCCTAAATATAAATGGGGGTAAATTTTGATTTTTTTATTGGGGGAATCAAACCGGCGGGAGGATTCTATAAAAGGCCCTTGGGAATTAAGATCCAATCAATCCACCTGGGGCGTTTCGAAATTCACGATTTTTGTAGCTCTTAATGTAGGCGGTTATGCTAAAATCGGGTCAGGCTTTGAATAGAAGCCTGCCAATTTAAGATTGGGGAAGGGCTCATGGAGACATCGATTTCCCAAGAAACCGCTTCGGCCCGTCAACCGGTCCCGGCCGATATTATTTTCTTCGGCGTCCTGATGATCCTATCAGGGATGATGGATACCTATATCATTATTGCCAATCCGGAGTACGGGCTTCCTGTTTTTGGGATGAAGCTGACCGGGGCGGCGGGATGGTTTTTTAAGTTCCTCTCACCGGTCCTTCACTTTACATCCGGCTATGGCGCCGTTCTCGGCCGACGATGGGCTTATCCCCTTTTCATGGCCTATTCGATTTATGGGTTGGCCAGCGCCATCGTCAGTCGAATCGTCCTTCCTCCTCCTCATCGGATTCGGACAGTCTTCATTTTTATTCTCCTCATTGTCATGATCTATCTCTATATTCGGAGAAAGGCGTTTCGAAATTAGACAAAAAAATCCCCCGCCTTTAACCTCAAGACGGGGGATTCGAACTGGCTTACTCAACCTCGACCGTAATATTCTTCGGTTTGGTCTCTTCCCGCTTCGGGAGGGTAATGGTTAAAATCCCTCGATCGTATTTCGCCCGAATCTTTTCCTGATTCACGGTGCCCGGCAGCCGGAAGGAGCGGGCAAATCGCCCGAAGACCCGCTCGACGCGGTGATAATTCTCTTTCTTATCCTGCTTCTCGATTTTCTTCTCCCCTTTGATCTCCAACGTATTGTTCGCTACTTTTACTTCGATCTCTTTCATCTCCATGCCGGGGAGCTCCGCGTGCAATTGGATGGCATCGGCATCTTCGAAAATGTCGACCGCCGGCACCCAATCTTGGACCGGACGTCCGTTCTCCGTCTCATAGGTATTCACCGTATCAGAGAGAAATTGATTCATTCGATCCTGCAAGGTGACAAAATCTTTGAGGGGTTCCCATTTTACGATCGCCATATGTTCCTCCTTTTAAAAGAGCCGCTCTCACGCGGCGGAAATGATTTGTATTTTAAATAATCCTGAACAGATGGAAGTCAAGTCCTAATTCCCGTTGCACGATGTCTATAAAATAATTCCGCTTTGGAGGGGGTCAAGGGGGCAGGGCCACTTTTTTATCCCTCTTTTTTTTGTTATACTTTTTCCTTATGCGCTTGAGGATCGAACGGTGATGGAAGAATCTGATATTGAAAATATAGAAGTCGTTCCGGAGATCGATATTGAGCCGGGGCCAGAGCCAGACGAGCAGGGGCTCGCCGTCTATGATCCGCTCCAGCGGTACTTGGCCGAAATCAGGAAATATCCCTTTTTAAGCCGCGAGGAGGAAAAACGGCTCGCCGTGAAATTCAAAGAAGAAGGGGATCTTCAAGCCGTCACGCAATTGGTTCTCTCCCATCTCCGATTGGTTGCATCGATCGCCATGGAGTATAAAAACCTCCCTTTTCATTCGATGGACCTAATCCAAGAGGGAAATATCGGGTTAATGCAGGCGATCAAGAAGTTTGATCCTTACAAAGAAATTCGGGTGGCGACCTATGCCTCTTGGTGGATCCGCGCCTACATTCTCAAATATATTCTCCACAATTGGCGGCTGGTGAAAATCGGGACCACCGAGGCGCAACGAAAACTCTTTTTCCGCCTCTCGAAGGAGCGGGAGCAACTTGAGAAGATGGGTTACGAGGCAGGCCCCAAGCTGCTGGCAGAGCGTCTCGATGTAAAAGAACAAGAGGTGGTCGAGATGCAGCAGCGGTTGGGAGGATGGGAGTCTTCTCTCGATGAGCCGGCCGGCGCCGATTCGGACGAGACGCTCGGCAACCTCCTCCCCTCGAATCAGGAAGGGGCCGATGAGCGCCTGGCCAAGGATGAGCTCCAGGAACTCTTTCAAGAAAAATTAAAAGAGTTTTCAAAAACGCTGAAGCCACGCGAGTTGGAGATTCTCAATGAGCGCATCTTATCCGAGAACCCGAAGACCCTGGACGCGTTCGGGAAAAAATATAAAATCTCCAAGGAGCGGGTTCGCCAGCTCGAAGAAAATCTGATCAAGAACTTGAAAAAATTTATGAAAGAGAGGATCAAAGATTTTAAGGACATTGGGCCGTTGTAACGCCGCCATGAGGTGGGTGATTCAGCAGGACGATGACCTCCGTTTACATTCTCCGGCCGGTATGATATAAACCGGGGACATCAAGGAGCGCACGTGTTTCATCATCTTTTTATCTGCACCGGGCCGACCTGCAGTCAACAAGGGGCGGAAGAGACGTTGCAGACCCTTCAGAAAAATCTTGAAGCGCATCATCTTCAGAGGAAGGTTCGGGTCACCCTCTGCCGCTGCTTGGGACAGTGCGGCAACGGACCGAATCTGGTGATCTACCCGGAAGGAACCTGGTACGGCCACATGGAAGAGAAAGAGGTCGGCCGCCTGGTCCGCGAGCACCTCATCGAAGGAAAGATCATCTCTCATCTTGCACAGATCCCCATCGATTAGAATCGGAAACTCACTGGAGTCTCATGGATCGGCTGGCGATTTATCGGATCGAGTTTCACGGCCATTGCGGTGTCACGGAAGAGGAGCGAACGATCGGCCAGCGGCTTTCGGTCGATGTGGAGATGGCGTGCGATTTCTCCGATGCGGCACGATCCGATCAGCTGAAAGACACCATCGACTATGACCGGCTTTGCGGGGAGATCGTGAAAATCGGCCGGGAGAGCCGTGTTCACCTCATCGAGACCCTTGCGGAGCGGATCGCCGGAAAAATCTTAGAGGATCGTCGGATCGCTTCCGTGACCGTCCGGCTCAAGAAGTGCCTGCCGCCCCGAGAAGAGATACAAGGGGGAGTGGCGGTAGAAATCGTGCGGGGTGCGGAATGAAAGATAATAATTTTCGATTTGCTTTTTCACTCCGCATTCCGCATTCCAAAACCTAAAGTGCACCTTCTCCACTTTCTCCGGTTCGGATCCGGATGGCCCCTTCCAGATCGGTAACGAAGATCTTGCCGTCGCCGATGTTTCCGGTCTTGGCCGAGGCGAGGATCGTCGCCACCGCCTTATCGACATCATCATCCGCCAAGGCAATTTCAATCTTCAGCTTCGGGACAAACTCGACCGTGTATTCCGCGCCGCGATAGAGCTCTTTATGTCCTTTCTGCCTTCCATATCCTTTCACTTCGGTCACCGTCATCCCGACAATCCCCACGTCATTGAGGGCTTTCTTGACCTCTTCCAGTTTGAACGGCTTGATAATCGCCTCAATCTTCTTCATTGCCTCGTCTCCTCACTTTAGGATAGTTCATTATAATCGAAAGAGCCTCAGAGATTGTAGCCGCTTTCTCCATGCTCCGACATATCGAGTCCCGTGATCTCCTTTTCTTTTGAGACCCGCAGCCCCATCGTTCCATCCAGGATCTTCAGCAGAATCATCGTCATGACAAAGGCAAAGACCCACGTGGCAATCACCGTGATCGCCTGAACCAGAAGCTGCTTGGGATTGCCGAAGAGAAGACCATCCGCGCCCCCCGCGTTGATTGCTTTGGAAGCGAAGATTCCGGTCGCCAATGCGCCGAAGGTCCCGCCAAGGCCGTGAACGCCGAAGGCGTCCAGAGAATCATCATAACCGATCATATTTTTAAGGATGACGGCGCCGAAGTAGCAGACTACTCCCCCGCCGATTCCGATGAGGATCGATGAGATCGGACCGACGAAACCAGAAGCCGGCGTGATCGCCACCAGGCCGGCCACCGCGCCGCTGACCGCGCCGAGCACCGTCGGTTTTCCGCGATGCGACCATTCCACAATCATCCAGGTGAGCGCCGCGGCGGCCGCGGCCGTGTTGGTCACCACGAAGGCGGAGGTGGCCAAAGCGCCCGATGCGACCGCGCTGCCGGCGTTAAATCCAAACCAACCGAACCAGAGAATTCCTGCTCCCAGTGCGGTCATCGGGAGATTGTGCGGCGGCATCGGCTCCTTACCGTAGCCGATCCGTTTTCCCAAGTAAAGCGCGCAGGCCAGCGCCGAGATGCCGGAGCTGATATGGACCACGGTGCCTCCTGCGAAATCGAGCGCTCCCATGTTCCGCATCCACCCGCCGACCCCCCAGACCCAATGCGCCAGCGGATCATAGACAAAGGTGGCCCAGAGAAGGGAGAAGACAAAGAAGGCCGAGAACTTCATTCTCTCGGCGAACGCGCCGGTGATCAGCGCCGGGGTGATGATGGCGAACATCGCCTGGAAGATCATGAACGCCTGGTGCGGGACCGTCGCGCCGTAATCGGGATTCGGATCGAGCCCCACGCCGTGAAGTCCAACCCAGGCAAGGCTGCCGATGACCCCTCCTTGGTCCGGTCCGAAGGAAAGGGAGTAGCCCCAGAGGACCCATTGAATGCTGATCAGACAGATCATAATGAAGCTCTGCATGATGGTGCCGAGGACATTTTTCGCTCGAACCATTCCCCCATAGAAGAGGGCGAGGCCGGGAGTCATCAAAAGCACCAAGGCCGAAGAGGCAAGCAGCCAAGCGGTGTCGCCGGTATCGATCTTCGGCTGCGCATTCTCTTGCGTGGGTGCGGCGGAGGAGGAGGGCGCTTGGGTCGTAGTCGGAGGGGTGGTGGGAACATCCCCCGCAAAAGCAAACGAAAAATGAAACGCAACGAGCATCATAAAAAAAAGCAAAAATAAAGGCTCTTTCAGAGCCCTTTGCTTGTATTGATCTGTGATCATTGTTCCTCCTCGGTGGTTGTGAGCTTACTTTCCTCCTGCGGTTGAAAAAAGCTGTTCGATTTCGTGCGTCAGCCGCTCCTTGACGTTTCGGATCCGCTCCGAATCGGTGATCTTCTCTCCGGCGGGACCCTGCACATAGAACACGTCGACAATCTGATCAAGTCGGGTGGCGATTTTGGCCGAGTGGACCGAGAGGCCGAGATCGAAGATTGTCTTTGCGATGATGTATAGAAGACCGCGCCGGTCTGGGGCGAAGATATCAATGATGGTGAAGCGATGAGAGCTGTCATTGTCAAGCTCCACGCGGACCGCCACGGTTGGTCTGGATTCCTTCTGAAGCCGAAAGCGTTGTCCGCGCTCAAAGAGCTTCTCGATCGTCTCTTTTCCGATCAGCACGTTTCGGATTTCTCGTGAAATTGCCTCAATCCGATCGGGCGGGACCGGCCCGGTATAATCGGGATCGATCACCCGGAACGTATCCACGACCATTCCGTTGGATTGGGTGAAGACCTGCGCCCCCATGATCTGAAGCCCCTTGGCGGCCAAGACACCGGTCATCTTCGAGAAGAGACCGGGGGTGATCTGATCATAAGTATAAAGGGTATATTCGGTCGTTCCGGAGTCGGCCAGATAGCGGGCCTCGACATGAATCGGATCGATCAGCAGATGGAACAAGGCCGACAGATCGGATAAGATCTTATCGAACGGCGTGGCCAGAAGATACCGTGGAATCAACGCTTGGAGAGTTTCATCCAACCAGACCTCCGGGAATTTTCCCTTTGCTTCCTGCCGGAGGCGAGAGAGAATAATTTCCAATTTCCGCTCTTCGGGATCGGACTCTTCTCCCGCCAGAATCGAGAGGGTTTCCTCATAGAGTTTCAGGAGCAGCTCCCCTTTCCAGCTCGTCCAGGTGCCGGGACCGACCGCGCGGATGTCGGCGCAGGTGAGAATAAAAAGCTTCTTCAAGGTCTCCGGACGCGCCACCTCGCTCGCGAATTGCAGCAGAATCGGCTCATTTGAAAAATCTCGATAGAGGGCCACCTCCGAGAGAATCAGGTGACGGCGGACCAAGAAGACCAGGAGCGAGCGCTCTTCATCGGTATATCCCAATTGAATTCCGGCCGCCTCGGCGAGAATCCCTCCGATCGCGCTATGATCCTCATCGCGTCCTTTTCCGACATCATGCAGCAGGAGCGCAAGATGGAGAAGGTCCTTCCGGCGAACTCCCGCATAGATCTTTCCGATCGCGCCCGGCTCGGCCGCCAGGCGTTCCGCCTCTTCCACGGCGCGGAAGCTATGTTCATCGACGGTGAAAAAGTGAGACCGGCTTTCCTGCACCAGTCGATCGACGCGGGCGAACTCCGGGATGATCCGCCAGAGAACGTGGGTTCGGTGCATGATGCGGAGGGTATCGGCGATTCGCCCCGGCTTCGCGAGGATCTCCCGAAAAAGGCCGGCCGCTTCGTTGGAAATCGGCTGCTCCCGCGCTTGATCGGCGATCTGATGGAGGACTTCCAGGATCGGACCGGGAATGCGGGCGGCGTGTTCTTTCGCGAGGTAAAAAATTCGAAGAAGATTCTCATCATTCGAAAAGAATTGGTGGAGATTCGTTGCTTGCGGGACAATCTCTCCGGAAGCGATCTGAAAGCCGGGGGCGATTTGGCGGGTCTGCAACGCCCGCCGCCACTTCTGCCATCGACTGCTCGGAACGGCATCCCGGATGAACCGATCCGAAATCTCAATCACCCATCCGGTCGAGATATAATACTGGCGCATCAGCTCGCGCCGGTTTTCCAGATGAAAGAAAGGGGCCAGCTCCTCCTGCAGCTCTATCGTCAAATGATCGGAGGCCTTCCCGGCTTTAAAATGAAGCTGGTTGCGCATGCGCCAGAGGAAGTCGAGCGCGGTCGTCAGGCTGGAGTATTCCACATTGGAGAGAAGCCCCCATTGGAATAATTGCGCGAGCGAATTGGTCCGGTAGCGCGCCATGGCGACCCAGCGGAGGTGATGAATGTCGCGGAGGCCGCCGGGGCTTTGCTTTAAGTTCGGCTCCAGAAGATACGGGGTTGCGCCGAACTCCTTGCGCCCCGCTTCCCGTCCCTGGTTAAGCTGTGCTAAAAAATCCTTTAGATTTCTCGCAACCACTTTCGAAAAGAACGTTTCATGGAACTGCTGAAAAAGGCGGCGATCACCGGTGAGAAGCCGCGATTCGAGAAGGGATGTGGCGATCAGGGCATCCTGTTTTGCGGCGGCGACGCACTCTTCCACGCTCCGCACGCTATGACCGATCTTGTATCCGAGATCCCAGAAAAAGGGGAGCAGCCCCGTCGCAAGTTTTCCAGCCTGCGCCGCGCGCCCTTGGGGAAAAAGGAACATCAGATCGATGTCCGAGGCCGGCGAGAGTTCCCGGCGTCCGTAGCCGCCGATCGCGACCAGCGTCCCCCCCCACTCTTGGAGCAACGTCGGATCGATCGTTTGGAAGCCCCTCAGGAGAAGATGATCGGCCAAATCCGAGAGCGCCTCGACAACACGAAGGCCGGCCCCTCCCTGATCGTGAAAGGCCCGGATCTCCTTTCGTTTCTCATCAAAGAGGGTGCGAAGATGACTCAAGCTGTCGGTGGGAGGTTGGTTCATCTCTTCCTTGGATGATTTTCTTCTCGAATCGGGCAATGAAAGCAGCGCAGGACCAACTCAGACGCCCCAAAAAAACAGGACCGAAATAAAGAGAGAGAGGGGGATTAAAGTTGGAGAGGCGTAGCGGACCCTGTATCTCATAAAGTCGACAGGACCATCCCGGACTGTTCGGCAGACGATTCTACCATAAAATCAGGTCCGAAATGGCAAAAAAACGTCAGAGAGAAAAAGCCATTTGTTCTTATGAACCGACCACAGTTTCTCTGTGAGGAAGGCAAAAGGGCGGAGAGGTTCATCAATCAAACCTCTCCGCCTCGAAGAAGATGCTTCACTCTGTTCCGGACTGGACTTACAGCGCGGCCTCTCCCGATTCTCCCGTTCGGATCCGGACCGCCTCGCTGAGGGGAGTGACGAAAATCTTACCATCTCCGATACTGCCGGTTTTGGCGGCCGCCATGATTGTGGCGACGACCTTTTCCTCCTCTTCATCGGAGAGGGCAATCTCGATCTTGATCTTCGGAACGAATTCGATCGTGTATTCGGCTCCGCGGTATTGCTCTTTGTGCCCTTTTTGGCGCCCGAACCCCTTCACCTCCGTAATCGTCATCCCATAGATCCCGATATCCGAGAGCGCTTTTTTGACCTCTTCCAGCTTAAACGGCTTGATCACCGCCTCGACTTTTTTCATCATATCCTCCTTCGTAGCAAACCGCGCCGCCCTAAAGATTTCTGGGACCCCTCAATCCTCACCATTCCTCGCTATTCCATTTATTATTTCTTGGGGAGCAGCACCGTGTTCGCTTCTAGAAATTAATATCGAGCTGGGTGGTCCACTTCCAGCGGCCGTTAATGTCCTGATCATTAAACCAGACCGGTCCAGTCAGAATGTCAATATCCTTCGTGAAATTGATGCCGATCCCGACGGCGCCACCTCCGATGAAGTTTCTCCCGCTGGCGTAATCGGCCAATAAAGAGAATTTGCTGTATTCATTCCCCGCCGCATCCTTCACATTCCAGAACCCGCGATCATAAGCGACCATCCACCCGGTGTTCTCTTTTGAATTCGCAGGGTTCCCTCCCCGGTGCATCAGATCTGATCCGGGATTGCCATAGTAGCCGCCGACATGAATGCGGCCGACGACCGGAATCGTCTTTCCGACAATCAAATCGACGATATTCATGTTCGTGACATGCCGAACGGTGCCGGCATTGAAGATTCCGACATTGATCCCCGGAGATTCCGTAAAGAGCGCCCCTTCTGGCACCCCCACTTTGCCGTTAAATAAGAGGGCGTCCGTCACCGTGGTACAAGCGTCCGGTCTGGTGCAAATGAATTGGACCGGCTCTAGAAGATCAATGCCGATCTCTCCGTTGAGCTTCTCAAAGGGGAGCACCCCCACGGTGAGCCCGATGTCGGTCGGAAAGGCAAGCGGGAGGGAGTTTCCCGTCACCGGGCTCACGTTGCTTGAATTTCCTCGTCCAACGGTAAAATAATTATCGATTCCAAGATGCCAAACCCCAAACGGCTGGATGTCCATAATCGCAGGAGTCCATAATTCCGTGGACGGGGTGGCATGGGCTGAAGTTGCGTACAATCCGAATAGAAGAACTACGACCAGACTTGAAATCAGTGAGTTAATGCGCTTCAATGATCGCCTCCTTGTGTGGTTTTTCGATTGATAGGGTTAAGTTGCTTTTCATGAAAATAAAAAAGGCACCGCAGGATAAAATTATCCGGCGGCGCCCTTGCCTGCCTCGATTAATGATTACGTCGTCGTAGTCAGGATCGTGATGAATGTTTGGTCCTTCTTTACAATACTGAAGACCAAACAAAAAAAGCGCCGCAGGATAAAATCATCCGGCGGCGCCTTTGCCAACCTTTAAACGATTACATCGATGTAGTCGGTTTGTCCCGGTTAGCAGAGCAATCGATATGCCAAATCTGAATTTTTAGAAAAACCCGATAATTATTATATTTTATCGCTCCCTCCGAAGATCTTAGCCAAACAATTCTGGTCTGAAATGTGACAGTTACGTCGCGATTGCGACAAAATTGTCTCCCTAAATTGGATCCTCCGGAAAGAGTTTGTACTTTTTAATCTTGTAAGCGACCTGCCGTGGGGTCATCCCCAATAATCGGGCCGCCTTGGCTTGGACCCATCCCGATCGCTCCAGCGCTTTTTTGAGCGCGTCTTGCTCCATCCCCTGCATTTTTTCGGTGAACGATCCTCGCTTATCGGCCGTGACGGGCGGAGTCACTGTTTTAATGTCATTGAAGTAGTTTTGAATGGCCGGCGGAATGGTCCTGAATGTCACCGATTCATCTTCCGCCAGAACGACCAGCCGCTCAATGCAGTTCTCCAGCTCGCGGACATTCCCCGGCCAGTCATAATGAATTAAAAGCTGGATGATTTCGTTGGAAAGGTGAACCTTTTTATTATTTTCGTGATTGAATTTTTCAAGAAAGTGCTCGATCAACAGAGAGATATCCTCTCGCCTCTCCCGAAGCGGCGGAAGATGGATCGGAACCACATTCAGCCGATAGTAGAGATCTTGCCGAAAGGTTCCTTCCAGGATGGCATTCTCCAGTTGACGGTGTGTTGCGGCGATCGTCCGAACGTCGACGGAGAGCGTTTCGACCCCTCCGACCCGCTCGAACTCCATCTCCTGCAGCACCCTCAGCAATTTGACCTGGACCGGAAGGGGAAGATCGCCGATTTCATCCAGGAAGATCGTTCCCCCGTCGGCCAACTCGAATCGCCCCTTCCTCATTTGAATCGCGCCGGTGAAGGCCCCCTTCTCATGCCCGAACAGTTCGCTCTCAAGCAGCGTTTCCGAAAGGGCGGCGCAATTTACCTTGATAAAAGGCTTGTGGGCGCGGGGACTGTTTTCATGAATTAACTTCGCGATCAGCTCTTTTCCGGTTCCGCTCTCTCCTCGAAGCAGAACGGTCGCCTTGCTTTGGCTGACGCGGATCAGCTCACTATAAATATCCCGCATAACAGGGCTGCGGCCGATCAGCGCGCTGGAAAGCCGAGACTCTGTGGCCATGGGACTCTTCCTCCTTGCAGTCGTTCACTCTCGGAGATGGGCGGCCCGATATGAAAATTGGGACGGGCGGCAATGGCTCTAAAAACAAGACGTCCCACCCCAACATCGGTTGGAATGGGACGTCTTCGTCGAAACACATCTTTGTGTTGTGATGTATCGTACCTCAATCAAGCAAGTGTGTCAAGCCCTGTTTTTTTCTAAACTTCGATAGGATACCAAACGAGTATAAAAAGATCGCGCTCGATATTGACTCTATGATCAAGAGATGCTATAGCCTGTGGTGTCGGACAGAGAGGAGGGTCCGCGATGACCTCGGAGACGGATTCTAGCATTTTCCTTCAGGGGATGATCTTCCTCCATCGAGGACAATTCGAGAGGGCCCGGCGCTGTTTTGAGCAGGCGTTGGAAGAAGCCCGCGCCGGGGAAAAGCTCGGTCCGCTCCGGGCGGTTCTCTTGAACTTGGGAAATGTCTGCGCCGCTCTGGGAGACCCCCGCAAGGCGCGCTCCTGCTATCTGGAGATCTTGGCCCTCCACCGTCAGCAGCCCGATATGAAATCCGTGGGACAGGCGCTCGTGAACCTCGGCAACCTGAGCCGAGAAGAAGGAGATCTCAACCGGGCACGGGCCTATTACCTGGAGGCGGCCGATCTCCTCGGAGAAGCAGGGGACGACCTCTCCGCCGGATCGCTCTACAGCAACTTCGGTCTGCTGGAGCAGGCGATGGGGCGCCTTACCGAGGCGGTCGTCTTCTTCAAAAAAGCGATCGACTTCCACAAAAAGACAGGGTACGAAGAGGGACTGGCCGCCACCTGGGGACAGTTGGGGCGCGTCTTTCTCCAGCGCGGACAGGATCGCGATGCGGAGACGTGCTTCAACCATGCGACAACGCACTTTAATCGATTGGGCGATCCGGCCGGTGAGGCCGAAGCACTCCGCGGCTTGGCGGAGGTCTATGAGCGCCGCGACGATCGCGCCCTGGCCCTTCAATGTCTCGCGCAGATCAAAGAAATCGAAACAAGGGCCGGCCTCCCCGCCGATCCCCGAGACCAGGAGCGGCGCGATCGGCTCCGAAAGCGGTAATCGGTCGGCCAATGCTTCGTCCAAAAGCAACGCCCGCACTTGACTACTACAGAGACGGCTCCGGACCCGCTTCCAACTTTTCGATGAGGGCGCGCATCCGCTGAACGTGATCCCCTTCCCAGAAAAATTGATCACAGTGAGGACAATAAGCGTATGCCGCGATCGTTTCATACACATAAGGCGGGACTCTCCCCCTGGCCGCGGGCCGTCCTTTCGGAAGAAGAAGGCCATTGCATTCGAGACAGCGGGTGAAGGAGACGCCGCTCCTTAACCCGAAAGTCTGCATGATCCGCTGGAGCTGTGTCGTCGGTTCCTGATACGTATCAATCCAGAGCCCTTTCACCCTTCCCGACCGGAGCGGCCTGCGTTCGAAAAGTCTTCGGTCGCCGCTAAGGACCACCCGTCCCTCCTCCTCGGCCACCTGCACAAGATCGCCATCATCAATCGGATTGATGAAGAGAGTATCATAGCCGAGCATCCGGAGCTTTCGGACCAGATGGCCGACATTGGTATCAACAATGAATCGTGGTTCAACCGGATTCTTCATTGGAAAACGCTGAGATTGAGATAAAGGCACCATTCTGATTACACAATTTTCCATTTTAACCCTTTCGACCTTAAATGCAACGTTCTCGAAGGGCCGCAGAGCAATCTGCCCCGCCCCTCGTCTTTCCCACGCCAATCGTGTCAAAATAAAGAAAAGGTCCGGCGGGCATTTTTTCGTCGAAACGGAGCTTGCTTGAATCAAGCAACACGCAATTGGATCAATACCCTGATCGGCCTGGCGGCTCTCGTCGCGGCCGGGTTCTTCCTTTATAGGCGGTTTCGAACGCTTGATCTGGCAGAGGTGGCCCAGTTCCTTCGGGCCATCGAGCCGATGCGTCTGGTCGTCATCGCTCTTTGGACGGTGATCAGCTATTCGATCTTAACCGGTTATGATCTCTTGGCGCTTCGATTCTTGAGGAAACGAATTCCCTACCCCCAGGTGGCGCTCGCCTCCTTTGTCGGATCGTCTATCAGCAAGAATCTAGGGATCAGCTGGCTGACCGGCGGCTCAATGCGATATCGTTTCTACTCCCGCCGGGGACTGACGCTGAAAGATGTTTCGAAGCTGGTGCTCTTTAATACATCTACTTTCCTCTGCGGTTTTTTTTTCTGGGGCGGATTTTCTTTTTTCTTCTTCTCGGTCAATCAAACGCTTCCGGCGGGGCTCCCGAATCCGATGCGACCCTGGATCGGCGTGCTGCTTTGGGGCTTGCTGCTCCTTTATTTTCTCATCTGCAGTCAGTCGCGTAAAACATTCACCTTCTGGGGTCGGACGT